>Ga0105106_10002618_pt1 | contig 12893 bp, 12 predicted proteins | sample PPLLaktember2015_5_FD_79109 | JGI IMG/M metagenome (GOLD analysis project Ga0105106, IMG submission 79109) | Freshwater sediment microbial communities from Prairie Pothole Lake near Jamestown, North Dakota, USA - PPLs Lake P8 Core (1) Depth... | ecosystem: Environmental > Aquatic > Freshwater >...
ATCGGGTTTCTCATCGCCGCCGGGGCGTACATCGGGCTTTATAACATTGTCAGGACCTTGTTCTTCAATCCCAGAGCTGAAGCACCATGACTCAGAAGATGACACCGTCCGCCATTGTTGCGGGATCGCTGGCCATTCTGCTGACCATCACCTTCATGGTGGTCTTCTGGCCGTGGGCCACCATGGACAAGGCCCCATCGGAGATTTTCCGGTCGAGAACAGAGCAGGAGGAAGCGGGACGGAAGATCTACATGGCCAATGGCTGCGTCTACTGCCACAGCCAGTCCATCCGAACCATCGACTGGGGGCACGGCGCTGAGAGAATCGCCCAGGCCGGAGATTACGCCGCCGATCAGCCCATCCTGCTGGGCTCGGCCCGGACGGGTGTGGACCTCTCCCAGGAGGGAGGGGAGCGCCCGGACGACTGGCATGTTGCTCACTTCATCAACCCGCGATACACAAGGCCCAACTCCATCATGCCGCCTTTTGAGTGGCTGGGAATGGAGAATATCAAGCTTCTGACCGTCTACATTCAGAGCCTTGGGCTGAAGGATGCCGACCGCCGGATGGAGCGGCAGCGCACCTGGAAGGAGAAGGTGACCGAGGCCTACGAGGCGGGTCCTGAATACAATGTTCGGTGGCTGGCCGACCACGTGCCCGAGGGCTGGCGCAGCATTCCCAATCCATACCCCACGACGGCGGCCGGCTTGGCCCGGGGACATAAGATCTACCAGGACGAATGCCTGGGGTGCCACGGCCCCATCGGCGACGGCATGGGACCGGCTCAGGAGTGGCTCTACCCGCCCCCCCTGAACTTCACGATCCTGAAAGACCGGCAGATCAGCGGAGGTATCCTTTACTACCAGATCATGAACGGCATCACCGGGTCGGCCATGCCGTACTTCAAGCGGGAGCTGGAGTCCGAAAAGATTTGGGATGTGGGCAACTACGTTGCGGTCTATTTCATCAACCAGTCCGACGCCAATGCGGAGCCGCGGGGCATCGATGCTTCGTACGAGCCGTGAGAGTTGAAGGTTGGAGCCCAGGATGTATTTTCCCTATTTCATGGCCTACATGACCGCCGGTTTCGCCATCAGCCTGGTGGTCTTTCTCTGGGCCCTCCGGAACGGCCAGTTCAGCGACCAGCAGCGGGCGCGCTATCTGCCCCTGGATGAGGAGGTGGATCGAGGACCGGCGAAGGTGTCCAGGATGAACCGGCTTGAAGCTTACACGCTGCTGGCGCTCGCGACCTCGGGTCTTCTGGCCAGCGGGGCCGTCCTGCTCTTTTCATTGCTCCGGGTTCCGTAACGGGTTGTTCTCAACAGAGGGATGAAATCATGCGGCTGTTTGAGCTTTTGGGCATTCAGCACTTCGTTCTCTATCTGTTCCCCGCCATCATAACGGTGGTCCTTTTGGCTCTGGCCCTGGGCTACACGCATTTTCGCGGTGAGGACACGGAAGAGCGCAAGACCCGGGTGATCGAAAGGTTCCCTTTGGACATCGAAGGCCGCAATGCGCCGTTTCCCTTGTTTTTGACCCTCGTCATTCTCGGAACGGTTCTTTGGGCCCTTGGGTATATCGTCGCCCACGGGATCTATGGAGTGAGAATCTAGGATGGAATCGAACCTCGAAAACCAATCGGCCAGAAGGACCTGGATCGTCATCCTTGGCCTGCTGATGCTGATCCTGGCCAAAGGGATGTTCACGTATTTCGTTGTGGGGGATCTGGGGCAGCCCACCTGGGACTACCGCCCGGTTCCGGACGTCCCGGGCGAATCCCCTTACGCCATTTATGCGCCGCAGCCCTATCCGCAGCATGTGAGAGGAGACAAAGGAGAGTAGATGAAAAAGCTCCTCTTGCCCGCCACGGTCCTGGTCGTTGTGACGGTCGTCTACAATCTGCTCATGGTTTACGACAACAACTTCCCGTACGGTCGCATGCGGGAAACCCCGGCCGTGCGTCCCTATGAGAATCCCATCCTCATCATGGAGGCCGGTGTTGTGCCTTTCGAGGGCGGAGAGGCCCTCTACCGTGCAGCGAACCCGTCTGCCCTGAAATCTCCTCTGGATCCCAAAGATGCGGCTGTCGTTGAAGCGGGCAAGAAGGCTTATTTCCTCTACTGCCAGCAGTGTCACGGCAAGGCGTATGACGGCAATGGAACCGTCGGCCAGAGCTTTGCGCCCCTCCCCACTGATTTGAGGAGCGAGCACGTTCAGAGCAAGTCCGAAGGGCAGCTCTTTCAACACATCAGCTACGGAGTCGGCGGAACCGGCCGCCAGCCCGCCCTCGCCACCACGATCCAAATCCCCGACCGATGGAGGATCATCGCCTTCGTTCAGTCCCTGGGCCTCCGCAACCCCGGCAATTCCAGCAGGCTCACCCTCAGCAGAGCGAATCGGCAAGACCATCGGCACAGTATCCCCGTAACCAGCCCAAAACATTGAAAGCCTAAAGGAGATCATCGGAAGCTGAAGTCCTGTTGTAGATAAGAGAGGCCATCGGGTGGTGCCTCGAAGTTGAGGGCAGGTAAGCGGAGCCACTCGATTTCATCAGTCTTCACCAGGTAAGTGTCGGAGTGTGACAGGGCTGCCGGATGGTCAGGCTTCGTTGCGGGTCTCGATGGCGGATTCACGCTTTTCGAGCGGAAGCTGCTCGGGGTGACTGGCTTGCCGCTCGAGGCGCTGGGCTTCGAGGCGGAAGTGGTAGTCCATCATCCTTCGCGAAAGCCGGTAGCGGAGGTAGACCACCCATAGGACGATGCAGGCAAGGAAGACAGCCCCTCCCGGAAGCAGCCAGCCGCTCTGAATGATCGCGGCCGCAGTGGCTGCCGCCACCTCTCCGAGAAAGTTCGGAACCATCCAGAAAACCAGGGCCAGCCCGGCGACGGCAGTTCCCAGCCAGAAGATGGATGAGCTGTTCAGCAAAAGGGACCAGGAGATGAATGGATGCATCTTCTCGTGAATGGCCGGGAGGTTCTCCGGGTTGGGACGCTCCTCACCCTGGAGGAGGGTCAGGTAGACTTTGACCAGGTAGGAGATGAGCAGAATCAGGACGATGGGGACTCCCACCGACGCCGAGACCCAGGCTCGAACCGGAAAAGGCCTGCTGATGGTTCTGACCTCCACGTCGTAGTTGGCGAGGTCTCCGTATTTGCGCTCGAAATAGGAGAAGTTGATGTGGGACAGCGTGGACCCTGCCACATCATAAATCGTCTTGCCTGTTCCGTCTCGAACCTGTATCCGAGAATGCTCTCCGGAACTAGCTGCAAACACAATGAAAATGATCAACTCGATCGCCAGGAAGGCGGTCACGCTGAAGGCCAGTGCCACCAGCATGCTCTTCTTGCCGTGAAACACATCCAGCAGACTGACCCTTGGAGTCATTTCTCCGCCTTCTCCCGATATCGGATCCCGAGCTGATGATGAACGATGTGGATAGCTTCTCACAGGCTCATCGAATCACATTCATCGGATTTCAGCATCTCGCGTGCCCTGCCGGGTGAAAACCGCCCCAGCGATTCCTTCAAAACCACTTTAGTGGAATCTTACCCACCGCCAGCGGAAATGCAAGGAGCATATGGCCTTTCGCCTGGGAGGTTTGGGAGATCGACGCGAATAGGATCAGGTGGACAGGATGTGCGAGGTGTCGGATGGTCGGGGGATGGCGGGTGTTTTCGGGCTCTCCAGGGAGATGATTTCCTCCAAATCCGGCATGTGGTCATCGTAGTTCCTGGCCGACCGCAACAGGAGTGTGATGGAAATCAGGTTTCCCACGGCAAAAACGAAGGCGGCCAAGACCAGAAGCCACTGCATAGTGCTGCCCCTTCTTCAGGTTGGCATGTAAGGGTATGTATACGCTTTAAATCACAGAAGTTTCGTTTACCGTTCGCCCCCTTCGATACCTCAGGGCCAATGGGAAACCATGCGGCGTTCGTGCTGAGGTATCGAAGCCTGTCCTGAGGTATCGAAGGGGGCGAACGCTACATTTGAACTTTCACGAGCATGACATGGCTGAACGACGGAATGGATGATGGAGGTTTCTTGTGAAGATCTGATGAAGAAACTGTGAAGATCCGGTTACAACTTCCTGAAAACACTGGCAGGTGGCTGAAGTCGACCCGACTGCGCTTCAGCCGTCCTTCATTCTCATGATTCTCCAAAGTGGCCCGAAAGAGACATGAAGGAGTAATCTGGAAAGGGTGCTGCGTTCGTGCTATAAACAAACGCCCACAACAATTGAGGGTCCCTCTTCAAGATGAAGAAGACAATGGCTGCTGACAATCTCGCTCAACACCCGCGATGCGATCCCGCCGATGAGGCTGAATGGCGGGCACTCGCGGGGCGTGGATCGTGTGTGCGGTTCTCGACGCGCCTGCTGGAAACCTGATCAACGAGGAGGCTCCCATGGAATATGTGATTCGGCCGCTGGTGATAGGTGCCAACGAAACGGACCAGGGGATCATGACGTATCTTCGCGGTTACGGGAAGCGGATCTGGATTCCCATCTATTGCTTTGTCATCGAAGGTGGGGAGGAGAAGATACTGGTGGACACGGGGCTCGAGCAGTTCGTGGTGCCTGATTCGGTGGGAAAGGAATACGGCCTGGACATCCTGGAGTTCGAGGATGCACTCGAGACGGTGGGGCTGAAACCCGAGGACATTGATATCATTATTCATACTCACCTGCACAACGACCACTGTGAGAACGACTACAAGTGCACCAAGGCCAAGATCATCGTCCAGAAGGCCGAATACGAGTTCTTCAAGAACCCGCACCCGCTCGACCACCGCTACTACCCCGACCTCCTGGACGGCCTGGATGTGGAGTGCGTCGAAGGGGATGTGAGGCTGCGAGACGGCATCGATCTCATCTTCTCCCCCGGCCACACGCCAGGAGGACAGTCGGTCTCGATTCAGACATCTGCGGGCCGTGCAGTGATCACGGGCTTCTGCTGCAACGAGATGAACTTCCCCCCGAATGCGCCGGCCGTCCCGTCGGGAGTGCACATCGACGCCATCGCTGCATTCGAAAGTGCCAAGAAAATCCGAGAAATGGCCGATATATTGATACCCATTCATGACCTTTCCATCGGCAGACAGAGGCGGATACCGGCATGAGTCACTTACTGACAGGTGAGGAAGAGCCCACATGGCCGCAGGCGGCAGGCACCCCGGGCAGCATTCGGATCCCCGTTCGGCGGCCGAGGAGGACCGAATACTCGTCAGACTGGCACTGAAGCACCGGATGGTGACCCAGGATCAGATTGACCAGGCGGTTGCCTACCAGCAGCAGGAGAGGGCTCAAGGAGAGAGCCCAACTCTGGGGGATGCCCTGGTCCATCTGCACTTGATCTCCCCCGGACGGCTCAAGCTCCTGCTGCGGGCTCAGACCCTCGCCATCCACCGAAAACCCGACCATCTTTTCGCCCGGATCGCTCTTCGCAACGGAGTCATCACCCAGGACCACATCGACGACGCCGTTCGGCATCAGACGAAGGTTTACAAGGAAACCGGGGAATTCAGAGCGCTTGGAGACCTCCTCCACGAAAGAGGCCTAATCAGCGGACGGCACCACAAAGCCATCAATGCCGCCATCGCTCGCTGCGGGCAGTCGCCCTCGAAGACGTGCTCATCCATCGAAGTGCCGGAAAACGAGCAAGCGAGGAATGGGGGGAAAGCAGACCAGGAGGGGCAATCCGAGCCGGCGCCTGCTGAACCCTATGATTTTGCTGCAGGCTCAGAGATCGAAGAATCCGATTTCGAGCTGCAGGTTTCTCCCGACGGCCTGACGGCTTTCCTCGTCCTGAACAAGGAGCTCCCACCCCGGTTTCGGTCCCAGGATTTGTTGACTTATCTGCGAGCAAAGGGAATCGCATTCGGCATTCCGGATGCTGAAACCTTGCTGGAGAGCATTCGGAGCGAGTGGGAGCCCGGGCGCACCTTTGAGGTGGCGCGGGGAATTCCCCCTGAGCTGTCCCGTTCTGCGGAAATCCAGGTCCTCATCGATCCCGAGCTCCACGGATACTCTGCTCAAGACCAGGGTGCCGTCGATATCATCGACTTGAAAGATCGTGGGATGATTCCCCAGGTTCGCAAAGGAGACTTTCTCGCTCGGAAGACTCCGCTTACTCCTGGAATCGACGGCATCGATGTCTTCGGGCAGGAAATCCCCGTGCGGGTGGCCAAGGATTTGCCGCTCCTGGTGGGCTCCGGAGTCGAGCTTTCTCACGACAGACTGCAGGCGGTGGCCAAGGTGGACGGGCGCCCCCAGATTTCAGCCTACGGGAGGATCTCCGTTCTGCCCGAACTGGTCATTCGGGGAGATGTGAGCTTCGAGACCGGCAACATAGATTTTGCGGGGAGCATCATCGTCGGCGGAGTGGTTCAGGATGGCTTCAAGGTGCGCGGAGGCAGTCTGATCGCCAGTGAGGTCGGCAAGGCGGAGATCGACATCGAGGGCGATGTCTGGGTTTACGGGGGCGTTCTGGGAGCGAGGGTTCGCAGCCAGGCATCGGTCAAGGCCATGCACATCCACGCCTCCCATATCGAAGCGATGGGGGATGTCGTTGCGGAGCGGGGAATTGTGGACTCCCGCATCAGCACTTCGGGCAAATGCATCTCCCGAAGAGGGACGATCCTTTCGTCATCCATTGTCGCCCGCCGGGGGATTGAAGCTCAGCATATCGGTTCGGATCGATCCAAGCCATGCGCCCTGGGTATCGGTTTCGACCCCATTGCGGAGCGGCAGGCCGAAGCCTGCAAAGCGATGCTCGCGGTCGAGCGGGAGGAAGCCGCCAGGCAGTCGGCTCACATCGGGTCTTTGAAGCCTCGGCTGGCCGATGTGGAAAGGAAGATTGGTGAGCTGGCTCAAGAGCAGGATCGCGCCATCAGGCAGCAGCGTTCTTATCGTGAGCGGATCTCCGATGCGGAGGAGGCCGGCTTCGCTGAAGAAGCCGAATCACTCCGTGGTGAGCTGGCTGTGCTGGATGGGACCATCCATGATCTGGAGCGGAACCTGGATGGTTTTCTTGAGCAGCAGGATCAGCTCAAATCCGCGATTGCGGAGCAAAAGGATCGAATCCGTGAGATCGAGGATCGGATCGCGCAGCTGACCGCCGAGCTCTCTGTGATCACCGACTGGGCTGCAGCGGGCGCCAAGCGCCCCGTGGTCAAGGCGCATGGCAACATCTTTGCCGGAACGTCCATCAAGGGGCCCTTCGCCTCGGTGACTCTCAAAGAGAACTATCGGGGTGTGGCCTTTGGCGAGCGAGCCTCAACTGAGGAGGGTGAGGGGCCCGGAGGCGGCGCCCCTCGAATCGCCATGCAGAGGCTCAAACGCTGAGCCGTCCTATTCGAATTCCACGTCACATTCCTCGCCCAGATTGAATGTCGTGAAGTCCTCGTAGCCCTGGTCCAGGGCGACCAGGATGGGGATCTGCTTCGACGTTGGCCCCCAGTGCTGGATCGGGCCGGGGCTGCTGAACAGGTCCTCTGTGGCCCACTGGTCTCGATGCTGAGCAAAAAACTGAAAGGAGGGGGAATCGGTCAGGACCAGCGACTTCTCGATGACCAGCTCCTCCTTGCCCTTCCTGAGCTCGCAGCTGATGAGACCCGCCAGGGGAAGTCCCAGTATTCTCCCTCCCTTGTCAAAATCCGTGACAGCGGCCATGTAGCCCGTTCGCTCGTCCAGGACCAGAGAGCCTGCTGTGAGGCCGAGCAGAAACGTGAAAGCGGCATCAAAGGCCGTGGGTTTGCCGCTCCTGCCTTCGTAACCCAGGAAGTGGGATTGAGTCGCCAGGGTGTAGGCCTTGAACTGCTCGATTTGGGCTGGTGTCGCCGGGATCTTGCCTTCGCCCTCACCGAAGTATCTGTCCGTGTGTCGCTTCATCTCGGAAGCCTTGTAGCGGATCTTGTCGATGAGCAGTTTCTCGGTTTCGATCTGCGACACTTTGACATTTCCGTGGTCGTCGCGGTCCAGAATGAGCATCTCCTCGATTTCTTCGGGAATGGATGCCATGAGCTGAGCCGATTGGGGCGAAAGGCGCGGATAAATGAATTCCTGTTTGTTTTTGAGCGTCGGCAGATCCTTGATGTCCGCCTCGTACTCCGCCAGCACCTTGTTCAGCTCTTTGATGAGGTTTCCCATCTCGGGGATGAACTCGACGAGACCTTCGGGAACCAGGACGACACCATGGTTGATCCCCTTGAGTCTGCGCCGGGCGATGATGCGCACGATGTGCTCCACGAGGCCGTCCAGGGAGAGGTTCTTTTCGGCAATCTCTTCGGAAATGAGGGCGATGGCCGGCTTGGTCTGCAAAGCCACCTCCAGGGTTATTTTGCTGGCTGTTCGTCCCATGAGCTTCACGAAATGGTAATACTTGATGGCCGAAGCGGCGTCCTGGTTTAAGTTGCCGACGAGCTCGGCAAACACCTTCGTCGCCGTGTCGTAGCCAAAGGAGATGGGCAGAAGCTCGCCCACGGCCATGTCGCCGTCGATGGTCTTGGGTATCCCGACGACACTGCACTTGACGCCTTCCAGCTCGAAATATTCCGCAATGAAGGCTGCGTTGGTGTTGGAGTCATCGCCTCCGACAATGATCAGGCCGTCCAGCCTGTTTTTCAGCACGGTTTCTTTGACCTTTCGGAACTGCTCGGGGGTTTTGATTTTGGTCCGGTCCGTACCGAGGAAGTCAAACCCCCCGGTGTTGAAGATCTTTCGGATGTCCTCCGTGGAAATTTCGAAAACGTCCCCGTTGATCAGCCCCTTGGGGCCCTTTCGGATACCGAGCAGGGTGTTTCCTTTACCGAGAACGGCCTTGAGTCCGGCAAGGACATTGTGTCCCCCCGCCGCGGGACCTCCGGAGAAAAGCACCGCCACTCTTTTCCCGGTCACTTGGTGAAGGGTTTCGGATGGAACGGCCTCCAGGACTATGTTCTTGTGTTTGGCTATGGTCTTGGAAAAGGTTTTTTCGGCACCTTCCGGGTCCTTGCAGGTGAGGATCGTGACCGTTTCTTTGAAGACCACCGGTCTGATCTTGCCATCCTGGCCCAGAACCTCGGAGCATACCGGAATGGGCAGATCTCGAGCTGCGTTTTCGAAAATGGAATGCTTTCCTGCAGTTTGCTCAATCCTCCGGACCAGCGCTGTGGGAACTTCTCGGGAAGCCGCCATCTCTTTCCTCCTGATTGGCTTTGGATGAGGGGCCCGCACGATCCGGGCCTCTTCGGATGATCGTATGGACAATATCAAAGGATGCCCCTCCTTCATCACGAGGGGCAAGAGAGAGTGAAAAGGCTCGCGAGCAACGCCGCCTCCCAGCCTCCCCCGTCGAGGGGGAGGATTTCGAGAGGTCTGGTGGAAGTCGTGATGTGAGCGTGTCCAGGCAGCTTCTTATGCTTCACCGGCGCCGATGAGTGGCAGAATCTTGTCCACTTTGAAGACCACCAGAAAGAGAGGGCCCCTCTGCTCTTCTGATTCCTTGTATTCTTTGCGGCGAAGGGAAAACAGAAGCTCACTGTCCTTTTCTTCACGCATCTTGCTCAGGAAAAGCCGTGTCCCTTTATATCCGGGGCCATCCTCCATGAAAAGATAAGCTGCATGCGGGTTGGACTGAAGATTGAGATGCGTCAGTCGATCCCGCATGATGAAGGCAACTGTTTCACCATCCAGGATGTGAGGCGAAGCGTAGATCGCGGCATCCACTCTGCCTTCGGAATCGGCGGTTGCCAGGACTCCACGCCCCTTGGCTTTCCCGAAATACTCGGATAGGTTCATCGTGATCCTCCAATGATCTGAGGTTTACCTCTAATCTTGCATGATTGTCAGAGTCGTGATCAATATAATCTCGTTTGTCGTCATGGCTACCAGATTTTGGCTTTTCGAAGGATTCACTTCCGCCGGACCGCTGGTCTTCAATGTCGCCTGGACCCAGAATAATCCCAAAAATCCTCCCCGAGAGCGTGTCCAGAAAGAGCACTCCGGAACGTCACCCCCGCGAAGGCGGGGGTCCAGATTTCTCACCGAGTCTGGATTCCCGCCTTCGCGGGAATGACGAACGATCGACCATTCAGACTTTTTGGACACGCTCTGAGAGAACGGTTTTCAGACAGTCCTGTTTGGCGTACTTTGGCTTGCATGAACCCTTCCCTGCTTGCGGTTTTGGGGTTTGTTTGATATCGTTGGTTCAGATGACCTTAAGCCAGGCTCATCATGAACCCGGGTGAGAGCAGGGAATTGTGGAGGGTCGGCAGTTGATGAAGCCTGCGATGTCGGTTCCGGAATTGCTTCTCTCAGAGACAAGGATGGCCATGATCCACTTCCGATGTCACCTCCGGGGGAGGGGGCTGAAGCTGATGGGGCTTGTGCTGATTGGTGTGCTGGCTTCGGCCCACGGGATTTGCGGGTGCAGTGCTTCGCGGCCATCTGCCATGGAGGCCGCGCCTGGGCCGCCCTTGGAAGTCGATCACCCTGGAGATGAGGATGGGCTTGCAAGCCCTCTGGTTGCTGAATCCACCGTACTCACCCTGGAGAAAGCCATCGTCGAAGCACTCGATGCCAGCCCGGAGCTGGAACAGATGCAGCAGCGCATGCGGGCTGCCTCAGAGCAGGTTCGGCAGGCAGAGGCATCATTTTATCCGCGGCTGGTGGTGACGGAGGATTTCAGCATCACCAACAACCCGGTGTTCGCTGCCATGCACATCATCAATCAGCGCCGTCTCCTTCCTTCGACAAACTTCAACGACCCGGGAGCTCAGCAGGATTTTGCCACGAAGCTTCAGGGGGAAATGGTCCTCTTTCAAGGAGGGAGCCGCTGGTTCGACCGCAGTGCGGCAGTGGCCCAGACGCGTGCTGCCCGAGCCGAGCTCGAATCGGCCCGCAACCAGCTCGTCGCCAAGGTCACAGAGGTTTTTTACCAGTGGCTGCAGGCTCTTGCCTTCATCAGTGTGGCCGAGAGAGCGCTGGATGCTGCCCGCGTGGATCTGGAGCTGGGAGAGGCCAGGCTGAAAGCTGAAGTGGTTCTCCCCAGTGAAGTGCTGCGCCTCAAAGCCCGCAGGGCGGAGATGGAGGGTAACCTGGTGACGGCCCGCGCGAGCGCCCGCAAGCTGCAGGCCGCGCTGGAACGGCTCATCGCCCGGAGTATACAGGAAGGAGAGCTCCCATCCCCCTCCTTGTCCCTCCCAGAGTCGCTGGAATCTTCAGCTGGGGATTCGCAGCAGGCATTTGTGGAAAGAGCCCTCGCCAACCGCCCTGAGATGCATGCGGTGAAATCGATGATCGATTCCGCGGCCAACAGGGTTCGTTCAAGCCGAGGGAGCTTCTTTCCCCGGTTGGGCGCCAGCGGACTCTATCAATGGAATACGGAGAAATGGGAGGACAACCCCAACAGCTGGCTGCTGGGGATTCAGGCCACCTGGCCGCTCTTCGAAGGGGGATTGTCCGTTTCCAGAATGCGCGAAGCCGAGGCTCGCCTGAAAGAAACGGAAGCCCGCGGGAAGCAGGTTGCCCTCGACATCGCCCTCGAAGTCCGGCAGGCGGCCCTCGCGGTGAATGAGGCTGCGGAAAAGATCAAGGTGATGACCGAAAGAAGGACATGGGCCGGGGAGGCATTGGAGGAGGTGCGTCGGCTTTACGACCGGCAGGTGGTCGCGGTGGACGCGCTGCTTCAGGCTGAAGTCGCCTGGAATCAGGCGGAGGTCGCCTACATGGCCTCGCTCTTTGAGGGAAAGATTGCGCAGGCTTACCTGAGGCGGTCGCTGGGCGATTTCGCCGAGGAATTGAATGAGCTGCAGAGCCGAGCTCAGTGACTCGAAGCTCGAAACCTGAAGATCGAAACTTACCGGAGGCATCCAGTGGCTGAGCCCCAGGACACAGAGAGGAAGAGCCGGTTCACCCGGGAGGCACTGAAGGTCGGGGCAGTTCTTCTCGCTCTGGTCGGTCTCATGGTGTGGCTTTCAGGCGGGTTCATCAGCAAGGTCGAGAAGGAAGAGCCCGAAGCCTCTGCCCCGGCCGCTGAGAAGCCCAGGACGGTCAGCGTGGAGCGCCGCACATTCCCCTTGCTCATCGAACAGGTGGGCACCGTTCGTGCCATGAGCGAAGCGCAGGTTTCGAGCCGCATCATGGCTCAGGTCCGGGAAATCCCTGTCCGTGAGGGGGATCTCGTGGCGGCGGGGGACGGAAAGGAGAATCCTGCGACGGTTCTGGCTGTGCTCGATGATGCCGAAATCCGCGCCCGGGCGGCTCAGGCCGAGTCTCAGGTAACTGCTGCGGCGAGGGGCGTGGAGATTGCGCGGGCTCGTCTCGTGGCGACCCGGGCGCAGGTGGAGTCGGCCAGAGCCAATCGGGAAAAGGTGGCTTCCGATCATCGCCGTACCGAGGATCTGTACCGGAGCAGGGCTGCAACGGGGCAGCAGCTGGAGCACGCTCGGGCCCAGAAGGACATGGTGGAAGCACAGCTGCGTGCCCTGCTCAAGGAGGTTCAGGCGGCTGAAAGCGAAATCGGCCGATCGCTGGCTCAAAAACAGCAGGCAGAATCGGCTCTCCGCGAAGCGCAGGCGATGCTGGACCATGCAGTGATTCGGGCTCCGTTCTCCGGAAAGGTCCTGCGCAAGACGGTGGATGTCGGAGATATGGCCATGCCCGGCAAGCCATTGTTCATCATAGACTCGCCCCTTCGCCCGGAGCTTCATTTCCATCTCTCTGAATCGGTTCAGCCAAATCTCCTGGTGGGGCAGGAGCTGGACGTGCGCATCGATGCGCTGGGGCGATCGCTCAGCGGAAGATTGCGCGAGATTCAGCCCAGATCCGATCCTGCAACCCGCACGATGCTGGCAAAGGTGAGCCTGCCCCCGGATCGGGATCTCGTGAACGGAATGTTCGGCAGCGTTCAGATCCC
>Ga0105106_10002619_pt1 | contig 12888 bp, 9 predicted proteins | sample PPLLaktember2015_5_FD_79109 | JGI IMG/M metagenome (GOLD analysis project Ga0105106, IMG submission 79109) | Freshwater sediment microbial communities from Prairie Pothole Lake near Jamestown, North Dakota, USA - PPLs Lake P8 Core (1) Depth... | ecosystem: Environmental > Aquatic > Freshwater >...
AAGAGCACCAGCCCCAGCTTCCCGAGGCGAAACTCGAACTCTTTCATCCGTTGCGGCCGCATGACTCCTCCGGGGGCTACATCTTTTCCGGAGCGCTGACGCCGAGGATGCCCAGGGCGTTGCGCAGGACGTGCCCGATCGAGTTCACGAGGAAAAGCCGCGCCCGGCTCAGCGCCGGGTCGTCGGTGATCACCCGGTTCTTGTTATAGTAGCTGTGGAAGATACCCGCCAGTTCGTTGAGGTAAAAGGTGACCCGGTGCGGCTCCAGTGCCTTCGCCGCCCCCTCGACAATCTCGGGGAAGCGGATGACGGACTTGATGAGCTGGGTCTCCTCGGGAAGCGTCAGCAGAGCGAGTTCCGCATCGTCACCACCCGGGATCTCCATGCCCCGCTCCGCCGCCATCCGGGTGATGCTCGCGATGCGCGCGTGGGCGTACTGCACGTAGTAAACCGGGTTTTCATTGGACTGCCTCTTGGCAAGCTCCAGGTCGAAATCGAGCTGACTGTCGGAGCGCCGCATCAGAAAGTTGTACCGGGCGGCGTCCCGGCCGACCTCGTCGATGACCTGCCGGAGCGTCACGTACTCCCCGGCACGGGTGGACATGGCCACGGGCTTGCCATCCCTCAGCAGGCTCACGAGTTGTACGAGGATGATCTTGAGGGCTTCCTTGTTCCCGCCGAGGGCCTCGATGCTTGCCTTCAGCCTCGGAACGTAGCCGTGGTGGTCGGCGCCCCACACGTCGATGACGAGATCGAACCCCCTGTCGAACTTGTTCTTGTGATAGGCGATGTCGGCGGCAAAGTAGGTGGGCGTGCCGGTATCCCGGATCACGACCCGGTCCTTCTCGTCGCCGAAGGCCGTCGAACGGAACCAGAGCGTGTCTCCCTCCCGGTAGACATGCCCCTGTTCCCGGAGCCTGTCGAGGAGTTTCATCACACCATCGTTCTTGTAGAGTTCCCCTTCGCTGAAGTAGCAGTCGAAGAAGACCCCGAAAGAACCGAGATCGTCCTTGATCCCTTCCAGGATGGACCCGGCGCCGTAGGCCGTAAAGAACGGCAGCACTTCGTCTTCGCTCTTGCCGCGATGGCGGTCCCCGTCTTTCGAGAGGATTTCCTTTGCAAGCTCCGAGACGTAATCGCCCTGGTAGTGGTCCGGCGGAAATTCGATGGCTTCGCCCAGGATCTCCAGGTACCGCAGGTATACGGAACGCCCCAGGGTCCGCATCTGGTTGCCCATGTCATTGATATAGTATTCCTTGCTGACTTCGTGGCCGCTGGCCTTCAGGATGTTGGCGATGACGTCGCCCGTGACGGCGCCCCGCGCGTGCCCGATGTGCAGGGGACCCGTGGGGTTTGCGCTCACAAACTCCACCTGGACCTTCTTTCCCGCCCCGAAATCGAGCGCACCGTATCGGTCTTTCAGGCGATCGATTTCCTTGAGCGGCGAGCGCCAGTTATCCTCGCGGATAAAAAAGTTGATGAAACCGGGGCCGGCGATCTCCACCTTGTTCAGGAGAAGGCCATCGTCTATCAGCTTGCCGACGATGGCCTGGGCGATCACCCGGGGGTTCTTCTTTGCCTGGGAAGCGATCACCATGGCCACGTTTGTCGCGTAGTCACCGTGGGCCGCGTCGCGGGTTGCCTCCAGTTCAATCAAAGGGGGGTTCTTCACGTCGAACAGGCCTTCGGACATGCAGCGTGCCGTCGATTCTTCAAGCAGCTTGATGATTTTCTCTTTCATGGCTCTAAAAAATCCTGTTGCCCATCATAATAAAAAAAAGGCCCGGCGGCCAATTCTTTTATCACCGTTTCCCCCCGGGGGGAGATGTTTTACCCTCTCGGAAAACGCGAAAACACTAACCGCTTGCAGGCGGAAAGTCAAGCCATTTTAAGGGGAAAGACACACCATCTGTTGACCGGCCTCAGGTCTTGCTGCCTGGTCCGAGGTGTCCGGATGCAGGGCAGCCTCGAAAGAAGGAAGTGAGGAAGCGATGAAGAGCGGAAGATCGGAGTGGATGAGGGATTATTTCCTTCTTTTATCCGCTCTTCCTGACTTCCGATCTTCCGCTCTTCACAAGCGGGATGCGTATCGACACATACAAGGCATTCGACCTGATACACCGGCAGCCAGGAGCTTGCGCCTAGTAACTGTCCGGAACCACGGGACCATAGCCAAGCCCTACGTTCAGCGTCACGCTTGTCCGGTAGTCATCGTTTCGACCCGTTACGGTCGTGTCATACCGCAAAAGAACCCACTGGGTTGCGCTCATGTCATGGCCCGCCGGGCTGACCTGCAGCGGACCCGCTGTGGATGCCTCGGGTACTGCAATGGTCGCCCGGCTCCTGGGTTCGAGTCCATCGGCCAGTTCGGTTAACGGGCGATTCGTTTTGGCGACGGCGCCGGGATGGGCGGGATCAAAATTGACCATCAGCCAGTGGGTGGCCGCTTCGGCGGCGCTCATCGCTTTCTTGTCGCCGACGATCTTCATGCTGATCCGCAGATCCTGCGTCGAGAGGTTGATGGCGATGATCCCCACGGACAGGAGGATGAGGTTCGCCATCACCGCCGCAATCAGGGCAAATCCCCCCTCTTTTCTGATCCTCATCTTCTCTTCCCCCCTTTTCAGAATTGAACACCGTGATTCCTCGGCGTGACGCTCGTTGAAAAGGCCAACCTCCGGGGCTCCCCCGTGCGCGGGTCGGCATCCGCCGATTCTGCGACCAGGACAATCTCGATGCGCCGTATCCGCGGGATCTCGGCCGGCAGATTCACGACCTCGGCCCCTTTGCCATCGTAATAGCGAAAGACGGGCACGCCCCCGTTGATGACCCGCACCGTCCGGACAGCGGGGTTCGAGGGGATGGGACCCAGGAAGGGTTGCGCGCCCGATGACGTCCTGATTCCGGATGCGCAGCGGATCGTCTCCCGGGTGATTCTTCCTGACGGCTCATCATAGGCATAACGGATGATCTCGTTGCCCGAGTTGCCGCACTGACCGTCCGGGTCGAGGTCCATCTCGATCGTGACCGCCACGGCGCTCGCTTCCTGGATACCCCGCCGGTTCTGGTCGGCAGCCGGGCTGCAACTGGCCGGGTCGATCCACATTCCCATTGCGAACATGGGATTAAAGGAGGCCATGCGGATCTCGGCGGCCATGATCTCGAGAGCGGTCCGGGCATCCTGGCCGGTCGTGACCTTCCGCTCGATCCCGACGGAGGATCGCTGACCGGCTATCACGGCCGACCAGATGGCCCCAAGCAGGACCAGCCCCACGACAACGGCCATGAGCATCTCGACAAGCGTAAACCCGCTTCTCAGGTTTTTTCCTGTTCTCAACATCCCTCCCCCCCTATACCCTATACCCTGTCCCCTAACGTATCCGCGCATCCCGCCAGTGAAGCAGGTGGGTCCTGTTCTCGGGCCACTTCAGTGTGGGGGCCCCCTTCCACGGCGTGCCGGAGGCGCTGGAGCCGCCGCTCAGCCACCCGAACATGCCGCCCTTTCCCGCTTCGGCGCCAGCCGAGATAAGCGGGGCCGAAGAAATCCCCTTGCCCAGATACATGCTGCGCTCTCCCCCCGTAAAGCTCCCGGCCCCGTCGATGTAAGAGATGCCGTAAAGCTTTGCAGTGCCTGCCTGTTCGCAGGGATCCCCGCCCCCGCTATCCGGCGTATAGGTCGTGAAGTAGGCCACCCCTCCGAATACGGTCGGGTTCGCGAGGACCTTTTCCCCTTTTCCGCCGAGCAGGATGTACCAGCCGTCCTTCGTAGCCAGTTCGGTGAATGTCTGCGTCGCGCCGCTGATGTTCTGGAGGTGGGCGCTCGTCCTCGGCGCGGAATTCCCCAGGTCTCTCAAGCCGTAAAACCCGTCATTGCCTGCCGTCGGGGCAAGGGGTTCCAGCCGGTCGCCGGTGCCCCAGTAGACCCAAAGGTCCCCGACGACGTCCCTCGCCACCGCGGGCGCGTAATAGACCGGCCCCGAATTGCCGTCTCGCTGGAAGAACAGGGTTCCTTTCCAGTGGGCCGTCGTACACCCGTCCCCGTCGGAGGCTTTGCAGAAGCTGAAGCGCCAGATGTTTCCCCCCAGGTCTCCCATGTAGGCCCTGTCGGCAAAACCATCCATGTCCGAATCGATCACGGCGGCAGTGGCCGGCAGGGCATGGTTCATGGCGCCGCCGCCCGGGGAATTGCGGTTGAAGCTCCAGAGGATGTTTCCCGTCGCGAGATCGACGACAAAGAACCCCTTTCCCCGCGCATCGCAGTCGGCCGACCCGCTGCACGAGGAGGCCTTGTGCCCGCCGCCGATGAAGCCGACCCATTTCTCGTCCGCCCCGATCCGAACCCGTCGGATCACCATGCGGCTCCAGGGGTCGCCCAGGGTTGGCGCCTGGGAGGCCGTGGGATTGACCCGCCAGCCAATCCTGGGATTGAGCGTATCGGAGATGTCCAGGGCATGATAGCCGCAATAGTAGGGAAACTCGCCGCTCGAGAGGTAGTTGCTGCTGAAGCCCGAGTCACAGGACGCCGAAGAGCTCCAGAGGCTCCTGTCGCCTCCCTGGCCCAGCCCGGCGACCAGCATCGTTTTCCACTCGCCCGGCGACTTGACCTTCCCGTCACCGGCCCCCGTCCAGACGTCGGCCACGGTGATCGGCCCGTCGACATAGAACTTGTGCGGCAGCGTTGCCGGGTGCGACCTGTGGGCGATCTCCTTCAGCCTGCCGAGAAAATTCGGGGGGATGAAGCTCCACGCCTCGACGAGGTCCGAGGTCCGGAAGGCGTGAAGCTGGCCGTCGTTTGACCCGGCCACGATGATCCGCCTGCCGTTGACCGAGGTGCGCTCGTTCGCGATGCGGTACGTGTCGAAGGCTTTTCCCTTGTCCCTGGGGTCGATGAAATACGACGAGGGAGTGCCGACCGTAACGGGGTTCGAGTGGAAGATGTCGCCGAGTTTCCAGACGTTGCCCTTGGCATCCTTGTCCGCGTTGGCTGCCGCTTCTCCGCGGATGTACCCGACCACCTCGCCCCGCCTCTTCGCGTCACCCACGCCCAGGTCCGCCGCCGACAGGTTCGCCGTGGTGAAAGGGATCAGGGAGCCGCCTTTTACCGTCAGGATTTTCCGGTTGTCCGCAGCCGTCACCTGGAGGGCGATTGCCGCGTCGGCAAGGACGCCGCCCACGGATTGGTCCGACAGGATCGCGTATTTCTTAAGCGAGCCCTTCCAGAAGGGGTCCGTGTTCATGGGCTGGAAGGAGGCCGCGTAGAGGTAATTTTCATCCGTCGTTCTCGACGTGGCAACCGACGGCGTGCTGAAGGAATAGGCAGCGTCGCGGATCGTGGTCATGGCCATCCGCAGGGCCGTCTCGAGCTCCCTCGAGTTGGTGGAGATGAATGCGTATCCGGCGAGTTCGAGCGTCCCGGGGTCATGGGTCGTCGCGAAGCACTTGTCGCTCGAGCCGCCGCAGGAACCCGTCGTCGCAGACCAGGCGCAGGGATCGGCGGTGATGGGGCCGATGTTCAAGGCCGAAGGGCTGCCCTTCTTGTTGATGTTGGGATTCTCCGTGCCTCCATAATAGGCCATCCAGTTGAGAGTGTTCTGGAGGAAATCGGGCATCTTGTCCCCGAGCCCGATGACAAAGACCTTGTAGCCCGCGTCGCGCAGGGCCTTCACTTTCGCCACGGAGGCGCGCCTTCGCTTGTACTGGTCGGACTGGTTGCCGGAGCCCGTGCCGCCGCAGTAAAGCGTATCCTGCCCGTCCGTGACGAGAATGACGAACTTGGTGCGGCAATTTTTGTAGGAATCCTTCGTCTTGTCATCGTCCAGGTAGGGCCTCACGGCCTCCATGCAGGTTGCCAGACTCGTGCTGCCGGTTACGCGCTGTTTCTCACGGGTCTTGTCGGTCCAGTACAGGATGGTGTCTTCGCCCGCGTAGACCGAATCGACACCTGCACAGCTGCCTGCACCGCACCAGATCGCCGCGTAGGGCTGCCCGAGATCCCTGTGCTTCCGGTTGGCCGAACTGTACTTCCAGAACCCGAGCCGGACATTGAGACCTGCCTCGTCCTTGACGTCGATCACGCCGTCCTTGTTGTCGTCGAGGAGCTGGTAGATTGCCCGTTTCGCGATGAGGTAGCGGGCGCAATCGGTGGTGAAGCCGGGCTGGGGAATGCTGTAGAAGCTTTCGCCCGAGCAGGTGTCGTTGCCGAAGCGCCCGAGGGGCTCCTGCGAACCGTCAACCTCGCCCCTCGGGTTCCAGCGCATGCTGCCCGACAGGTCTAGAACGATCATGGCATCGGGCGCCACGCCGGAAAACAGCGCCTGGTCGCCGGTTTCGACGGCCAGGGCGGCGCCGCAGGAGATCAGGACGGCCAGGGTTGCCGACAGCCAGGCAGGGATAACCCTCCTCATCGCGAAAACCTCCTTCGCAAGAAAGAAATTCTGAAAGACGGTTCCCTGCGGAATGATGATTGGACGCACACCCCGGCGTATCGCTGGAAAGGTCGTTCTCGCCGTCCGTGCAATCCGAAGGGTAGGTTGTAGGAAGGAGGGGTACACGGGCGGGACCCTTTCGGAAAGGGTCCCGCCGCGTAGGCTGGAATTTACTGCATCAGGCAGGAGGGGTCAAGGGTTTTTTCAGAGGGCGCAAGGCCCCCTGATCACTGCTGGATCCTGCGGTCCCGCCAGTGGATGAGGTTGGTACGGTTGGCGATCGAAGGCGGGTTTACGTTGGCCCGCATGGTGGTGGCCCCCGTGCCGGCGCCGCCGCTCACCGTGACGTAGAGGTCCGGCGTCTTGCTGTAGGGGTTCATCGAGAGGACGGGTGCCGTGGGGATGCCCACCCCCAGGGTCATGCTCCTCGCATTGCCTGTGAGCGACCCGGCACCCTCGATGAACGAGACGGCGTAGAGCTTCGCTGCCCCGGCCTGGTCGCAGGGGTCGCCAATACTGCCGGCGGGTGTGTAGGTCGTGAAATAGACGATGCCGGCAAAGACGGAGGCCTCGGAGAGACACTTCTCGCCGGCGCCGGTCATGGTGATGTACCAGCCGTGCTTGGTTGCGTTGTCGGTGTAGGTGGTCGACGTGATGTCTTCCAGGTTGCTCAACTGATACGTCCCGGTCTTCGTGGAATCCTTCACGGCATAAAAGCGGTCGGTCAGGCTGCCCACGACGATCGGCTCGGCCTTGTCGCCGGTGCCCCAGTAGACCCAGATGTTCCCGTTTGCGTCCTTGGCCACGGCGGGGGCGTCGTAGACGGCGCCGTTCCCGGTCTCGCGTGAAAAGAGCAGCGACCCGCTCCAGTTGCCCGTCGCGCAGGAGGAGCCGTCGGCGGCCGTGCAGAACTTCATCCGCCAGATGTTGCCGCCCAGGTCGCCTACGTAGGCCATATCGATGAACCCGTCGTTGTCCGAATCCACGATGGCCGCCGTCCCCGGCACGGCATAGGTCATGGCGCTGTTGTCGGCATTCGTGAAACTCCACAGGACGGAGCCGTCGGTGAGGCTGACAACGAAGAACCCCTTGCCCCGCAGATCGCAACCCGCGACGGTGCAGCTCGACAGGTTGTTGCCGCCGCCGATGAAGCCGACCCACTTCTCGGAGCCGCTGACCTTCACGCGGTGCACCATCATCTTGCTCCAGGGGTCCCCCAGATAGGGGGCCTGGGCGGTCGACGGCCCGATCTTCCACCGATAGGCGGGGCTCGCCGTGTTCGTGATGTCGAGCGCATAGTAGCCGCAGTAATAGGGGTAGGTGGCCGAGTAGACGTTCCGGAAGTTCGCATCGCAGGACGCCGAAGAGCTCCAGAGGTTGCTCGTTCCTCCCCGGCCCTCGCCGAAGATAAGGAACGTCTTCCAGTCGCCGGGGGCCTTCGCAGTGCCGTCGCCGATCCCGACCCAGACGTCGGCGACACTGATGGGTCCGTCGACATAGTACTGGTGGGTCAGGCCCGTCGGGTGAGACTTGTGGGCGATGTCCTTGAGCTTGTTGAGAACGTTGGGCGGGATGAAGCTCCACAGTTCGGCCCCCGTGTCGGTCCGGAAGGCGTGGAGTTGGCCGTCGTTGGCGCCTGCCACGACAATGCGTTTTCCGTTGACCGTCGTACGAAGATTGGTGGTCCGGAATGTGGCGAAGGCGCCGGCGCCGTCCCGGGCGTCCTTGAAGTAGGACGAGGGAGTCCCCACCGTCACGGGGTTGGAACGGAAGGTGTCGCCCAGCTTCCAGCTGTCTTTGTTGTAGGCGCTCTCGCCCCGGATGAACCCCACGACTTCATTTCGTCGCGTGGTGGTCGACACGCCGAGATTGGCCGCCGTGATGTACGTCGTGGTGAACGGAGTGAGCGCCCCCGACTTGTAGGTGTGGATCGTCCTCGTGGCGGGGTCCGTCCCCTGCAGGACCTGGCCGGCGTCCCAGATGGCCGCGCCGATCGTCCCGTCGTTGTTGATCTGGTATTTCGTCACATGCCCCAGCCAGAAGGGGTCGCCGTTGATGGGCTGAAAGGCCGCCTCATAGATGTAGTTCTCGTCGATGAGCCGGGACGAGGCCACGGATGCCTGGGAGAAGGAGTACGTGGCCTCGCGGATGACGCTGATGGCCTGACGGAAGGCCGCCTCGAGTTCGGTGGCGTTGTTGGCAAGAAAGGCATAGCCGGACAGGTTCAGCGTCGCCGGGTCGTTGGAGGTGGCGAAGCACTGGTCGCTCGAACCGTCGCAGGTCCCCGTCGTCGAGGAGCTCCCGCAGCTGGTCACCGCCGAGGGGTCGAAGCTTGTCTCGTCGCCGCCGTTTTCGACAAGCGGATTGTCCGTACCGCCGTAGTAGGCCATCCAGTTGAGGGTGTTCTGCAGGTAAGCGGGCATGTTGCTCCCCATGCCGATGACGAAGATCTTGTAGCCCGCATCGGCCAGGGCCTTGGCCGCGAGCACCGAGTCTCGCCTGCGCTTGTACTGGTCGGCCTGCGTGTCGTAGCCGGCCCCGCTGCAGCTCGTCGTGTCGGCCCCGTCGGAGATGAGGATGACGAATTTCTGGCGGCAGGACCTGTACGCGTCGGCCGCCTTGTGCGTGTCGAGGTAGGTCTTGACGCCTGCAAGACCCGACACGAGAGGCGTGGCCCCGACGACATTCGAGTATTGCATCCAGTAGCGGATGCTGTACGTGTCGCCCGAGGTCTGATCCACGGTGCAGGAGGTGCTGTTGCCGCAGTAGATGAGGGAGTATTTCGTCGCGATGTCGCGCAGCTTGACGTAGGTGCTGCCCTGGAACTTCCCGAGGCCGATGCGGATGTTGAGGCTCGTCTCGTCCTGGCTGCCGACGATGTCGCTGTGGTTGTCGTCGAGGATGTTGAAGAGCGTCCTGCGGGCGATTGCATAGCGGGCGCAGTAGGTGTCGTAGCCCGAGTGGCTGTTGTCGTCATAGAAGGGTCCCGCGCAGGTGGGGTCGCTGTAGATATTGATGGGCTGATTCGACCAATCATGGTCGCCCGGGGGGTTCCACTTCATGCTCCCCGAAAGGTCGAGCACGATCATGGCCTCGGGGGCCACGTTCGTGAAAAGCCCCGTCTCCGTGCATGCCTCATCGGTCGTGCAGGTCTGGGCGTAGGATATTACTTGCCCGCACAGCAGGAATGCCAGCATCGCGGAAAGGATAATGACTCGCGTTTTCATGGCTCTTTTTCACCTATCGGGACATGGTGCCCATTTCGACGGGGCCGTGCCCGAGCCCCACGTCGATCGTCACACTCGTGTTGTAGGCCGTGTTCCTTCCTGTAATCGTTGCATCATAGCGGGCCTGTCCCCAGGTCTGGGAGCCGCCGATGGAGAACCCCGGCAGGGGAATCTGGGCGGGACCCGTCGTGGGCTCCGTGGGTTGCGCGATCGTGTATCGTGTATTCGGGTCCCCCGCTGAGTCGACCTGCTGGTTCGTCACGGTCACGGCCGCCAGGTTGGCGGCGTCGAAATTGACCGTCAGCCAGTGGAGCCCTGCCTCGGCGGCATTGACGGCCTTCTTGTCGCCCACGGATCGCATGCTGATCCGGATGTCCCCCGTGGAGAGGTTGAGGGCGACGATTCCCACGGCCAGCAGGATCAGATTGGCCATCAGCGCGGCAATGAGGGCAAAGCCCCTTTCGTCTCTTCTTCGTCTCATCGTGATCCGTCCTTTATCAGAATCCGGTGATGCCATGGTTCCTCGGGATGACACTGGTCGAATAGGCCATCTGCCTTTGCTGGCCCGTGTTCGGGTCCACGTCCGCCGATCTCACGAGGAGAGCGATTTCGATGCGCCGGATCCTCGGAATGTCGTTGGGCAGATTCGCGTAAGCGATCTGGGCACCCGTGCCGTCAAAGTATCGAAAAACGGGCAGCGCCCCGTTGGCTACCTCTACGGTCCTCACTCCGGGCTGCCCGGCGATGGGCCCCAGGAAAGACTGCGGGTCCGCAGGACTCCGGCCGGGGGTGCAGGTGACGGTCTCCCGGGTAAGCCGCAGGTTTGCGGCATCGTACTCGTAGCGGACAATCTCGCCGACCGTATCTCCGCACACCCCGCTGGGGTTCGGCGATGATTCCAGATCCATTTCGACGGTGATCGCCGTGGCCGTGGCCTCCTGGATGCCCTTGTAATTCTGGTTTCCCGACACGTTGCAGTTGGCCGGGTCGCGCCAGAGATTCACCGTAAAAAGGGAGTTGAAGGAGGCCATGCGGATCTCCGAGGCCATGATCTCGAGAGCGGCCCGGGCATCCTGGTTTGTCGTCACCTTGCGTTCGATCCCCGTGGAGGACCGCTGCCCCGACACGACGGCCGTCGATATGGCTGCCAGCAATACGATCCCGACGGCCATGGCCATGACGAGTTCGACGACGGTGAAGCCCCTCGAATGTTTCAGCTGAGCGTTCATTGCCTGAAATACTCCTGTCTGGATACGATGGCGGTTTCCTGGACCCCGCGCGTATTACCCGGCCAGGTGACCTGGACTCTCACCGTCCAGGCATTGGTCGCCGCTCCCAGGGGCAGGACGGTGGTGTTCACCGTGAAGGGCACATCGCCGGCCTGCTGAGTGGTCTGGCTGCTGGCATAGACGTTTCGTGCCGGAAGCACCCCCGTCGAGACGGCGTTTGCCGGGTTCATGATCATAATCTCGTTCCGCTCCAGTTCGCTCTGGAGGATGCCGGCGGCGCGGCCCATGAAATCGGAGCGCCCCGCCGCGTTCCACGACGTGGGCTGCATGGACAGAAGCGCCATGATGCCGACGGCCGTGAGGAACAGCGTGATGAGCACCTCCACGATGGTGATTCCGCGGTTATTGCATGCTGTAGGTGACATGGGCTCTTCCTGTGATCAGTAAAGTGATGGTACCCGTAGAATTGCGGCTATTGGTCACAACGATGTTCCCATTCGGAGTGACGGTGCCCCGGCTCTGGATCGTCATCGCAACGGCCGCTGCGCCCCCGTTGACGCTCGTTAATCGGACACCTCCGAACTCGCCGAAGGTTTTCGTCTCGTCCACGGCAGGCAGACCGTTGGCCACCGCTGCCTGGATCCGGATGGTATTGGTCGGGTCAGGACTGTAGGTAAGGGTGTACGTCCTGTTCTCGCCCATGGCCCTGGCCCGCGTTTCGTAGAAATCGGAAGAGACCATTCTCGCGGCGGCTTTGAGGTTCGAGTTGTCGACCCACCCCCGATAGGAGGGAACGGCGATGGCCATCACGATGCCGATAAGGACGAGCGTAATGAGCAGCTCAACCATGGAAAAACCCGCAGCGCGACGGCCGAGACCCCCGCCGGCCGGCAGGCCCCCGGAGGCGCCCTGCCGGGCAGATCCTCCCTTCTGAACTGTGGAGCGTCGTAAATGTCTCATGACGACCATTTCTCCTGATCCTTCAGGGTTCGTATTCCCGACCCCGACGACCCAGGATCATTCCATCACCCGTCGGATCATCCATCGGATCAGGGAATCACTTCCAGTCGAGCAAGAAGCATGCCCGCATCGGCCCCCGCAGCTTCTGCGGAAGGCTCTCACGGCCGGTACCGGTCGGATTGTCAGGCAGTGGGATGAACCCGGGCGCGGAGGAGATGGGATGGGGGGCGAATCCGCAGGCCGTCCCTTGAGGGGGACCCCCATCTCGCCTCGAAATCGGATGTCCTGCCCGGCAATCCTGCTGCCCTATCCGTAATCGGACTTAGGCCAGTGATTTTGCGCCCCACCCTTTCGGATGGTTTGCCTTTATCAGGCCGTTCCCTGAACGCGGTCTGAATCCTCAAAGAGGCCAACCCGGCAACGGGTTATAACTCTTCTGAATTCTTTTTCGGAATGTTGGGGGGGGAACTTGAGAGAAAATTTGCGGCAGCGGGGCGCGGGCGGCTCAGGGAAGACTCCTGAAGAGAACAAGGTGCGTCAGCTCGCTGCCCACAAAGAGGTACATCACGGCGGCAATCGAAAGGAAGGGCCCGAAGGGCACGGCATATTTCATATCCTTTCCCTGGATCAGGATCAGTACGACGCCGACGAGCGCCCCGAGGATCGAGCTCATAAATACGACAAAAAACAGGGACTTCCAGCCCAGGAAGGCCCCGATCATGGCCAACAGCTTGATGTCCCCTCCCCCCATTCCCTCCCGCTTGGTGAGCAGTTCGTACCCCACCGCGATCAGGTAGAGAAACCCGCCGCCGATGAGGATTCCGAGGATGGATTCCATAAATCCGATCCCCATCACGAAGACGGCCAACAGGAAGAAAACGGGGATTCCCGGCAGCGAGATCACGTCGGGAATGATCTGGTGGTCGAAATCGATAAAAGTGATGACGACGAGAGACGCCGCGAAAAGAAAGGCGGCAAGATACTCAAGGCTCAGTCCGTACTTCCAGAACATCGCGAGGGAAAGCAGGGCCGTCAGGATCTCGACCA
>Ga0105106_10002620_pt1 | contig 12888 bp, 15 predicted proteins | sample PPLLaktember2015_5_FD_79109 | JGI IMG/M metagenome (GOLD analysis project Ga0105106, IMG submission 79109) | Freshwater sediment microbial communities from Prairie Pothole Lake near Jamestown, North Dakota, USA - PPLs Lake P8 Core (1) Depth... | ecosystem: Environmental > Aquatic > Freshwater >...
CGGAATGACCGGCCCGCTCGAGCCCTGGGCCTATGACACGTTCATCGTTCGCTGGCCCGACCCCCTGATCGAGCCGGCCTTCGTCAGCTTCACGCTCGACGCGCAGGGAAAGCCCGAGCGCATCCGCATGAAGGCCGTCTCACCGGTCGCGGACTTCAGTTTCGACTACCACGACCTCGAGTTCACGCCCGCTGCATCCGAGTAGCAAAAAAAACGGGGTCCGGCGCAATGCACCGGACCCCTCGATACACGCTCTTGAATCAGGGCTTCTTCGGCGGAGGCGGCGCCACCGCCCAGGCGTTCTCGGTCGCACCCGGCAGCTCCGCGGCCTCCATGCGGTCTTCGGAGACCCAGAAGGTGATCTTTTCGCCCACACGCAATTCAGAGAATTTCGTGTCCTTGCCATTGATCTTGATCGTCTGGTCCGGACCCGGCTTCAAGCTGAACGTATCCAATGTCTCGCCTTTCGCGTTCAGCAAGTTCACGGTCGTGATGTCGGCGCCGGTGATATACACCTTGGCATCGAACTTCGCATAGCGCTTGCCATCGAGCTCGCGCGCTTCGAGGCACGCGGCGGGTGCCTTCGGGTACCTCGCCAGGAACGCTTCGCTGAACTTAAGCTCGGAGCACTCAACCTTGGCAAGCTTGGATGGATCGACGGGCTTGACAGCATAGGCTGCGCCAATCGAAAGCGGCAGGGCAAGCGCGGTGACGAGCAACGCGCACTTCTTGCTATTCAATGTGAATCCTCCACGTTGTAGGAATACGCCCGTCCAGAGCGTCACGGGCAGAATCCAGATATAGAAAATGAAAAACCCTTCGCCGCCTAATCTACACCGCCATCGGTGTCCTTTGGTCCTAAATCGGCGCTTCAGGAGACCGCAGCAGAGCGCGGACTCGATAACGCTTTGATTGTTGACTCCAACCACTTAATAAGCATCGGAATCGGTCGCCGTGCAGTAGAAAAACGGGGTCCGGCGCAATGCGCCGGACCCCGTTGCAGATGAGCGAATGAACCTTACTTCGCGGGCGGCAGAACGGCCCAGGACTCTGAGCTCGAGCCCGGCAGTTCGGAAGCCGTCATACGGTCTTCGGAAACCCAGAAGGTGATCTTCTCACCCGGCTTGAGGTCGGTGAACTTCGTCTTCTTGCCCTCGATGTCGACTGACGCATCCGGACCTGGCTTGAAGCTGAAGGTCGTCAGCGGATCGCCCATGATGTTCAACAACTCGACCGTCGTGCGGTCGGCGCTGTTGAGAAACACCTTGGCGGTGAACTTCCCGTACTTCTTGCCATCATCGGCCACACGGCCTTCGAGGCACGCGGCCGGAGCCGTCGGATACTTCTCGAGAAATTCCTTGCTGTACTTGAGATCCGTACAAGCAACTTTCGGCATGTCGGCCAAATCACCCGCGGACGCCGCACCAATCGAGAGCGGCAGGGCGAGCGCGGTGATGAGCAACGCGCACTTCTTGCTATTCAATGTAAATACTCCTCATTGTTGGAATACGCTCGCCCCAATCGACGCGAGCCCCTTCCTGAAAACCTGAAAAGAGAACCCTTTCAACAGCGTAATTTACCATTGCCATCAGGGCACTGCGGACTTTCCACTAGTGGACGCCGGCGTCTCCGACAGCTCAAGCCGGACCACAGCTCGACACGACATTAACTGTTGGCCACAACCGGCTAAAAAGAATCGTTATCGACTGGCCGGTCAGGTTATTTAACGTCGGCAACCTTGCATTGACCGAAAACGACGTAGGCCCCCAGCCGATCCGCGAGGGCGACGGTCAGGGCGCCTGTTTTCCGGTCGATGAGCGCGCTCCATGCATTGGTCAGATCGGCGCCCTGGAGCACGATCGAGTCCTTGTTCGTGCTCGTATTCTGGGCCTTCAGCAAGGCCGTGCGGAAAGGCGAGCGGATCTCTTTCTTGGCGAAGTCGACGCCGTAGACGGGCTCGATGTTGGTTTCAGGCTTCAGGATCTTGCAGGTCGCCTCGGTCGGCAGACAGTCATGTCCTTTCTCAACCCTGCACGTCAGGGGCGCCGAGCCGTCGAAATCCGCGGCACCGGCCACGGCAGCCATCGACAGGGCCAGGACGATCGAAACGGGTTGAAGCGCGCGCATGGAAGTTCTCCGGTTGCCTGAACCCAGGATTATAGCCGCTGAATTGATGGGAGCACGTGCAAACGAACGGGGCCTTGCGGCCCCGTTCTGATCGCATCCTGGCGACTAGCCGTTACGCGGCTTTTACCGCCGGGATCAATCCCTCTGCCGTCATCGCGGCCACCACTGCGGGCCTTGCGGCGACGCGGGCCTGGAAAGCCTGGATGTGGGTGAACTCGGACAGATCCACCTTGGTCGGCTTCGCCCAGTTCGTCACGACGAACAGATAGGCATCGGCGACGGTGAACTGATCACCGAACAGGAACTTCTTGCCTGCGAGCTGCTTGTCGAGCAGCGCGTAGCGCGTGTGGAGATATGCGGTCCGTTCCTTGCGAACTTCCGCAGAAGCCTTGGTGTTCCACAGCGGGCTGAATGTCTTGTGGATCTCGGAGCCAATGTAGCCGAGCATCTCTTGCAGACGGGTGCGCTCCCAGGTTCCGTTCTGGGGGGCGAGCTTGGACTTGGGCATGAGGTCGGCCAGGTACTGGACGATCGCGGTGACCTCAGTGAGGATTTCGCCATTGTCGAGTTCGAGCGCCGGGACGTAGCCCTTCGGATTGACCTTCCAGAAATCGCCATCGACCGTCATGGTCTTGGTCGCGGTGTCGACTTTCTGAAGCTTCAGGTCAATGCCTGCTTCACGCGCAACGATGTGCGGCGAAAGCGAGGACGCGCCAGGGGAATAAAATAACTTCATGTATCTCTCCGATTTTGAGTGGAGAATTAACTTAACATATTTACTTACTTTTAGATAGTACATTTCTTCTTGTAAGTACTAATACTTCTTGTAAGTATTAGAATTCACCCATGGCCCTCAAGATCCGCAAGAGCAAGGCACCTCCCCGGCCGTTCGGCTGCCCGATGGCGGCCTGCATGGCGGTGCTGGGGGGTGCGTGGGCCCCGAGCGTCATCTGGAAGCTGAGTGGCGGCCCGCGAAGGTTCGGAGAGCTTTACAGCGATATCCCCGGAATCTCGCCCAAAGTGCTGACGGCACGATTGAAAGAGCTCGGAGAGAAAGGCGTCGTCATCCGCAAGGTACAGCCCACTTCGCCCCCGTCGGTGGAATATTCGCTGTCAGATACCGGGCGAGAGCTTCTTCCCGTGATCGATGCAATCGTCAAGGTCGGAACGCGGCTGAAGGAAGGGGCGATGGCGGCAGATGCAAGTGCAAGGCGGCGGGCGTAGGACGAGCGCTGCGGACTCGCCGCAATCCAGGTCGAACCGGTCCTCGTATCGCTGCTTGAGGTGCTCGGGTTGCCGGCTCTTTTCGAGGTAGGCGTTGCCAATCGCCAGTACATCGATCTCCGTACCCAATAAAGCAGCGGAAACCGTATTTGCATAAACAGCTCATCGACCCAGTCGAGGGCGAACGCGACACGCCGGAGATGCATCGCTTGATGGCGTGGTCCGTGAAATGTATCGCTGCTAGCTGGCGTTGAAAGCCCGCTGACAAATTGACAAATGTCAGTTCTACGTACATCTGCGCATTCACCCGCGATGTCATCTGCTCTACTGTCAATCGGCTTTTCAAAGCCTTGTAGTTGGTGGGCACGCATGCAAATCCCGCTGGAAATCGTGTTCCGCAACATGGAGTCCTCGCCTGCGCTCGAGGCGCGGGCGCGCAAGCTAGCGGCGCAGCTGGAGAAATTCAGTTCGCAGATCATTCACTGCCACGTGACAATCGAAGCGCCGCACCAGCATCACACCCAAGGCAAACTTTTCGACACCATCCTGCGCATTACCGTACCTGGCCACGAGATTGCAATCCGCCGCGCCAGCCCAATCGATCATTCCCATGAAGATCCCTATGTCGCGCTGCGCGACGCCTTCAAAGCGGCGAGGCGCAAACTTCAGGATTACGAGCGCGAGCGGCGTGGCGACGTCAAGACGCATGCCGAAGCGCCGCATGGACGCATCTGCGAGATCGACCACGAACGCAGTTTCGGGCGCATTGAAACCGATGATGGCCGGCTCATCTTTTTTCACCGCAACAGCGTCCTGGGCCGTCCGTTCGAAGAGCTGAGCGTCGGCGGAACGGTGCGCTTCGTCGAAGAGGCTGGCGAACTCGGCCCGCAAGCGAGCACCGTCCACGCATGACTATTCATCAAGAAGATATCTAACAACGAAAAGCACACCTTGCTGACGTATCGCCGCTCGCGATACTGACAGCGTGTAGCGGCATTCCGCAGCCGCCTCGGTACTCTGCTCCTGACATCGACTATTGCATTGGCCGCGCTGGCATTTGCCACCATCGGTGCACGGCGAACCGCGCGGGCGCGCAAGCCGGTTCAAGACGCCCGTCCCGCGTCGTTTCATCCCGGGTCAGCTAACGTTCCATCCGATCTGAGTCTGCTATGCGAGCCAGCGATCTCACCGAGGATGCAATTTCAACGGTGAAGGCCTCGTGGTGTGTCAGTGAACGCAGGCGGGAAGGGATCTGCGCCAGCCCGCGCTGCGCGTGCTCCCGCGCGTCGGAAAGTGACGGCGACCGCCCGATCCGGCGACCGTTGCGCATGACCGGCAGGAGCAGACGTTCCGCGCGGACTGGATCGTCTTCGAGCACAACTTCATCCCTGAGCAGTAAACCCTGCACATCGCGATGGCGTTCGATCTGTTTGCGGCCCGGCCAGGTCGCTTTGCCTGTGGAACGTTTGCGGGTCGGGCGGCCCGCGTATTCCTGAAGTTTGTAGGCGCAATCGAGCGCGGGCTCATCAGCCGACACATCGAGCCGCGTGCCGATGCCAAAGGCATCCACGGGCACACCGGAGCCTATGAGCCTCGCGATGACAGTCTCATCAAGGCTGCTGGTCAGGAAGATTTGCGTATTCTGGCAGCCGCCCTCATCGAGAATGTGGCGTACGCTGTTGCACGCTTGCTCCGGGTCGCCACTGTCGATGCGCACAGCCTGCACGCGCATGCCTCTTGGCCGTAACTCGCGCGCCAACTCGACGACCCGGCGCGCGCCTTCCAGCGTATCGAAGGTGTCGATGAGCAGCGTGGTGTTGTCCGGAAAACACTCGATGAAGTGACGGAATGCTGACGCCTCCGACCGATGCGCCTGAACGAACGAGTGGGCCATGGTGCCGTAGAGCGGGATACCGAATCGCCGGCCCGCTTCGACGGTGGCGGTACCCGTGAATCCCGCAAGATAGCTTGCGCGGGAAGCCAGCACTCCGGCTTCCGAACCGTGCGCGCGCCGCAGGCCGAAATCAACAAGCATACGTCCGTCGGCCGCCAGCACGCAGCGCGCGGCTTTGCTCGCGATGACGGTTTGAAAGTGAAGCAGGTTGATAAGACGCGACTCGACGAGTTGAGCCTCGGGCAGTGGCGCGGTGACACGCACGACGGGTTCGTCGGCAAAAAATACCGTGCCTTCAGGTAACGCATCGACATCGCCGCCGAAGCGCAACCGCGACAGTCGATTGAGAAATTCCCGTTTGAACCGGCCGGTCGATTCAAGCCAGTCGAGATCATTGCTGCCGAAGCGGAGTCCTTCGAGGTAATCGAGCAGCTGCTCAAGTCCGGCGGCGATCAGGAAGTTGCGCTTCTCAGGCAGGCGGCGGATGAAGAACTCGAATACGGCGGTCTCTTGCATGCCGCGCTCGAAATACGCACTCAGCATGGTGAGCTGATACCAGTCTGTCAGTAGCGCCCCGTCAGTTACTTTCATATCAGGCGCGCACCGCTCGCCTGCATTTCCTGCAAGGCGCGCCGGCCGTCTCCAGGTTTCACTTCAACCGCACGCATGGCATCCGTCAGCACCTGCACCTCAAAGCCGTTCGCTTTCGCATCCAGGACAGTGGCCTTGACGCAATAGTCGGTGGCGAGACCTCCGACAAACACCCGGTGCGCGCCCGCGGCCTTGAGCCGGGCCGCGAGGTTCGTGCCCTGGAACGCCGAGTACGCGTCGCGCTCCGCGCTGACCGCCTTGGAAATCACCGTAGCGGAATCAAGCACCCGCAGTCCGGGCGCAAACCTGGCGCCGGGCGTACCGGCAACGCAGTGCGGTAGCCAGGGACCGCCTTGCGCCTTGAAAGAACAGTGCTCCGCGGGGTGCCAATCGCGCGAGTAAAACACCGGTAAGCCGGCGCGGGCGAAAGCATCGATGGCGCGGTTGAGTGGTTCAATGACCTCATCTCCCCCAGGAACGGCAAGCGCGCCGCCGGGCAGAAAATCGTTTTGGACATCCACAACGATCAAGGCGTCGCCCGATGCGGGTTCCAGTTGGGTTATCGGGGTCATATCGACCCCCGGGTCGGCGCATGGACCGGTATTTCCACACCTAAATAAGTCGTTGTCACGAATCTGCGCGGGCCAGTCTGTTTCACACTGCGCATATGGATACGACTCAGCATGCGCGAAGTATCGCGTTGTTTGCGCCCGCCTGACAACGAGATGGGTACATCTACTTATTGAGAGCTGGCTGGTTTCCCGTAGCCTACTGCAGGCACAAGAAACCGAAATTTGTACCATTGCCAAGAGGAAACCACCATGAACCTGATCCATTGGGAACCTTTCAAAGAAGCCGACAGGTTTTTCCGCAGCTTCTCACCCACCCTGTTTACGCGTTGGCCGCGACAGTTCGATGAGAATGGCGGCACGAAGCACGAATGGGCGCCCGCCGCCGACATCACCGAGTCCGAAAAGGAATATCTTGTGAAGGCGGAACTGCCCGGCGTCAAACGTGAAGATGTCAAAGTCACGTTGGCCGACGGCGTCCTCACGATCGAGGGTGAGCGCAAGCAAGAGAAAGAGGAAAAGGGCGGGAAGACGCATCGCATCGAACGCTTCTACGGCAGCTTCTGTCGCAGCTTCACCCTTCCGGAGAACGCCGATGCGCAGAATATCCGCGCTGAGGGCAAGGACGGCGTATTGAGCGTGCACGTGCCGAAGCTCAAGACCGAAAAATCCAAAGCGGTGGCAATCAAAGTTCAGTGATTGGACCGAACATTCAGGCGCGGCCTGATCGACGGCTCCGCTCCCGCATGCGGATTTCACCAATGTTCATGGCCGCGGCTCCTTTTTGATTTAGTGCCGGGGGCTTTCTCCGCGCCGGCCGATCAGCTTCTGATGCACGCGAGCCTGCAGCCGTGAACTCAACAGCCGTCCTGCGCAAGGCGTCGCTGGCGCCGCCGCGTCTGCCCCCGAACCTGTCAGACTACGAGCATGCGCTCCAGTCGTTCAGCTGGGAGTCCGCCTGGCGTGAGTTGGGGTTGACGTCCGGCGACCCCGTCAATATCTCGGATATCGTACTTGATCGACACGTCCGCGGCGCGAACGCGGATCGCGTGGCGTTGCGCGTCCTCGACGCCGATCTGTGCGCGACGGAATTGCGCTTCCGCCAGCTAGCGGCGATGGTTAATCGTTTTGTCAATGGTATCGACGCTCTGGGCGTGGAACGCGGCGCGGTAATCGCGACCTTCATGGGGCGACTGACAGAGCTCTATGTCGCTGCTCTTGGCACGCTCAAATCGGGACGAACGTACTGCCCGCTATTTTTCGCCTTTGGACCGGAGCCCGCCAAGGCGCGGCTCGCACTCGGTGACGTGCGCGTCCTGGTGACGACGGATCTCTTGTATCGACGCAAGATCGCGCCGATCCGCGCCGAGTTGCCGGCACTGCGCCATGTATTGATTGTGCGAACTGCACGCGATTCGGCGCTGCCTCCCGACACGATCGATTTCCATGCCTGGCTCGCCGGCCAGGGCGACCTGGCGCAGGCCGCGCCTACCCAGGCCGAAGACCGCGCACTGCTTCACTTCACCAGCGGCACGACCGGCATGCCGAAGGGTGTCGTGCATGTGCATGCGGCTATCGTCGCCCAATATGTCGGCGCCAGGCTCGCGCTCGATCTGCATCCAGAAGACGTCTACTGGTGCACGGCGGATCCCGGCTGGGTCACCGGCACGGCGTACGGCATTCTCGGCCCACTCAGCTGCGGCGTGCGGACCATCGTCGATAGCGAGGAATTCGATGTGCAGCGCTGGTACACGATTCTCGAGCGCGAGAACGTGACCGTGTGGTACACCGCGCCGACTGCCATCCGGATGCTGATGAAGGCCGGACGCGAACCGCTGGCCGGTCGACGGTTCAAGGCCTTACGCTTTCTCGGCAGCGTCGGCGAGCCGCTCAATCCGGAAGCCGTGCTGTGGGGACACGAGAACCTGGGTCTGCCGTTCCACGACAACTGGTGGCAAACCGAAACCGGCGCCATCATGATCGCCAACTATGCGTGCATGGACATCCGACCCGGTTCGATGGGCAAGCCGTTGCCCGGCATAACCGCAGCGATCGTGGAGCGGCGTGAAGACGGTTCCGCGGTCGTGATGGCGGATTCCGATCGCGTCGGCGAATTGGCGCTCAAGCCCGGTTGGCCGTCGATGTTCCGCGGCTATCTCAACGATTCCGAACGCTACGCTGCCTGCTTCAGGAACGGCTGGTATCTCACCGGCGATCTCGCCCGTCGTGATGCCGATGGTTACTACTGGTTCATCGGGCGCGCCGACGACGTCATCAAGTCCGCCGGCCACCTGATCAGCCCTTTCGAAGTGGAAAGCGCGCTGATGCAGCACCCGGCCGTCGCGCAAGCTGCCGTGATCGGCGTGCCGGACCCGATCGTCCATCAATCCGTCAAGGCGTTCGTAGAACTCAAGCCGGGCGTCGCGGCGGACGAGACGTTGACGCGAGGACTGATGGCGCATGCCAGGCGCCTGCTCGGACCGGCAGTCGCGCCGCGCGAGATCGTTGTCGTCTCGTCGCTGCCGCGCACGCGCAGCGGCAAGATCATGCGCCGACTGCTGCGGGCCCGTGAATCCGGCTTGCCGGAAGGGGATCTTTCGACTCTCGAGTTGCCGGCATGAGCGAGATTGAAGCATCGAGCCCGGCGCGTGAGGACGTGGTTCATTTCCTGAAGGAGATGCTGCGCATACGGCGCTTCGAGGATCGGTGCGCCGAGCTGTACAGCCAGGAGAAGATCCGCGGGTTTCTGCACTTGTATAACGGCCAGGAAGCCGTCGCCGTGGGCGTGATGCAGGCACTCACAGCCCGGGACTCCGTGGTGGCCACATACCGGGAACATGGGCATGCGCTGGCGCGCGGCGTGCCCATGAGCGCCGTCATGGCAGAGCTCTATGGCAAGCGCACGGGCGCCAGCGGCGGCCGCGGCGGCTCCATGCATGTCTTTTCGAAATCGGCTCGGTTCTACGGCGGTCATGCCATCGTAGGCGGCGGGTTGCCGATAGCAGTCGGCCTGGCGCTTGCCGACAGGATGCAGCAACGAGCCGCCGTGACGGCATGCTTCTTCGGAGAGGGCGCCGTCGCCGAAGGCGTGTTTCACGAGTCCATGAACCTCGCCGCGCTCTGGCGACTGCCGGTGTTGTTCGTCTGTGAAAACAACCTTTATGCAATGGGCACGGCGCTGGCGCGCTCCGAGTCCGAGACCGATCTGCACTTGAAGGCATCCAGTTATCGGATGCGAGCCCGCGTCGCGGATGGCATGGACGTGTTCGCCGTGAACTCGGCCGCGCGCGCGGCGGTCGAGGCCGTGCGTTCCGGGCTGGGCCCGGAATTTCTGGAGCTGCGAACCTATCGTTTCCGCGCGCACTCGATGTTCGATGCCCAGCTCTACCGCGACAAGGCGGAGGTCGAAGAATGGAAGCAGCGCGGGCCGATCATTTCATTTACGAAGCGTTTCAAGGCGGCCGGGCTGATGAGCGAAGAGGACTATCGGCGGCTGGAAGCCGAGGCCGACCTCGAGGTCGCCGGCGCCTGCGAGTTCGCTGAACGATCCGAATGGGAGCCGGTCGCCGACCTGCTGAGACACGTGCATCGCGAGAGTGCGCCGTGAACGAGGCAGCAACAATCAGCTATCGGGAAGCGGTGCGCGAGGCACTGCGCCAGGCCCTGCGCGATGATCCGCGCGTCTTCCTGATGGGCGAAGATGTTGGCCGCTACGGCGGATGTTTTGCCGTTAGCAAGGGGCTGCTCGCGGAATTCGGCGAAGAACGCATCCGCGACACGCCGCTTTCCGAAGCGGCGTTCGTCGGCGCAGGCATCGGGGCCGCGCTCGGCGGCATGAAGCCGATCGTGGAGATCATGACCGTCAATTTCAGCTTGTTGGCTCTCGACCAAATCCTCAACAATGCGGCGACCCTGTCTCACATGTCGGCGGGACAGCTCAACGTGCCGCTCGTAATTCGCATGGCAACCGGCGCCGGCCGGCAGCTGGCCGCCCAGCATTCGCACAGTCTCGAGGGCTGGTATGCCCACATTCCGGGCCTGCGCATCGTGACGCCCGCGACCCTGGAGGATGCGCGAGGCATGTTGTCGGCGGCGCTTGCTTGCCCGGATCCCGTGCTGATCTTCGAGCACATCTCGCTCTACAATTTCGAAGGTTCGCTGCCCGGCACTCCTGCTTCCGTCGACATCGACCGTGCTGCCATCCGCCGTGCCGGACGTGACGTCAGCCTGCTGACCTACGGCTACAGCCTGTACAAATGCCTGGAGTCCGCCAGACAGCTCGCATCGGAAGGCGTCGAGGCCGAAGTCGTGGACCTGCGAAGCCTGCGTCCGCTGGATGACGCGACCATCCTGGAGTCCGTCGGCCGCTGTCGGCGCGCCGTGATCGTGGATGAAGGCTGGCGCAGCGGCGGCATTTCCGCGGAAATCGCCGCGCGCATCGTGGAGCAGGCATTTTACGAGCTCGACGCGCCTGTCGTGCGCGTGTGCACCGAGGAAGTGCCGATTCCCTACCCGCAGCACCTCGAGGAATCCGCGCTTCCCCAGGTTCCGCGCATCCTCGCGGCCGTGCGCCAGGTCCTGGGCCATGAGCATTGAGTTCAACATGCCTTCCCTCGGCCCCGACATGGCCGAAGGAACCTTGGTCGAGTGGCGCATGGCGCCTGGCCAGGCCATCAGCCGCGGCGATGTCGTCGCACTGGTCGAAACCGAAAAAGGAATCATCGAGATCGAAGCGTTCCATGAAGGCATTGTCGAGCGTTTGCTCGTCGAGCCTGGTGCGCACGTTCCCGTAGGCGAGCCGCTTGCCCTGTTTCATGGCGAATCCCCGACTTCCGCTGCGCCCTCGCCATCCATCGCCGCCACGGCTCCCACTCGCGTCAGGATATCTCCCGCGGCCCGGCTGCGGGCCCAGGCCTTGAACGTGCCGATCGATCGGCTCGCAGGCAGCGGCGCAGGCGGCGCCATCACGCTGGAAGACGTGGAGAAGTTCGCGACGACACCGGCCGCAGCCCGAGCCGGGCCGGCCATGCGCCACGCGATCGGGACCGCGATGGCGCGCGCCAAGCGCGAAATTCCGCACTACTACCTGATGCAGACGCTCGATTTCGGACCAGTTCGCGCCTGGCTCGAGGATTTCAACGCCCGGCGGCCCGTCGAAGCGCGGTTGTTGCATTCCGCCCTTCTCGTCAAGGCGGTCGCAAAGGCTGCGGCCGAAGTGCCCGGATTCAACGGCTATTACCGCGGGCAGGCCTTTCAGCCCGAAAGGCAAGTGCACGTCGGCTTCGCGATCGCACAGCGCGGGGGCGGGCTGGTCGCGCCAGCCATTCTCGATGCGGCGAACAAGGACCTGGCCATCGTGATGCGGGAGATGAAGGAACTGGTCGTCCGGGCCCGGACCGGCCACTTGCGCAGCTCCGAGTTGGCTTCGCCGACCATTACGGTCACGAGCCTCGGGGATGACGGGGTGGACGCGGTCTGGCCCATCGTCTTTCCGGATCAGGTGGCCATCCTCGGCGCCGGCCGCGTTACCGATCGGCCGTGGGTCGTGGGAGGACAAGTGTTGCCGCGGCCCGTGCTGACCCTTACGCTTGCCGCCGATCATCGCGTCAGCGATGGCCGCGCCGGCGCGAAATTCCTGGCCCGTATCGCCGCTCTTCTGTCGTCCCCTGGCGAACTATGACCGCAACTCTCCAGGAACGCATCCTCAAGGTCCTGAGCCAGGTTGCGCCGGATATCGACCCGCAACAATTGAGGCCCGATGTCAACTTGCGGGACCAGTTCGACTTCGACTCCATGGACACGCTCAACTTTGCCATCGGGCTCAAGCTGGAACTGGGCGTGGATATCCCCGATGCCGACTTCCGCGAACTGGCGAGCGTCGCTCGCTGCGTCAAATACCTGCAGTCCAGAATAGCGGCATGAGCGGCGCGCCGCCTGCAGCGATAGGTATATGTACGAATTTACCGCGACGTTGTCGGCTTTCAGACTGATTTAGAAAGAGTCGATTCACGTGGGCAAGCAGGTTTCTTATGACCACTTTTATCATGTTGACACGACTGGCGACGGGCACGCCTCGATCCCCGGAGAATCTGGAAGAGCTGGAGCGCTCTGCCATTAAGGAAGTTGAGGCCAGATGTCCGAACGTGCGCTGGCTGAGCAGCTATGCGGTTCTCGGGCGCAGCGATTATGTGGACATGTTCGAAGCACCCGACATCGAGACGGCCATGAAGGTGTCCGCACTCGTCCGCACATTCGGCCACGCCGACACGGAAGTCTGGCCGGCGATCGAATGGCAGCGATTCAAGGCGCTGGCCCGCTCGCTGCACTCCTGAATGGTCATACACGACAGGGAGGATCAGGTAATGAGGAGTATCTCCATACGTGTACAACAGTTGATGACAACGCGGGTCACGACCTGCAAGCCCGACGATACGCTCCACCGTGCCGCGCAACTCATGTGGAACCATGATTGCGGATGCCTGC
>Ga0105106_10002621_pt1 | contig 12888 bp, 10 predicted proteins | sample PPLLaktember2015_5_FD_79109 | JGI IMG/M metagenome (GOLD analysis project Ga0105106, IMG submission 79109) | Freshwater sediment microbial communities from Prairie Pothole Lake near Jamestown, North Dakota, USA - PPLs Lake P8 Core (1) Depth... | ecosystem: Environmental > Aquatic > Freshwater >...
GCCGGAATTGACATTACCCTGATGATCTACAATAAGGATCTTTTCAAAGAGGCTGGCCTGGATCCTGAAAAGCCACCGGCGACCTACGCAGAGTTCCTGGATGCGGCCAAGAAAATCTCTGAGCTGCCGGCGCGTGCAGACGGCTCCAAGGTATATGGCGCCGTCTTCTGGAATGATGCGTTGGCCTGGGGTGGTTGGTATTGGAACATGCTCCAGCCGATCTACCTGAACACGAATCAGAACGCCTGCAGCCTGCTCAATCGCATCGGCACCGATATCGTCTTCGACGCTCCGGAATGCAAGCTGGCTGAATTCTTCGCTTTCGCCAAAGAGGCACAGCAATATGCCCCACCCAATATGGAGAAAAACTTCTTCAGCCGCTCGATTGGAATGTGGCTGCAGTATGGATATTCGTGGGAGCCGAACTTGAAGACAGCCGCGGACAAACCCATGGTGGTTGGTCAGGATGTTGGCGTCGCACCTGTTCCAGTACCGAGTTCTGGCGATAAATCCTATACCACGCTCGGCGGGCGGCCCTATATGATCATGAAGACCACGCCAGAACGTGAGCTGTTAGCCTGGGAATTCGTAAAGTTCCTGATGACAGACGAGAACAGCCTGACCTTCAACAAGTCTTTGGGCTACCTGCCTGTAAAGCTTAGCTTGAAGAATGACCCATACTTTGCGGCCTCGGAGCGCAAGCCATTCGTGGATTTGCTGTCCACCGCCATTTTCCCGCAAGCCTTTGCAAACTTTGATTCGGTGGCCAACGAACTATTGAAAGTCTACAGTCTGGTGGTGGTGGAGGACAAGCTGACACCCGAAGAAGGCGTAACGGCTGCGGCCGAAAACGCCCGTACGGCGTTGGGTATCGCCAAATAAAAACTCTTTAAGCCAATCAGCTAGGTGTTAAGCCGGAAGATATTTTACAAATAAGTGTGCATTGCCGGCGAAACCCTGGAGCAAACCACAATTTTTCGGGCAGATCGAATTAAGGGTTCTATTTGCGGTTTGCGCTGCATCGGCTAGGTCCAGGGCGGGAGATGGGCGCTCCCGCCCTGGAATGACCCCGTAAAAGGTTCGGGAGGTGCATCCATGGCAACTCGGAGCGTTTGGACGGAGGTACGTCGATACTACTGGGGGTATCTGTTCATGGCCCCCTGGGTGGTGCTGTTCCTGGCTTTTGGCATTTACCCACTTTTCCTTTCTTTTTACCTCACCTTTTTCAACTACAACTTCATCAACCCGGCAGACCAGGCCTTCGTAGGACTGGGCAACTGGGTGGCCGGGTTTGGCGACCCCCTTTTCTGGCACAGTATTTTCAACATCATTTATAACCAGGTGATCTTTATCGCATTAACCCTGATCATCGGCCTGGGGATTGCCTTGCTACTGCAAGAGGTTACCCATTTCGGGCGGCTGTTCCGCACGATTTACTTCATCCCGACGGTCGTATCGATTGTGGTTGTGATGACGGTTGGCGGTTATCTGGTCAGCCCCACCGGACCTTTGCAGGGCTATTTGGTTAATTGGGGCATATTAAACAAAGCGATCTTCTGGAAATCCGAACTATGGTTATCCATGCCGATCCTAGCCCTGATCAATACATGGAAATGGTTTGGCATTGAAACCGTGATCCTGTTGGCGGGCTTACTCGCTATGGATCCGCAGCTTCACGAAGCCGCGGCAATTGACGGGGCCAACTTCTGGCAGCGCTTTTGGAATATCACCCTACCGATGCTGAACCCACAGATTTTCTTCATCCTGGTCATGAACGGCATCAACGGCTTGCAGATGTTTGTGGAAGTCTATATGAACTTTGACCTGTATGGCGGGCTGTATCACCAGGCGCTGACGCCTGTGTTGTACGTCTACGCCCAGGCGTTCGACAAATCCAACATGGGCTATGCTTCAACACTGGGTCTCATGTTAGCGGCGATTATTGCCGTCATGACCGCCGTCCAGTTCCGTTTCGGCCAACGGGATGTGGAATGAAAGGATGCAGCTATGACGATAACGGAAGCAAGACCACGGCGAATTAAGTGGGGACGATTATTTGCTTACTTTCTCCTATTGTTGGGCATGGTCGTTGTGATCTACCCATTATTTTATATTCTGATGAACTCCTTCAAACCCGGGACGGAGATCATCCACTATCCTAACCGCCTCCCCAGCCACTGGGTACTCACCGGCTACCGCTTGATCTGGTCGCAGCTCAATTTGCCCCGGCTCTTCGCCAATTCGCTCTTCCTGGCGCTCAGCGTCACAATCTTGAACGTGGTATTGGATGGATTGGCGGCTTATGCCCTAGCCAAGATCCCTTTTCCGGGCCGTGATACCCTCTTTGGAATCATGTTGGGCACGATGATGATCCCTGGTATCCTCTTCTTGATCCCCACCTACATCATCATGTACCGCCTGGGGTGGGTGCCCGGTTTCCGGGCTTTGATTATCCCTGGGGCCGTCAGTGTTTACAGCATCTTTTTACTGCGCCAGTTTATGAAGCAGATTCCGAGTGAGCTGGTGGAAGCAGCCCGGCTGGACGGCGCCAGTGAGGTGAGTATCTTTTTCCGTGTGATCCTGCCGATGAGCCGCCCAGCGCTGGGAACGGTGGCAATCCTGACCTTTATGGGAAGCTGGAACGACTTCTTTGGCCCCTTGCTTTACCTGAACAAGCCGGAGTTATGGACGGTGCAGCTCGGGTTGTACCAATTCCAAACCTCGGTGCCCGGCGAAAACGCCGAGCAAATCTGGGCGGCGATCGCCGTGATCACCATGCCTTTGGTCTTGCTCTATTTCCTCCTGCAAGACCAGTTCATGGCAGCCTTTGCCAACGTACACTTTAAGTAGAGTGGCATATGGATATCAAACGCTGGGCCTTAAGGATTTTCTTAATTATCGCGGGCCTGTTCGTGGTGAACTATGTGTTTGGTTGGATCCAGGCTCTGCTGCTTGCCAATCGCTACTACACGGACGCCGAAACCGCTTACACGCGAGGTGATTATCTTGACGCATTGACCGGTTACAAGGAATTTGATCAGGAGAAGAATAAGTATATCCAACGGGGCGGCTTTCTACAGGTGGAGCGTATCTGGGATAACCCCTATGCCTGGCCGCGCCCGGCTGTCTACAATTATTCAAAGTCGCGCGTCGATGAGATTATCCAGCAGCGGATAACCATTCCCATGGCTGAGAGCTTCGTCCAGGCCAACATTGGCAAGGTCACACCCTATCTTGGGATCGTTTATCTGCGCCTGGGGGAGTTGTATGCACAGGAAGGTGACCTGGCATCAGCCAAAGACGTGTACCAGCTCATCATAGAATCATTCCCGAGCCAACCAGACTTGACAGCCCAGGCTCAGGTGAATTTGGCTAGCCTATCGAATCCATAGTTTATCCCTTATCCAGGGATATTTCCGCTCCGCTTGAAGGAGGTGATGCCAAAAAATAAGTCCAGCAATGTTGAGCCAATTTTGACGGCGGTTAAAGCTTATAGAGAGGTGATTCTCTGTTCATGAAGGAGTATTTGATCATGAAAACGAACATTCGATGGTCTATGAATCTATTGTTGATCCTGGCGACCTTGTCGTTTTTCGTCGCGCCTGTGCAGGCTCAACCTATCCAGCCAGCAGGAGCGCCAGGTTCCGAAAGCAGCCTGCGCATACTGAAGTTGTACGCCCGCGACACCTGGCGCTCATTCGAGGCTATGACCTTTCCCGAGACTGGCCTGCCTGCCGACAACGTCAGTGTGGATGGCGTTCGGGCAGGCTACACCTCACCCACCAACATCGGTGTATACATCTGGAGTACATTGGCTGCCCGCGACCTGACCATAATCAAACCTACGGAGGCACGTCTGCGGATCGGCAGGGTGCTGGACATGCTCGAGATGATGGAGCGCCACACCGACAGCGGCATGTATTACAACTGGTATGATCCTGCGACTGGCGCGAAGCTGACCACTTGGCCTCCCACCGGCGATACGGTGTACCCATTTTTGTCCAGTGTGGATAACGGCTGGCTGGCTTCCGCCCTGATCATGCTCACCAATACCATTCCACAGTTAAGCGGACGAGCGCAGGCTATCCTGGATGGAATGGACTTCGGTTGCTACTACGACCCGAACGCGCGAGGTCCGGATTTTGGCGCTGGCCTGCTGCGCGGCGGTTTCTGGACGGTAGAGGACGCGCCTCCATGGGCCCAATCCCCCATAGGCAACTACTGTGGCAAAGGACCGGATGTAATCTACACCGGCCACCACTACGGGACCTTCAACACTGAGCCACGTATCGCCAGTTACATCGGTATTGCCTTGGGTCAGGTGCCGCCGGAGCACTACTTCGCGGGGTGGCGAACTTTCCCGCCAACCTGCGACTGGAGCTGGCCAGAGATGGCGCCCCAGGGCGAAACACGCACCTACCTGGGCATCGACGTCTTCGAGGGCCACTACACCTACCGCGGGATGGACATCGTCCCGACCTGGGGCGGAAGTATGTTCGAGGCGCTGATGGTCCCGCTGCTGGTGCCTGAGGAAGAATGGGGACCCGAAAGCTGGGGCATCAACCACCCGCTCTATGTGCGGGCGCAGATCGAACATGGCCTGGAGGAGGCGCAGTACGGCTATTGGGGATTCTCGCCTTCCAATAACCCGGCTGGCGGCTACCGGGAATTCGGCGTGGACCCGCTGGGCATGGATACAAACGGATACACCACCGACCTGGAGCGCACCTCGGTCGATTACGGCTTCGCCGACCCATCCGGAACAGGATACTGCCCCGGCCGCGAACCGCAACCTCTGCCAGAACAATATGGGCAGGGGGTCGTAACGCCTCACGCCTCCTTCCTGGCGCTCGAATTCGCACCCAATGCTGCGTTGGAAAACCTCGCCAACCTGCGCCGCGATTTTGAATCCTATTCCTGGGGTGGCTTTTTCGATGCAGTCAACGTCAGTAACGGCGACGTCTCAGCCTACTACCTGGCCCTCGACCAGGGCATGATCATGGCTTCCATCGACAACGCGCTGCGCAATAACCGGCTGCAGCACTACTTTACCCACGGCGCCATTGAAGAAACCATGAAACCGCTGATGGAAATGGAGGCGTTCACCGCCGGACCCTGAGCTTTAACTCACGACCCAATAGACTTACCAGGTTGCAGCGACCTGACAGGTCTATTGGGCTACCTGCCGCTGGATGCCTGCCAGATGGCATTATGAAGAAACCACGTGAGAACTGGCTTTTTAAGCGATCCTGTTGGGTTTGAGGTTAGAACATGGACTCAGCTCCTTTATTCAAAACAGATTACGGTTATTTCGACAACACTGAAAGAGAGTATGTAATCACCGGTTGGGAAACACCCACGCCGTGGGTAAATGTGATTTCTAACGGAGACTACGGGTTGGTCGTCTCTCAGATAGGCGGGGGTTACTCCTGGCGGTCACATGCCAGCGTGAACCGCCTGACTCGTTGGAACCAGGATCTGGTGAGAGACGTAGACGGACGCTATCTCTACTTGCGCGATGAAGAAGCTGCTGGAGACGGCAAACAATTTTGGTCTCTGGCCTGGCAGCCTGTCCAACCGGAATATGGTTTCTACGAGTGCCGGCATGGCCAGGGTTACTCGGTGTTCACGACCCATTACGCAAATATCGAAACTCGCTGGACCGTCACCGTCCCCCCAGATGCGCCGCTGGAAATATGGCTGGTAAGGGTGCGCAACCTGAGTGAGAGCCCGCGTCATCTCAGCTTGTTCAGCTATCTGGAGTGGCTGCTTGGTGCGGCTCCTGACTGGCATCGCGAATTTCACAAAACCTTCATTGATACTTCCTTCGACCAGGAAGCTGGGGCAATCCTGGCGACCAAGTGTAACTGGGAGCCGCCGGTCAAAACTCGCGCCCATTGGAACACGGATTGGCCTTACGTGGCCTTCCACGCCGCCTGGCCTGCGCCGGCCGCTTTTGAAACCGACAAGAAGTCTTTCCTGGGGCAGTATGGCTCGCCGGCGAAACCGCACGCGTTGATAGTGGGTGAACTTCAAGGCGCTTCTGGGCGCTGGGGAGATGCCATCGCCAGCCTGCGCGTGACACTCGATCTGGATGCCGGTGAAGAACGGACGGTGGTCTTTCTGCTGGGTGCGGCGGAAACCCGCCAGGAGGCGATCTCCCTTGCCCGGCGCTTTACTCAACCAGAAGTTGCCGGGCAGGCCCTGGCCAAGTCCCGGGCCGGTTGGCTCGAACGGACGCAGCGCCTTCAGGTCGATACTCCCGATCCCGCTCTGAACCTGATGGCCAATGGCTGGCTCGTCTACCAAGCCATTTCGGGGCGATTGTGGGGTCGCAGCGCCTATTACCAGACCGGTGGGGCAATCGGCTTTCGTGACCAGCTCCAGGATAGCCTGGTTTACCTTCTCCTGGGGCAGCCCGACCAAACCCTGGCGCAGATCCGCCTGCACGCCCGCCACCAGTACGCTGATGGCAGCGTTCATCACTGGTGGCATCCGCTGCCGGCGATGGGATCCCCTGCTGAAGTCGAGAGCGGCGTGCGCACCAAGATCAGCGACAACCGTCTGTGGTTGTGTTACGTCCTGGCGCGCTATCTGGAAGAAACGGCAGACTTCGCTGCCCTCGAATTGGCCGAAACGTTCGTTGATGATCCGACCCTGGCCAGCCTGTGGAAGCACTGCCGCCGTGCCCTCGATCTGGCATTGAGCCAGCTCAGCCCGCGCGGCCTGCCCCTGATTGGCGGAGGAGACTGGAACGATGGTCTCAATGCGGTGGGCGTGGACGGCCGGGGCGAGAGCGTCTGGCTTGGCCACTTCCTGTACGGCCTGCTCATCGACTACGCCGAATTTGCTGACCACCGGGGAGAAGTTTCCCTGGCGCAGCGCTATCGCGACGAAGCTGCCGCCTTGAACGAGAAAATCAACCAGATTGCCTGGGATGGGGAGTGGTACTGGCGCGCCTCAACCGACAGCGGAATGCTGCTCGGCAGTCACGGAAATGCTGATGGCAAAATTTTTCTCAATGCTCAGACCTGGTCTGTATTGAGTGGAATGGCAACACCAGAACGCTCCGACCAGGCCATGCAGTCGGCGCGAAAAAACCTATATACACCATACGGACCTCTATTACTGGCGCCCGCCTATTCCCGGCCTGATCCAGATATCGGCTATCTTACCCGCTACGCGTCAGGCCTGCGCGAAAATGGCGGAGTGTACGTTCACGCAGCGTGTTGGGCGGTGATGGCTGAGCGAAAAGTGCACGGCGTGCAGGCTGCTTACGATCTTTGGCGCAGCTTTTGCCCGCCCGTTCGCGGCCAAGAGGCGGAGGCATACATGGCCGAACCATATGTCATGCCCGGCAATGTGGATGGTCCTGCTTCTCCCTTTGCCGGCAGGGGCGGCTGGACCTGGTACACTGGTTCAGCGGCGTGGTATTTACGCGCCTTGGTCGAAGGTGTGCTCGGGGTCGAAGCAACCATGGGCGGGCTGCGCGTCCAGGCAGAGCTCCCCGATGGCTGGGATGGCTACCGCATCCGGCGGCGTTTTCGCCACGTAACATACGACATCCAGGTTCGACGCGCAACCTATGACGAATCAACCGGCTGCTCTATCGACGGTCAACCCTGGCAGGGGGAAACATTGCCTATACTAGAGCCGGGGACAAAGCACCTTGTGATGTGCATTTGCCGGTGAGGTGATTGATGAATCAGTCTGCTCCCCAGCAACCTCCGGCAGCCAATTCATACTATAACCATCTCATCTTCGACAACAGCCTGATGGAGGGGAGCTATTTCCACAGTCGCGCGGCAGCGATCGCTCCCAGCCGGCTGGAAGTGATCGATGATAGGATACCAGTTGCCCTTGATCGTTTTTTCAGCCCTCCCAACAGTCTCCGGCTTTCGTGGTGGTCCCAAACAGGCGGAGACTGGAAGGCCGAGTTATGGACCGAAACCTGGCTTGGCAAAGCCCGGCGTCTTTCTGGCGATACCCTGTCTTTATGGTGCTACTCTGATGAACCTATCCCAGCGCTCTTCCTGCCAATGATTGTCGTCAACATCAAGGACGGACCGCAAACGTTACCAATGCAGATGACCGGCTTCGTACCTGATCTTCCAGCGAAGCGTTGGGTCCAGGTTAACATTCCGCTCACTGCCTTCCCTAAAGCAACCGCCGAATTCAATTTCAGCCGGATCGAAAAAGTCATCTTTACACAGGGCATCGACGACAGTAAACTCCGCACCCTGTACATTGACGAAATCAAGCTGCTCGACTCTTCAATGAGCAGAGCGTGCCAAACACCCAGTGGGTTGTCTGCGACGGCGTACGATCACCACGTAGATCTGAGCTGGTCAGAGGTGACCGATCCGGCAGTGGCGTATTATCAGATCTATCGATCGGACAACGGACAAGATTTCTTGCCGATCGGGATTCAAAATCCGAACTTCAACCGTTATAGCAATTACGTTGGGTCGAATCGAGCAAAGCTCTTCTACAAAGTAACTGCCGTCAGTTACGATTACTTCGAGTCCCCGGCCTCCGAAATAGTCTCGGCGACAACACGCCCAATGTCCGATGACGAGCTGTTGAGCATGGTGCAGGAAGCATGCTTCCGCTACTATTGGGAAAAAGCGCACCCCGATGCGGGTCTGGCGTTGGAAAATGTGCCGGGCGACGAGAATCTGGTCGCGTTAGGCGCATCCGGCTTTGGCGTCATGGCATTGATTACCGCGGTCGCCCGAGGCTTTGTCTCCAGGGAAGCAGCTGTCGGGCGACTGCTTCAGATCATCCAGTTTCTCGAAAACGCCGATCGATTTCACGGCGTTTGGCCGCACTACCTGGATGGGCGCACTGGAAAAGTGATTCCGGTCTTCGGGCGGTATGACAACGGGGGCGACCTGGTCGAAACGGCGTTCATGACCCAGGGATTGTTGACAGCCCGGCAGTTCTTCAGCAGCGAGGATGATGCAGAGACACAGATCCGATCCCGCATAACCAACCTGTGGGAAGCCGTGGAGTGGGATTGGTTCCGCCAATCGGCAGAGAGCGGTTTCCTTTACTGGCACTGGTCGCCAGATTACGGCTGGCATATCGGCCATCCCTTAATCGGCTGGAACGAAACCTTGATCGCATACCTGCTTGCTATCGCCTCTCCCACCCACCCGGTTCCTGCTTCGATGTATTACACCGGCTGGGCTTCATCATCGGAAACCGCGCGGTGCTACCGCCAGACCTGGGGCAAGACCACACATGGAGACCGCTACAAAAACAGCAACACGTATTACGGCTTCCTGCTGCCGGTCGGGGTCGGCACGGGCGGGCCGCTCTTCTTCACGCATTACTCGTTCCTGGGATTCGATCCCCGCAATAAGCGCGACAGGTTCGCCGATTACTTTGAGAACAACCGGGCGCTTGCGCGTATCAACCAGGCTTATTGCATCGAAAACCCCGGTAAGTATCTCGGATACAGCGAAAACTTTTGGGGGCTGACGGCGAGCCACGATCACACCGGCTACCTGGCGCACGAACCAAGCCCTCGGGCGGACAACGGAACGATCACACCCACGGGAGCTGTTTCTGCGTTTCCGTATACCCCTGAGGCTTCAATGGCGGCCTTGAAGCATTTCTACTTTGACCAGGGTGATAAAATGTGGGGAATCTACGGCTTTCGAGATGCTTACAACCCGACGGTCAACTACATTTCGAACATCTACATGGGTTTGAACCAGGCTCCGATCACGGTCATGATCGAAAATTATCGCAGCGGCCTACTGTGGAATCTGTTCATGGCGAATCCAGAGATCAGGGTCATGCTGGATCGGATCGGATTCAAGTACGAGTAGGTCGCAAGAAGGAACATGATTAAGGGAGAGGTAAGGTGTGATGAATAGTGAAGCCCAGGGAGTATACTATCCCAAAAAAAAGTATGAGCGGCATCTGCTTCCAACATATGGAGGAACAAAGCACCTGTTGCCTGGCCCTATCTATGATGAAAATCCTCTTTGGATTGAGGCTTACTGGAAAGCCTGGGAATTGGCTTTCAAGAATTTTTATGAACCGGTAGAAGGATCGGGTTTTGTCTCTCAATTCCTGGATTGCGCCTTTAACGCAAATATTTTCTTTTGGGATTCAGCGATTCAAACAATGTTTTTAAATGTAGCTCATCCCTTGGTTCCTGGAATTTCAGCGCTGGATAATTTCTATGCAAAACAGTATTCGACCGGAGAGATATGCCGAGAGATTAACCGCACCACCGGAATTGATCTCGAATTTTGGAGAGATTTCGAAGATGTTCCCTTGTTCAGCCGTTGGGGATTCCACGACTACTTCAATCAACATCGCTCGGATATCATCTATAGAGGCAGGGAAACACCCACTCCAAATCCCCAGTTGACCCTGGATGCATTGAATAATCCCATTGCTGCCTGGGCAGAAATGGAGAGTTACCAGTGGACCGGCGATAAAAGTCGTTTGGCAATCGTGAGAACGCCATTGATCCAGTATTACAACGCACTGAACAAATACATTCGTCAAGGTAATGGATTGTACATGACCGATTGGGCAAGCCAGGATAATTCTCCAAGAAATCCTTTCCTGGAGGGAGGCGGGACCGCCATTGACACATCTTCACAGATGGTCCTTTTCGCCAGAAATCTTGCCGAGATTTCCAGCATCCTTGGTATCCAGCAAGATGCAGTACAGTTCAGGAGTGAAGCAGACGATCTAGCCTCTTTGATCAATGAGAAAATGTGGAATTTGGAGAGACGTTTCTACTTTGATCTAACTTTCGACGAGGAAATAGTCCCGATTAAAACCATCTGCGCTTTTTGGACGCTCCTTTCGAAAACAGCCACAGCGGAGAGATCGAAGCACCTTGCCAACCACTTGAAGAATCTCGCCACCTTTGGGAGATTACACCCCGTCCCTTCACTGGCTGCGGATGAAAATGAATACTTTCCTGAAGGCGGTTATTGGTCTGGCGCAGTTTGGCCTTCGACCAACATAATGGTCATAAAAGGATTGGAGCAGTACGGATATGATGACCTGGCGCAGGAAATTGCCATAAAACATCTTGAAGCTGTTGTCCAGGTCTATCATAAGACAGGGACGTTTTGGGAAAACTATGCTGCCGATTCTCTCGCCCCAGGGAAAAATACGAATGGAGCGCCGGTTATGAAAGATATGGTTGGGTGAGGCGCCCTGGCTCCCATTTTATTTTTCATCGAGTATGGGATCGGATTGAAACCCGATGCGCCAAAGAATCAAATAACATGGAATATTACCTCGAATCAACGCTGCGGATGTGAACGATTCAGGTTTAATGGTCATATCATTAACCTGATTGCCAGACCTTCATCGGATAATTCCACCAAAATCTTGGTTCAGTCCGATGGCGAATTTGCGCTAAAAGTGTCTCGCACTGGAGTGGAAAGAGTTTTTCTTATCACTACAGGGCAAAATGATTTGACTCTCGAATATCCAGGTTTGGAGTTTCGCGGACGTTTATCATGAGCATGCTCGCCTCAGAACGTATGAAAGGTTGCACTACCAGCACGACACCGTTGCCCATACTTTCAATCCTGATGCGCGAAAAAGTCTCCGAGTACCTGATTCTTTGCCGGATTCATCTGATGTGCGCAGACGTCTGGAAGACTTTATGCCAAACGACGGGTTCGTTTTCAACAGCGTGCATAATATCCAGGGCAATGTTCCTCCAGAGAATATTATGGCCATGTGGGAGACAGTTCGGGAGTTTGGATATTATTCAGTGTAAAATGAATTGTCGAAATAGAGACATACTGTGTCGATATGTCAAATTATTCCGCTTCTGCCATCGCATTTCCAAACATCGCGTTGGCGATGTACTCACAAGGGACAACCAACCATGATCACGGCCAGAGTTCTAATTGTCCACGATCCGTTCTTGCCCTCTATTGTATAATAGAGGCGAGAGGATTTCGAGATGAAGCGCGAGCAGGCTGTCAACCTTTTACGACAAAAACAGACGGACTTATCTGAGCGTTATCACGTCGCAACCTTGACTTTGTTCGGGTCAGTGGCGCGTGACGAAGCACGATCAGATAGTGACATCGATATTTTGGTTGAATTTAGCCAACCCGTGGGTTTATTCCATTTCATCGAACTCAAGCAGCGCCTGGAAGAAATTCTTGGATGTAAAGTAGACTTAGGTACCCCTCGCTCTCTCAAGCCTTATATCAAAGACCTGGTATTGCGAGAGGCGATACGTGTCACCTAGAGCCTGGTTGGATCGAATCGGAGATATACTTTCCTGCGCGAAAAATATCCGAGATTTTTCTGCGGGTATGATGCTCAATGAATTTTTAGATGACCCTCGAACAATTCGCGCGGTAGCCTTCGAATTTACAACAATCGGTGAAGCTGCCCGCGTCGTTCCACTAGAAATTCTAGAGCGTTATCCGGATATCCCCTGGGGGAAAATGCAAGGCATACGCAATGTGTTGGTTCATGAGGATTTCCGATTGGATGAAGAAATCCTGCGGAAAGCTGTTCAAGAGGATATACCCCCACTGATTGCTGAATTAGAAAAGATATTGGGGTCGGAAAAATAAGTAAGTTCACGAGTCGAAGCAGCCATCACAAGCCGCTGATTGCCATAAAGCTACACAAACCTCAGGATTGATATTTTTTGCAGGTTGCCAGCGCCATCGCCTTACCAAATATCGCGTTCATCAAATATCTCCTGGCAAAACGCGGCCGAACTAACCGCCAGGTTCGTTTTAGGGCGGGGTATATCACTGGCGGAAGTGCTTTTTGCGGGGAAAACCAGAACAAAACAGATTGATTGAAAGCCAATGGACAGGTGTAATGTTACTTCAGCGTAGTGATCGGCCGGCACTGCAGCAAATACAA
>Ga0105106_10002622_pt1 | contig 12885 bp, 6 predicted proteins | sample PPLLaktember2015_5_FD_79109 | JGI IMG/M metagenome (GOLD analysis project Ga0105106, IMG submission 79109) | Freshwater sediment microbial communities from Prairie Pothole Lake near Jamestown, North Dakota, USA - PPLs Lake P8 Core (1) Depth... | ecosystem: Environmental > Aquatic > Freshwater >...
CGATGCTGAGCCAACGATCGTCGCGCGTACGATAGATGCCGTAGTGCGGCAGCGCGTGCAGGCGCAGCCGCGCGAGCCGGCCCCAGCGATCGGTCTTCTTCACCCGCTCGCCCACGCGATCCGCCGCCGCGTGCAGACGCTCGTCGCCGAGCCGCTCGCGCACCCCTGCGGCGATCGGCTTCAGCCAGCCGGGCAGCGCGTCGTCGTGCTCCACGAGCCACGAGCGCGCCGCGTCGAGCGAGCCCGACGCGCGGCTGTCGCTCGGCGTCAGGCCCTCGGCCCAGACGTAGCTCCACGACATCACGGTGTCGACCAACGCGATGTCGAGCACGCGACCCTTTCCGTCGCGGCCGCGGGCGACGAGCGCCGCGAGGATCGCGTTCGAGGCGGTGAGCGCCGACGAGAGATCCGCGATGGGCAGCGCGGAGCCCAGCGGCCGGCCCTCGTCGTCGCGATGCAGGTGACACACGCCGGTGAGCGCCTGGAAGTTGAGGTCGTGCCCGGGATACTCGCGGTACGGCCCGGTCTGGCCGTAGCCCGACATCGAGCAGTACACGAGGCCGGGCTGCAGCCCCAGCGCCGCCTCCGGGTCGCAGCCGAGCCGCGCCATCACGCCCGGACGGAAGCCCTCGACCAGCACGTCCGCCGTCCGCACCAGGGCGTGCAACGCCGGCCGGCATGACTCGTCCTTGAGATCGAGCACCACGCTCTTCTTGCCGGCGTTCACGATCTCGAACAGCCGCGGGGTCCGGCGCGCCGTGTCGCCGTGGGGCGGTTCGATCTTCACGACCTCGGCGCCCTGCGCCGCGAGCAGGAGCGTCGCGTACGGCCCCGGGAGGTTCTGGGTGAAGTCGAGCACGCGGAGGCCCGACAACGGCGCGGCGCTGGGTGACACGCGCGGGAGTGTAACGCTACCCGTGCGCGCGGATCGGCGGCAGGTGGAAGCGGCGGTGATCGGCCAGCGTGCAGCGATCCTGCACCACCTCGATGCCGGCGCGCTCCAGCACGTCGGCGACCTCGTCGTTGCGGATGCCGAGCTGGAACCAGACGACGCGCGGCCGCGGATCCATCGCGAGGATGTCCTCGACGTGGTCGGGCAGCGCCGAGGACCGCCGGAACACGTCGACGATGTCGACGGCGGCCTCGAGCTCGGACAATCGCGGCACCACCAGCTCGCCGAACAGCTCACGTCCGCTGCCCTCGGGGTTGACGGGCAGGATGCGATATCCCTGCGAGCGCAGGTACTCCGGCACGTAATACGCCGCACGCTGCGGCTCCCAGTGCGCTCCGAGCACGGCGATCGTGTGACTACCGGCCAGGATCGCGCGCACGCGGGCTTCGTCGGGCGTGTGGGGCATCGCCATGCAAGGCGTAGCAGAGCCGCGCGCGGATGCTCGCCGTGGTGCGAGGACGCGTTCGGTTCACGCCCGGCGGACGAATCGCGCTGGCGCTGTCTCACGGCACCGGCCGCCGCGATCGCATTGCCGACGCGTGCGGGCGGCCGTAGCGTCGGCACGCCGTGTCGACGAGAACTCGTGTCCGCCCAGCATCGTGCCTCGCGCTCTGCCTGCTGACGATGCCCGCCGCCGCGCGTGCGAGCGCACCGGCGGCCGCACCGACACCGATCACCGACGTCGTGCGCGTGCAGGACTGGCACGACGTCCACGTGGGCAGCGCGCCCGACCGCGCCGAGCGCCTCGCCGCCGTCGTGCGCGAGCGGGCGGCGGATCTGGGCCTGTCGGCTGCGCTCGCGAGCGGGCTGCGTCTGCACGGCACCCGCAAGCTCGCCCACGCGCGCGGTGGGTTCGAGATCGTCGAGGTGCACGGTCGCTTCGCGGGCGTGCCGCTGCTCGGGCCGGTCGCACGCATGCTCGTCGACGGTCGCGGCCGCGTGCGCACGATGGTCGCGGGCGGACCCGTCGGTGCGCTGACGAACCCCGTCGCTCGACTGTCGGCCGACGACGCCCGGACGGCCGTGGCCGCGAGCGGGCTGCCCGGTGCGAGCGAGCGCGGTCGCACGCGCCTCGTCGCCCTGCCCGGCCCGGTGCACACGCGGCTCGTGTGGCTCGTGGAAGCCCCGCTCGACCGCCGCGGCGTCACGCGCCCGGTGTTCGCCGTGGATGCCGAGCTCGGGGCGGTGCGAGTGCTGCACGATCGCGTGCGCACCACCGACGTGCGCTCGTTCGAGCGCAATCCGGTCGTCGATCCCGCCGCGGGAATCTTCGATCTCGTCGAGGACAGCACCGCGACCGATCAGCTGCTCGGCACGCACTTCCAGGCCCAGAACTGCATTGGAGATGCCGGCGACGGCACGTGTGACGGAGCGCCGAGCGTGGTCGCGAACGCAGCGGGCGACTTCCTCTACGACGCGCCCGACGTGACGAACCCCGGGGACAACACCCAGATGGGCGATCCGTTCGCCGAGGTGTCGATCTACTATCACACCGACAAGTTCTTCGCGTGGCTGCAGGGCCATGGCTTCGACGGCCTCGACTGTCACGACGACAGCGGTCGTGCCGTTCTCGTCGCCAACTTCCACTGGGTCGACGCCGGCAACCAGACGCCGTACGACAATGCGTTCTACTCCGGCGACTGCTCGGCGACGATGGTGTTCGGCCAGGGCTCCGAGGTCGACTTCGCCTACGACGGCGACGTCGTCTACCACGAGCTCGGCCACGGCGTGGTCGACCGGCTCATGGGCGATCAGGAGCTCGGCTGGGAACGGCGCCGTCCCGACGGCCTGGTGTCCGATGCCGGCGCGATGAACGAGGGCTTCGCCGACTTCTTCTCGTCGACCTTCGCCGGCGACCCGATCGTCGGCGACTACATCGGTGCGTACTGGACCACGATCGAGGGCTCGGGCCTGCGCGACAACGCGAACGACTTCGTGTGCCCCGATCACCTCGTCGGCGAGGTGCACATCGACAGCGAGCCGTTCGCCGCGATGCTGTGGGCGACGCAGCAGCAGTACGGCGAGGCCGTCGTGCCCGCCGCGTTCGACACGATCGACCTGCTCGACGGCAACGCCACGCTCGAGGAGGGCACCGCGGTGTTCCGCAACGTCGTCGCCGCCCAGCTCGGCGGGGGCGCGGGCACGTTCGTCGACGACGTCGCGCAGAGCCGCGGGCTCGTCGACTGTCTGCGCGCCACCAGCCCCGACACGCTGCGCGGATCGCTGTGGATCCACTCCGGCGGCTACTACACGCCGTATGTGCCGCCGGCGATGCAGCTGCGCCTCGACGTGCCCGAGGGCGCAGACGCGGTGACGCTCGACTTCTCGCTGCAGACCTGGGGAGTGGAGCCCGTGGTGGGCGTGCTGATGCGCCGCGATGCGGCGGTGGAGTTCGGCTACCAGCAGACGCCCGATGAGATGCTCGTGACCGCGACGTACGACGCCGAGCAGCTCGGTCTGGGCGGCGGCCCGGTCGACCTCGAGGTCGGCGCGGCCCAGACCCTGTACGTCGCGTTCGTGAACCAGGCGAACAACACCCTGCGCGTGAACGACATCGCCGTGCAGTGGCACGGAGCGTCGGGCGAGACGGGGAGCGACGACGAGGGGACCGGCAACGTCGATGACACCGGCGACGGCACCGCGACCTCGGCGGGCGACGATGCCGCGACGGCCGACGGCACGACCGAGGGCGGTGGTGCGGACGATCAGCCCGACGACGGCGACGGCGACGAGGCCGACGACGGCGACGAGAACGAGAGCAGCAGCGACGGCGATGTGCCGCAGGACGGCGACGGCGGAGGCTGCGGTTGTCGCACCGACACGCCGCGGCTCGCCCCGGCACTGCTGGGTCTGCTGGGGCTCGCGCTCGCGCGCCGTCGCCGGCGCTGACCCGATCCGGCCGCCGGTTTCTTGGTCGGCCGCCGACGCGGTCGGTACAAGACTCGACATGGTCGAGCCCGCCCTCCCCGACGCACCGCCGCCCGGCCGGGCCCACGCCCTGCTGCGCTGGTGGCCGACCGCCGCCGCGATCCTGGGCGTCGTCGGGATGACGTTCGCCGACAACCTCACCACCTTCGTGCTCGCGGGATTGCTCGTGCTCGGCGGGCTCGCCCTCGAGCTCGCCGGCTGGGCCGAGGGTGTGCTCGTGCACGGACGCCGACTGCGTCGCGCCGCGCTCGTGGGTGCGCTCGCCGGTGCCGCGATCCTCGGGCTGCTCGAGCTGCGCCGCCCGCCGGCCGCCGACACGGGCGAAGGTCGCATCGCGCTGCGCTGATCGATCGCGCGCGCGTCGTGCTCAACCACCCATCGCCACCTCCGGCAGCGGCGGGCCGAGATCGGCGGCCTCCTCCACGGCGATCACCCGCATCGGCCCGCCACAGCGCGGACAGCTCGCCGCATCCGCGCGACGCATCGCGGCGCGGCGCGATCGAGCGGTGCGCGGCGGCGGTCGCGGATCGCCCTCGGCTCCGGTGAGCCACAGCTGCACGGGGTTGCGCTTCCACTTCGCCGCCGCCCCCGGTGCGAGCACACCGTGGTACGCGACGCGATGGACGGCTCCGCCCGACGTCGCCGCCGCCAGGCGCTCGGCGAGCTCGCGCGGGGCGAACTCCACGTGGGTCGTGCCGTCCGTCCACGGCACGGCGAGCCGGTAGCGCACCTGCCCGTCGGGCTGCACGCTGAACCGCGCGCGGTCGACCGGCGGCCGCACGAGGTATCGCGACAGCCGCAGCACCGCCTCGCGGGCCTCGGCCTCGATCCGCGGCATGGCGTGCACCCGCGTGCCGTCGCGCTGCGCTCCGACCCCCTCGGCAACCCGCGCGATCGATGCAGCGCCGGGCACCTCGACGCGGATCCGTCGCACGCTGCGGCCGGCTTGCGGGCCCGTGGCGATGCGATGCTCGATCGACGCGCGCACGATCCGATGCTGGTCGCCGTCGTCGGCCGATCCGCGCGGTACCAGCCGGCGGACCTGCTGCTCGACACGGTGCACGAGCGCGTGCACCTCGTGGGGGGTCGGCTCGTGCAAGAGCGGATGGAACGTGGGATCGCCGGCCCGCGTCATCGCGTACGCGCCGTCGAGCGCGAGCGCATGCAGGTGCACGTTGGAGTTGAGCGCCGCACCGAGCCCGTGCACGAGACTCGCGGCCCCGCAGTGGATCGGCACGCCCTCGGGCACGCCGACGCGTGGGCGCAACCACTTGAACAGCTCCCGCACGAATGCCCGGCCGACGAGCACCGAGAGATCGGGCGCCACCGCGAGCCGCTCCCGCACGCGCGGCGGCAGTGTCAGCGTCCAGTGCCGCACGGGCACGCGCGGGATGACACGCATGAGCGAGGCCGCCGCACGCTCGCCGTGCTCGCAGCGCTGCTCGCAGCGGCCTTCACACCGAAAGGCGATCGATCGCGGCGCACCACAGTCCTCGCAGCGAAGCCGCAGGTTGCCCGCGCACGGCAGCCGATCGAGGGTGTCGCGATCCGCCGTGCGCGGCCACGCGCCCTCGAGGGTGAGCAGGCGACGGCCCGTGCGCACCACCTCGCCGAGATCCAGCTGTTTTGCTTCGCTCGTTTTCGATTTCCGCATGCCGGCGTCGCGACCCGTTTGCGAGCGCCGTACCAGCTCGCGAATGCAGCCGCGACGCGACGGCGGGTGGCCAGGCCGGCCCACCCACGGGCCACCCGGCCCGTCGATGGGCCACCCTGGCCACCCCCTCCCACCCGGCCCGTTCGTCGATCGACATGCACGACGTGGCCGCGACGGCCGGTGCCACGTACGATCGGGGCATGCTGGGGAGATGGCTCGGACCGATCGCCGTCGCGGCGCTCACGGGCTGTCCCACGCTGGCCACCGACCAGGGCGAAGACGGCGGTGAAGAGCACGGCGACTCGTCCGGCATGCACGGGGACCCGACCGAGACGGACCCGAGCGCCTCGGGCACCGGACCGCCCGGGGACACCGACTCGCACGGTGAGGACACCGGTGCCGCGCTCTACCCTCACGTCTGCGTCGCCGCGCCGCCACCGGAGTGGATCGGTCCGGTGGCGCTGCTCGAGGCGACGGCCGAGCCCTGCCCCGACGCGTACCCCGAGCCGATCGTCCAGGCATTCGCGGAGCTCGCGGCCGCACCGGCGGAGTGCGGCTGCGCCTGCGATGCGCAGTCGCTGTGCGGCGAGCTCGTCGGCGCCGATCTGCAATCCGCGTGCGACTACCCGACCGACGTGCTGGCGACGACGTCGTTCCCCATCGCCGACGCGTGCACCGAGATCCCCGCGCTCGCCGGTGCCGGCCTGCACCTCGCCTTCGAGCCCGATCCCGGGGCCACCTGTGCACCCGAGTCGACCGCGACGATCCCCGAGGCGGTCTGGTCGCGAAGCCTGCAGGTCTGCGCCGCGCCGCCGTCGGCCGAGGGCTGCGCGAGCGCGGAGCTCTGCGCACCGGTGCTCGACGAGGACACGTCGCGCGGGCCGTGCATCGTCCGGCCCGGCGTGCACGAGTGTCCGTCCGAGTTCCCCGTCACGCAGCTCGGCTGGACCGGCATCGTCGACGACCGCGACTGCTCGGCGTGCGAGTGCGCAGCCCCCGACGCGCCGACGACCTGCACCGCGAAGGTGCGGCTGTCGTCGCTATCCGACTGCAGCGACGCGTCCGTGCCCGATCTGGAGATCGGCGCGTTCACGTGCGTGCCCACCGAGGGCGTGGCGCTCGAGTACCTGAGCTACACGTCCGTCACCGCGATGGGCCCGGGCTGCGCGCCGTCGGGCGGCCGTCCGATCGGCACGGCGCAGCCTGCCGACGCCTTCACGATCTGCTGCGCCGGCTGAGCGCCGCGTCTCGGCTATCATGCAGCCGGGGTGGCGACCGCCCTCGAGCTCGAACCGCTGATCGTCGTGCGCTCGCGCGCCAGCGGATCGGTGTACGCGTATCCGCTCGGCGATCCCTCGCTCGTGTGCCGCACGGCCGACGTCGAGGAGGCGCTCGCGCTGCAGGCGACGTTCCTCGCCGACTGGCTCGCCAAGGTGTCGGCCGATCGCATCGCGACCTTCGTGTTCCCGCCGGCGACGGAGCTGCACGAGGTCCCCGTGCTCGTGCCGCGCGACGACCTGCAGCGCCGCTTCGGTGTGACGCTGCCGATCGCGATCCCGTGCATCGCCGTGCCGGCGGACGACGGCGCGCGCTGGGTACACGTGCTGCCGCTGCAGCACATGGTCTACGTGCGTGCCGAAGAGGATCTGCCGCGGCGCATCGGCGACGAGGTGCTGCGCTGGGTGGCCGCGCGCGAGCCCACGGCACGCGACTGGCTCGCACTGCTCCCCGCGGATCGCCACGCGATCGTGCGCGTGCCGATCCGAGTCGAGCGCAGCGCCCACGACGATCTCGGCAAGCGTGCGGCGGCCCGCCGCGAGCGCGAGCACGAGAAGACCCGCAAGGACGCGCGCGAGCTGCTCGCGTCCATCGGCACCGATCGTCTGAAGGAGGGCGTGCGCCACCGTGGCCCCGACATCGTCGGCCGTGACCGCGAGATCCGTCAGCTCGCGGCCCTGCTCTCGGGCACCGAACGACTGCCCGTCGTCCTCGTCGGCCCGCCGTCCGCGGGCAAGTCGGCCGTGTTCGAGGGCCTGCTGTCGCAGCGCATCGTGCCGTTCCGCGAGCACCCCGTGTTCGCGACCGCCGGTGCCCGCATCGTAGCCGGCCAGTCCGGCTTCGGTCAGCTGCAGGCGCGGGTCGACGAGGTCATGCGCGCCGTCGAGTCGCTCGACGCGGTGCTGTACTTCGACAACCTCGGCGATCTGTTCGCGGGCACGAGCGGCGGCATGGAGGATCTCGCGGCGCTGATCCGTCCGTGGGTGGTCCACGGCCGCGTGCGCATCGTCGGCGAGCTCACGCCCGACGCGCTCGAGCACGAGGAGAAGCGACACTTCGGCCTGCTCGGCGCGATGCACCGCGTGACGATCGCGCCGCTCGACGTCGACACCACGCGCCAGCTGCTGCGCGCGCGGGTCGAGCACTCGCGTGCACACGATCGCGATCGGCCGACCATGGCGCTCGAGGCCATCGATCCGCTCGTCGAGCTGTCCGAGCGCTACCTCGTCGACCAGGCGTTCCCCGGCAAGGCGGTGCGCATGTTCGACGAGCTGCGGGCCATCCACGAGCACGACGTGAACCCCGACGGCACGACGTACACGATCTCCGTCCACGACGTGCATCGCGCGTTCTCGCTGCGCACGGGCATCCCGATGTTCCTGCTGCGCGAGGACCAGCGCATGCGCACGCAGGTGCTCGAGGACGAGTTCCGCCGCCGCGTGATCGGCCAGCACGAGGCCATCCGCCGCGTGGTCGAGACGCTGTGCACGATCAAGGCCCGGCTGCAGCCGCCGGGCAAGCCGCTCGCCGTGTTCCTCTTCATCGGGCCCACGGGCGTCGGCAAGACCGAGGTCGCCAAGACGCTCGCCCGCGTGCTGTTCGGCGGCACCGAGCGGCTCGTGCGATTCGACATGAGCGAGTACGCCGATCCGTTCGCCGCGGAACGGTTGATCCGCGGCAACGATCGCGGCGACGGCGAGCTCACGCGCAAGGTCCGACAGCAGCCGTTCTGCGTCGTGCTGCTCGACGAGATCGAGAAGGCCCACCCGGCCGTCTTCGACCTGCTGCTGCAGGTCTGCGGCGAGGGCCGCCTCACCGACGCGCGCGGGCAGACCACCTCGTTCCACAACGCGATCGTCATCATGACGAGCAACCTCGGCGCCGCCCATCGCCCGCGCGCCAGCGGTGGGGCGGGGTTCCGCACGAGCACGGCCGCGAGCAGCGACGGCGAACGCCGCTACTACCTCGAGCAGGTCGATCGCCACTTCCGACCCGAGTTCGTGAACCGCCTCGACCGCGTGATCCCGTTCACCGCCCTCGATCGCGACGAGATCGCCCGGGTCGCCGACGTCTCGCTGACACGGCTGCGCGAGCGCGCCGGCTTCGTCCAGCGCGGCCTGCAGCTGCACGTCACCGAGGCCGCGCGCCGCCAGCTCGCCGAGGCCGGGTATTCGCCGGTGTACGGCGCCCGCGCGCTGCGGCGTCACCTCGAGGATCGACTGGTCGCTCCGATCGCACGTCTCGTGTCGGCCGCGGGTGCCGAGGCGGACGCGGGCCTCGTCGTCGCGAGCTGGGGGCCCGACGATCTCGCCGCCGCACTCGCATCGCTGCAGACGACGACGCACACGACCAGCGAGTCGCACGGCCTGCACCTCGGGCTCGTGCGGCGGCCCGAGCTGCGCGCCGCGGCGCATTCGCGCTCGCTCGGCGGCATTGCGCATCGCCGGCGTGCGGCCGCGAGCTGCATGCAGGTCCCGGCGATCGACGAGATGCGCCAGCGGCTCGCGTACCTCACCGCCGACCTCGCCGTCGGCGATGCACGCACCGCGAGCGCCGGGTTGCGCGAGCACCAGCGCCTCTCCGCGGCCCTGGCCGCCGTCGACGGTGCACTCGAGGCGCTCGAGACCGTGGAGGAGCTCGCGATGGCGGCCGCCGCCGAGGGCGAGCCGGTCGGGGATCTCCACGACGACGCCGATCGGGCCTACGCGGCGTTCGAGGTCGCGTTCGTGCACGCGGTGCTTGCCCCCGAGCCGCGCGACCACGTGATGCTGCTCGTGCGGCCGCTCGACGGTGCTGCCCCGATGCAGCCGCCGCCGATGCACGGCTGGCTGCGCGTGCTGGTCGATCTCGCCGAGGACCGCGGCTGGCGCATGATCGTGCACCGGCTGCGGGATCCCGACGGCGATCCGGCGTGGCTGCGCGAGTGTCCGTGGGGTCCGCCACGCGATCCGTCGTGGGTGCGCGCGCGGCTCGACGAGGCGCAGCTCGACGAGCGCGCGGCCGACTGGCCGGCGTTGCTCGTCGCCGTCGACGGCGCGCACGCGGGCGCGCTGCTCGGCCTCGAGGCCGGCCTGCACCGCGTGTGGCCGCCCGACTCCGCCACGGCGAAGCACTTCGAGGTGCAGCTGATCGCACTGCGCACCGGCTTCGGCGCGCAGGATCTGTGCAGCAACGCATTCACCGTTCCCTCGCGGCCGGCCGCGGAGCAGATCGGCAAGCTGCCCGCGGTGCGCGAGACGTTCGACGACGGCACCGTGCGCCTGCCCGCGCACGGCTTCACCAGCATTCCCGGGATCGCGCTGGCGGCTCCCGGCGCGCTCGAACGGCTGTGGTTCGGGCCGCTCGTCGCCCGGGCGAGCCGCGGCGAGGACCTCTTCGAGCACGAGGCGCCCACCTGATGGACTGGCGCATCACGGTCTTCGAGCGCAAGCGCGCCGGCACCCTCGAGTGGACGACGATCGGCATGGGAGCGCTCGATCGACAGCAGCGCGGCGCGAGCTCGCTCAAGGTCCAGCAACGCCTCGTCGACGCGCTGCGCAACGAGATCGCCAAGCTCTGGCCGGAGCAGCTCGAGGCGATCGAGTTCGTGCCCGGCCGCAAGCTCGAGCGCGTCGCGATCGAGGTCTCGATCGAGAACGGTCGCCGCCGCGTGCGGCTCGAGATCCCGCTCGTGCTCGAGCCGCGCGGCCGCGGCCCGACGGACGACGATCCCAACTCACCGCTGTGGGTCGCCTTCCATCCGCTGCGGCCCGACGAGTGGTTCGTGCACGATCCGCAGCGCGTGATCGCGGAGGAGGCCACCGCGTGGTTCCGCGATCGCTGGGAGACGCTCGACGGCGACGAGCTCGATGCGCTGCGCGCCCAGGCGAAGGACACCCTGCGGCTCGTTGCGTTCTCGATCCGTCCACGCAGCCTGATCGACAAGCTCGCCGATCGCGATCGCCACGAGGGCTTCTCGCTGCTCGGTGGCGGCGGCCGCAAGCGCGACGCCGCCCTGCTCGGCGAGCTCGGCACCGACCAGACCGAGCGCGCCGCGGAGGGTCGACTCGACACCGGCACGCCGCGCAACCCGTGGCGCGAGCAGCTGCAGCAGCTCGTCTGCGGCCCGCGCAAGCGCAGCGTCGTGCTGGTCGGCCCGGCCGGATCCGGCAAGAGCACGATCGTGCGCCGGCTCGTGCACGACCTGCTCGAGGCCGACGGCTACGCGACCCACCGCAATCTCGATCGCGTCCACGCGGTGTGGCAGATCCGCGGCAGCCGCATCATCGCGGGCATGTCCTATCTCGGGCAGTGGGAGCAGCGCTGCGTCGATCTGCTCGACGCCTGCCGCGAGCGCCGCGCGATCCTGTGGATCGAGGACCTGCACGCGTGGGGCCGCATCGGCGAGAGCCGCGAGGCCGATCGCAGTCTCGCGACGTTCTTCCGCGGTCCGGTCGCGCGCGGCGATCTGGTCGTCGTCGGCGAGTGCACGGCGGAGCAGTACCAGCTGCTGCAGGACGACGCGCCCGGCTTCGCGGCCGCCATGACGACGCTGTGGGTCGAGCCCACCGGCACGAGCGAGACGCTGCGGCTCGTGCTGCACGAGGCGCGCGCGCTCGAGGTGCGCCACGGCGTGAGCTTCGACGGGCGCACGTTCCGGACCATCGCCGATCTCGGCGGGGCGCTCACCACCGGCACCGCGGATCCCGGCCGGTCGATCGATCTGCTGCGTGCGCTCGCGACCGACGAGCACGCGGCCGTGGCGGATCTGCGCACGGTGGTCGCCGAGCTCGCGCGTGGACAGAAGATCGGGGCGATCAAGCGCTACCGCGAGATCACCGGCGCGGGCCTGCTCGAGTCGAAGCTCGCCGTCGAGCAGTTCGCCGCGAAGGGCACGTGGCCGGATCGACCCGGGCGCGCCGACCGTTCCGCACCGCGGCCGCGCAGCCTGCTCGACCTCGACTTCGGCGGCGACGCGGCGCCGGCGGGGCTCGATCCGCGGTCGGTCGTGCGGCTGCTGGCCCGGCGCACCGGCGTTCCCGAGCAGCTGCTCGTGCCCGAGCACCCGCTGTCGGCCGCGCAGATCATCGCCGCGTTCGCGTCGCAGATCTCCGGCCAGGACCCCGGCATCGACGCGGCCACCGATCTCGTCGTCCGCATGCGCACGCATCTCGCGGACGTCGGGCGCCCCTACGGCGTGCTCTTGCTGTCCGGACCGACCGGCACGGGCAAGACCGAGCTCGCGAAGTGCCTCGCCGAGTACCTGTACGGCGACGGGCGGCGGCTCGTGCGGCTCGACATGAGCGAGTACGCCGGGCCCGATGCCCCCGCGCGGCTCATCGGCGATCGCTGGCGTCCCGAGGGCGTGCTCACGAGCAGCGTCCGCACGCAACCGTTCTGCGTCGTGCTGCTCGACGAGATCGACAAGGCCGACCCCGCGGTGCTGAGCCTCATGCTCCAGCTGTTCGACGACGGCCGCCTCACCGAGGCCGGCGGCCAGGTCGTCGACTTCACCCACACCGTCGTGATGCTCACCTCGAACCTCGGGGCCGGTCGCGGCTCGTCGATCGGGTACGGCGACGCTGCGCTCGCGAACACGCGCGCCGTCGAGACCGCCGTGCGCGAGTTCTTCCCACCGGAGCTGTTCAACCGCATCGATCGGGTCGTCGCGTTCTCGCCGCTCGCGCTCGAGGCTGCCCGCCGCATCGCCGAGCGCGAGCTCACCCGGCTGCTCGAGCGCAACGGGCTCGTCGAGCGCAGCATCTTCGTGCGGTTCACGCCCGCCGTCGTCGACCTCGTGGTGCGCCGCGGCTTCGCCCAGCGCGACGGCGCGCGCTCGCTCAAGCGCTGGCTCGAGGATCACGTGGGCGCGTGGCTCGCGGACGAGATCGCCGCCCAGGGCGCGGCCGCGATGCGCGTGTTCTGGCTGTTTCGCAGGGACGGTCGGCTGGGGCTGCACGGGCAGGCGCTGCGCGAGGCCGAGAGCTCCGGCGAGGGCAGCCCGCTCGAGCCGATGCTCGGCTGGAACGCGGACACGTTGCGGGCGCAGATCCCCGCGGCGCTCGCCGAGGTGGAGCGCGTGCTCGCGTCACCA
>Ga0105106_10002623_pt1 | contig 12883 bp, 6 predicted proteins | sample PPLLaktember2015_5_FD_79109 | JGI IMG/M metagenome (GOLD analysis project Ga0105106, IMG submission 79109) | Freshwater sediment microbial communities from Prairie Pothole Lake near Jamestown, North Dakota, USA - PPLs Lake P8 Core (1) Depth... | ecosystem: Environmental > Aquatic > Freshwater >...
CATTTGATCTCCCTTTTGCGCTTGATAGAATGCTTTCCACGATCGCTCAACAGGTGCCTTGCCAGGGCGCCTGGCTTGCGGTGAGAAGTGGAGATACGCTGGAAATTCAATCCCATTGGCGGACCCCGCAGTGCAAAGGGGTTTCCCTGGGAATGGACACCAATGTAGTCTTGCGTGAGATTGGTAAAACACGGGTTGGAATGCGATTTGACAGGGACAACCCTGGTTGGGAGAATATCCCGCAGATTGGAATAAAACCGACGACGGGGGCCTGGGGGTGTGTGCCGCTTGTGGTCGGCCAGCGTTTGATCGGGATGATTGCTATGTGGCGATTGCGAACGTTCAGCGATCAAGAATGGATGCAGCTTATAGAATTGGTTGTCCGTTCCGCACCATCGGTTGAAGTGATCATAACGTTCACTGAACTGGGGGGGCATCTACGCCGTCTGGCAATGTTGAATGATTTTGTGTTGACGGTATCCTCCGGCCAAAATATAGATCAAATCGCCCGACGCGTGTTTGCTTTGCTGGCGCGGGCATTTCAGGCAGAAGTCAGCAGCCTCTACCTGATGTCTACGGATGAGCGCGTGGTGCGTGAACACCACAATGATGACGGCAAGGTTGTGGTGAATACTACAGGGTTGGCCGGGCACCCAATGGCGGAGTTGTTCAAAGGCGGACAAATAACACGACTGAGTAGATCAGTGGATGTAGATTCGCTATTTGGTTCGGAAAAAGCGCAAGAGATGATGTTGGTGCCTTTGCGCTACCGTGGGCGGACAAACGGTTTGTTGACTTTGGAGAAATCCCGAGCTGAGGGGTTTTCTGTTTATGACACGCATTTAATCACGGTGATTGCGGGACATCTGGCGGGGTTGCTGGAGTACAGTCGATTGCGTGAAGAAGCTGAAGCGCGTGCCAGAAATCTGGGTTTGATCCATGAAGTAGTGCAGGAAGTGATTGGCCTGCTAGATAAACAAGAGGTGGTGCAAATTACGGCAGAGTTATTGGTGCAATATTTTGGCTATGAATTTGCGGTCATTCTACTGGTTAACGAAGAAATGAAGGTAACCGTCTGTGGGGTTGGCGGGTCTTGTGCTCCTTCAGTTGACCTGCTCCTTTCTGAACTATCGAATCCAACTGAAAGCGGTCATGGGATTACAAGACATGTCTTGTTGACCGGTGAGAGTATGTTGGTTAATGATGTGAGCCAATCACCCGTCTATCACCCGCTGGAGGGTTGGGATGCCGGCTCAGAGTTGTGTGTTGGGCTAAAAGATGGCGAACGTATCATCGGTTTTATGGATATTGAGAGCAGCTCCAAAAATGCATTTGGGCAAAATGATTTTATGGCGCTCGAATCTTTGGCCGGAATTTTATCCAGTGTAATTTCTAACGCTGACCAGTATCAACACTCGCAAGAGACTGTTCGTCAGCTTCGGCAAACTCAGCAGGAATTGCAGACCAGGATTGAAGCGCAGTTGGAGGCGGAGCGAAGGTTGATCCAGGCTGAAAAGCTGGCAGCAGTTGGTGAAATGGCGGCCGGTATTGCCCACGAACTGAATAATCCGCTTACTACTGTTACTGGATTTACCGAACTTGTCTTAGATGAATTACCGGAGGATGCAAACAACCGCCCCGATCTTGAGTTGGTATTGAAGGAAGCCCGCCGGGCTCGCGATGTCGTCCGTCGCCTCCTGGACTTTTCTCGCCGCAGTGAAAGCGAGCGTACGCGTGTTGATTTAAACGAGCTTTTGGATGACGTTCTTTCTCTCACAGGTCATCTAATGCATACCAGCGGCGTTCAGTTAGATGTGGTATTGGGTAAAAATTTGTCGTGGGTATCTGTAGATCGCAATCAGATGAAACAAGTCTTCTTGAATTTATTTCATAATGCCTTGCAGGCAATGCCAACTGGAGGTCAGTTATTTGTCAGAACTGGTACGCGCCAGCGTGGAGGTCGAAAGTGGGTGATTGCCTCTATCAAGGATACCGGTGCTGGCATTGCTCCAGAGTATCGCGAGCGAATTTTTGAACCATTCTTTACTACCCGGTCTGGCCAAGGTGGTACGGGCCTGGGTTTGTCAGTCTCGTACGGGATTGTTTCCGATCACGGTGGTGAGATCGAAGTGGATAGTGAGGTAGGCAAAGGGACGAATTTTATAGTCTGGTTGCCTTATTAGCTGAAATGAATGAGAAGCTTCTAGTTCTTGACGATGAGCCCGGGATTACGCTGTTATGTGCTCGGTTGCTCAAGCGTGCCGGGTATGATGTTACTGCTTTCACGGAAGTCACTCCGGCTTATGAGCACCTGCGTACGAATTCTGTAGACTTGCTTTTGGTCGATATCCGCATGCCAGAAGTGGATGGGTTTGCGGTTATCAGCCAAGCCAAGCAGTTACAGCCCGATATCGCCGTGCTTGTCATGACAGGCTTTGGGACGGTGGAAACCGCAATCCAAGCTCTCAGACAAGGTGTAGACGGCCTGTTGTTGAAACCCTTCGAGCAGGGCTCAGAATTAATTGATGCAGTCAAACAAGCCCTCGTCGATAGTGAGAAAAAACGCGATGCTGCACGTATCCAAGCTCTGCGTCCCCTCTTCAATGTGACCGAGTCTCTGCTTTCTGAAACCAGGCCGGATCGGTTGATGGAACTGATTAAAACAGCTATCCAAGGGCATCTGCGTTGTTCGCATGTAGGATATTATCAAGTAGAAGATGATCAGAGTCTAAGCTTATTGACTAGCGATAGTTTAGCTCTCGATCCAGTGCATAACAAATCGGATGCAACCTTGCTGAAGAAGATTGTGAAGCTTGATGCCCCTTTAATGATGAACATGAGTGGTCCAGGTTCGAAAGAGTTCCAACCCCAGTTAAAAAAGAGGGCCCTGGGAGCGGCAATGTTTGTTCCCGTTAAGCGGCTTAATGTGAATAGCCTGCTGTTTGTGGGGCGTAACCGGGATGAGCCCTCGTTTCGCGAAGCAGATTTGGAAACTTTTTTGATCCTTTCGAACCAGGCTGCAACAGCGCTTGAAAATGCACGCTTGTATGCAGAATTGCGAGAATATGTGAAGCAGGTAGAGGAGTCACAACGAGCTTTACTTCAAGCTGAAAAAATGGCGGCAGCCGGACGACTATCGGCTTCCATTGCTCACGAAATAAACAATCCCCTGCAATCTGTACAAAATTGCTTGCATCTGGCTGGGCGCGAGGATTTACCAGAAGAACAACGCTCAGACTATTTTGAACTGGCTAAGACAGAATTGAACCGTTTGATGTCCACTGTTCAGAGAATGCTTGACTTTTATCGCCCTGGCGCCATTACACCCAACAAGGTTGATCTGCGGGGTATACTTCAACATGTTATAAATCTGATGTCGAAACAATTTGAAAAAGAAGAAATTCAGGTGCAGGTTGATGTGCCGGAAAACTTGCCAGCTGTTGTTGCGGTCGGCAGTCAGATACAACAAGTGTTGATCAATTTGCTCTTGAATTCATTAGATGCAATGCCTTCTGGTGGTGAAATTCAAATCCGTGCGCATCCTGTAAAAGGCGGCATTGAAATCCTTGTGCAGGATAACGGCCCTGGCATCCCGGATGAACGCTTGCCTCATATTTTTGAGCCTTTTTTCAGCACTAAGGATGGTGGAACGGGATTAGGACTAACCGTCAGTTACAACATAGTCACTGCGCATGGAGGAACACTTGAACTCGTACCAAATAACAGACCTGGAGCCTGCTTTCGTGTCTATCTACCGATCGGAGGAAAATGATGAAGTCTAATATTCTTATCGTTGACGATGAGCCTGTTACCCGTAAATCACTGACCGACATTTTACGTTTAGAGGGATACAATGTTACTTCTGTTCCCAATGGACAGGCGGCAGTGGAATATGTGCGCACTCATCATGTTGATTTGATGGTGGTTGATCTACGCATGCCAGGTATGGATGGGCTGGAGGTGGTACAGGTTGTCAACCAACTTGCCCCGGATACAGAAGTTGTTTTGCTTACAGCCTATGCTTCAACTGATACGGCAATTCAAGCATTGCGGTTGCGCATTCATGATTATTTACAAAAACCCGCTCCCCCAGCGCAAATTGTAAGTAGCGTTAAAAAAGGCTTGGACCGGCGAGCTGCCAGAATGCAGGCCAAAGGCGGTGTGTTAGATTCGTTGGATGCAATGGAAGCATTGGATTCAGTTGTTCTGGATGATGGTACAGAAGTTGATCTGTCCCGAAGGCAAATCAAGCGAGAAAACATAATTGTTAACTTGACTCCGGCCGAAGGTCGATTATTGCGCGTACTTCTGGCAAATGAGGGTAAAGTGTTTGCTCATCGAGAGTTAGTATTATTGGTGCAAGGGTATGATACTTCACAACGAGAAGCACCAGAGATTCTTAGACCTCTGGTCAGCCGGTTACGCCACAAGTTGGATGTATTTCCGGCGTTATCTGATCAGATTGTGAGTGTTCGCGGTACTGGTTATGTGTATGAGGGCAAAAAAGATAAATCTTAGAAATTGTCAAAAATACTTGCATTCTTGGCCTAATACAAGTCAGGCGGAATCCCGGGTGGCGTAAGCCAGCTAAGCCAACCGCCTCGGTGCGGTTTACGCTCCCCGGTCGGCTTTTCGAAATAGACGAGCAGGGTGCTGGCGATAAGTATGCCAGCGCCAACCCATTGTGTTTGGGTAAGGGTTTCTTGCAACCAAAGTATACTGAGACCAATCGTTACAAGTAATTCTAATAATCCTAACAATGCGGTTTGTAACCCGCCCAAGTGTTTTACCCCCAAGAAAAGCAATAATCGCGACAAGAAGGTAACCAGTGTAAGACCAAATACTGGCCACCAGGTAGCATTTGTTGGTATAGATCGGTCGAACAACAAGAAGGCTGGAAATACCACCAGGCTCATGGCAATAAGCGTGTAGAGTGTGACAGTAGGAGCCGGGATGTCGTAAAGAACGCGTTGGTTGATTGGGAGATGAAGTGCGTAAAGGACAGATGCTAGCAACATTTCTACTACGCCAATGATATCCACAGTACCACTTGAAGTATATGTCAAGAAAATAACAGCAATTGTTGCAAGAAAAATTCGAAATATGGTGAAACGGCTGGGAGGTTGGGAATCAAAGATCATTATGATAGCAATAAAAAGAGGATAAAGGGAATATAGAAGTTGACCGATGCTTGCATTGATATGCCCAAGCGCACTATAGTATAAGATTGACCCCAACCCATTGAATAGCCCTGCAAGTCCACAACCGATCAAACCGGCAGGATAAATATAGAGGTATTGGCGGCGGAAAATAGCTACAATGAGCAACAATAATAAGGCCGCTGACAAAGTCCGGAATCCAACAACAGCTAATGGCGAAAAATTTAGGATAATCGCCTGTTTGCCAAATACAGGAGCAAGGCCTAGGAATACTGCTGAAAGCAGAGCAGCCCGTACCCCCATATTGCGTTTTCGCATCATTGGACCTTAATCTAAGAGAGAGCGTACTTCGCTGAGAAACTCATCGTTCAGGAAGTCGCCCTTTTGCATCAGCGATTGGATCTGCCCTTCCAGTCTGCTTTTTTCATCGGTGGTTAATTCTTTCGCTGATGCTACAATGACGGGAATATTGGCAGTCTCTGGGTTGCGTTTCAGGATATCAATAACCGCAAAGCCATCCATTTCCGGCATCATGAGATCCAGGATGACAAGGTCGGGTTTTTCCTTTTCGATCAGGCTCAAGGCGGCTCTCCCATTCTCTGCCTCAAAGATAGTGAAATCTCCCTGCGATTGAAGAATCCTGCGAATCAACCGCCTTGCATCCCCGCTATCATCTGCGATTGCAATACGAGGGAAGCGATCCGGTGCAACACGATTCAACGCGGCTAATAATCCGTCTTGCTGAGGAATTTCCTCGCGGCTTGGCATTTCAATATCACGTGACCAATTATCTCCAAGCAGCCATTGCTCGGCCGGCATCGTGTGACCGGTGCAATTGATGACCACTGTGTCCGTTGGTTTTATGATGCCATTGCGTACCAGTTTGAATAATCCAGCAAACGCTACGCCTGCTGCGGGTTCTACTGAGAGCCCTTCCATTTTTGCAACAATATGCATGGCGCGAAAGGATTCTTCATCGCTAACGCTATCAAAGCAACCATTGGTGTCATCCACATCTCGTTTGAGCAGTTTATAGGTGCGACCTGGATCGCCTGTAGCCAGGGTTTCGATGTAGGTCTTCGGAGATGTAACTATAATCGGTGTCTCCAGCCCTTGTTGCCAACTGGCTACCATGGGAGCGCAACCTTCCACTTGAATTGCTGCAATCCCCGGGAGCCTGTCAACAAACCCCATTTTTTGAAGTTCTCTGAAGCCTTTCGAAACACCGAGAGGACCCATGCCGCCGCTTACGGCTTGGATATACCAATCGGGAGTACGCCAAATTGGAGGCTTGCGGCCGTTGTTTGCAGCAGGGCTCTGTTTGATAGTGAGTTGTTCTGAAATCTCAAACGCAATGGTCTTCATCGCTTCAACGGATGTGATAGTTCTTGCCCCCATATCGTGGCAAAGGTTACGTTGGCGCGCGAACTCAGCTGCCATTTGCTTGGTCTGATCATAAGAGCCAGTTACTTTGACGACTTGACTGCCATACAGAGCAATTTCGCGCATTTTTACTGCCGGCACGAGACTTGTAACGAAAGCCCATAGTTTTATTCCCGCACGGGCTGCATATGCAGAATATGAGAGTGCTACATTCCCGGTCGAGGCAGCTACTAATTCTGTAATACCAGCTTCCTTCAGGGCTGATATGGTAACAGCTGCTTGACGATCTTTGAACGATGCTGTCGGTCCCTGGCGCTCATCCTTGATAAATAGGTTTGGACAGCCCAACATCATGCCAAGATTTACAGCCTGGATCAGCGGAGTACCACCTTCACCCAGGCTAATGCTTGGATCAGGGTTGCGGACGGGAAGAAGTTCGTGATAGCGCCACAGGTCAAAAGGACGGTTTCTTAGTTGGGATGCCCAAGTTTTAGCAACGTAATCGAGATCGTATTCAGCAACCCTCCACTGCCCATTGCACTTCGGACAATTTGCAGAAGTTGGGTGGAACGGTGCTGTATGATTACAATCTAAACATCTAATTTGGAACGACATATTAGTAAATCTCGCTAGGTGAAATTTGATATGAGCTTATTTTGCCCTTACACGTTGAAGTGCATTTTCTACAGTTTCGATCAACTCGTGCTCTTTAAGAGAACTTTTTTGCAATAGGCGTTTGCCGAGGTTTTCAAGCTGTTTTTGCTGATCAGCAGTCAGGTCGGCGCCCGTGATGACAATGACCGGTATATCCCTGAGTTTTTTATCCTGCCGCATTTGCTCGAGAATGGTGAACCCATCCATTTCCGGCATGAATAAATCCAGCACAATTGCATGAGGTGCTTTAGACGAGATGATGCTCCAGCCGGCTGGGCCACCTTCGGCCAAAACCGCTTTGTATTTCCCTTGTTCGGCAATCATCTTGCCTAGCAATCGTAGGTCATTGGGATCGTCGTCAATGACCAATACTTCTCGAATGCTGCCATCACCGTTTAAGCGGTCTAGCGCATTGAGCAAGTCTTCTTCAAGAATAGGCTTGATTAGATAATCTGTGGCCCCTAGGCTAAAGCCTTTATCTTCATCCTCTACGATGCTACAGATAATAACCGGAACATCTCGTGTTTTCGAAGAAGATTTCAAATCGGTAAGTACCTGCCAGCCATCATAGCCTGGCATCATAATATCCAAAGTAACGGCAAAGGGTTTCAATTGTTCCACGCGTTCCTTGGTTTTAGAAGGGTCGCTCAACCCAATAACCCGGAAGCCTTTCGGTTCGAGGTAACGTTCGTACAGGCTAATGATTTGCGGATCATCGTCAATTGCGAGGATTACTCGGTTATTGTCGAGTCCTTCGGTTTCATGTCTGTTTTGGAAGACGGGCACCGAGAAATAGAATGTGCTGCCCTTGCCAGCATCGCTATGAATTCCGATATGGCCGCCGTGCATTTGGATAAGGTGCTGACAGATTGAAAGTCCAAGCCCTGAGCCGCCAACTTTGCGGGTGAGTGATGCGTCCACCTGGGAGAAAGGCTGGAATAGCTTGGACTGATCTTCTAGTGCGATACCAGGGCCGGTATCGGTAACGCTGACCATTACCATGGGTTGCCCTTTTGTCGATTCCTCGACGTGAGCTTTGACAACAATTTCACCTTCATCGGTGAACTTGGCTGCATTGGACAGGAAATTAATCAGCACTTGGCGGACGCGCATCGCATCTGCCCGGACCAAGGGTAAGTCTGCCGGAATTTCACGCTTCAGGGTGATAGGCTTGTCTTTGATCAAACCGGTCGCAGTGGACATAACACTAGAGATCAACTCTGCCATGTTGACCTCGTCGAAAGTTAGTTCCATCTTGCCGGCTTCGATGCGAGACACATCTAGGATGTCATTGATCAGCCCCAGCAGATGTTGGCCGGAGTTGAAGATTGCAGTCAGGTCCTGTTGTTGGAGTTCGGTGATTGGCCCATCAATACCTTTCAGAATCACGCGTGCAAAGCCGATGATCGAGTTGAGCGGCGTGCGCAACTCATGGCTCATATTGGCTAGGAACTGACTCTTAAGGCGATCCACTTCGCGCATCTCTTCAATTGCTTGTTGGGCAATGTTATAGGAACGTGCGTTATCAATTCCCACAGCAATCTGGTCGGCGAGTAGTTGTAGAATGGCGATTTCGTCCTCAGAGAAGGCATTCACTTCGGTTGATTGGATGTCCAGCACGCCAATGATGCGGCTACCAATTTTCAGTGGAATGGCTGCTTCTGCTTTTGTCTCAGGCAAGAGAGGATTGTGCTTATGAATGGCATCTAGGGCGGTGTTGTTCACGGCAACCACTTCGCCTCTACTTGTAGCTTTGCCAACCGTAGAGTTGGAGCCGACAGCCAGTGAATGTTTGCGTTCCTTCAGTTTTCGGCCCGCCTTACCGGTCGCTTCTTGAAGGACGGCGTTGAGACCGGTCTCTTCGATGATAAAAATGCTGGCGTAATAGAAACTAAAACGCTCTACGATCAGGTTTACAGAACGAGTAAAGATGGCTTCCAGATCAAGCGTGGAGGTTACCAGTCGCCCGATTTCTGCAGACGCTGCCAGATATTCGTTTCTTCGCTGTATAGCCTCCTCATTTTCTTTTCGCTCGGTAATATCGGTGTGAATAGCCAGGAAGCCGAGAATATCTTCTTTTTCGTCGAGAATTGGACTGTTTGTATCAGCAACGGGAACAAGGCGGCCATCCTTTGCTTTGTTAATGATTTCTCTGGAAACAGTGTTTTTGGCGAGTAGCGCTTCCCAAAAATGTCTGTAATCTTCTTTTGACAATAACCCAGACTTAAGTATGCGCGGGTTTTTACCAATCACCTCATCTGGGGTGTAACCATAGACGGTTGTAAAGGCTGGATTTGCGTATACGATCGTTCCTGCAATATCTGTCATGAAGACTGCATCTGCAGAGCGTTCTAATCCCAGGCGGAACTTGCGACTTTCCTCGAAGAGACGAGCATTTTCAACAGTAAAGCCAAGCTGTCCGCCAATCGTTTGAGTGAGCCTAACAATGTTTTCAGGTATGGCTTGGTTAAGGTAGCGGAAAATGCACAGTGTACCCAAGGTACGACCCTTCGATTCAACTGGGATACCAATATAACCGCGCAACCCTGCATCTACTTCCCTCTGTACATTGACACCTGCCGGGGCACCGGTGCTTATATCTTGAATCACCAATGATTCACCAGATTTATATACGCAGTCGCAAAGTGAACCTTCAAGACCATGAGCCGGATCATCAGGGGATTCTCCAGGCATCCCAGTACGGATGGCGCGTTCCAATTTCCCGCGTGTCTCATTAAAAATGGTGATGAGGCCGCCATCGAACCCGGATATTTCAAGAACCTTTTTCATAACGGTTTCAAGAATGGATTTTAGATCAAGTGTCTGGCTGGCAGCGGTGATGACTTCATTCAAAGAAGCAAGTTCTTCGCTGCGCCTTTTGGTCTCATCAAATAGACGGGTGTTCTCAACTGCAATAGCAGCTTGTTGCGCCAGGCTCTCAAGAAATTCAAATTCCGTTTTTGCAAACTCTTCTCCAGGCCCCACACGCCAGACAACCAGCAAACCGTTTAGTATATCTTGCGACATAATGGGAGCAGCCATCAGATGTTCGTCTGAAGCGTTTTCGGTCCCTTTTATGGTGACGGCACGCGGGTCATTTGTTACATTATTTACAATTTCTCCAACTTTGGCGCGAGTAATATATCCTAGAATTCCTTCGCCAATCACTAGCGGATCATTTTTGATTTCATCAGCTTCTTCGCCGATGGCAGTAATTGCCATAAGCGTTTTGAATTCGGGATCTGGAACATACACTGCAGTTGTGACCGCATTCAGGATTTCTTGCGCGCGTAGTGCAATACGTTCGAGAACGGTCTGTAATTCGAGCGTAGCTGAAATTTCGCGGCCGACCTCTGCCAGTGCGGTCATTTCCCTGGCACGGCGTTGCGAATCTTGGAATAAACGCGCATTTTCCAGCGCAAGTGAAAGTTGGTCTGCAACTTGCTTGACCAGCATTTGTTCTTCAACTCCCCATGAGCGCTGTTCTGCTTCGTCGACAATTTTTAAAGTTGCCCAGTTTTTTTCATCTGTCCGGAATGCTGTCGACAGCATGGTAGAGATGGAAATGCTCTTATCGGTAAGTGCAGAGCTGTTTTCCGTAACGGTAGAGATGTTTATCCGAGAAAAGGGGTCCGGGGATTTGCTTGCAGTCGGCGCCGATAGAGCGGTAGCGGTCCTTTTGGATGCTTTCCTTTCGTTCGTTGCCGGACCTTTGACCTGCTGCGTTTCCGCTTCCCTGTTTATCTCGTCGAAAAGTTTGTCAAGCCTGTTGTTTGTCTTTTTCTTTGGCATATTCCATTAACTCCTGGGCCAAGACTCGGTATTGTTGTGAACCACGGCTCTTTGGTTTGTACTGAGTAATTGGCAGACCTGCAATCGGGCTTTCTCGCAATTTGGTGTCGATTTCGATAACGGTCTCAAAAAGACCCTTCCCAAAAGTATTTCTTAGCTGCTCTTCAATATTTCGGTGTGTGCGGTTTCGCCGATCTAGCATAGTGATCAGAATACGATATGCAAGGTCAGGATTGTTTTCTTGCCTGACGCGCCGAATCATTCCCATCATGTTGCGGAGCGCATAAGCAGAGAAGAACTCGGCTTGTGTGGGAATGATCAATAATTTTGCTGCGCTTAGCGCGTTGTGCGTAATTGCTCCCAGAAATGGTGGGCAATCGAACAAGATATAGTCATATGGAAGAGGAGACGCATTATCAATTGCCCGCCGTAACGTGGCAGAATAATTTGTACGGATGGGTAGATATTGTTCTGCACTATCGATATTGGGATGCGCAGGGATAATGTCTACGTTTTCGATTTCCGTTCGCTGTTTAGCGCTTAGAAGCGGGGCCGCCTCGACTAGAATATTGCTGGAAGATATGGATACTGCGCTGGTTTCTAAACCAGCAGCCAGGGTCAGATTGGCTTGTGGATCCAGGTCGATCATAAGAATTCTTTGTCCTGCCTCGGCCAGGGCGGCGCCAAGGGAAATGGTGGTTGTAGTCTTAGCTACTCCACCCTTTTCATTGGAAACAGCAATTGTGTATGTCATTTTTTTCCTCCAGTGGTACTCTGTTCGCTTTTTTTGCTCTTCCTGGGTGGATTTGAGGGAGTTTCTGGCATTGGTTTTGCCTTTGATTGTTGTAAGGTATGAGGCACCAACTGAACCTTTGTTGCCCCAAGTGCGGTTTTCAACTCGTCGAGGGCAGTTTGGATCATTACATCCGGGTCATTGGTGCTTCGGATTTTTGCCGTAATGTCTGTAACAAGCCGTTCACGCTCTGCGCGGCGGGTAGTTTCTTCGAATAACCGGGCATTTTCCGCAGAAATGGCAACGCGTTCTGCAACAGCCTTGATCAAGTCCATCTGATCTTCATTCACTTGTCCTGCCTCTGGAACTTGGATTGCAAGGGTACCAATTGACTCGCCGCGCAGCATAATTGGCACGGAAATTCCGGGACGTCTACTTCGATCACTGCGCCTATCTTTTTCGATCTCACTCAGACGCTCAATGGGTGTAGCGCCCATTGCAGAGTAGTGATAGCCTTCCAGTTGCTGTTCCTTTGGCATGCGTCCCCAGGCCTGACGCAGATATTGGCGATAGAGGGCTTCTGCTTCGGTGAGAGACTTGCTTGATTCTTCAAACAGACGGGCATTTTCGATCGCCAGGCTGACCTGGTCGGCAAGAATTAACAATATTTGCAGGTCGTCTTGGTCAAAAGCAGCCGGCTCTGTGCTCTGCACGTCTAGGACACCCACTATTTTTCCGCTGATCGTGAGCGGGAGCGCCATTTCAGAGTGCGTGTCTGGGAGGTCTGGGTTATTAAAGAATGTTGCATCCTCACCAACATCCAGTGCAATACGAGGGGCGCCTGTGCCGGCGACACTTCCAACGATACCTTGTTCGCCAATCTTGAGTTGATGCCTGCGCGCAAGCATGCGTTGTCCGCCCTCGCTATTGGTTGCGCTAAGTGTGGCATATCGATTGCTGGCATCGTTTAGGAAGATACCAACATGGTAAAAGTTGAATTGTTTACTGATCAATTGTGTGATCTTGGGTAGCAATTCTTCCAGAGTGCGGATGGATGCGATTGCATTTGCTACCTGTGTGACGGCTTCGAATTGGGTAGCGCGTTGTTGATTGCGTTGATTTGCAGATTCCAACTCAGCACTGCGGATTTCCAATTCAATAG
>Ga0105106_10002624_pt1 | contig 12883 bp, 17 predicted proteins | sample PPLLaktember2015_5_FD_79109 | JGI IMG/M metagenome (GOLD analysis project Ga0105106, IMG submission 79109) | Freshwater sediment microbial communities from Prairie Pothole Lake near Jamestown, North Dakota, USA - PPLs Lake P8 Core (1) Depth... | ecosystem: Environmental > Aquatic > Freshwater >...
ATGTTGCCCATGGCAGAAGATATCAATCATCAGCTCGGCCGTTCTGGCTTCCTTCTTCCTTCTTCATTCTTCTGTGATCGTTTGACAATGATATGCCAATGCTGCTCTCTGCGAAACGTCAGTTTACAGCCGTGTCATCACGTTCGCCTGCATCTCGCTTTTGATCTGCCGCCCGGCAGGATGGCCTGATTCAGGTGGATATTCCCATCTTGGGCAGAATATAGGCCTGGAGCACATACCAGACGACGATGACCGCGAGCAGGATCAACATTTCGTTCATGACATCATCACCTGTATCAATCCTTTGTGTATTTGAGAAAGATATATTCCTCATTTTAATTATTTTACCTGATTTGTTACGAGCGCTTCAAGCTCTTTTGATAAGGTCTTGCTTTCGACGGAGGGAATATAAGCAGCCATGGACTTGTATCAAGGCAAGATCGGCCATCAGATACTGTTTATCACTTGAAATGTTGGATACCCGTCAATACTGCCAGAAGCTGCATGACAGGAAGAAAAGCAACAACCGCAACGTTTGCAATCTATCCCCAGATGATCCTCGCGTCGACGGCCCGGCAGCCTTTCGCGGAGGCCATGAGGGGGTTGATGTCCAACTCGGCCACATCGGGGTTTTTCAAGGCGAAGAACGACAGCCTCTCGATGATCTCGACGAGGCCGCCGATGTCAATGCCCGGCTCGCCCCTTGTGCCCTGGAGAAGCGGCCGGATCCGCAGCGACTCGATCATCCCCCGGGCGGTCGGCCCGTCGACAGGGATGATCTCGCGGCTCACGTCCCGGAAGACCTCCGTGTAGATGCCACCCTGGCCGCAGGCCATGACGGAACCGAAGACGGGGTCGCGCTTGAGCCCCAGGAGGATCTCCTTGCCGGAGAGCTGTTCCTGGATCTGGAAGGCATCGATCGCGACGCCCGGGTCCTTCGCCCGGACGTTTGCCGCGATCTTTTCCCGGGCCGCTTTCAGTTCGCTGAGATTGCCGATTCCCGTCACGATCCCCCCCCACTCGCTCTTGTGCAGGAAGCTGCGGCCCGCGAGCTTCAGCACGAAGGGTGGCCTCATGTCTTTTGCAGCCGCCCGGAGAGCCGCGAGGCTCCCGGCCACGGTCCCGGCCGCCGCGGGGATGCCGTAACACCCGAGCAGCTCTAGGGCGTCCTGCCCGGCGAGCAGACCCTCTTTTCGTCCCTTTGCGGCCAGTGCCTGCGCCGCCCCGTCGACAGCGAAGGACCGGGGCTGCGGTATGTGTCGGTTTTTCAGACGGTGGTACTCGTGGCACCAGGCGAGCCCCTGGACGGCCTGTTCGATCGTGTCGAAGCAGGCAAGACCCGGGATCGCCTCGAAACGGTCGATGGCGGCCGCCGCTTCCATGTAGGGCCATGTGGCGATGGGCTTGAGGTTTCCCGACTCGCGCCTTGCCTCGGCGAAGGCCTTCTCGAGGTTCAGCTCGGCGTGCAGCGGCGAGCTCGTCACGAAGAAAATGGCCATCACCCCGTCGATGCCGGGCGACTTGAGAAGCTCCGTGAGCGACAGCCGCCAGGCTTCCTCGTAGCGGCCGCCAAGCATGCCGATGGGCCAGATGTCGATGGGGTTCGAGACGTGGACCCAGTCGGGCAGCCCCTTCAGGAGTTCCTCCCGGAGTCCGGCCGGCATCTCCCCGAAACTGAGGCCCAGCTCCTCGCAGGCATCGGCACACATGATGCCGCCTGCCCCGGTGACGGTGACGACGCCGATCCTGGGACCGTGCATCTCCCCGAGAACGGCCAGGGCGTGGATGGCGTCCCTCATCTCGACGCTCGTGCGGGCGCGAAGGAGACCGGCCCTCTTGAATACGGCGTCGAAGACCTGGTCTTCCCCCACGAGGGATCCCGAGTGGGACAGCGCCGCTTTGGCCCCCACCGTGCTGTGGCCCGTCTTGAGAACGATGACGGGCTTTTTCCGGCTCACCCGGCCCGCCGCTTCCAGGAACTCGGGGCCTCGCTTCAGGCCCTCCATGTGGATGACGATCACCTGCGTCTCGGGGTCGTCCCCGAGGTAGTCAAGGGCGTCCGCAATGTCGACATCGCAGGAGTTGCCGACGTCGATGGCCTTCCCGATGTCGCGCCAGGCGAGATTGCGCGAGGCCACCTGGATGAAGCCCGTCTGCGCAATGAGGGAGACGGGCAGGAATCTTTCCGGGAAGGGGATCTCGACGAAAGCCGTGTTGAAATGGCTGTAGTTGTTGACGACACCCAGTGTGTTGGGGCCCATGACGCGGATGCCTGTCTCGCGTGCGCGCCGGGCGATCTGCTCCTGGAGCCCGCGCCCCCGCTCGTCGGCGTCGGCGAAACCCTGGCTGATGATGATCACGTGCCCGATGCCGGCCCGTATGCAGTCCTCGAAGGCCGCCTGCACCCGGTCTCGACCCACGGAGATGATGGCCAGGTCGACCGTCTCGGGGATGTCGGCGACGGCGGGATAGACGTTCAACCCCAGGATCTCCCCACCGGCAGGGTTCACGGGGTAGAGGCGGCCCTTGAAGCCGTAGCGCAGCATCATCTCGGCGTTGTTGAAGGCGCCCGGCCCCGTCCTGCGGGGGGTTCCGATCAGCGCAACGGATGCGGGGTCCATGAATTTGTTCATCGGATGGTCTCCTGTCGGGAATGTGAGTGAGAAGGTTCCCGTGCAGTATCCATTTCATGCCCGCTTCATTCAAGGGAAAAATGCGCTGAAGGATGATGGCCTTGCGCGTTTTACCCCACGATGATCGTCGTCAGTAAAGCGCCGATAACCGATAGGACAATAACGCAGAAGTACTCGTGATATAGTACGAAACGCCTGACTTTCTTTTTCATGGTAGCCGTTTCTCCCTTGTTCTGCACATGGCCGTTGTATGGAAAAATTGTCGACGCAGTCAGCTGCCGCGTGACAATCGCATAACGGGTACCATGAGGAGGGGAATTTGAAATCATGAGTGATTACGGAAGGATATGTTGTGCAGAGACCATGATGCCCTGGATATCCCCCGTTGCGGACCCTGCCGAAGTTGGAAGGGAGATTGAAATTGTCGTTCCACTTCGAGGGGTTGAAACGAAGATTCCGTTATGGGTTGGGCAGTTATGGCAGGGGAGGATTTGAAAGGGACAGGTTGCGAAGGGCTCTGCGGACGTTCCCGGCTGTCTGCCGGAGTCGGAGCCCCTGCTATGCGGAGGAACAGACCTGGTTCTTGCCCCGTCTCTTGGCCTCGTACATGAACCGATCCGCCCTGTTGATGAAATTCTTCATGTCCTCGCCCGGCCGGTACCCGGCGATCCCGATGCTCACCGTCTTGATTTCCTCGCAGCCGGGAACAGGCCGAAAACGTTCGGCGGCGAATTCCGACCGGATTCTCTCCGCCACGACCTCCGCCTGATCCCGCTCGGTTTCCGGCATGAAGACGGTGAACTCCTCGCCGCCGTACCGGAAGGCCCAATCGGTTCTTCTGATGCATCGCTGGATGGTCGCCCCGATGCGCTCCAGCACGCGGTCGCCCTCCATGTGCCCGTAGGTGTCGTTGAAGTGCTTGAAGTCGTCGATGTCGAGAAGCAGCAGCGACAGGGGCCGCCCGTAGCGCTCGGTGCGCTCGAGCTCGGCCTGGAGCAGATTGTTGAAATGGCGCTGGTTGTAAAGCCCCGTGAGGTCGTCGGTGATGCTCAGCTCCATGTAGCGGGATTCGCTCTGCCGCAGGGCATCCTCGGTTTTCTTGTGCCCGTCGATCTCGTTCTGCAGGGCGTCGACGTGGGTTTGGATGCGGCCCGAGAGGACCGAGACGATCACGGCGATGGCCATGAGCGCGAACCCCCGGCTGCAGCCCTCGATCATGGCCTGCGCGTTGCCGGGGAAGTAAAAGAAGACGAGCAGGAGGTAGACCATCACGAGAAACAGCGACAGCAGAAGCCCCCGCTCGCGATACTGATAGGATGCGATGAGGATGGGGATGTAGTAGAGGTGAACAAAGATGCCCGTGATGTCTCCCGAGAGGCAGTAGACGGAGACAAGAACGGCGATCACCGCGGTTGCGGCCGTGTAAAACTGCCAGTGCTTTTCGGTCAAACTCCCCCCTCGTCATGCGCCGGCCGGCCAACCGGCCAGGGCCTTCCTCAGAACATCCGCCGAAAAGGGCTTCCCGTGGGCAGGATAGATCATTCTGGCTCCTTGCGCAAGGAGCAGGGACCAGCTTTCCTTCACGCCAGACGGGTCCTCGGCAAAGACAGGCAGGCCCGGCGTCAGGCGAAGCGGGAAACGGTTCATCGCCAGGTCCCCCACGAAGGCCTCCCCGGAATCCAGGAGCACGCTCACTGAGCCGGCTGAGTGGCCGGGCGTGTGAAGGACCTTGCCCGGTATCCCGTACACGGCCAGCGGCAGGCCCTCATTGCCGAGCTTGAGGTCCACGCGGCAGGCAGGAATCTTGACGAAGGGCATGCACACCGAAAGGATGCCGCCCAGGATCCGTCCCCACGCCGTCGCCCCCGGGGGCATGGGCGCAAAGGCATTTTCGAGCCACGGCGCCTCGCGCTCGTGCAGGGCTAGCCTTGCGCCCGTGAGCTTTCGGATATCTCGGGCGCTGCCGATGTGGTCCCAGTGCCCGTGGGTCACGACGATCAGCTTCACGTCGTGCGGGGCTATCCCGGCCCTGTCCAGCGCCTTTGCGAAGGCCCTGGCTTTTCCCGGGACGCCTGCGTCAACCAGGACGACACCTCCCGCCTGGAGGAGATAGCATTGATCAAACCCCAGTGAAACCGGAATGATCCTCACGGTCACGGGCCTCCCGACCCTGTCGGCATTCGTCCTGTCGGTCTTTCAGTACTTGGCAACGAGGATCACAGCAGCCAGCTGACTGCAATGTACGTCAGGATATCTTCTATGGTACTCAGGATCGGCGTGGTGATCCCGCCGGATGCCGTGTCGGTCCCCCCGCGGAGACCCTGGCGAAGCGCCTGGGCCGCGGACCCGGTGAGGATTCCGTAGAGGGTCGCGAAATCGGCATTCAAAAACGTGGTGGCGATGTAGGCGAGAAACCAGATGACGCCGTACTCGAAGAAATGATGGATGTGCGCGACTCCCGGAATCTTGTCCAGGGTGAAGCCCAGAAAGGCGATGATCCAGAAGAGCCACAGGGTGCTGCCCAGCCAGTTGTTGCCCCCGTTGAGGCTCTTGTCGTCCTTGAAGTCGTAGACGACCTTCAGCAGGGCGATGCCGGGGGAGAGGGCGGAAACGGCGCTCAGGAGGTAGAGATTGAGCTTCGATACGGGCTGCGCCGAGGGGCCGGGCGGGGAGGCGACCTCGGCACCTGCCCGGGGAGCACCTGTCGGGGGGCCGGCCGTCCGGGAGCAGGCGGAAAGGCCCGCGCTGTGTATCAGCAGGGCTGCGCAGAGGATGACCAAAAGCAGGGGTCTCGTCATGATATCTCTACGTCCTTCAGGGCATGTCCCGTTTTACGTTCTTCTTTCCAGGTAGAGCTTCAGGGCCTCGGCGTTGTTGATTGCCCGTTCGGTAGAACTGTAGACGAACGTCACGCAGTTCTTGCCCATGGCATCGATCAGCGCAGCCACCCCTGTCGCGTTACGATCCAGTTCGACGAAGTAGCGCTTTTTGAATTCGTCCCACCGAGCCGGGTCATGGCCGTACCATTTTCTCAACTCGTTGGAGGGCGCGATGTCCTTTGCCCAGTAGTCGATCTTCGCTTTCTCCTTCGTGAGCCCCCTCGGCCAGAGCCGGTCCACGAGGATCCGCCGACCGTCGGAGGCGGCCGGCTCGTCGTAAACTCGTTTGATCCTGATTTTCGTCTTCATCGCGACGTCCTCACGGATCCAGGATGGACGGCGTTGGGGGAGTCGTGTGCACCTTGTTCCGGTTGTCGACCATCTGCATGTCGACGACCTTGCCCGCCTTAATTTGCAGGAAAACGTCGTACTCATAGATGGTCTGGTATCCCATGTGGACGTATTGGATCGGTTTTCCCCGGGGGATGCGCAGGGTTCCCGTGAACCAGTCCGCTTTCATGGGCTTCGTCTTTCCGGGGAAGATCTTCTCGAACTCGACGGGGGCGGCCTTGCCCGACCTGTCCCTCATCCAGGCCTTGATGTCCTTGAGATACAGAGTGTCTTCCCTGATCTCCCAGGAGGCGATGTAGCCCCGCCAGCAGGCCGTGTGGGGCGCGGCGAATTCCGGTCGGGGGTTGTCCCTGGTGAAATGCGTCTCCAGCGGGTTCGTGAAGAGGAACCCTTCCGCCCCCTCGTAGACGATCCTCTCGGGGATCTGGGCCGTGGGCCAGGCCGGGGTGGCGAGCAGAAGGACGAGCGCTGCGGGAACGAGAACCGTGAACATGCGGCGAACGAAAGTCATCATCTACGCTCCTGTGTCTTGTTCGGGAGTCAGTGCATCTCCTTCCAGATCATGAATGCGAGTCCGCCCGTCACGATGGCGCCGGGCGCGCTCACCCACAGGGGAACGACCCACCCGCCGACAACCAGTTCGAGTCCTGTCATCAGCCTGATGACGTGCAAAAGGGAGATCAGTCAAAAAATGCCGATGGCGACAGTGGTAAATGGCTTCATCTCATCTTCCCCCGGTCAGCAGCCTATCAAAGAGGAGAAGTTCCGTCTAGGCTGTTCAAAAAGGTCCAGATGCAAGGCGCCCTGAAAAGATAGAAGTTAGGAAGCCATGAAGTTATGAAGCTCGGCGTGGATGGGGGATTGTTTCCTTCTCTTATCCGCTCTTCCTCACTTCTGCTCTTCCGATCTTCGCAGTCTCGATGCCTGAAGACGAAAGCAAGGCATCGTCGGGATGCGCCCCCGGTCAACAGGCTGTCACGGCTTGAACGCTTCGACCAAGGCATCCATATGCTCGCCGGTCTTCAGGTACCTCACGTTCACGAATCCCGCCTCCTCGAGCCAGGATCGGATCTCCTCGCAGGTGTAGGTCGAGCCCCCCTCCGTGTTCACGAGCATGTTGACGGCGAAGATCGCCCCGTCTTTAGGCTTGGTGCGGTCAGGCTCCATGACGTGATCGCGGATGACGATCCGGCCACCGGAAACCAGGGCACGGAAGACCTTCCGGAAAAGATCGAGGTTTTCCTCGGGGCTGTTCTGGTGGATGATGGCGGAAAGAAGCGCCAGGTCGTGACCGCCGGGCAGTTCATTCCCGTAGAAGTCCCCTGCCACGAGACGAACCCGGTCGAGCATTCCGGCCTCGGCCAGGCGCTCGCGGGCCATTGGGATGACGGCGGGCCTGTCGAAAATCGTTGCCTTCAGTTCCGGTGCGGCCTTCAGAAAGGCGATGGCGTAGGTTCCCGAGGCGCCGCCTACGTCGATCAGGCTCCTTGCAGGGCCCGGCTGGACCGCCGCTGCGATTTTCTCGGCCATCGGTGTTCCCACCACGTGCATGGCTCCGATGAAGGCGTGCAGCTCATCGGCGTCCCGTGCCTCCGATGCCGGGGGCTCGGTCGAGCCGGCCCCTTTGACGATGCCCGTCAGGCCCGACCACATCTCCCAGAGATGGGCCGCATGAAGAATCATGGGGAGAACCGACCGGGGGCTCTTGTCCGAAAGCAGCGGGGCGGCAGCGGGGGCGGTGCGGTAGGTGCCCGCCTGCTTGGTGAGAAGACCCATCGCCGCCAGTGCATCGAGCAGGACGGTCATGCCCCTGGGATCCGCATGCAGCCGGCGTGCAAGGTCCTCGGCCGATGACGGCTCTTCGTCGAGACGGGTGAAAAGGTTCATCTCGGCTGCCGAGAGAAGAATCCGGCTCTCCATGAACTGTCGGGCCAGTTTCAGCACGGTTTCGGGGGTGTCGTAGCTCATGTCAGATCCATTTTGTTGGACTCGAGATATGAAAGTGTCCCCTATTTGGATTTCTTTTTCAAGATGTGCGGCAATGGCATCATCCCTGCTAATAACAGGATCGTTGACGGAGGCGTATTGGTTTACCTATATTGGGACGCTATAACCCCGGTTGGAGGGCTTCGGGCATGAAGTATCGGCTGCGCGCGCTTTTATTGCTGCTCTTTCTGTCGATATCCGTTACCGCCGCACAGGCACAGAACACGTTGCCCCGCGAAAATACCGTCAAGGGGGCTGCAAAAAGTACTGCGGCGCCCAATTGCACGGGTGGCCAGGTGCTGGTGAACGGCGCCTGCCAGTGCCGGCCGAACTTCTACTGGAATGCGCGGATGAACCAGTGCCGCCCGGTCCGCACCTGTCCGCCGGGTCAGCACTTCGACCGGAATACGGATTCCTGCGTGGCGAAATAGCCGTAACAGCAACCCGGCACTTCACAGGACCCTGTACCCCGCCTTCTTCCAGCCCTCGACGCCGTCGAGAAGGGCCTTGGCGTTCGGATAGCCAAGCCTGTTGTACTTGACCGCCTGACCGGCGGACGTGTGCTCCTTCATTCAAGCGCAGTAGAAGATGATCTCGCGGTCCTTCGGCAGTGACGGCAGCAGGGTCTGGAACCCGGCAAAGGAGACGGCCCCCTCGAGCCGGAGGGCCTTGAACTTCTCTTCCTCCTCGTAGCCGCAGACGAGAATGGCCTGCCCGGCCTTCACCTTCTCGTACGCCTCCTGGGTTGTGATTCGAACGGCTGGCATGACGAATCCCTCCTGACTTGTGTTTTTCCCTTAACTCCCTCCTTTTAAAAGGAGGGCAGGGGAGGATTTGATCAATAGCGCTCCGCCCATTCACCGGGAGTTAGTCACCTTTGTCACCAACGTCCCTGATCGTCATTGTTTACTTGCCAAACTGTTTTTCGAACAGTTTCTCTGATCGCTTGGCGCCTTCTTCGGTCAGCAGCACGGATTTCGTCTTGCCTTTTGGATTTCCGATGTAACCCTTCTCGTGCAAGCGATCCGAGACCTCCCAATTCATCCCTTTCCATGCCCTGAGTTTGGGACCATCCTCAAAGGTCGTCAGGTAGAGCAGGGCCAGCATCATGTCGTCCACTTTGTCCTTGTCGTACTCCATAACAGCCTTCCTCGCGGTTGATCTAACCGTAAAACATGCCTGTCGGGTCGCGGTCCACTTCCTTGAGCAGTTCATCGAAATCCGCGCTCGGCGACAGGAGCCCGTAAAGATGCCACCGGGAGTTCCGGTCGGCGCAGTATAGCGACCATTTCTTGTCTTGGGGGTTGAACCGGAATTGTGCGATGAAAATTTCGACCCATTTCGATGGTTGCTTGAAGGCAGGTCTTTCCTCGAAGAGAGTTACCTGGTTTCCCCGGATTCTATAATTGAGCCGTACCTGATTTCGGACGTGCAGCGGGCACTTCTGCTCGCAGTATTTTGTCAGTTTCGTCTCGACGAGTTTTCTTGTAAATTCCGGCAGAGGCATCGCTTTATCCCTTCCAGTGCGAAGATGCTTGTGGAGGATGTCGAAAAGAGCGGACGGCAAAAGGAAAGTTGCAGCAGTATCCGACGTCAGGCCGGCTTCCATTGCAGAGAGAGTTTTTTCTTCGAGGCGGCGCAATCCCTCAGGTAGAGGTTGATGAGTGTCTGGTAGGGGACGCCGCTTTCCTGGGCCAGGCTCTTGAAATAACTGATCGTGACCTCATCCATCCGGATCGTGACCTGACGCTTGAGGCGCGCCGCAAAGGGGTTCTTTTTGGCTTTCGAAAAATCATATTCTTTTTGCATAGTTCCCCTTTTCCAATATTGTCTTTGTTCCGAGAGCGTCGCCTTGCGGACTGATATGATTCGGATCACGTCATCTTGTTCCCGATAACAATGGCAGACCACGAGGATGCGAAGCCTTGCGCTCAGGCCGAGCAGGATGAATCTGTCTTCATCGATGGAATGATCCGGGTCATCGATCAGGAGGGCATTTTCATCGACGAAAACGGTTTGGGCTTCCTCAAAAGATATGCCATGCTTTTTCCGATTTAAAGTGTTTTTGCGCGTATCCCAATTGAAGCTGAGCCACTTCATATTTACTATGTAAATACATTATAAATTTATTGTCAAGGATATTTGCCGAATCAGATCGAACCGTTGTAAATGTTAATGATGCGACCCTTCCATGGCTCGAAGGTGGGACTTGGCTGGTGGTCGGGGGGGGGTGATGTGCTAGATGTTTCGGTAGATCATCAGGTAGGTACAGGGGCCGAGATCGTACAGCCCCTTTCGGGTGAAGCCGTGCGGTTCGACGAGCCTGGCTGTCTCCTCGGGGGAGAGCCGGATGGATGCGGGCGGTCCCGGCGGCCCGTCTCGTTTTGTGAACTCGACTACGGCGAACATGCCGCCCTTTTTCAGGAAACGCTTCACTTCGGTAAGCGTCGCATCGTGGCTTTGATTGTCCTTGAGATCGTGGAGGATCGTGGCCATGAGGCAGGCGTCGATGCTGCCCCCCTCGAAGGGCAGCCGCTTGCTCATGTCCGCCAGGATGGGCTCAATGTTGACGATCTCCAGGCGTACGATCTCCGACTTCAGAAACTCGATACACCCCTCCCAGAGATCAACGGCGTAGACGCGGCCCTCATTGCCGACGATTTTTGCGATCGGGATGGAATAATCCCCCGGACCGCATCCCATGTCGACGACGGAAATCCCGGTTTTCAATGCCAGGGCTTGGAAGAAAAGGTCGACATCGATCAGATCGATACTGCTCGAACCGGCCCCCGGCGGTTTTTCTGACCGGCTGTTGTTTGTCACGTTGCTCATTGGTGGGTGTATTCAATTATGATGAGTGTTTGAGCAATAGCCAGGGAAGACACACCCGGTCAACAACGTTCCTCGAGGTCTTTCCATATAAAGAAATGGATTCGTCCAAAAAACAAACCGGGCCGCCGATGCGCCTTTCAGCTCCCCAGCAGCCCGGTCATTGCGTTAAGTCTTCTGCTTTAGATAAGTCTTAGCGTGCGACCCCCGACTGCTGGACGACTTCCACGGGATAGAGCCGCACGTCCTTCTCCTCCTTCTCCTCCGACGCCGTGCCGTTGACGTGGTAGGTCTGGCGCAGTTCGAACTCGGCCTGCTTGCCCTTGTTCCACTGCTTGACGGGCCGCAAGTAACCGACGACGCGCGAGTAGATCTCGGTGGCCGCGTTGCAGTCGGGGCAGGCCGCGATCTCGCCGCGGATGTATCCGTGGTCCGGGCAGACGCTGAAGGTCGGCGTCAGCGTGAAGTAGGGCATGTGGTAGGTCTCGCAGATCTTGCGCACGAGGACCTTCGCCGCGATGGGCTCGGCGATGCGCTCGCCGATGAAGGTGTGGAATACGGTGCCGCCCGTGTACTTCACCTGGATCTCGTCCTGCAGATCGAGGGCCTCGAAGATGTCGTCGGTGTAGTTCACCGGAAGCTGCGTCGAGTTGGTATAGAAGGCGGGCCCGCCGTTCTCGTTGGCCGAGATGATGTCGGGGTACTTCGCTTTGTCGATCCTCGCGAGGCTGAAGGAGGTCCCCTCGGCCGGAGTGGCTTCCAGGTTGAAGTTGTTGCCCGTCTCGGCCTGGAACTCGAGGAGCCTTGCGTTCATGAAGTCGAGCACGCGCTTGGCGAAGTCCATGCCCTCGCGATCGGCGATCGTCTTGCCCGTGAGATTCAGGCAGGCCTCGTTCATGCCCACCAGCCCGATCGTCGAGAAATGGTTCTTCCAGTAGCTGCCCATGCGCTCCCGGATGCCCCTCAGGTAGTGCTTCGTGTAGGGGTAGAGGTTGCGGTCCGTGAAGGCCTCCAGGACCTTTCTCTTGATCTCGAGACTTTCCTTGGCGTGGTACATGAGCTTCTCGAGGCGCTCGAAGAACTCGCCCTCGGAGCCGGCCAGGTAGCCCAGCCGGGGCATGTTGAGCGTAACGACGCCGATGGAGCCCGTGAGCGGGTTGGAGCCGAAGAGGCCGCCGCCGCGCTTGACGAGCTCGCGGTTGTCGATGCGTAGCCGACAGCACATGCTGCGGGCATCCTCGGGGCTCATGTCGGAGTTGACGAAGTTCGAGAAGTAGGGCACGCCGTACTTGGCCGTCATCTCCCAGAGGCCGTCCATCAGGGGGTTGTCCCAGTTGAAGTCCTTCGTGATGCTGTAGGTGGGGATGGGGAATGTGAAGACTCTGCCCTTCGCATCCCCCTCCGCCATCACCTCCAGGAACGCCTTGTTGAAAAGGTTCAGCTCTTCCTGGAACTCGCCGTAGGTCTCCTTCTTGGGCACGCCGCCGATGATGACGTTTCTGTCGGCATAGTGCTTCGGCACGTTCACGTCGAGGGTCACGTTCGTGAAGGGCGTCTGGAAGCCCACCCGCGTGGGGACGTTGATGTTGAAGATGAACTCCTGCAGGGCCTGCTTCACTTCCTGGTAGGTGAGCTTGTCGTAGCGGATGAAGGGCGCCAGCAGCGTGTCGAAGTTCGAGAAGGCCTGGGCGCCGGCCGCTTCCCCCTGGAGGGTGTAGAAGAAGTTCACCACCTGCCCCAGGGCGCTGCGGAGGTGCTTTGCCGGGCGGCTCTCCACCTTGCCGGTGACGCCCCGGAAGCCCTCGATGAGGAGATCGTAAAGGTCCCACCCGACGCAGTAGACCGAAAGGAGGCTCAGGTCGTGGATGTGGAAGTCGCCGTCGCTGTGCGCCTTCTTGATCTCGGGGGTGTAGATCTCGTTGAGCCAGTAGACCTTGCTCACCTCCGAGGAGATGTAGTTGTTGAGCCCCTGGAGGGAGTAGTCCATGTTGGAGTTTTCGTTGATTTTCCAGTCCGCCTTGGAAAGGTACTGGTCCACCAGGTCGACTTCCATCTTGTTGATGACTTCTCTCAACCGGGCGTGCTGGTCGCGGTAGATGATGTAGGCCTTGGCGGTTTTACGGTAGGGAGACTGAAGCAGGGTCTCCTCGACGATGTCCTGGATTTCTTCGACGCTTGGAATCCGGTCGCCCAGGAGCTGCTCGG
>Ga0105106_10002625_pt1 | contig 12881 bp, 12 predicted proteins | sample PPLLaktember2015_5_FD_79109 | JGI IMG/M metagenome (GOLD analysis project Ga0105106, IMG submission 79109) | Freshwater sediment microbial communities from Prairie Pothole Lake near Jamestown, North Dakota, USA - PPLs Lake P8 Core (1) Depth... | ecosystem: Environmental > Aquatic > Freshwater >...
AACCTCCAGTATCTGGGCCTGAACAACGTAGGAATGGAGCCCGGTCCGTTCAGCACCGCTATTCCCGGACTGCTGTACATGGTATTCCAGCTCGTTTTCGCTACGGTAACAATGGCAATCGTGACCTCGGGATTTGCAGAGCGTATCAAATTCAGTGCGTACCTGCTGTTTGCGCTTGTCTGGACAACGGTTGTCTATGATCCCCTGGCTCACTGGGTATGGGGAGGGGGCTGGGCCGCCCAGTTCGGAGCGCTTGATTTTGCCGGTGGGACTGTTGTTCACATCAGTTCCGGGTTTGCAGCCCTGGCACTGTGTCTGGTGATCGGGAAACGTGTTGGTTTTGGCAAGTATGCCATGGAGCCGAATAATATCCCCCTGACCATTCTTGGTGCTGCACTGCTCTGGTTCGGCTGGTTCGGCTTCAATGCAGGCAGTGCCATAGGAGCAAACGGTCTTGCAGCCCAGGCGCTCGTGACAACAAACACTGCTGCCGCCGCTGGTGCGATGGCCTGGCTGCTGGTCAGCTGGGTGCATGGAAAACCGAGTTCACTCGGGTTTGTCAGTGGAGCAGTAGCAGGACTTGTCGCGATCACACCGGGAGCAGGGTACGTTACTCCCATGGCAGCACTGTTTATAGGTGCAGTGGGGGGCGTTCTCTGTTACGGCATGCTCCTCTTCCGCATCAGGAAAGGTCTTGACGAGAGTCTTGATGCCTGGGCTATTCACGGAATGGGCGGTCTCTGGGGAGCGCTCGCAACGGGTATCTTTGCAGTAGCAGCAGTGAATGGTGCTTCCGGCCTGCTTGAAGGGAATGTTCATCAGTTCATAGCAAACGCAGCCGGGGCATTTGCAGCAGTTATCTATGCGTTTGTGGTAACGTACGTCCTTGCAGTGATTATCGACAAAACCATCGGTCTGCGGGTCAGTGAGGAAGAAGAATATGTCGGTCTTGACATCTCCCAGCATGGAGAGCGGTGTTAATCCGGAGGGATATGTATGAAAATGGTAAAAGCGATTATCAAACCCGAACGGTTTGAGTTTGTGAAAAAAGCGCTCGAGGATAAAGGTTTCATCGGGATGACCATATCTGAGGTAAAAGGCAGAGGGGAACAAAAAGGAATCGCACTCCAGTACCGCGGAGGGTTGATGACTGTTGATCTCCTCCCAAAAATTCAACTGGAAATTGTTATCAGGGATGCCGATATTGACAACCTTGTTACAACAATTACCGAAGCCGCCCGGACGGGAAAAATCGGGGATGGAAAAATATTCGTCATGCCGGTTGAGAGATCCATCCGGATCCGGACAGGAGAAATGGAAACCTGAGTATCAGAAAAACAACACCCCGTATTATTTTTTATCGCTTTTGTTATCACCATATACTTCCTGAATACCTGAAAGATGGTGCAGGTATGTAATGAAGTCAAGGTATGCTGATACATATTTGCGACCTGCAGAAAGATTATCAGCCGGATAGTCCCTCATTTCCCGTATCGTGTAAAACCGTTGCCGTGCTTCGGAAATATGCATGTCCGGCACCATACAGGACAGTTCTTCAAAATTTCCCGTCTCAATCGCTTCGTCAGCCATCTGAATTACGGGTATTTCTTTAGAGATACCGGGGTCAGGGCCGGAATAGTACGACCGCATGCCTGAACGGTGGAGACGTTGCACAGTCTCAAAATACCAGTCAGCAGCATGGTTCTTTTGAGAGTACCGTTCACAACAGGTCTTCTCTAACAGATTTCTCAGTGTATTCTCCGAACCTTCAGGCACCCAGATCAGGATATGCCGGGCATTGCCACTCTCCAGGGCCGTCTGTGCGGCTTTGATCACGGGTCCAGGATATTGTCCAGCCATTATTCATGCCTCCTTTTTTTACGATGGAATAAAAAAAAATTAAATTATTTATCGTACAAAATGCGCAGCTTCTGTTCGATATGCGGTGAGACGGGGTAATACCCCGGTAGCGCGAACGTTCCGGTATCCCTTCTGACCGCCATCTCGATGTCCTCATCACTTATCCCATGTTTATGGTGATCAACCATTTCATGGAAAAATATCCTGCCTCCGCCATGTACAATCCTGCACAGGCAGGAACGATCATCACCCTCCCTGATGTAGTAATACGAAGAGCCGATTAAAGATTTATGATAGTCCTGTAATTGCTCCAGGATCAGCTCGTATTCCGGTTCCGATGCGTCCGGCATTACATATTGCGGCAATGGTGCCATGCCGGAAATTTTTTTTGCTTTTGGCATTTCTCTATACCCCCCTCGATCTTCTCTCCCTTACCATGCGTAGGATTGACATGGCTAAGGTACGAAGGCAATATCTTTCTAAGTTATTTATAGTTTTTGTATATAATTCATGAACCGCAACAAACATGAAAACAGATTGTTATTTACAAGAGCGGCAGAAATCCTATACTGCAATCATGATCCCGTGGCTTATATCAAATTTTAAAAATTTTAAACCCAATGCTGCAATTGCTCTCAATGCCACGCGTCACATGAATAAAATTGAACGGAAAAAACTTTTTTCCCCGGATATTGAGCCGATGCGAACTGCCGAAGGCAGGTGGTTTGAGGCAATTGTGTATGAGATGTTCCTGGACATCTCAAAAAAATCCAGCCAGATTAAATATCTCGCGCGGAAAGGTGCGGATGCTCCACGGAAGCGCGAAGAAGTAAAACTCGGACAGAACGGTCTTTTTTATTCGAAATACGGTGATATTACAATCCGGGGCAACGGGCAGGATCTCGCGGAATTCGATATGCTGCTTATCGATTCGGATAACCATGTCGCATTTGCAGAAGTAGTCACATCACCTTCAGATTTAAAAGAATTTGAACAGGAGATTGCGTTCAAGAAACGCCTGCTCGGGTACCTTTACGGCCAGAAGATCACACCCTTTCTCCTGGTTTCATCGTTTGACCTTTCCAACTATTCTGTTGTCAAACGGCTTGCAAAAGATAAGACAAATGCGATTATCCATACCACTTCCTGCGAAGAGATCAAGTCAATTCTCAAGCACTATCGCCCCCGGATCCTGTATAACAACCCGGATAATCACCCGAACCTGATTCCGGCTACCGATTTCCCGATAAAACAACCGTTTGACTACAAGCGCTACCATGACGAAGTGCGCACCCGGATCTTCAATGAAATCGGAAAAGGAAGCGAGCGGAAATTTCCGAAGATCACCAGCGAGACCGGTCATCTGGTGAAAAAAGTCCTCTACGGGGGATTGTTCCCGCAGTCCGTAAAATTACTCTGCGATACCTATGGATTGACCGTGAAAAGCAAAAAGATAGAATTTGAGGATTTTTCACAGTTCTATTCAAAAGCAATCATCGCAACCGATCTACCGGATTACGAACTGATTATCTACCTCAGGTCACGGCAGAAAAAAGAGTACCACAAGATGGTCCAGGCAAAGGACGGGCATTTCAAATTCGAACGCCCGACTCCCCCGAAAGTAGGTTTTTTTCTCTGGCTGGAAGCCATCCAGCCATCGCTGGGTACGCGCATTACTCACCAGCTGCTGGAATCATTCACCATTACACGGCAACCCCAAAAATGAAGCGGTTAATCAATTTTTTTAAAAAATATCGGGGTTTCGTTTCCCGAAAAAGGGGGGGTTTGAATTGGTTCAGTCGAGAAGGGCACCCATTGCCTCATCGTACCGGGCACCCATCACATAATCGATGCCGGATACTTCTGCAGCTTCGGGAGTGAGTGCCATCAGGTCATCCCTGCTCATTGTAGAGAGCCGGAAGTTCCTGCTGCCCGCCATAATCTGCTGGAGACCGGTTTTGAACTTCTGTGAATAGGTATAGATGCCTACCGCACCCATGGGAATATCCTTCATGCGTGCGCCGTATTTCTCCTTGAGTTCTTCATAGCAGACGAAAATTTCCTCGATATTGTTACCATACTTCGAAACAGTCTTGGGGAGATCGCCTTCTTTGATCCACTTCTCAATATTCTTACCCACCATGCCCGGGATCATAAGACCCCGGCCCATGCAGACTGCCTTGAAATACGGGCTGCCCATTGCCAGTGCCTTGAATACACCGGGTTCATCTGAGAAACCACCTGCCATGGCAAGATCAGGTACCCGGAAGCCTTTCTTATCCAGCTTACCGGCAAACTCACAGGCAAGTGACTGCAGATAGAACGAAGGAATACCCCACTCGTTCATCATCGGCCACGGGCTCATACCGGTTCCACCAGGGGCACCATCGATGGTAAGAAGGTCAATCTTTGCCTCGGAACAGTACCTGAGGGCCATTGCCAGTTCGACCATGGAGTACGCACCGGTCTTTAAGGTAACTCTCTTGAACCCAATGTCTCGGAGACGGTCGACTTCTTCTAAGAATCCCTCCTTGGTTACAAAACCAAGCCGGGAGTGGCGCTCGAATTCCTTGATCGCCCCCGCTTTGAAAGCCAGCTGGTTTTCTTTGACCGTTGGATCAGGCAGTACGATATAACCACGTTTCTTGAGCTCGATTGCCCGCTCAAGTGACTTGACCTTGATCTCGCCACCGATGCACTTGGCACCCTGGCCCCATTTGAGCTCGATCGTATCCAGATTGTGTTTGCTTGCAACGTATTCTGCGGTCCCAAGCCTTGTGTCTTCGACATTCATCTGGACGAGCATCTCTCCGTAGCCATCATAGAATTTCTTGTACACGTTAATACGTCGATCCATCTCGGGAGATTCGATGACTTTGCCCCTGGCATCGCGCTTCAGGCCTGGATCAATACCGCAGACGTTTTCACCGCAGACACAGGTAATACCGGATATGGCTGCACCTATTGCGAAATGTTCCCAGTTTACCCGGGCGATTTCCGTTGAGCCGAGAGCACCGGTGAAAATTGGCAGACGCATCCTGACCTTTTTATCCCACCCGTACTCGGTCTCGGTATCGACGGTTGAGAAGACCGCTGTATCCGGACCAGCTTCGACTCCTTCAGGAAGTCCCCATGCCCCAACCGCATATCCCTGGATATTCAGATGGGAATAGTCAATCGGGTAGTTCTTGTCAGCACCTGCAGTGATCTCACCAAATGGGCCGGGATAGAGGACCTCCCTCCCCCTGAATGATGATAACCAGATCTCACAGCTGCCTTTGCACCCGTCGATACAGCGTGTACAGATACCAGAACACGGTGCTACATCCCGTGAGCGGTTTACCGTCCCCGTTGCTTCATTTGCATTTGGCTGTCTAAGATTCATGTATAATCTCCTTTTAATGACTGGATAACCTTCGAACCTGACGAAGATATGGTTTGAGCTACAGATCCATCTCAAACTAAATGATTTAAAACGCGTTCACTAATAAGCGCTTGCTTTCCACCCTCTTTTAAACATTACGGTTTGTTATTGCGTTGGCAGCTCATTTCCACCATATTTTTTCATAAATAATCCCTCAATAATGGAAAAATTTGAGAAAAGTTGACAATTCAAAAAAAAAATGACAGGTCAGATAGTGATCAGATCATAGGCGCGATTTCCCATGCCGATCTCTTCTGCATATCTCACCTGGCGGAACCCGTCTGTCTGCGGATGGACCCCTTTGAACTTGTCTTCCCCCGTATGATGGTGTGCGGTGAGAAGGGATTCAATAAAACCTGTCTGCTGGTTTACCAGATCGAAACCTGCTGCATCGATTGCAACCGGATCTGTTGACGCAAGTATGCCGATGTCAGGCACAATCGGGGTGTCGCTGAAAGGGAAACAGTCACAGTCAGGTGTAATCCTGATAAGGAAATTAAAAAATCCGGCCTTTTTTTCTTTACCCCTGAATGCACCATACGCATATTCAACCATTCTTTCCATAAAGACGGGTAGATCGGTTTCCCAATCAATATCGATCGCATGTTCCGGGCATACATGCATACACTCAAAACAGCCTATACACAGGTCCCGCGAAATAACTGATTTTTCCTTATGCAGGGAAATTGCTGTTTTCGGACAGATATCAACACATGTTCCGCATCCGGTGCATCGATCGGGAATTGTAAACGGGCGGGCATTGTGCTGGGCACGTTTTCCTTCAGGTGGTGCACACCCCATTGCAAGATTTTTTATCGCACCCCCGAATCCGGATACAATATGGCCTTTGAAATGGCTCATGACGATCATGCTGTCCGACCGGGTAATATCCCCTGCAATTGATACGGTATCAAAATGCTTCTTACCGATTGTAACCGGTGTCACGTTCTTGCCGGAGAGCCCGTCAGCGATAATTATCGGTGCGCCGGTTACTGCAAAGTCAAAACCGTGAAGAATTGCCGTGGTGATATGATCCACTGCATTCGACCGGCTTCCAAGATAAAGGGTACTGGTATCTGTGAGAAAAGGCAGTGCACCACAGGCTTTGATCTTATCAACGACCTGCCTTACATACACCGGACTGATATAACCGTCGTTACCCCGTTCGCCAAAATGGAGTTTAACAGCAGTTTTGTCATGGGGTGCAATGACCTCTGAAAAACCGGCACGATCAAAGAGCCTCTGCACTTTTACCGTCGTGCTCTCCTGATCCGAATACGCCCGAAGATTTGCAAAATAGACAGGACTTTTCATAAGCGGTCTCCTCTGATTAAAAGGAGGATATTTGCGGGCAGGAAGTAAAACGTATCGATAGCGGGATCAGGTAAGCAGATCGAGGTTACGGATTTTTTTTCTGTTTTTTCCCTGCCTGATTAATTCACGGGACTTATCGTAATACTGCCGCGACAGTGCTTCTTTTCCCAGTTCCCTTGAGCAGATTCCAAGGCAGTTCCATGCCTCAGCATGGTTGGGATTCTTTTCAACCAGAATATTCAGGTTCCGAATTGCTGATTCAAGGTAATCCTGCCGGTGCCTGAGAATCCCGATGGTTTTGAGCAGATCTGCACGGGAAAAGATGAACTCTTCATCGTCTGGTGCGAGTTCGACTGCCTTGTTAAGATTGAGGAGTGCTTCATTGTCCCGTCCGAGCTCCCGGAAACATACTCCCCGGTCATGCCAGACGTAAGGAAGAGAAGGGTCGATTTCCAGTGCCAGATCAAAATGGGGGATTGCTTCAAGATATTTCCCCTCCCGGTACGATAACCGAAGTCCCTCGCGGTGATGTGATTTTGCTTTCCCCAGAATTTTATCAAACAAACCCGCCTTGGTAAAAAGCGCAGGGCGTGCAGGTTCTTCCCCGTGAACCGTCAGGACAGGTTTATGTAACAGTTCTGCACCCATCTCTTCGGTGATATCCCTGACTTTCCCCATTACCCCGATGAATACTCCTTTGCTGTCGTATAAAGCAGTGGATTTCATCCATATAACCGTCTGGCGTCCTTCCTCGGGAGTCGCCTTTGTCCAGGCAGTGACGGTCCCCTTCTCTTTTTCTATTATGGAGTAATTATTTTCGAGGAGTGCAGCCTCGTCCTGAAAGATAAGGTCGCTCAGCATCGGGGACTTATGCCCGAAAAACGGTATGGAATATTCCCAGTCTCCCCTTCCAAGGATTTTATCGGGTTGTAACCCGGTCAATTCCGTTATCCCCTTGTTCCAGACAATTACTTTTCCTTCCCGGTCTATGACAAATGCAGCCTCGTTAAAAAAACCGAAAGCATCTGAAAGGATCTTCTGAGCAGTTCCCGGACCTTTTCCCATGTTTCGCCGGTCCACAGCATGATGTATCATCGTTTCCATTTCGATGAGCTGGGCCTGGACATCATCACCTTTTTTCAAGAAGAAATCAGCACCAAAATTGAGCGCCTCGATTGCAGCGAATTCCCGTCCGACACCGGTGAATATTATAATCGGTGTTGTATCGCCTTTTGCCCTGATAATCTTTAAAAATTCAATGCCATTGATCTCCGGCAGGTCATAATCTACGATCATAGCATCGAATGTAGTGACTGCCAGAAGGTCCAGAGCTTCTTTTGCACTGAGTGCCGTTCTTACCGTCATATGACCTTTTCGTTCGAGTAACGGGTGCATAACCTCCAGCAAGGGGTTCTGGTCGTCAATAAGAAGCACGGAAAGCATACTGTAGCCTTACGAGTTTAACGTTGCTAAAAAATAAAAAGATTGGGATCTACTCCCGTTTTCCGAGATTGTGGTCGAGGTAGAAGAGATGCCCGGGCACATCCCCGACACACATTACCTGCGCAAGAATCGCGCTTGCATGCTCCTCTTCTTCAACTTGTTCTTTTACAAACCACTGCAGCATTTCAAATGTCGCATGGTCCTTTTCCTTCATTGCGAGGTCAACAAGTCCGTGGATCATGGCAGTCACTTTCTGCTCATGGGCATATACCTCTTCAAACACGTTCCCGGCAGATGACCACTTTGCTTTCGGCGCCTCGATGTCAAGGAGGAGCGGTCTTCCCCCGCGGGCGAGGATGAAATCGTATATCTTCATTGCATGACTCTGCTCTTCCTTTGCCTGTACCCGCATCCATCCGGCAAACCCTTTCATATTGGCTGTTTCGAAATATGCAGACATCGCAAGGTACAGGTAAGCTGAGTAGAACTCACGATTTACCTGTTTGTTCAGGGCTTGTTCCATTGTCTTTGAAATCATATAAAAAACCTCTTTTTTTATTCGATGATTGGTTTTTTGTTTATTAATGCTTTCGTAGAATTGCAATAAAAAACGGTTATTTTTTCTTCCGGGGGCGGATGAATGAATGGAACAACCCGGTGATCATGTTGGGTTTTTTGGGGCGGAAGACTCCTTCATTCACATACCGGACATCCTCAATGGAAAAAAAAGCATGCGGGTTTGTGGACTGGATATGCTCAGTGATGCGGGCTACATCCGTACGGTTGACGAGGGAGAGGATCATTTTGACATTGCCCCGCGAACCAGCGGCGTCCATAATAGTGATGCCATAATTTTCTGACTGCAGGAAAGAGATGATTGCCTCATTGAACTCCCCGGTAGTAACAATGCGCATGATAACCATACCTATTGAAAGTTTTTCCTCAATGACGAGACCGATGTACGTTCCCATGGCAAATCCGAATGCAAATGCAAAAAAGTTTGCAATATTTGACAGGTCCCTCATCACGACTTCCATGGCAAGAAGCCAGATGACAATTTCAAAAAACGCGATAACCGGGGCAAGATACTTGATTCCTTTGGATATGTATATAACCCGGATGGTCTCCATGCTCACGTCGCAGATACGGGCAAGGAATATCAGCAGGGGAAGAATTACCCATGTGTAGAGTTCAGGATTAATGATGAAAAACGACAATTTTTCGTCCCTTGGCCTCTTTCGGATAAGAGTTTTTTTACCGTGATCAAGGTGATTTCTTTTCCTATATCAAGATTGTCCGGAACTATCAAAAAATAAGAAAGATATGGGTTTGAATACGGTATCGCGCGGATTAAACCACTTTTTTTTGTTAAATATACTTTTGGGGTTCAGCATCAAATTTCTTTTTACAGCCAGGTGCACAGAAGTAATACTTCTTTCCTTTATATTCACTGGTGAACTTTGCGGTTTTTTCATCCACGGTCATCTTACAGATAGGATCTATCGCCATACAGTTACCTCAGAGATATCCCTTTCTTTGCCTCTGGTATATAGTTTTTGAGCAGCAGCGAGAGGGTGACGACCGTAACCGAGCTGAGCGCCATCGCGAGAGCAGCCAGTTCCGGTCTGAACGTGAAACCAAAGAACGGGTATAACACCCCCGCCCCTACCGGGATGAGTGCGGCGTTATAGGCAAAAGCCCAGAAGATATTCCCCTTGATCCTGCCCATCACTTTTTTTGACAACTGGATTGCTGCGACCGCATCACGCAGATCATCTTTGATCAGGACCACGTCCCCGCTTTCGATCGCCACATCCGTGCCGCTTCCGATAGCAATCCCGACATCTGCCTGTGCGAGCGCAGGTGCATCATTGATCCCGTCACCGACAAATGCCACGATTTCGCCTTTTTCCTGAAGAGCCTTCACTTCAACGGCCTTATCCTGCGGGAGGACTTCGGCAACCACCCGGTCAATGCCAATCTTTCGGGCAATGGCATGAGCGGTACGCGTATTGTCCCCGGTTATCATGACGACCCGGATCCCCATGGATTTGAGCTGCCGTACAGATTCCCCGCTTGTTTCCTTGAGAGTGTCTGCTATTGCGATTACTCCCGCCAGCTGGTTTGCGGCAGCGACAAGAATTGCAGTTTTTCCATCCTGTTCAAACACCGCCAGCTGTTGCTCAATCTCATCTCCGATTACTACGCCCTTCTCCTGCATGAGCAGGCGATTTCCCGCAAGGATGGTTTCTCCCAGAACCAATGCAACCACACCTTTACCGCTGTAGGTATCAAAATGATCGGCTTTCTCAATAGTGATCCCGGCGTTTCTTGCTTTTCGCACAACTGCTTCTGCCAGCGGGTGCTGTGAGTTCGTTTCAACACCAGCAGCAAATCCAAGAAGGGTTGATTCGGATATACCGACCGGAATGATATCAGTTACCTCCGGTTTTCCTTTCGTCAGCGTGCCGGTTTTATCAAAAACAACGGTCGTAATTTTTTCTGCAATTTCAAGAGCTTCTCCGTTTTTTATCAGGATCCCCAGCTCGGCACCTCTCCCGATTCCGACGGTCACTGCTGTGGGTGTAGCCAGCCCGAGGGCACAGGGACAGGCTACGACAAGGACCGATATCAGGGCAGTCAGTGCAAACAGCAGGGTTGAATGCAGGACAAAGAACCATACGATAAAGGCAGCCGCAGCAATCGCAAGCACTACGGGGATGAAATACGTTACTGCACTATCTGCAATCCGCTGGACCGGAGGTTTCGAACCCTGTGCATCCTCGACCAGCCGGATGATCTGGGCGAGGACCGTTTCCCTCCCTACTCTTGTGGCTTTCACCGAGAGCACGCTGTTGGTGTTTATGGTTCCTCCCACTACCCGGCTTCCCTGAGATTTGAGGGGGGGTACCGGTTCCCCCGTGATCATTGATTCATCAACGTAACTCTCGCCCGCAACAACCTCGCCATCAACCGGGACCCTGCTGCCGGGTTTCACGAAAACGATGTCGCCGACCACAACATCATCCACAGGAATTTCCTCCTCCCTGCCATCGCGGAGGATCGTGGCGGTCTTTGCACGGAGCCCGGCAAGCTTCCGGATCGCTTCTGAGGTCCGCCCTTTCGCGCGTGCCTCAAGGTAGCGCCCGAGCATGAGGAAGGAGGCAAGCATGATCGCAGTATCATAAAACATAAACTCATGGGTAAGTATGATACCGAATGTGCCCATAACACTGGACACGAATGCAACACCGGTACCCATTGCATACATCACATCCATATTGAGCGAACGGTTCCGCAGCGCCATGGATGCAGCACGGAAGACAGGATAGGCAACAAAAAAGAACACCGGTGTCGAAATAACCAGCATCACATAGGCAAGGGTGTGCATGGGAAGGGGAAGCGGGACCCACATGGCAAGCATGAGCGGGATGCTGACGGCAAAACCGATAGTGAAGCGGAGAAATTTATCGTGCAGATCTTTTTCCCGTGCACTCTTTTCTGCCTCCTCGCTCACCTCGCCGGCAATACCAAGGTACTGGTACCCTGCATCTTCTATGGCTTTTTTCATGTCGGGGACTGTTGAAAGGGAGGGGTTGAAGGCTATATACGCCTTTTCCGTACCAAGATTTACCTGTGCGGATATGACACCGGGCAATGCCCGGAGGGCGGCCTCAATTGTCTGGACGCACGTTGCACAGACCATCCCGCCGATCCTGATGGTTACTTCATGGTTCACAACCTCATAACCGGCAGTCTTCACCGCCTTTTCCAGTTCGGTCAGCGACACTGTTCCAGGGTCAAACTCAACATGTGCGGTGTCGGTGCCAAAATTCACCTGGACCTTTGACACATCCTTAAGCTGTCCCAGGGATTCTTCTATATTAATCGCACAGGTGGCACAATGCATTCCTGAAATTTTTAATTCCGCTTTCTTTTTTTCCGGTTCCGTCATACATTTCTCCTGCCGTATCTTTGAGTGTTGTTAACCTTCACGGCACGAGTGAGGAATAGGATGCATATCTCAGGAGACGGTAATTTTTCTCCGGTTCCCTGCATCCTCTCAGTTTCGCTATCCTTTTTATTACGTTTTTTAAAGCTTGATCGGTCAGGTTAGGTTATTGTTTTTTCACTCTTCCGGATTGCAGGGAAACCGGGTACACAAAGATCCCAAAACCCGGGAATCCGGCAGCTTTTCCAACGGTTTTGGATTATCAACACTCCTGCGCTCCTCCCATTCATGCAGTGTGATATTTCGTGTCCTGGTATAATCAGAAGGTGTGAGCAGGTTAGATAAAAGGGTATCAATGAGGGTATAATTACCGGTATCCCGATAAAATTCTTCACGCTGTATTTGGTATTGACCTCATAATTGTTGTTTTTTGAATTCTGCAACCAATGCCAGTGCGTACACCCCGGACTTTTTCGTGGGTACGTAATTGAACTCTTTTACCCTTTTTAACAGCTCTTCGGCGATGGCTGCATCAGTTTGAAGATCGAGCTTTTTCACCTCTGCAAAGATCCAGTCCAGATGGTCGATGCCTGTCTCCCTGCCATCGATAAGCACTCGTTTTGTCGTGATCTTGTCCGGGGGAATTCCCCCGCAGATCGAGCAGTAGTAACCGTCTTTGTCATCCCCGCCCATGTACTTACTCCTTGATCATGGTCAGTGTCATCTTGAATTTCGTGATTGCAGAAAGGGCATGCGGGACATTGGCCGGGAAGATGATCGTGTCTCCTTCCTTCATCGTAAATGTCTGTCCTGCAACCCAGACCTCACACTCCCCTTCAAGAATAGTAACCACGGCATCGAATGGTGCGGTATGCTCAGAGAGCCCTT
>Ga0105106_10002630_pt1 | contig 12871 bp, 11 predicted proteins | sample PPLLaktember2015_5_FD_79109 | JGI IMG/M metagenome (GOLD analysis project Ga0105106, IMG submission 79109) | Freshwater sediment microbial communities from Prairie Pothole Lake near Jamestown, North Dakota, USA - PPLs Lake P8 Core (1) Depth... | ecosystem: Environmental > Aquatic > Freshwater >...
ATCGTCGAGACGACGGCCGAGGGCATCCTGATCGGTGAGCCGGACGGCACCATCGCCTACGTCAACGAACGCATGGCCGCGATGCTCGGCTACTCGGTCGAGGAGCTGGTCGGCATGTCCGGTCTCGAGCTGGTCTTCCCCGACTGGGAGCCGACTGTCATCGAGAACCGGGCCGCGCTGCGCTCGGGGGAGATCCTGCGCGACACCATCAAGCTGCGGCGCAACGACGGCAGCGCGCTCTGGACGATGTACAGCTCCTCGCCCCGTTTCGACGAGTCGGGACGGCACGTCGCCAACCTCACCATGCACACGGATATCACGGAGCGCCGACAGGCTGAGGTGCAGCTCGAACGGCTCGCCCAGCAGCGCCAGCTCGCGCTCGACGCGGCGCACCTGGGCTGGTGGCACTACGATCCGGTCACGAAGATGTCATCGTACGACGAGGGGTATCGTGAGATCTTCGACGTGACCGGCAGCGAGCGACCTAACGAGGAGCTGCTCGAGCGCCTGCATCCCGACGACCTGCCGAGCGTGTGGGAGAAGGTCGAGGCGGCCCTCAGCCCGCGTAGTCCCCAGACCTACACGGCCTGGTACCGGATCTTCCGGAGCGACGGGTCGATGCGTCACATCGAGGCCCACGGCGTCGCCACGTTCGAGGGCGAGGGCGCCGACCGGCGTCAGCACGATCCGGTACACGCTGTTCGTGATGGCCGGCGTGTCGTACATCACGCGGAACACGGCGTCGCCGATGCGCTCGTCGTCGAAGGCCGTCATCGGGAGCCTCTGGATCCGCTCGAAGAGGCTGGCGCGGTAGTGGTGGTTCAGGTCCTGGGTGAGCCGCAGCGTGTAGCGGAAGTCGAGCAGGCCGAGCAGGCCGCTGGTCATGCTGAAGCCCGCGTTGGCCTCGTTCTCGGTGCGCGTCGCGGCGTCGTGGCCGCTCGAGAGGTAGGCGTCGGCCTGGTCGCGCTCGGCGCCGCCCGTGCCGACGGCGCCGAGCAGCGCGACGAGGGAGAGCTGGAAGCCGAGCATCGCCAGCACGATGCCCGTCGGGGACAGCCCCGCCAGGAAGCCGACGAGGGGCGCGAGGAGCGCGGGGTAGGGGGTGGTGGGGGAGCCGAGGGGCACGCCTCCGATCACGTGGTCGACGACGATCTTCACCGGCCAGGGCAGCACCAGCAGCGGGAGCAGCGAGAGCAGCAGCAACGCCAGCTTCCCGGCGAAGCGCCGGCGGAACGGCAGCAGGTAGCGCGAGGCCCGGACCAGGATGCGGAACGTCTCCCAGTGCCCGATCTCGCCGCTCTCCTCGAGGCGCCGCCTCACCCGAGCCCTCCCGTCGCGACCCGGGGCGCGGGGGGCTCCGCCGCCTCGCGCTCGACGAGGCGGCGGTAGAGCCCGCCCTCCCGCGCCAGGAGCTCGGCGTGGGTGCCCGCCTCGGCGACGCGGCCGCCCTCCAGCACCAGGATCCGGGTGGCCTGGCGGATCGTCGAGAGGCGGTGGGTGATGAGGAAGATCAGCCGCCCCTCGCCCCAGCGGGCCAGGTTGTGCAGCACGCGCAGCTCGGTCTCGGCGTCGAGGGACGCGGTCGGCTCGTCGAGCACCAGGATCGGCGCGTCCATCAGCACCGCGCGGGCGATCGAGAGCCGCTGGCGCTGGCCCGTCGAGAGCTTCGTGCCGCGCTCGCCGAGCGGCGTGTCGTAGCCCTGCTCCTGGCGCTCGATGAACTCGTCGGCGCACGCCACGCGCGCCGCCTCGCGCACCGCGGCGTCGCCGGCCACCGGCACGGCGTAGCGGATGTTCTCGCGGATCGTGGTCCCGAACAGCAGGTTCTCCTGGAGCGCCATCGCGACCGAGCGCCGCAGGCTCTCTACCTGGAAGCGCCGCAGGTCGACGCCGTCGATCTCGATGCAGCCGCGCTCCGGCTCGAAGAGCCGGAGCAGCAGCGCCATCAGCGTCGTCTTTCCCGAGCCCGTCGGGCCCACGATCGCCGTCACGCTGCCGAGGGGCGCCTCGAAGTCGATCCCTTCGAGGGCGGGCCGGTCCGGCGAGTAGCGGAAGTGCACGTCTCGGAAGCGGACGCCGCGCCGCACGGTCGGGAGCGGGATCGCGCCCGGCAGGTCGCGCACCTCGGGAGCGAGGTCGAGCATCTCGAACACGCGGTCGAGGCCGATGGCGATGTCCTGGGTGCGGCCCCAGGTGCGGAACAGGGCGCGCAACGAGCCGGCGCCGTCGCCGAAGCGCGCCTTCGCGTAGTTGAACAGGCCGAGATTCCAGACCGTGAAGCCGAGGGCGGCCACGGCGATGCCGTCGCCCCGCCAGGTGCGCAGGGCGGCGAAGGCGCCGGCGGTGGCCATCGCCGCCCCGGCGACCCAGAACAGGCTCACGAGGTAGGTCGCCAGGCTGCTGCGGGCGTCGAAGGCGGCGTCGAAGGCGTCGCGGCTCGCCGCCTCGAAGGCGAGCTGCTCGGCCCGCTCGGCGCCGTAGGCCTTGAGCACCTTGATGCCCGCGAGGGTCTCCTGGATGCGGGAGGTGAGGCCGCTCGTCGCCTCGCGGGCGCGGCGGAAGCGGAAGCGCAGCCGGCGCGAGAAGAACAGGCCGAGCGCCAGCAGGGGCGGCCAGAGCAGGACCAGCAGCAGCGCGAGCAGCGGGTCGAAGAGCGCCATCGCGCCCACGCCGAACGCGAAGCGCGCCACGCTGTAGAGCGGCGTCAGGAACAGCACCTCGATCAGCTGAGTGACCATCGCGCTGTCCTGGTACATGCGATAGATGGCGTCGCCCACCTTCGAGTCGGCGTGGAAGCGCAGCGAGAGGCTCTGGAAGCGGTCGAGGAGCGCCAGCCGGAGGTGCTGGTTCACGCGCTGCAGGATCCACACCTGGTAGTAGTAGAGCGCCATGACGAGCGGCGTGACGGCGACGCCGACGAGGGCCCCGACGAGGACCACCCGCTGCAGCAGCTCGCGCCGCTGGTCCGCAGTCAGGGCGGCGGCCCGGGCGAAGCGCGCCGGGTCGAGGCCGAGCAGGGCCGCCTCGAGAGGGAGGAGCGGCTTGCCCTCGAGCGCGCGCGTCCAGAACGCGTCGAAGAGCAGCACGCCCAGCGGGACGAACAGGACGGCGAGGAGGGAGAAGGCGCCGAACAGCGCCGCGACGTGCCCGCGCACCGGCCGCAGCAGGCGCACGCAACGCAGCAGCAGGCCGACCACCAGGCGGAAGTGGAGGCGATCTTCGCGGCCACCGGTGCCGAGGGCGGCGAGCGGGCCGCGGGCGCCGCCCGCTTCCTGGCTCATCGAATCGGTTGCCCCGCTCGTGCGCGCACGCCGGGCAGGGTAGTCCAGCTCCCCGACGCGGCGCCGCTCCGGCGCAGCTAGAGCTTGAGGCGCGCCTGGCGCCGGCGGCCGGAGAAGCCGCGCAGCACCGCGCCGAAGGCCATGCCCGTCGCGAGGATCAGCGCACCGGTGATCCACTCGGGCCAGCGGGCGCCGGCGCGCAGCGCGTCGTTCTCCCGCCGCACGCGTTCGAGCTCGCCGTGGCGCTCGTCCTCGGCCCGCGCCGCGTCGTCGGACTGCTGTCGCATCGCGTCGGCGGCACGCGCGGCGCCGGCGAGCTCCTCGCGCAGCCGCGCGGCCTCGTTCTCGAGCTCGGCGATGCGCGCGGAGGGCGGCGCGTCGCGCTGGACGTAGCTGGCGGCGAGCCAGCCTACGGTGCCGTCGGCGCGCCGGACGCGCACCCACTCGCCGGAGGAGGCCACCACCTCGAGCCGCTCGCCGGGAGCGACGCTGCTGAGCGCCGGGTTGTCGATGCCCGGTCCGGCGCGCAGGTTGAGCGGCGCGCCCCGCACCCAGGCCTCGGCCGCGGGCTCGCCGGCAGCCGGGAAGGCCGCGAGCAGGGCACACAGGGTGGCGAGGCGAAGGACGCGCTTCATCGCGGCGAGTCATCGTAGCGGGGCGCCGCCGGCGCCATCAGGGGCGCGGGGCCGCGGCCCCGGCGCGCGCGAGGAGCGCGCCGGCGCGGGGAGCGAGAGCGCCGGCCGCGCCCGCCAGCCAGCGCGCCACGGCGGGGCGCTCGCCGGGCCGCAGGGCGAGCCGCGGGCGCCGCGCGAGGGTGCGCTCCACGGCGAGCGCGGCGCGCTCGGGGCGCCGGTAGGCGCCGGGCAGCTCGCCCTCGAGGAGCCGCGCACACAGCGCGCGCCAGCGGCCGGGATCCGGCGCCGAGCGGAACGTGGCGGCGTCCGCAGCGAGCCCGGGGGCGCGGGCGAGGGCCTCGCCGAAGGCCGCGGAGGGCGGCCGCTGGGACGCGAGCCAGCCGTCGAGGAGCAGCTCGATCCCGATGTGGGCGGCGCCGTGGGCGCTGCCCCGGTAGAGTCCCGCCGCCTCGAGCTCCGCGCGCCCCGCCGACACCAGGGCAGCGAACTCGGGTGCGGCATGGAAGGCCGCGTCGGCGGCGGCGTGGAGGCGGAAGCCCAGCAGCAGGGCGCCCTCGCGCGGCGGGAGCGCCCGGAGGCCGGCCGCGCTCGCGAGGTCCGGCAGCATCGCTCCGAGCAGGCAGCTCGGGTCGGCGCAGACCGCCTCGGCGACGACGGCGTGGGCGTACCAGTTCAGGAGCGGCTCCGCACCCCGGAAGGCTAGCGGCGCGCTCCGCGGAGGGCGCGGGTTCGTTACAGTGCCGGTCCCCGAGAGGAGCCCTCCCGATGGTCCGCAGCCTGGCCCTCGTGCTCACCTTCGCGACCGGCGCGAGCGGCCTCGTCTACGAGGTGGCCTGGCAGCGCTACCTGGCCACGCTGCTCGGGTCCCACAGCGAAGCGACGGCGGCGGTCCTCGCGATCTTCCTGGGCGGCCTCTCCCTCGGCTACTCGCTGTTCGGCGCCGCGACCACGCGCCTCGTGGAGCGCGCCCGCCGCGCGGGCCGCCCGCCGCGGCTGCTCAGGTTCTACGGCCTCGTCGAGGCTTCGATCGGCGTCTACGCCCTCGTCTTCCCCTGGCTCTTCGAAGGGGCCCAGGCGATCTCGGCCCGCGTGCCCCACGGAACGACGGGGGCGGGCTTCGCCTTCGACGTCTTGATCGCGGCGCTCCTCATCGGGCCGCCCTCGGTGCTGATGGGCGGCACCATCCCGATCCTCACCCAGGCGCTCTCGCGGGGGCTCGAGGACTCGACCCGGCTCCACGCCTTCGTGTACGGCTTCAACACCGCCGGCGCGTTCCTCGGCGCGCTCGCCGCCGGCTTCCTGCTGGTGCCCTGGCTCGGCCTGATCCGGCTGATGTACGCCGTCGCCGCGGTGAACCTCCTCGCCGGCGCCTCCTTCGTCGCCCTCGGGCTGCGGGGCCGCGAGCAGGCGGCGAGCCCGCCGCCCGAAGGCGGGAGCCCCCGCGTCGCCCACTTCGCGAGCTACGCCGCCGTCGCGCTGCTCGGCGGCTTCGCGATGATGGGCCTGCAGACCGTGGTGATCCGCGTCGGGGCCCTGGCCCTGGGCTCGTCGCCGTTCACCTTCTCGATGGTGGTCGCGGTCTTCGTGCTCTGCATCGCCCTCGGGAGCTTCGGGGTCTCCCTGCTGCGGCGGCCCGGCGCCACCTACCTGCTGGCCAACCAGATCGCCCTGGCCGCCCTCGCGGCGGGCCTCTACCTGCTGCTGCCCTACTCGCCCTACGGGGCGCATCTCGTGCGCGGCATCTTCCAGAGCGTCGACGGGGCCTTCTACCCCTATTGGGCGTCGGTCTTCCTCGGCCTGCTCTGCTTCGTCGGCCCGGTGGCGGTGCTCTCGGGGGCCTCGCTGCCGCTGCTGTTCCATCACCTGCGCCGTCAGATCGGCGAGCTCGGCGGCGTCGCGGGCTCGCTCTACTCGTGGAACACCGTGGGCTCGCTGCTCGGCGCGCTGCTGGGTGGCTACGCGCTGCTCTTCTGGCTCGACCTGCACCACGTCTACCGCATCGCCGTCGCCGCGCTGGCGCTCGCGGCGGGGCTGCTCGCGATCCGCGTCGTCCCGCAGTGGCGCGGCGTGACGGCGATCTTGACGGCCGCGTCGCTCGCCGGGATCGGCCTCCTGGCCCCCTGGGATCCGGGCTACCTGACCGTCGGCCTGTTTCGCAGCCGCGAGCTCGTGAAGGGCGTGGAGCAGGGGCCGCGCCGCTTCATGGCGAGCCGCAGCACGAAGCGGGCGATCAGCTTCCACGACGACGATCCGGTCTCGACGGTGACGGTCCTCGACCAGCGCAACGAGGGCCGGGTGACCTCGCGCAGCCTGATGAACAACGGGAAGTCGGACGGCAGCACGCGCGGCGACTACGCCACGATGGGGCTGACGGCGCTGATTCCGGCGCTGCTCGCGGACCGCCTCGAGAAGGTCTTCGTGGTCGGCTTCGGGACGGGCGTCAGCGCCGGCGAGCTGATGGCGCTGGACGGCACCCGCTCGGTGACCGTCGCCGAGATCTCTCCGGGGGTGATCGAGGCCTCCCCGCTCTTCGACACCTTCAACCAGGGGGCGTCGAAGAACCCGAAGCTCGAGGTCGTGGTGAGCGACGCCTACCGGGCGCTGATCCGCAGCGGCGCGACCTACGACCTGATCGTCTCGGAGCCGAGCAACCCCTGGGTGAGCGGCGTCGAGATGGTCTACACCAAGGAGTTTCTCGAGGTGGTGAAGAGCCACCTCGCGCCCGGCGGCATCTACGCGCAGTGGATGCACCAGTACGAGACCGACGACGAGTCCGTCGAGCTGGTGCTGCGCACCTACGACGCCGTGTTCGACCACACGACGGTCTGGTACACGCTGCTCGCCGACGTGCTGCTCATCGGCATCAACGACCCGGAGGCCGCCCTCGACGTCGACCGCATCGCCGCGCGCGCGGCGCTGCCGGACTTCGCGGCGGGGCTGCGGCGCTCGGGCGTGGAGAGCTTCGAGGCGCTGCTGGCCCACGAGCTGCTTCCCCTCGGCGTGGTCCGCGCGGCGACGCTCGAAGGCCCGCTGCACACCATCCTGCACCCCCGCCTCAACCACCAGGCCGTCCACGGCTTCTTCCGCGGAGCGCAGGCCGAGCTCCCCTTCGCCGGGTTCGGCCGCGCCGCGCAGATCGGCCGGGAGAACTCGCTGCTGCTGCGCTGGCTGAAGCGCTACGGGGCCGCGCCGCCGGCCGCCGTCCGCCAGGCGATCGCGAAGGAGGTGTGCCGGAGCCGCGAGGAGATCTGCGTCACCCACGTCGCGCGCTGGATGGAAGAGGCGCCCGCCTCGGCGGACGAGGCGAACGCGATCAGCCTGGTGCAGGCCTGGGATCGGCGCGAGGACAAGAAGTCGCTGCAGGCGCTCGAAGACGTGCGGCGGCTGCTGCGCGCCGCGGGCCCCAAGGAGAGCGTGAGCCCGGACGTTGCGCGCCGCGTCAGCCAGAGCTTCCGCGACTACTACGTCCACGGCGCGCCCTTCGATCCGGCGCGCCTCGACGCGGTGTGGGGCCGCTGCTCCGACTCGCTCCGCTCCCACGCCTGCGCCGAAGGCCGGCGCCGCGCCCACAAGCTGACCGAGACGGGCGCAACGAACTAGGCTCGGAGCGCTGGCTCCCCGGGCAGGACTCGAACCTGCGACCCAGCGGTTAACAGCCGCTTGCTCTACCAGCTGAGCTACCGGGGAATGGACGCGGAAGTCTAGGCGGTGGTCCCGGGAGCGCAAATCCGCGGCGCTCAGCGCGCCGGGACGGCGACCTCGACGCGCTCCGAAGGCAGGGCCTCGCGGCCGTCCTCGCCGAGCAGCACGACGGTGTAGTGATAGCGCTCGCCCGCCTCCACCTCGCGGTCGAGGTACTCGGAGCCGGTGACGCGCGCGATCTCGCGCGCGCCGAAGCGCCCGTCCCGCAGCACCCGCGCGCTCGCGAAGCCCGCCTCGCCCGGCGGCGCCCAGCGCAGGCGCACGCCCGCTTCCTCGGCGAAAGCCTCGAGGCCGTAGCCGGGGGCCGTCGCGGCGACGGGGTCCGAGGGCGCGCTGACCAGGCCGTCGCTGTCGATCGCGAACACGCGGTAGACGACGCGCTCCCCGGCGCCGACGGCCCGGTCTTCCGCGGAGCTCTCTTCCGGGCCGAGCTCGGCGACGACCTCCTCGTCGTCGGAGCCTGCCCGCCGCCTCGTCAGGCGGTAGCCGGCGATGTTCGACTCGACGTTGGCCTCCCAGGCGAGGCGGATCGCGCCGAGCGTCTCGGCGGCGACGCGCAGCGCGGCGGGCGGCAGGGGCTCGGGCTTGGTGACGCCGCGCGTGGTCGCGGTCGGCATGCCCTCGCCGCCGGCCTGGTTCACGGCGGCGACGCGGTAGTAGAACACCCGCAGCGGCTCGAGGCGCTGGTCCACCCAGGTGGTCGTGTGGCGCCCCTGGACCCGAGCCACCGGCAGGTACTCGCCGCTCTCGCTGGGGCTCCGGTAGACGACGTAGCCGGCGACGGTCGGGTCCGGCAGCGGGCGCCAGCTGAGCGCGATCTTGCGCGGCTGATGGCTGTAGATGCGCAGGTCCTCGGGGCGAGCCGGCGGGGGCGCGGTGGCGGCGTCCACCATCGGCGACGCCGCGGCGGCCACGTGGCCCGAGGAGTCGAAGGCGCGCACCTGGTAGTAGTAGGTGGCGCCGTCGCCGAGGTCGGCGCCCGGCGTCGGCCCGGCCTTCGGCGCGAGATCCGCGCCGCGGTCGACGAAGGAGGTCTCGAAGCGGTCGCTCGTGGTGCCGATGCGCTGGAAGTGGCCCTTCGGGCGCAGCGCGCGCTCCACCACGTAGCCGCCCACGTCGCCCTGGAGCACGGGGTCCCACTTGAGGGGAACCGAGCGGAGCTCCCCCGCCACGGCCCGCAGGCCGTCTGGCGCCGGCAGCGCGGCCGGCGGGTCCTCGCGCAGCAGCGGCCCGCGCGGCGTCTCGGCGCTCCGCAGGAAGCGGGCTGCGCCTTCGGTGTCGAAGGCGGCCCCGCAGCCCGAGAAGAGCAGCGCGGCCGCCGCGAGGGCGCCCACCCGTCGCATGGCCCTACTGCGCCCCCACCGCCGAGCCGGGCTCGGAGCGCAGCCGCTCCAGGTTCTGCAGCAGCAGCTCGGCCCGCGCGACGTAGGCGCGGGCGTCCTCGTTGCCGGGGTCGATCAGCAGCGCGCGCCGCCAGGCGTCGAGGGCGCTGTGCAGCTCCTCCTGCTGGTAGTGGCCCTGCCCGGTCTCGATCAGCCGCGCCACGTCGGGAGACAGGCGCCGGCGGAGCTCCGCGAGGTGCCGGCGCGCCTCGCCGTGCTCGGGAGCCAGCTCGAGGGCCCGCATGTCGTTGCGGATGGCGGCGTAGGGGTCGCCCGAGCGGTCCGCGGCCAGGGCGTTCTGGTGGTAGCCCTCGGCACGGATCTCGTCGTCGGAGGCGCGGACCAGCCGCGTCTCGGCCGGCGGCTGCGTCGAGTCGGTCCGGCTCTCCTCGGAGCGGATGGCGTCGATGTAGGCGAGATAACCGCGCGCCGACTCGTTCTGGTCGTCGAGGGCGAGCACGGCTTCGAAGGCGCTGCGCGCGCGCCCGTAGTCGCCCGAGGTGAACCCCCGGCGCCCGCGCGCCAGGAGCTGCTCCACCTGCCCGCGCAGGGCGTCGTCCACCTGGCGCGACACGATCTCGAGCTCCGAGTCGAAGGGGTCGAGGGTGCGCAGCGCCGCCAGGTTGCCGCGCGCGTCGGCCAGACGCCCGGCGTCGAGGTTCTCGCGCAGGGCGCTCTTCGCCTCGCGCTTGCGCGCCGAGAGCGTCCGCGCGAGCTCCTGCACGTGGTCGAGGGTCGCGTGGTCGTCGGGCTCGAGCTTCAGCGCCAGCCGGTAGTTGAGGATCGACTCGGCGAGGCGGCCCTGCTTCTCGTAGTAGACCGCGCGCTTCTCGTAGCGGACCACGAGCTGCTGGAACTCGGTCTCGACGGCGTCGATCCGCCGGCGCACCCGGGGGTAGTAGGTGGCGCTCGGGGGCACGCTGCGCCAGATCTCGAGGGCCGCGAGCTGGTCGCCCTCCCGGTAGCGGCGCTCGCCGAGCTCGAGGGGCGTCGTGCAGGCGGCCGCGAGGGCGGCGCCGAGCAGGCAGGCGGCAGCGAGGCCCGGCCGGCGGTCGCGCGGCACTTTCAGACCGCTCCCGCGGCGGCCGCGTCCTTCTCGCCCAGGCCCTCGCGATCCACGGAGTACACGTGGACGGGCTCGAGGCGCCCCGAGAGCTGCCGCTCGCCTTCGAAGCGCATCCGCACGGCGCCGCGCACGCGGCGCTGCACGGCCTCCGAGACCAGGATCTGGGAGGGCCGGGCGAGCTTCTCCAGCCGGTGCGCCACGTTCACGGCGTCGCCGACGGCGGTGAAGTCGCTGCGGCGGTCCGACCCGATGGTGCCGACCACGACGCTGCCGGTGTGGATGCCGATGCCGATCTCGACGCGCATCAGGTCGGAGCCGACGCGCAGGTTGCGGGCCGCGAGGCCGTCCTCGATCTCGATCGCGGCGCGCACCGCCTGGAGCGGGTGGTCCGGGTCGGGCACCGGCGCGCCGAAGTAGGCCATCACCGAGTCGCCGATGAACTTGTCGATCGTCCCGCCGCAGGCGAGGATGCGGTCCGAGGCGAGCTGGAAGACCTCGTTCAGCAGCGCCACGACGTCCGAGGCCTTCATGCCCTCGGAGAGCCGCGTGAAGCGCCGGATGTCGGCGAACAGGATGGTGACCTCGCGCTCGGTGCCGCCGAGCGAGCCCTCGGCCGGGCTCTCGAGGAGCTGGTTCAGCACGTAGTCGCTGACGTAGCGGCCGAAGGCGCTCTGGATGCGCTCCTTCTGCTGGAGCGACTCGCCCATCTCGTTGAAGGCGCGCGTCAGCTCACCGACCTCGTCGGCGGAGGTGGGCGGCACGCGCACGGCGAGGTCGCCCTTCGACATGCGCTCGACGCCGGCGCGCAGCCGGCGCAGCGGGCCCACGAGGAGCGCGACGAAGGCGATGCCGCACCCGACACCGAGAAGGGTCACGGCCACCGCGAGCGCCGAGAGCTGGTGCTGGGTGTCGGCGACCACGGGCTCGACCAGCACGTCGAGGTCGAGCTCGATCTGGGACTCGCCGATCGGTACGCCGCTGTAGGCGACCGGCGCCGCGACCAGCAGGCGCGTCCCGCGCCGCCGGACGGCGCTCGTGCCCTCGGCGGCGGCCCCGGTGAGACGCCCGTGGACCTGGCCGCGCTCCGCCGCGTCGAGGGCGGCGACCACCGTGCCGTCGACGCCGAGCAGCCGGGCCGCCACCAGCCCCTGCTCGGCGCCCGCGTGCTGGGTCAGGGCGCCGAGGCGCAGGGCGTCCGTCGCGAGCAGCGGCTCCTTCGCGTCCTTGGCCAGGTTCTGCGCCAGGGCGCGGCCGTGCCGCTCGACCGCGGCCTCGAGGGCGCGCCGTTCGTGCTGGGTGGCGACCCAGGCCAGCGCCACACAGGCGACGACCAGGATCGCTACGACCAGCGCGCTGAATTTGACTTGGAGAGAACGCACTTTCGAGACGCAAGTCCCCTCGGGAAATGCTACTTCAGCGCGTCCGCACGCTGCAAGCGCAAGGCGCCGCGGCGTTCATTCACTCGTAACGGATCTCGAGCACCAGCACCTCGCGCTGGCCGCGGGGCACCTGGATCCGCACGGTGCTGTCGGGCTCCTTCCCGAGCAGGGCCCGCGCGATCGGAGAGGTGACGGAGATGCGCCCCTCCTTGGCGTCGGCCTCGTCCTCGCCGACGATCTGCCAGGTGAGCCGCTCGCCGGACTCGAGATCCTCGATCTCGATGACGGCGCCGAAGCGCACCCGGTCCCCGTTCTGCCCCGTGGGGTCGATGACCTGGGCGCGGCCCAGGCGGTCGTTGACCTGCCGGATGCGCGCCTCGATCTGCCCCTGGTGCTCCTTCGCGGCGTGGAACTCGGCGTTCTCCGAGATGTCGCCGTGGGCCCGGGCGGCCTCGATCTCCTTGACGATCTTCGGGCGCTCGACGGAGGTCAAGCGCTTGAGCTCTTCCTGGAGGAGCTTGTAGCCCCTCGGCGTCATGGGAACCTTGTCCGAAATCGGCACACCCTCGGGGGATGGGGACGGCTCCAGCTTACCGGATCGCGGGGTAGGGCGCGTCTGCTCCCCCGGGACGGCCCGGGGCCGAGGGAAGGCCGCGGCGGCCTCCTAGAGCGCGTCCCGCAGGGCGATCGCGTCGATCTCCACGGCCGCGCCGCGGGGCAGCGCGGCCGCCTGGACGGTCGAGCGGGCCGGCAGGGGCGAGCCCACGAAGCGCCGGGCGTAGACCGCGTTCATGCGCGCGAACAGGGAGAGGTCGGTGAGGTACACGGTGGTGCGGACCACGCGCGCGAGGGAGGAGCCCGCCGCCTCGAGCACGGCCGCGAGGTTGTCGAGCACGCGCTCGGTCTGCGCCTCGATCTCGCCGGCGACGAGCTCGCCGCTGGCCGGGTGGAGCGGGATCTGGCCGGAGGCGAACACCCACTCGCCCACCGCGACGGCCTGGGCGTAGGGGCCGACGGGCGCGGGGGCGCCGGCGCTGCGGATCTCCTCGGGCCCTGCGCCCATCGCGCGCGTTCAGCAGGCCCCGGGTTCGGCGTCGGGCGGCGCGTCGAGCAGGCGGTCTTCGAGCACGCGGAGCAGGTAGCCGACGAGGAGCAGGTTGGGCAGCCGCTTCGCGAGGGCGCCGTCCACCTTCTCCGCGCGCGCGAAGCTCTCGGCGTAGGAGCCGAAGAACTCGAGCGTCTCGAGCGGGATGTTCTTCGCGAGCATCTCGTTCACGCGCTCGATCGAAAGCTCGTCGAAGAGCTCCGCGAATTCCCAGGCGAGCTCGGCATGCGTCATGGGCAGGGGGATCCTCTCGGGCGAGGGACCGATCCTGCCACCGGCGACGAATATTGTCAATCAAATCGGGCGTGAAGCGCGCTCTCG
>Ga0105106_10002635_pt1 | contig 12869 bp, 9 predicted proteins | sample PPLLaktember2015_5_FD_79109 | JGI IMG/M metagenome (GOLD analysis project Ga0105106, IMG submission 79109) | Freshwater sediment microbial communities from Prairie Pothole Lake near Jamestown, North Dakota, USA - PPLs Lake P8 Core (1) Depth... | ecosystem: Environmental > Aquatic > Freshwater >...
CCTGGTCCTGGTCACGCACATTCCCTCGGCGACCGAGGCTGGTTACCCCGACGTCGGCATCACGACCTGGGGCGGGATCCGTGCTCCTGCCGGTACACCCGCGACCGTCGTCCAGATGCTCAACCGGGAGATCAACAGGATTCTGGCTTCTCCGGATGTGCGCGGCCATGTTGCATTCGCGGGGGCCGAGCCCGACATCTGGACGCCCGAGGAGTTCGCTCAGTACGCGAGGAAGGAACGGCCGCGCTGGGCACAGATCGTCAAGGCGTCGGGAATCGCGCCGCAGTAGGCGAGCGACCGATCCGTTCGGCGGGCGGTCAAAGGCCTGAGAAACCACCACCGCGGACCACCCAGCCTTCCTGTAAGTCATCCGTAAGGACCTTGCATGCATCATTGGCCGAAACCCGTGTTGTGGGGGAGGCCATGCAAGCCCTTCGATTGCTGATGGCAGCAGCCGTCGCCTCGCTGGCGGCAGCTCAACCGGTTTCGGCCCAGGAAGACTGGCCGAGCAAGCCGGTGAAGATCATCGTTCCCTGGCCGGCGGGCGGCATCGTCGATGCCCGTGTTCGCCTGCTTGCCGCTCGACTATCGCGCGCGCTCGAGCAGCAGGTTCTGATCGAGAATCGAGCGGGGGCCAGTGGAACGCTGGGCGCGCAGGCCGCCGCGCGTGCGGCGCCGGACGGGTATACGTTGCTCGCCGGATCGTTCGTGGATCAGGCGATGGCGTCGAGCCTGTTCCGCAGCCTGGCCTACGACCCCGAGCGCGACTTCGTGCCCATCGCCAACATCGGGCGCGCCTGCCTGCTGCTGGTGGTCAACGAGTCTCTCGGCGTGTCCTCCCTCGAAGAGTTCATCGCGCTTGCGCGCTCCAGGCCCGGTCAACTCACATATGCGTCTGCCGGGATCGGCACGCCTCAGCATCTGTTGATGGAGCGTCTGAAGAAACTGGCGCAGATCCAACTCGAGCACCTCCCCTACAAAGGCGGTGGCCCGGCGCTCCAGGACGTCGTCGCCGGCCACGTGCCGGTCACCTTCGACTTCGCGCCTACCGCCTTTGCGCACGTGCAAAGCGGCAAGCTGAAACCGCTGGTCACGGCCTGTGGACATCGCATCGACATCTTCCCCCAAGTGCCGTCGGCGGCCGAGGCCGGGTATCCGCAGCTGGAACTGATCGGATGGGGCGGCATCTTTGCGCCCAAAGGAACGTCTGCGACGATCGTGCAACGCCTCAACCGGGAGATTAACCAGATCATCGTGGCTCCGGATGTACGCAGCCACGTTGCAATGGCCGGGTCGACCTACCCGCTCTGGAGTCCCGAGGAGTTCGCGGAGTTCATCAGGAACGATCGGCCCAGGTGGGGCGAGATCGCCAGGGCGGCGGGGATCGAGCCGCAGTGATCGCATGCAGCGGAATCGACCATCTACTGACGCAGGAGGAGATCATGAAACGCACAGTGGTCCAATGCAGCATGACAGTGGCGGCAATTTTGAGCAGCACCGCGGCGTTGGCGGACAACGGGACGTACGAGTCGGTCATCAGTCTGGTACCTCAGTACAAGAGCATGGAGCACGGGGACGGCACCGTCACGGGAGGCAGCAGCGCCGGCACGTCGACGATCGTGAAGAGCAGCGGCGCACCGTTCGCGGAAGGAGTCAGCAGCGCGTTCGAGTGCGTGGTTTTCGCCAGGAAGACGGCCGCCGGCATGGATCTCGAGGCGCCCTGCGTCAGCACCGACGCCTCGGGCGACAAGATGTTCAGCGTGGCGCGCAGAAAGGTTGGTGACGTGGCCGAAGGCGGAGGCGGCCAGGGGACCAGCCAGATCGTCGGCGGTACTGGACGATACGCCGGACTGACCGGAAGCTGCAGCTATCGCGCCGACTACCTTCCCGGAAACCGCATCGTGAGCACGAGCAAGTGCCGCTGGCAGCGGCCTTGAGCGACGATGAAACCCATCCCCACCCCGGCCCCCCCGGCCGGCAGGGAGCCTAACGTTAGCGCGTGCGCGGAGTGAGAGGGGCGTTGTCTTCTTGGGTCCCGGCTGCGCAGGATCGTCAGCCCCGCCCGCTGAACACGCGCTCCAGGTGCTCGAGGTCGTTGACTACGCGCCACTCGGTGGCGCCGGCGGCGCGCGCGCGCTCCTCCCACCACTCGAGCCGGCTGACGTAGCGGCGCGGGTCGACGTTGTCGGTGTCGAGCTTGGTCACGTTCAGCGCGATGATGCGGATCCCGTCGAGCTTGATGGGGAAATCCCGCACCGTCTTGTAGTCGAGCTCTTCCTGCATGTCGGAGAACACGATGATCGTCTTGGTGTGCGCCCCGGTCTCGGTGAGAAACTCCGCCGCCTGCATCATCCCGCCCGTGATGTCGGTGTAGCGGCTGCCGCTGCTGCCCTTGGCCGACTTGGTGAACGCACTCATCTCCTCGCCGAACTTGCGCTTCTGCCCGTTGGCCTGGATCGGGTCCATGTTCAGGGTCACTTTGGCCACGATGTCCTTCTCGCTGAAGCTGCGGCTCTTGACGCGACCGACTGCAAGCGAGTCGCCGGGCTGCAGTGACCCGAGAAGATAGTTCACTACATTCTGCGCCTTGTTGACCTCCTTCGCGTACGTCCCCGAGGTATCGACCAGAACATAGACCGCCTGCCGGCGGTTGATCTCCTTTCCGCAGCCGGCGAGCAACAGCAGACCGATGCCCGCCACCATCAGCTGCCGGGCGCTCATAGCGCCTCCTCGTTGTCCGCCGTTGCGAACTTGCCGAGTGCCGGCCGTGGCCGCGCCGGGCTGTCCTTCGCGGCATTCTCACGGGCGGCTGCGACCCAGCGCTCGATGGCAAGGGGCGCAAAGATGATCACGTCGTAGAAGACCCCGGCCAGCTTCCCGGCTTCCTTGACGATCTGGCCGCTGAAGCGCAGCGCGAAGGCGAGGCCGCGCAGGAACAGAACCAGCGTGGCTCCCAGAACGATGCGGCCGGAGTTGATGAAGTACTCGAGCGGGATCGCGACGAACGCCAGCGCGAAGGGCAGGGTGAAGCCGAGGATCATCTGCCCGACGGTGGGAATCTTCGTTACCCAGCCGGCTTCCACGGCCGCCACCTCGCCGCCACCGCCGAGGGTCTGCTTCAGGGCCACGTCGGCGGAGATGATCAAGTCGCGCATCACCGCCAGCGCAACCTCCACGCCGGCGAGGACCAGCAGGATGGTGAGCGATACCCACATCAGGCGGCGACGCATCTTCTCCGTCACGCTGCCCAGCGGGAACAGGTTGGTGAAGCGCAGGGTCTCCATCAGGAACAGACCCATCAGCGTCTCGAACAGGATGATCACCAGGGCCGCGACCTCGGATGCACGCAGGCTCTCGGTGACGTAGTCCCCGCCACCGACCATCGCCGACATCGGCAGCGAGATCAGCTTGAAGTTGACGTACGCGCCGCCGAACGCGATCAGCATGACCAGGCCGGAGATGAACAGCTGCGTCGAGGCCGAGCTGGTCAGCGCGTGCGCGACATCGGATCGGGTGGCGAAGATCCCTTCCAGCCGGGACACGTTCGAGTCGATCTTCGCGGCGCTGTCCTGCAAGCCGGTGATGTTGCGCTCGACCTGGGTCAGTGTCTGGCTGGCCGAGCGCCAGAAGGGCAGGCAGCGCTTCAGGATGTTGTGCCGCTCCTCATAGGCGCGCCGGTACTGGGCAACCACCTTCTGGTAGATCTTGTCCAGCGAGTCGCGGATGTCGGCGAGAATGCGCTCGACCACGCCGTCGCCGTTGGGCTTGATCTTGGCGAGCTCCTCGATGGCCTTGACCCACTCGGGAGGCGGCGGCGGCACTTCGCTGCTGCGCTTGTAGTCTTCCTCGATGTGCGTGATCTCGTCCATCAGCTTGCGCTGGACTGCCGGATATCCCTGCAGATCGCGCTCCACGAGCGTGGTGACGCGCTCGAACTCGCGCTCGATGCTGAGCTTGAGCTCACGGCCACCGTGCGCGAACAGCACCTCGCGGTTGCGCACCTGTAGACGTGTTGCCGTTCGCGCCAGCCAGTGGGAGCCGAGCCGCATCGGATTGGACAAGGCACGCGTCAGCCGCGCGATGAAGTCCTGCATCGGCGCGCGTGCGGCATACAGGAATGGCACTGCGATCGCGAGCAGCACGAGCAGTGACAGCAGGGGTTGCTCCGGCCAGAACAGGAGGGATTTCATCCTTCCTCCGCGGTTGACGTAGGTGAGACTTGTTACCGTCTGCAACGCCCAGGCCAGGGGCGCCTTCCGCCTCGCACCGCACCATCCTTCCGTGCACCCGATGTAGGTTGCGGTTGTTGTTCAGGAAATTCTCGCGGGACGCAAGATTCAGGCGCGCCCGCAACAGCGCTCTCGTCGCTGCGCAGCGACCTACGTGCCGCCCCGGGTCAGCAATCTCCAGCAGGATGAGCGGCTACGTGCCGGCTGCGTTGCATGGGTGCAAACGCAAGCCAGGAATGCGACCTCCAGCAGGCCGCGCTGTGGTGAGGCGGCCGCAGATGGAGACCGACACAGTGCGCGCAGACCCCCTACGCGGGGAGAGCAATGACACCCGTAGGCAGCGGCGGCACTTTGCGCTCCAGCCACTCGGGCACAGGCAGATCCTTCGAGCGCAGGAACTCGGGGTTGAACAGCCGCGACTGATAGCGCATGCCGGAGTCGCACAGCACCGTGACAATGGTGTGCCCGGGCCCCAGCTCCTTCGCCAGCCGGACCGCGCCCGCCACGTTGATTCCGCTCGAACTGCCCAGGCATAACCCTTCGTGCGCCAGGAGGTCGAACACCGTCTGGACAGTCTCGGTGTCGGGAATCTGGAACGGGAAGTCCACAGTGAGCCCTTCGAGGTTCTTCGTGATGCGGCCCTGGCCGATGCCTTCGGTGATCGACGAGCCCTGCGCTTTCAGCTCTCCGCTCCTGTAGTAGCTGAACAGCGCCGCGCCGGGCGGATCGGCGAGGCCGATCCTGATCTTGGGATTGCGCTCGCGCAGCGCCATCGCGACGCCCGCGAGCGTGCCACCCGTGCCGGCTGCACAGATGAAGCCATCGACCTTGCCGTCGGTCTGCCGCCAGATCTCCGGCCCGGTGGTTTCGATGTGCCCCTGCCGGTTGGCGACGTTGTCGAACTGCTGAGCCCAGATCGCGCCGTTGGGCTCGCTCTTCGCCAGCGCTTCTGCCAGTCGCTGGGCGACGTGAACGTAGTTGTTCGGGTTCTTGTAGGGGACGGCCGGAACTTCGTGCAGGGTCGCACCGAATACGCGCAGCGTATCTTTCTTCTCCTGCGACTGCGTGTCCGGGATCACGATCACGCAACGGTAGCCGCGGGCGTTCGCCACCAGGGTCAGTCCGATGCCCGTGTTGCCTGCGGTACCCTCGACGATCACCCCGCCGGGTCGCAACAGGCCGCGCCGCTCGGCGTCCAGCACGATGGCGAGCGCCGCGCGATCCTTCACCGACCCGCCGGGGTTGAGGAACTCGGCCTTGCCCAGGATCTCGCAGCCGGTTTGGTCGGAGAGACGGCGCAAGCGGATGAGCGGCGTGTTGCCGACGCTGTCGATGAAGCCGTTGCGGATGTCCATGGGCGCGCTCGCGCAGGTGAGTCGATAGGCCGCATATTATCGTGCCTGGCGCAGCCGGCGAGATCGCGCGAGCGGCTCGGCCATTTGCTGCCCGCCTCAAGCCCGCGATACACTCCGGGCGCCATGACGCCGAAGCCAGAAAGGCGGCCGCAGCGCAGGCAGCTCACCTGTGTTGCATTGCCGTTGCTGCTGAGCGCCTGTGCCCTGCAGAGCTATCAGCCCGCCACCGTGGATGCCGATGCCGCGGCGGCAGCGTACCTCGACCGCCGCACCGATGATCTTGGACTCAGGGGGTACATGCTTTCCCACGGGCATGCGGAGTCGGACTGGCCGGTGCGGCGCTGGGGCCTCGACGAGCTCACCCTGCTTGCTTTCTACTACCACCCCGACCTTGAAGTGGCCCGCGCGCGCGCTGGCGAGGCCAGAGCGCGGGTGCAGCCCGCGGCCTACCGCCTGCCCTGGGGCGTGAGCCCACGGCTGGAATACCACAGTAGCAGGCCGGAAGACGCCGACAGTCCCTGGAGTCTCGGTTTCGAGGTGCAGATCCCGCTGGCCGGCGGCAGTCGGCAGCAGGCCCTCGCTGAACGCGCCGAGTATCTCGCGCAGGCCGCGGAGCTGGAGGTCGGTAGTACCGCGTGGCGGGTGCGCAGTCGCGTGCGCGCCCAGATGCTCGCGCTCAAGTCGGCGCGGGAGAGCGTGGCACTGCTGGAGCAGGACCTGGAGGCGCGGCGGTCGCTGGTAGCACTGCTGGAGCGGCGGCTGGCAGCCGGTTACGCTGCCACAACCGAAGTCGCTGCGGCGCGGCTGCGCCTGCACGAGACGGAAGGCGAGCTCGCAGGTGCACAGACGGCCGCCGCGCGGGCGACGGGCGAGCTGTCTGCCGCGGTAGCCGTGCCCATCGAAACCCTGCGCGGCATCCAGCTGGACTTCTCCCGGCTGGATGCACTGCCCGACGCAGTTGCCGACCGCAATGCGCGCATTGAGGCGCTGCGCAACCGCGTGGACATGCGTCAGCGGCTTCTGGAGTTCGCAGCGGCCGATGCGGAGGTGAAGCTGGAAGTCGCGCGGCAATATCCGACGGTCGCGCTCCGGCCCGGTTATTTGTGGGACCAGGGAGACAACGTATGGTCGCTGGCGATGGACCTGGTCGCTCCGCCGGTGCTCGGTAACGCGCCCGCGATTCAGGCGGCGCAGGCGCGCCGCGAGACAGCGGCGCAAATCGCCCTGCGCGACCAGGCTGCGATCATTGCCGAAACGGACACTGCGCTCGCCGCCTATCGGCAATCGGTCGTGGGCGCCAGGGCGGCGCAGCAAGCGAGACTCACGCAGCTCGCGCGCAGCGAGCAGATGCAGAAGCAGTTCGACGCCGGCTACGTCGATCGGATCGAGGCGACCCAGGCGCGCATGGAGGCGATCGCAGTCGAGCGCAATGCCCAGCGGGCACGCCTCGATGCGCAGCACGCGCTGGGTCGGCTGGAAGATGCGCTGCAGCGCCCGCTCGCCGGCGGTCCGCTGTCGGTCTACGCGCCGCCCCCTCGAGCGGAATCGGCAGCGCAATGAAGCTCACGCGCAGCAGCATCGTGATCGCCGTGATGGCCGGCATCATCGCCGTGCTTGCCTGGGCGCTGGTCTACTACGCCCGCGACGAGCTGGAACTGCAAGCCGAGGGCATGGAAGAGGAGATCCCGACCGCGTCCACGGTCGGCACCGACGGCGGCTACAGCACGGTTACGGTCTCCCCCGAGAGCCAGAAGGCCAGCGGAATCGAGACGGCAAAACTGGAGGCTGCGCGCGGGCAGGCGACCGCAGAGGTCTACGGCACGGTCGTCGATCTGCATTCCCTGTTCGATCTGCGCGGCCGCTACCTGGCCGCGGTGTCGGAGGCCCGGGGGCTGCTCGCAATGGCCGAGAACAGCCGCGGCGAGTACGAGCGGGTGCGCAGGCTCTACGAGGATGACCGCAACATTGCCGAGCGCACGATGCTCGCGGCCCAGGCGCAGTGGAAAAGCGACGAGGCGCGGGTGCTCGCGACGCAGCAGTCTGCGGCCAGCCTGCGCGACGCGCTGCGTTCGGGCTGGGGGCCGGTGGTGTCGCGCTGGGCTGCGGACCCCGACTCCGAGTCCTTCGAGGCACTGGCAGACCAGCGCCAGGTACTGGTGCAGGTGACCTTCCCCTTCGATCTGCAGGCTCAGGCGGGCCGCGCGCCGCTGTCGCTCGCGCCCGTGTCTGCTCGCGGCACCCAGCGTCCGGCTCGGTTTGTCTCGGCCTCCCCGCAGACCGATGCCACTCTCCCCGGGGCGACCTATTTTTTCGTGGCGAGCGGCCAGGGCCTGCGCGCCGGAATGCGTCTGGCCGGCCGTATTGCGCTCGGTGACGGCGCCCGCGAAGGCGTGCTCGTGCCGGAGACTGCCGTGCTGTGGCATGGCGGCGGCGCTTGGGCCTATGTCAAGGACGGGACCGAAACCTTCGTGCGCCGGCCGGTGGATACCTCGCAGGAACTGCCCGGCGGCGGATGGTTCAACGCCGAAGGCTTCGAAGCGGGCGCGGAGGTGGTGGTGCGTGGCGCGCAGCTGCTGCTGTCCGAGGAGCTGAAGTTCCAGATCCGCAACGAGAATGAGGACTAGGGCAACCGCTCACCGCCAAGGACGCCAAGGAACGCCAGGGAAACAAGGCGAACAGTTTGGTGACTGTGCAGCACACCCAGAGCCGATAGCGGTTGCATCTCATCGTATGCACTCCGCATCACCACCGCCCTCGGGACAACTTCAGCACCATCAGGAGTACTTCAAGTTGATTTCCTTGGCGTCCTTCCCGTCCTTGGCGGTGAGAGCTTGTTCTTGACGTGATCGCCTTCATCGTTCGCCAATCCATCCGCTATCCGGGCGTGGTCGTCGCCCTGGCGGTGACGCTCATCATCTACGGACTGTACGTCCTGACCCGTGCGAACCTGGACGTCTTCCCGGAGTTCTCGCCCAGCCAGGTCGTGATCCAGACCGAGGCGCACGGCTTGTCCGCGGAGATCGTCGAGCGCCAGGTCACGCAGCCGATCGAGAACGCGCTCGCGGGCGCGTCGGGCGTGGAGATCGTGCGCTCGCAGTCGATACCCTCCCTTTCGGTTGTGACGGTAGTGTTCCGCGACGGCTCGGACGTCTACCGCAACCGCCAGATGGTCGGTGAACGGCTGAGCGCACTGGCCGCCCAGCTCCCGGTGGGCGTGGAGCAGCCGACCATGACCCCGCTCACCTCGTCGGCCAGCACGGTGCTTGGCGTCGGGCTCACATCCAAGCAGCGCTCTCTGATGCAGATCCGCACGCTGGTGGACTGGACTGTGCGGCCGCACCTGCTGGCGGTGGAAGGCGTGGCAGACGTCAATGTGTTCGGCGGCGAAGTGCGTCAATGGCAGATCCAGGCGGACCCCGAGAAGCTGCTGCGCCACGGGCTGGCGCTGGAGGACCTGGTCGAAGCCGCGCGCAAGGCCAGCGGCGTGCGCTCGGCCGGTTTCGTCAAGACGCCCAACCAGCACATCTTCATCAACACCGAAGGCCAGCCCCATTCGGTGGAAGAGCTGTCGCGCGTGCTCCTCGCCTACCGTGAGGGCCAGGCGCTGCGGCTGGGCGACGTCGCCAGAGTGAGCGAGGCGCCCGCGCCTTCGATCAGCGCCGCAGCGATCAATAGCGTGCCCGGGGTGTTCTTAATGGTCCAGGGCCAGCTCGGCGCCAACACGCGTGCGGTCACGCTGGATCTGGAGCAGGCGCTGGGTGAGCTGGCGCCGCTGCTCGAAGCCGAGAAGGTCGAGCTGCACCCCAGCTTGTTCCGACCCGCGAACTTCATCGAAACTGCGGTGGAGAACGTGCAGCGCGACCTGCTCGTCGGGTCGACGCTGGTGATCGTGGTGCTGTTCCTGTTTCTGTTCAACTACCGCACGGCGTTCATCTGCACCACCGCCATCCCCGCCTCGCTGCTGTCGGCAGTTATCGTGCTCGACTTCTTCGGCGTCGGCCTCAACATCATGATACTGGGGGGGCTCGCCATCGCGCTGGGCGAAGTGGTGGACGACGCGATCATCGATACGGAGAACATCTTCCGCCGCCTGCGCGAGAACCGCGCGGCGCCGCAGCCCCGTCCGGTGAGCGAGGTGGTGCTGGCCGCTTCAGTGGAAGTGCGCAGCTCGGTGGTCTACGCCACCTTCATCGTCGCACTGGTGTTCGTGCCGCTGCTGACCCTCGGCGGCATCGCCGGCAAGCTGTTCGCTCCGCTCGGCCAGGCCTACATCCTGGCGATTCTGGCGTCCCTGGTGGTGGCGCTCACGCTCACCCCCGCACTGTGCCACCTCCTGCTCGCACGTAGCACGCTCAGGAGTGAAGATCCGCCGGCGGTGGCCTGGCTCAAGCCGCGCTATCGCCGGCTGCTGGAGCGGATCGAGCGTTTCCCCGGGCGCATCGTCGGCGCGGTGTTTGTGGTGATCGCATTCGGAATCGGCCTGCTTCCGGTGTTCTCGGGCGAGTTCATTCCGGCGCTGCGCGAAGGCCACTACATCGTGCACGTGACCGCCGTCCCCGGCACGGCTGAGTCGGAGTCGCTGCGGCTCGGTCAGCGGGTAGCGGCGGCCATCGGCTCCATCGAGGGCGTCCAGTCCGTGGCGCAGTGGGTCGGGCGCGCCCCTGGAGGCGCCGACACCTTCGGGACGCACTACAGCGAATACGAAGTGGAGATCGGCGCGCTGCCCGGCAAGGAGCAGCAGCGCATCCTGCGCGAGATCCGCGAGACGCTGGCCGGCGAGCGCGGCTTCCAGTTTCCCGGTGTGACTTTCGCGGTCAATACCTTCCTCACGGAGCGCATCGAGGAAACCATCACCGGCTTCGCCGCGCCGTTGGTGATCAATCTCTATGGAACCGATCTGGACCTTCTGGACCGCGATGCGCAAGCGGTGGCGGCAGCCGTGTCCGGCGTGCGCGGTGCGCGCGATGTCCAGCTCCAGGCGCCGCCGGGCACACCGGAGCTGACGATCCGACTGCGTCAGGAGCAGGTGGCCGCGCTCGGGCTGCAGCCCCTCGCCGTCATGGAAGCCATCCGCGCTGCATACGGCGGCGCGTCCGTGGGACAGGTGTACGAAGGCAGCCGCGTGGTCGACCTGGTCGTTGTGCTGGATCCGGCGACACGCAATCAGGTGACCCACATCGGCAACCTGCGATTGCGCTCGGCCGATGGCCGCCTCGTGCCGCTGCGCTCGGTCGCGGACGTCAGCCTCACGGCCGGGCGCTACAAGATCCTGCACGCGAGTGGCCGCCGGCTGCAGACCGTCACCGCGAGCTTCGCGGGCCGTGATCTGGCGGGCTTCGAGGCGGAAGTGCAGCGCCGCGTCGCCGAGCGGGTCCGCCTGTCACCCGGGAACTATCTCGTGTATGCCGGCACCGGGCGTGCCCAGGCCCAGGCGCGCGAGGAACTGATCGTGCACTCCCTTATTGCAGGCATCGGGATTTTTCTGTTCCTGTACGTGGCCTTCGGGAACCTGCGCAATCTGGCGATCACGTTCCTCAACCTGCCGTTTGCGCTGATCGGTGGCATCTGTGCGGTGCTGTTCGCCACCGGTGGCTGGCTCTCGCTGGGCTCGCTGGTGGGCTTTGTCACGCTGTTCGGAATTACGCTGCGCAACTCCATCATGCTCGTCTCCCACTACCAGTATCTGGTGGAGATGGAGGGCATGGCTTGGGGGCTGGAGACCGCACTGCGCGGCGCGGCCGAACGGCTACCGTCCATTCTCATGACGGCGCTGGTGACCGCACTGGGCCTGATGCCGCTCGCGCTGGGCACCGGCGAGCCGGGCCGGGAGATCGAAGGCCCGATGGCGACCATCATCGTGGGTGGACTGCTGACCTCGACGATTCTGAACCTGCTCGTTCTGCCCACCATCCTGTTGCGCTTCGGCAAGTTCGAACGGCGTCCCAGCGCCTGAGGTGTGCGCGGGAGAGGGATAGGGCCGCTCAGCTCAACGCGGCAGTCAGAAACACCATCAAGCAGAAGCCAGTAAACAGCGCCGCCGTCGCGCCGCGCTCGAAGCCGGACCGATGGGTCTCCGGAATGACCTCACTGCTGATGACGAACAGCATAGCGCCGGCGGCGAAGCCCAGCGCCCACGGGAGCAGCGTCACCGAAAACGCTACCGCGGCTGCACCGATCGCACCGCCCACCGGCTCGACGAGACCGGAGACCACGGCGGCGCCGAACGACGTGGCGCGCCCGTAACCCAGTGTCATCAGGCCGGCGGCCACCGCGAGGCCCTCAGGCATGTTCTGCAGGCCAATGCCCAGTGTGACACCCAGCCCTGTCGCCAGGTCGCCGCTGGCCGCACCGACGCCTACGGCCAGACCTTCCGGGAAGTTGTGAATGGTGATGGCGATGACGAACAGCCAGATCCGTGCGAAGCGGCGCGTCTCGCCCCCCTCGCATCCCTTGCAGAAGTGCTCGTGGGGGGGCGTAGCGGTGGGCGAGCGACAGCGCGACGCCGCCCAATGCGAGTGAGGCAATGACGAGGAGCGCGCCCGTGCGGGCGCCGAACCCGGCGCCGGCGGCATCAAGAGCAGGAAGGAGCAGGGAAAACATTGTCGCCGCCAGCATGACGCCGGCGGCGAAGCTCAGCAGCAGGTTGGTGAAGCTCTCGCTCAGCCGGGAGACGAAGGCAATGGGCACCGCGCCGAGCGCGGTGGCGCCGGCGCCGGCCAGCACGCTGGCGCCGAGTCCGGTCAGAAAGGGGGAGTCGCGGGCTATCGCTTGCAGGGTGTCCATTGGGGGCTATCGAGCCAGATGTCTGATACCTCCGGCTTCGGGTGATCTGGCGCCAGACCCACCCCCATCCCAGCCTTTCCCCTGAGGGGGAAGGAGTGTTTTGTTTGCCTCCGATGTGATGCGAAGCACTCGTGCGTCATGGTGCGGCGAAAACCCCTGTTGGTTGCCATTTTCTTGGCTCCGACGTCACGCGGCATCGCGTCACTGCGTGCCGCGAAGCCGCATGAGTCTTCGCCTTTCATGCTGTTCCATGAGGCCGACGAGGAAGTCCTCGGTGCCGGCGTCGCCGTACTTGTCACCGGTCGCGGCCGCATCTTCGCGCCGGGCGCGGATCAGCGTCTCGTGGTCGCCGACCAACTCGGCGATCATGGTTTTCGCGTCGATGTTGCTAGTGGATTCCTTCAGGCGGGCGTGCTTCAGGAATTCCGCCATCGAACCGGCTGCACGGCCGCCCAGGGCACGGGCGCGTTCGGCGACCTCGTCCATGATCTCGTCCAGCTCG
>Ga0105106_10002636_pt1 | contig 12867 bp, 15 predicted proteins | sample PPLLaktember2015_5_FD_79109 | JGI IMG/M metagenome (GOLD analysis project Ga0105106, IMG submission 79109) | Freshwater sediment microbial communities from Prairie Pothole Lake near Jamestown, North Dakota, USA - PPLs Lake P8 Core (1) Depth... | ecosystem: Environmental > Aquatic > Freshwater >...
AACGGCCGCAAAACTGGAACTTCAAGAGTTTCCGCCGCTGGCTGAACAAGGAGCCGGCCGAACTTGCCGCCGCCGACAAGGCCGCACTGGATACGCTTCTTGGTCAGAGCGAGCGTCTGCGAACCGTCTATCGGATGCGTCAGGAACTGGCTGCGATCTGGAGCCGTTCCACCGCCAGCCGTGAGCAGTTGCTCGAGCAGTTGCAGGGCTGGTGCAAGCACGCCGAAGACAGCGGCATCCAGTCGCTGAAGGATTTCTCGGTGCGCCTGCGCAGTTATGCCTGACGCTTTCCGGACGGCTGGATGGCCGTCCGTTATCAAATGCGCCCTAACACCCGGGCAAGGCGCCCAATAAAAAACCCGCCATTCAGCGGGTTTTTTATTGGGCGGTAACCAGCCTTACTTCAGCTTGGTTTCCTTGTACATCACATGCTTGCGAGCCTTGGGATCGAACTTGCTGATCTCCATTTTCTCGGGCATGGTTTTCTTGTTCTTGGTGGTGGTGTAGAAGTGGCCGGTGCCCGCAGTGGACTCCAGCTTGATCTTTTCGCGTCCGCCTTTAGCCATGATTCAGCTCCTTAAACGGCAACGCCGTTGGCGCGCAGGTCAACCAGAACAGCATCGATGCCGTTCTTGTCGATCGTGCGCAGGGCGGCAGTCGATAAACGCAGACGGATCCAGCGGTTTTCGCTCTCGACCCAGAACCGGCGATATTGCAGGTTGGGCAGAAAACGCCGCTTGGTTCTATTGTTGGCGTGGGAAACGTTGTTTCCGACCATGGGCTTCTTGCCCGTAACGACACATATGCGAGCCATGATGCTGCTCCAAAATTAAAAGTTAACAAATCCGGTTATCTGGCGGAATTGACCATGTGGGCCAACCCGAGAACCGCGATTTATATCACATCTTTCAATCGCGAAGCAAGTTCGGCATGGGTTCAAAGATGGCCGGACTCCATGAATGACAGTGAGGACGCGCCCGCCACGATGAAATGGTCGAGCACGCGCACGTCAACCAGCGCCAGTGCGTCCGCCAATCGGCGGGTGAGATTGTGGTCGGCCTGGCTGGGTTCGGCCACCCCGCTGGGGTGGTTGTGCGCCAGAATCAGCGCGGCCGCGTTGTGTTCCAGGGCACGCTTGATGATTTCTCGGGGATAGACGCTGGTTTGCGTCAGCGTGCCACGAAACAGCTCCTCCACGGCGATGACCCGGTTCTGCGCGTCTAGGAATACGCAGCAGAACACTTCATAGGGCTTGTTGCGCAGGATCAGGCGCAGGTAGTCGCGCACGGCGGTGGGAGAGGAGAGCGCGTCGCCCGCCTGCATGTCCTCGGCCAGGGTGCGCCGGGCCATTTCCATTACCGCCTGCAACAGGGCGTATTTGGCTTCACCCACACCGGGCGCATCACAGGCGGATCGCCTGTCAGCCCGGCATAGTCCACCCAGACCGCCGAAGCGGTCGAGCAGTTCACGTCCAAGGTCGACCGCGCTTTTGCCGACCATGCCGGTGCGTAAAAACACCGCAACCAGTTCGGCATCGGTCAATGCAGACGCGCCCTGCTTCAGCAGTTTCTCGCGCGGACGCGTGTCCGCCGGCCAGTCACGAATCGCCATGCCAACCCCTCTCCCGTAGAATATTGCCATTGTTATGGAAAGCCGAGACCGTGTCGCTGGCGAATAAAAAAATCATCCTGGGTGTCACCGGCGGGATCGCCGCATACAAGGCAGCCGAACTGTGTCGCCTGCTGGTCAAGGCCGGGGCCGAGGTACGGGTGGTGATGACTGCGGCGGCACAACAGTTTGTCACCCCGCTGACGTTTCAGACGCTGTCCGGCCAGCCTGTGCTGAGTTCCCTATGGGAGACGGCCGTTGGTGACGGCATGGAGCATATTCATCTGTCGCGCGATGCCGATCTGTTGCTGGTTGCACCGGCCTCGGCCGATTTCCTGGCGAAGCTATCGCAGGGTCGGGCGGACGATCTGCTGTCGACCCTGTGTCTGGCGCGCACCTGCAGGCTTGCCGTCGCACCTGCGATGAACCGCGAGATGTGGGCAGCCCGGCCCACCCGGCGCAATCTCGAACAACTGGCAGAGGATGGCGTGACTGTGCTGGGGCCGGCTGCGGGTGAACAGGCCTGCGGCGAAGTGGGCCTGGGGCGCATGCTGGAGCCGAACGAGATCATCGAGGCCCTGCAAGGATTGTTGGGCCTGGGCGTGCTGGCGGGCCAGCGCGTCCTGATTACCGCTGGTCCCACTTTCGAAGCGATCGACCCGGTGCGCGGCTTGACCAATCTCAGTTCCGGCAAGATGGGATATGCGGTCGCACAAGCGGCTGCCGAGGCGGGGGCCGAAGTCTGTCTGGTTTCGGGACCGACCTGTCTCGGCACCCCGGCAGGCGTGCGGCGTATCGACGTGCAGAGCGCAGCGCAGATGCGGCAGGCGGTGTTCACTGAATTGCCCAGTACGGTGTTCATTGCCGTCGCTGCGGTGGCGGATTACAGGGTGGACGCCACCGCGGCGCAGAAAATCAAGAAAAGTGCAGACGGCCTGACGCTGCATCTGGTTGCCAACCCCGACATTCTGGCCGAAGTGGCCGCCTTGCCCGATGCCCCGTTCTGCGTGGGGTTTGCCGCCGAGACCGAGCAACTGGCGGAGTACGCCGAAGCCAAGCGCACCCGCAAGAAACTGCCGCTGCTGGTGGGCAATCTGGCGCAACACACTCTCGGCCAGGATGCGGCCGAACTGGTCCTGTTCGACGACCAGGGTCAACATCCGCTGCCCCGGGCCGACAAACTCACCCAGGCGCGACACCTGGTCCGCCGAATTGCACACTTGCTTAAAGACCCACTGACGAAATCCCGACGAATATGAAGATGGATGTGAAGATTCTCGACGCTCGGCTGCGTGAACAGCTGCCTCATTACGCCACAGCGGGTTCCGCAGGACTCGATTTACGCGCCTGCATTGATGCGCCGATTACGCTTGCGCCTGGTGAAACCCGACTGATTCCCACAGGCATGGCCATCCACCTGGCCGATCCCGGCTATGCTGCGCTGATCCTGCCGCGTTCGGGCCTGGGACATAAACACGGCATTGTGCTGGGCAATCTGGTCGGGCTGATCGACTCGGATTACCAAGGCCAGTTGATGGTTTCCGCCTGGAACCGGGGCCAGCAGGCGTTTGAGCTTTCACCGCTGGAGCGTCTGGCGCAACTGGTCATCGTTCCTGTGGTGCAGGCCGAATTCAATGTGGTCGACGATTTCGAGGCCAGCCATCGCGGCGAGGGCGGGTTCGGGAGCACCGGCCGGCAATAGTGTCGGAATTCTTTACACGTGGAGGGCAAATGCACCCGGCAGGCTGGCTTGTCGGGTGCAAACACGTTGGGGCATAGAATTTGCTGAGTACAGCGCCAAGCCGGCTGGTTTTCTGGAATAAATCGGAAACCGGCCATTGCGGAGATCATAAACACAAGAGGTTTGCCGGTTGGCGCATACGTCATGCCCCATACATCGATATTGCGGTTTGGATTGATACTCTCGGCAGTTCTGGCGCTGCTGGCGGGTATCGTCACGTCCGTGTTTTACCTGTCGCGGCCGCAGACGCAGCCCGCGCCGGAGGAGTTCGACAAGCCGGTGATGGCTACGCAGATCGAGTTCATGGCCGACGCCATGCAGCGCAGCGCAGCGCGAATTGCCGCGCATCCGCAGACGCTGGCCTGTTTCGTATCCGGCTCTCCAGAGGTATGTCAGGCGCAAGCTGCCAACCTGCATGCCTTGAATCAGGATGCTGCCGTGCTGTTTGTGACCGACGGCCAGCGCCAGCTGCTGCCGGGCTTCCTGTCAGGTGATACCCGGCTGATGCTGGCAAACGCCGGACGCGAAGGCGCGGGCGCATCTGCCACCGCCACCTTCAACCTTTCCATGTCGCATCCGGTGGAAGGCAGCGACGGCAAGCGCCTGGGCTTCGTCATTGTCGAGCAGAGCGTGCCGCAGTTGCAGGCCCTGTTCGATACGCTGCCACTGCCCGACGCGGCAGCGTATGCCGAATTGCAGCAAAGCCAGGGCGATGGCACGGTCAACGTGCTGATGCGTCGCGGCAACCAGGCTGTCAAAAAACGCAGCGAGCCGAACTGGATCGCACTGACCGGCACGCCCTGGACGATCGCGGTGTGGCGCCCGGTCACGCCGGTGGTCGAGAATGTGGCGCCCTATGTGCTGGGCTGGCTGATGGCCAGTCTGCTGATCGCCATCCTGGTGGTCGCGACTACCCTGGCGGTGCGCAACCGGGTGATCGACAACCTGCGCATGTTGGTGAAGTTCACCAACGACTTGCGTCAGCAGCGTTTGCGCGTCGAGTATCCGGTGAGCCTGGCGGAGTTCAAACCGCCACTCGAAACCATGCTGAAGCTTGGCAAGGTGATGCTCGGCAAGCAGAAAGAGGTGACGGCCCAGGCTCGCGTCGATCATCTGTCACAGGTCAACAACCGGCGCAGCTTCGACGAAAAGCAGAAGGAGCTGTTCGCCAGCCTGAAGGATGGCTGGTCGCATAGCCTGCTGATCCTGGACATCGACAACTTCAAGCAGGTCAACGACACCTTCGGCCACGAGGCGGGGGACCAGTTCATCATCAAGTTCGGCAATGCGCTGAAGAACTGTCTGCGCAACAGCGATTTCATCGCCCGTCTGGGTGGCGACGAGTTCTGTGTACTGTTCCCCTACACGCCGCTGGACCGCGCGCAGGAACTGGCCGAGCGACTTCGCGCCAACATGCCGGAAAGCGTGGAACTCATTCCCGGCGTCACGCAGAAGCTGTCGTGGAGCGGCGGCCTGTCGGAATACAGCCGCGACGACAAGCAGGACAACGAGGCATTGGCGCGTGCCGATGCCGCATTGCTCGAAGCCAAGCGCAGCGGCCGCAACGCGACGCGAATCAGGGCCGCCGCCTGAACGCTGTTGCCAGTAGCACGATCCCCAACCCGACCCACACTATCAGTACCGGCGCATTGCCCCAGCGACCATAGGGCGTGCTGCCTGCATACCCCTGAATTTCACCGGAGAGGCTGCCGCGGGTGAAAAGCGGCAGACTGGCCAGCATGCGGCCCTTCGCATCGATGATCGCGGTCACCCCGGTATTGGTGGCGCGCAGCATCATGCGCCCGGTTTCCAGCGCACGCATCTGCGACATCTGGGCATGTTGCCAGGGCGCGAACGAATCGCCGAACCAGGCCAGGTTGCTGACGTTGATCAGCACGCTCGCTGCTGGGAGTTGGCGGATGATTTCCTCGCCGAAGGCGTCCTCGTAGCAGATGTTGGCCGCCACGCGCTGGCCACCGATGGCCAGCGGCCGCTGATCGATCGCCCCGCGCCCGAAGTCCGACAGCGGGATGTGCAGCACCTCGATCACCCAGCCCCACACCGCCTTCAGCGGGATGTACTCTCCGAACGGCACCAGATGAACCTTGTGATAGCGCTGGCTGGGCGCGCTGCCCAGGCTGATGACGCTATTGAAATAGGCGCCGTCCGGCGAGCCAGTCGGCAAGCCGGTCAGTACATCGCCGTTGTTCTGCCGGCCGAGCGATGTCAATCGGTCGCGGTAGACATCGGGGAGGCTGGATTCGAAAATCGGCAGGGCGGTTTCAGGCAGTACGATCAATTGCGCGGGCGAGGCTGCGGCCATGCGCGCATAGATTTCCAGCGTGGCTTGCGTTTTTTCCGGTTGCCACTTCATGTCCTGTGGAATGTTTCCCTGCAGCAGCGCCACCGTGGTCGGTGCGCCGTCCGGCGTGGTCCACGCTATGCCTCGCATGGCGGGGCCGCCGATGCCGATGGCGACGATCGCCACAAAGGACCATGCGCGCGGCGCTTGCCGGCCGCGCTCTGTCAGGCCCCATGCCAGCAGTGCCGCAATCAGGGCCAGCAGGTAAGACACCCCGTACACGCCGACCACCGGCGCGTAGCCTGCCAGCGGGCTGGCGGGCACCTGGGAATACCCCATGAGCAGCCATGGGAAGCCGGTGAAGATCCAGCTGCGTACCCACTCCGTCACACCCCACAGCAGAGGCATCACCCCCAGCACGCGCAGCGTGGGCGACACGCGCCAGCGTGCCTGCAAGGCGCCAACCAGGGCAGGGAATAAGGCCAGAAAAGCGCAAAACAGGAAGGTCGCCAATGCCGCCAGCCATGCCGCCATGCCGCCATACACCGACAGGCTGACGAATATCCAGCTCACGCCGGCGATGAAAAAACCCAGCCCCCATGCCAGTCCGATCAGGAAGCCGCAACGCATTGAGCGGGTTCGCCCCAGCAACCCGAACAGCAGCGTCAGGCTCATCAGCGGCAGCGGCCACAGGCCGAGCGGGGCAAAACCGGCGACCGCCATTGCCCCGGCAGCCAGGCTGAGCAGCAGCTTTGAAAACGTAACGCGATCCATGGCAGGGTGTTTACTCACCGCCAGGGGCGATGCAAAACTCAGTGCTGCGCCTCAAAATCGATGTGTCCGTCTATCAGCGTATAGCGCACCCGCCCCTGCATCGGGTGGTTGAGGAAGGGCGTATTGTCGCCCTGGCTGGCAAGGGTTTTCGAGGTAACCACCCAGTCGGCCGTCTCGTCGAAAATGCAGATGTCGGCGCAGCTGCCGACTGACAGGTTGCCGCCGGGCACCCCCAGAATCTGTGCCGGTTTCCACGTAATCAGGTCGATTGCCTGTAGCAGCGGTACGCCCATCTCGCGCGCCCATTTCAGCGTCAGTGGCAGCAGCAGTTCGACCCCGGAAGCGCCGGGTGCCGATTCGCCGAACGGCACCTGCTTGACGTCTTCGTCGACCGGTGAGTGGTCGGAACACAAGGCGTCGATGGATCCATCGCGCAATGCCTCGCGTATGGCATCGCGGTCGCGCTGGCCACGGAGCGGCGGCACCAGGTGCAGGTGCGAATCGAAGCTGACGAGATCGTTTTCCGACAAGTGCACGTGGGTGCTGGCAACGTCGCAGGTGACGGCCAGCCCCTGCGCCTTGGCTGCACGTACCATGGCGATGCCTTCGCGGGTCGACAGCCGGGCGAGGTGGATGCGGGCACCGGTTTCGCGTGCCAGCAGCAGAATCGTCGCCAGCGCCACGGTTTCGGCCAGGGCAGGAATGCCTGGCAGACCCAGTCGCGACGCGACGGCGCCATCATGCGCGATGCCGTCGCGCGACAGTGACACATCCTGCGGACGCAGCCACAGGCTGAAGCCGAATGTGGCGGCGTACTGCATCGCACGCAGCAGCACCTGAGTGTCGGTCAGCGGCGCATCGGCCTGGGTGAAGGCGCGGCAGCCCGCTTCGGTGAGCTCGGCCATCTCGGTCAGCATCTTGCCTTCGAGCTTCTGCGTCAGTGCACCGATCGGGTAGACGCGCGGCCCCGGCAGATTCCTGGCGCGAAATTTCAGCATTTCCACCAGCCCCGGTTCGTCCAGTGGCGGGTCGGTGTCAGGCGGACAGGCCAATGAGGTGATGCCGCCAGCGGCGGCGGCGAGCATTTCGGATTCCAGCGTGGCGCGGTATTCGAAGCCGGGTTCGCGCAGCCGCACCGAGAGGTCCACCAGGCCGGGGCAGACGATCAGGCCGCTGGCGTCGATCGTGCGGTTGGCGTGGAAGTCTGCGGGTGCGTGGCCGTTGGCGACAATCTTGCCCGCGGCCACGAACACATCGGTGACTTCGTCACGCGCGTTCATCGGGTCGATCACGCGCCCGTTCCTGATTTGTATTTTCATGCGGCCGCCTCTGCCAGATTGTCGCCCAGGCTGCTGAGGGCCGGGGCGACAGCGTTCATTTCCATTGCACGGGTTCGCTGCAGAATACTCATGTCGTTGTCCCCCCGGCCAGCAGCGCCATCACCGCCATGCGCACCGCGATGCCGTAGGTCACCTGTGGCAGGATCACCGACTGCGGGCCGTCTGCCACCTCGGAAGCGATTTCCACGCCGCGGTTCATCGGGCCAGGGTGCATGACGATGGCATCCGGCTTGGCGAACGCGAGTTTCTCCGGGGTCAGGCCGAAGAACTTGAAGTATTCCTGCGTACTGGGCAGCAGGGCACCCTTCATGCGCTCGTTCTGCAGGCGCAGCATGATCACCACGTCGCAGCCGCGCAAACCGGTTTCCATGTCGTGGAAAACCTTGACGCCCATCTGCTCGACGCCGGTGGGCATCAGGGTCTTGGGGCCGATGACGCGCACTTCCGGCACCCCCAGCGTGGTCAGCGCGTGGATCTGCGAACGTGCCACGCGCGAATGCAGCACGTCGCCGACGATGGCCACGGTCAGGTTGTGGAAGTCGCCCTTGAAACGGCGGATGGTGAACATGTCGAGCAGGCCCTGCGTCGGGTGGGCGTGGCGACCATCGCCGGCGTTGATGACCGAAATATGTGGCGCCACGTTGCGGGCGATGAAATGCGCCGCCCCCGACTGCGAGTGGCGCACGATGAACATGTCGGCATGCATGGCGGCGAGGTTGTCGACCGTGTCGAGGATGGCTTCGCCCTTGGTCTGGCTGGACGTGGAGATGTTGAGGTTGACCACGTCGGCGCTCAATCGCTTGGCGGCGATTTCAAAGGTGGTGCGGGTGCGCGTCGAGGGCTCGAAAAACAGGTTGAATATGCTTTTCCCGCGCAGCAGCGGGACTTTCTTCACTTCGCGTTCGCCCACGTCCATGAACGACTCGGCGGTGTCGAGGATTTGCGTCAGGATGGCGCGTGGCAGGCCGTCTATCGAGAGCAGGTGGCACAGTCTTCCGTCTTCAGTGAGTTGTGGGTTCATGCGAGTGAAAGCGTCAGATGGCCATCGTCAAGGCGCGACAGGTTGATGTTCTGGTTGTCTGGAACGGTAATCGTAAGTCCGGCGAAATCGGGGCGGATCGGCAGTTCATGGTCGTTGCGATCGACCAGCACCGCCAGCCGGATCGAAGCCGGGCGACCGTAATCGAACAATTCGTTCATTGCCGCGCGCACCGTGCGTCCGCTGTGCAGCACGTCGTCGACCAGCAGGATGTCGCGGTTTTCCAGATCGAAGGGCAGATTGGACGGCTTGACCTGAGGGTGCAGGCCGATGCGTGAGAAATCGTCGCGATAAAACGAAATGTCGAGTGTGCCAAGCGGGGTGGTGCTTTGCAGCAAGGCATGCAGACGCTCGGCCACCCAGGCGCCACCGGTATGGATGCCGACAATCAGGGTATCGGGGGTGAGGGTGGGTGCAATGGCATCGGCAAGCTGCCTTATCAGGGTATCGGCGTCAGGCAGTGAGGCGTGCATCAAAAAATCCCTGGAGTATGAGTTGGGCGGCAACGGCGTCCGTCAGCGCCTTGTTTTTCTGGCCGTGAATGCCGCGTGCATGCAGTTCGGATTCGGCTGCCGTGCTGGTGTGGCGCTCGTCCACCAGGAACACCGGCAGATTGAAGCGTGATTCTAATTTGTTCGCGAAGTTTCTGGCCACCCGAGTCATTTCGTGCTCACTGCCATCTGCGTGGGTTGGCAGCCCCAATACCAGCAGCACAGGGCTCCATTCGGCAATCAGATTGGCGATGGCGGTCAGCCGCGTATCGGTGGATCCAGCCTGGATGACCGTGAGGGGATGCGCAATCCCGATCGACAGTTCGCCGGACGCCACACCGGTGCGTTTAAGGCCCAGATCGAGGGCCAGCACCGTGCCGTGGGTGTCTGCGGGTTTCAAGCGTGTCCGGCTTTTTCGGAGAGGCTGGCGAAGTCGATGCCCAGCAACTTCATTGCGGCAGGCAGACGCGCTTCCGGCGCCATGTCGAAAATGACTTGCGGGTCGGCCGCCACCGACAGCCAGGCGTTCTGCTTGATCTCGTCTTCCAGCTGGCCGGCCGCCCAGCCAGCATAGCCAAGCGAAACCATGAATTTCTCGGGCCCAGCATCCTGACTGACCGCCTCCAGCACGTCCTTCGAGGTGGTGAGACTGACTGTGTTTTTGATAACAAGGGTTGAACTGAAGGTGAGCGGCGGCGTATGCAGCACGAACCCCCGTTCGGTCTGGACCGGTCCGCCAAAATAAACCATATCCCTGTGCAGGCGTTCGGGCAACGACAGCCCGATTTGTTCGAACAGCATCGACAGATCGAGATCAATCGGCCGGTTGACCACCACGCCCAACGCCCCCTGATCGCTATGGTCGCAAATATAGGTCAGCGTGCCGTTGAAATTGGGATCGACCATGCCCGGCATGGCGATCAGAAAATTGTGGGTGAGGTTGACGGTATCCATGATTGCCTTCCCATTGTAATCTGCCTCAAATCCGGCCAATACCACTTTTTGCATTTGTACCATTCCTATAGCGACCCCTGCGCCTGATGCCTGAATTCCAACGTGCCCTGGTCTGGTTTCGTCGCGACCTGCGCGACTACGATCACGCCGCGCTCTTCCACGCGCTCAAACGCTCCCGGCAGGTTTTCTGCGCATTTGCATTCGACCGCGAAATTCTCGATGCGCTCCCCGACCCGGCCGACCGTCGAGTCGCGTTCATCCACGCCAGCGTAATCGAGCTCCAGCAATCCCTGCAGTCCGGGGGCGGCGGACTCATTGTCAGGCATGGGATTGCTCGCGACGAGATCGTGCAGCTGGCTGCCGGACTCGGGGTCGACGCCGTATTTTTCAATCACGATGACGCCCCGGCCGCCCGGGCGCGCGATGCTGCCGTCGAAGCCGCGCTGCACGTCCACGGTGTCGCTGTCCATCACTACAAGGACACGGTGATTTTCGAACGTGATGAAGTGCTTACAGCGGCAGGCACGCCCTTCAGCGTGTTCACGCCCTATAAAAACGCCTGGCTGAAGGCCCTTACGCCGCATGCCCTGCAGGCCTATCCGGTCGATGCCCACGCCGGGCGGCTGGCGGCGCGGTCGAGTGACATCCCCAGCTTGCAGGCGATCGGATTTGCGCCCGCCGAGCCGGCCGGACTCAAGCTATCTTCCGGCATGTCGGGTGCTGCCCGGTTGTTCGACGATTTTATCGGGCGCATCGACCGCTATCAGGAAACGCGCGATTTCCCTGCCATCAAGGGCCCGTCGTTTCTGTCGGTACACCTGCGCTTCGGCACCGTTTCCATCCGCCAGCTCGCCGCTGCGGCCTGGCAGCATGGCGGACGAGGCGCTCAAACCTGGCTGTCCGAACTGATTTGGCGCGATTTCTATCATCAGGTCCTGTGGCACCGTCCCGATGTCGCTGCCGGGCATGCTTTCAAGCTGCAATACGACGCGCTTCCGTGGCCCAATCCGCTCGGCCATTTCGGGGCGTGGTGCGAGGCGCGTACCGGCTACCCGCTGGTTGATGCCGCGATGCGCCAACTCAACCAGACCGGCTTCATGCACAACCGCCTGCGCATGGTGGCAGCCTCATTCCTGACCAAGGATCTGCTGGTCGACTGGCGGCTCGGTGAGCGCTATTTCGCCGACAAGCTGATCGATTTCGATCTGGCAGCCAACAACGGTGGCTGGCAGTGGGCCGCCTCGGTTGGCTGCGACGCCCAGCCCTGGTTCCGCATCTTCAATCCGGTCACGCAATCCGAGAAATTCGACCCTCAAGGAAAGTTCATCCGCCGCCATCTGCCCGAACTCGCAGCCATTCCAGACAAGTTCATTCACGCCCCATGGACGATGCCAGCCGCCGAGCAGCGACGAACAGGCTGCGTGATCGGCCGTGATTATCCGGCACCGATCGTTGTTCATGCCATGCAGCGGGAACAGGCACTGGCACTGTTCAAATCGGCTGCGTCATTACCCAGGTCCGGGTAATCACTCGGCAATCCGGAACCCAGGTAAAAATGTACTTGTGATGTCTGACGAATCGGACTCGTAATGTCGGGCATTCAAGAAAGTCGGGACCTGACAACGAACCGATGCAGCTGATCCGGCCTGATCATTTGGCGGTAGTGATGTGACCCCATGGGTATTGGGGTCAGGAGGGTCTTAATTTTTCGGCGCGTAGGTCAAATTCAATCCGATATAGCGCCCTTCGCTGGCGGAGTTTTGAATGACCGGTGCCAGAATGTATTCATCCGTCACGTATGCCCCCAGCGCTGATCCCGCAATATGGTAGGCCGCGTCAAGCGCCTGGTTTCTTCCATTGCCGTTTATATTGTATTCATACAGACTTTCGAGCGCGGCCCCCACGCTGCTGATCCCGAACCCCCACCAGCCTCGATTTTCTCGGTGCTCCGGAAAATATTCGTCCACTACCCAAGTGATGCCACCGGCCAGGACAGCCCCGAAAACAAAATGGGCAGATTCGCTTTGAATGCTGTCAGTCGCATACACATTTGGCGTGATCAGCAGGCTGGCAGCCAATACCCAGTTAAATTTCATATGAGGCCCTTTTTCAGTAGTGTCCGGCAATAAATTAAACAGAATCAGCTTGCCATCTTGTGGTGGTGGAATATTTTGTTGGTGTCGGCGGCAAGGAGAATTGTCGAATACTGAGATAGAGTCAGTAATCAGTCAACCCCGGGACGACTGCCAAGCCGGGAGCCAGATTTGCCATTTGTTGCATGCAATAAAGAAGCCGGGTCTCCCCGGCTTCTTTGTTCCCTGGTCACGTTTACTTCAGGCAGCCTGTTCGTGGTGGTAGCCGGTCACGGTGTCGACCTCGGTCTTTGAACCCAGGATCACCGGCACGCGCTGGTGCAGGCCTTCGGGGGCGAGATCGAGAATGCGCTCGCGGCCGGTGGTGGCGGCGCCGCCCGCCTGCTCGACGATGAATGACATCGGGTTGGCTTCGTACATCAGGCGCAACTTGCCGGCCTTGGCAGGATCCTTGGTGTCCTTGGGATACATGAAAATGCCGCCGCGGGTGAGGATGCGGTGCACTTCGGCGACCATCGAGGCAAC
>Ga0105106_10002637_pt1 | contig 12866 bp, 14 predicted proteins | sample PPLLaktember2015_5_FD_79109 | JGI IMG/M metagenome (GOLD analysis project Ga0105106, IMG submission 79109) | Freshwater sediment microbial communities from Prairie Pothole Lake near Jamestown, North Dakota, USA - PPLs Lake P8 Core (1) Depth... | ecosystem: Environmental > Aquatic > Freshwater >...
GAAGAAGTAGAAGAAATGGAAGAAGAAGTAGAAGAAGAAGTTGAAATGACCGAAGAAGAATGGGAAGCCGAAATGGCAAGCCTCAGAAGCCAGCAGGAATCTTTGACAGCAGATGTTAATGCTTTACGTGAAGATGTAGAAAAATTAAAAGGCACCCAGCTTCAAAGTTATGAAGACTGTATGAATGAATTATATGCATTAGTTGGCGCGACAAAAGCCGATGTAGATAACTTCAGAAATGCAGTATCCGAACTTGACGGAAAAATTAGGAGAAAAGAAGGACCTAAAGCCGACAGGCAAAAAGACCTTGATGCTCTTAAGATGAATAAAATTAGCGCTCTGCCTGAATTTTATGACAAAGTTCATACGCAGATGCAGGGTTCGCTCGACGGATGGGTTGAAGCACCAACTGCTATTGAATACACCGTTGTAAGAGGAGATCATCTCTGGGGTATTGCTCGGAAACCGCAGCACTATGGAAACGGCTTTGCATGGCCGGTTATTTATAGAGCTAACCGCGATAAAATTAAAGACCCTGATTTAATTTATCCGCAGCAGGTATTTACAGTTCCTCAATTATCTGAAGAAGAAAAAGAAAAATACGAGAAAGCCAGAGCAAATTATAAGCCTGCTCCTGTGCAATAAACGAGCAGTTCGGATTATTGACTATTTTTGTTTGTTAAATTCATGCCCTTGTCATATTTATATGATGAGGGCTTTTTTTATTCTGAAGGAAGCAGATGACAGCGATTGAAAAAAGAATGAGTTTGGAAAATACCGATATGCTTTCACTCCTCGGTATGAATGACAAAAATTTGAAAATGCTTGAAGATAGATTCAATTCATCAATAACCGTACGCGGAGACAACATTATTATTAAAGGTGTTAAGGAAGAGGTAGAAACTATCGAAAAAGTTTTTAAAGAGATGGCTTATGTTTTAAATACAAATGGAACGCTGAAAACATCGGATATTGAAACTATCCTTGACCTGACTATTCAAGGAAAAGAGATTATATCGGAAAAAGAATATGACTCTATAGTTCTGTATACGAAGAATGATGTTGTAAAAGCTAAAACCCAGGGACAGCAGAAGTACCTGGAGACTGCAAGTAAAAACGATATATGCTTTGCTATTGGTCCGGCCGGGACCGGCAAAACATATCTTGCAGTCGCACTGGCAGTTTCTGCATTGAAAAAAGGAATAGTCAACAGGATAATTTTAGCGCGCCCGGCAGTTGAAGCGGGTGAAAGTCTCGGCTTTTTACCGGGAGATTTCAGGGAGAAAATCGATCCCTACCTCCGCCCTCTTTATGATGCACTTGATGAAATGATTCCATCCGAAAAACTCAGATCCTACATTGAGAAAAAAACAATCGAAATAGTTCCGTTGGCATATATGCGCGGGAGGACATTAAATAATGCGTTCGTCATTTTAGATGAAGCTCAGAATGCGACGGCAATACAGATGAAAATGTTTCTTACCAGACTGGGGGCAAACTCAAAAGCAATCATTACCGGCGATATTACACAGATTGATTTGCCGGCGAGAACTGTAAGCGGTTTAATTCAGGCGAGAGAAATATTGAGCAAGATTGAGGGAGTGGGATTTGTTTATTTCGATAAATCAGATGTTGTGAGACATAGGCTTGTAAAGGATATTATCGATGCTTATGAAAAACATGATAAATAAAAACTATTTCTATTCATCTATGAAAATTGTTTTGCTTTCATTCCAGAATTTATCCATTTCGGCTAAAGTTGAATCCTTTAATTCCCTTCCTGATTCAGCAATCTTTTTTTCAATATAATTAAACCTGTTTATAAATTTTTTATTTGTTCTGCGCAAAGCATTTTCAGGATTTATTCCCAGAAACCTGGAATAATTAACCAAAGCAAAAAATACATCTCCTATCTCGTTCTCCAATTTTGCATGAAACTCATCTTCCTTTCCTTCTCCTTCTCTTTCTCTCGCTCTTTGTTCAGCATAATGCATCTCTTCAATTTCTTCAATCACTTTTTTCCATACATCCTCTTTCTTTTCCCAGTCAAAGCCTACTTTAGAAGCTTTCTCCTGAATACGGAAGGCTCTTTGCAGCGACGGCAGCTCATTAGGTACACCATCCAGAAGAGACTTCCTTCCCTCACTGAGTTTAATAGCTTCCCAGTTTTTTTTCACTTCTTCGGCACCCGAAACCTGAACTTCTCCGAAAACATGCGGGTGTCTCCTAATCAATTTGCTTTGTATGGATTCAATAACTTCATCTAATTTAAATCTGCCTTTTTCTTCCGCAATTACGGAATGGAAGATAACATGCAGAAGTAAATCACCCAGTTCTTTTTTTAGTTCATTATAATCTTGATTATCTATTGCTTCAACAACTTCATAAGCTTCTTCAATTGTAGCAGCTTTGATGGAATCATTTGTCTGTTCTTTATCCCATGGACATTCAGACCGGAGCCTTTTAACTATATTAACAAAATCTTCAAATTTTTTTTCCGACATGTAATTTCCTTATAAATTGATATTTTGCATAAACCTTTTTCAAATTTACTAAAAGTTCCTAAAACAAGGAGTTAAGATGATAGAAGAGAGGGTCAAAGAACTTGGTTTTGATTTTCCTGAAGTTGCCAGGCCGCTGGCTGCATATGCACCGGCAGTATTCGCAAACAATTTTGTATTCACCGCCGGACAGATTCCGACTGTAAAAGGAGATTTGATTTATTCCGGCAAAATAGGCAACGACTTAAATGAAAAAGAAGGAAAGAAAGCTTCTGAAATCTGCATATTAAACTGTCTTGCCGCTGTTAAACGGGAAATCGGAAATTTAGATCGGATTGAACGGATTGTTAAAGTAACAGTATTTGTAAACAGCGCACCTGGTTTTACTAATCAGCCGGAAGTAGCAAACGGTGCATCTGAGCTGCTTGAAAAAATTTTCGGAGAGAAAGGGAAACATGCACGCAGTGCAATAGGAGTTAGTGAACTCCCTAAAAATGCGGCAGTAGAAATTGAAATGATTTGCAGAGTCAGTTGAATTCCTTTTAAATGTTTTTTCCTTCTAAACTAGTGCCTCTTTAAGCCGCTTAACAAGGGCTATTGAGTTTTTATAATCGCCGTTGCTGTTCATCAGAGTCTTAATAACTGCACTTCCGACAATTACTCCGCTGCAGAAGGGTGAGAGCATTTTTACATCTTCCGGAGTTGAAATACCAAAGCCGATTAAAACTGGATTTTTTTTGATCAGACCGGAAATTTTTTCCAGTTGATTCCGTATTTCAGTTTTATCCTTAATTTTTTTTCCTGTAGTACCGGTCATGCTCACATAATAGAGAAATCCTCTGCTCAATTCATCAATCTTTTTAATCCGTTCTTCGGATGTGGTAGGAGTTACAAGAAGGATTACATCCAGCTCAGTGAAAGAATTGCCAAAAAAGTTTTCATATTCATCGATAGGAACATCTGGAATAATTACTCCGTTCACTCCGCAGCGGGAGGCATCGGATGCAAACTTTTTTGCGCCATATTTCAATACCGGGTTTGCATATCCCATTAAAACGATAGGCTTGCCGGATTTTTTTCTGATTTCTTCAACGAAAGAAAACGTAGCTTCAATATTTATCCCCTGCCGCAATGCTGCAAAGGAAGAGTTCTGTATCGTCGGGCCGTCAGCAAGCGGATCGCTGAACGGAAATCCTATTTCAAGGATATCTGCGCCGGCATTTAAAACATCTACAGCCTGTTGAACGAAGGTTTCCTTATGCGGAAAACCGCTGGTCAGAAAAATCGAAAGTACTTTCTCATTTTTCTGATTTTTTTCTAAAATATAATCCGATATAAAAGACAATACTGCTCCCTATTTTAATATCTTAATTGAAATTACATATTCCCGTTTAATCTATCCTTTATAGTGTTAAGATCTTTATCACCCCTGCCGCTTATATTTACTACAATTAAATCTTCCGGTTTCGTTTTCGGCATGAGATATTTAAGATAAGCAACAGCATGGGCCGTTTCCAATGCCGGAATTATTCCTTCGTATGTTGACAAAAGTTTTGCTGCTTCCAAAGCATCCACATCGGTAATCGAAGCATATTCCACCAGTAATTCGTCCTTCAAGTAACTGTGCTCCGGACCCACTCCTGGATAATCTAATCCTGCAGAGATTGAATGAACAGGAGCTACCTGTCCAAATTGGTCCTGGATTAAGTAAGTTTTCATCCCGTGGAAAATTCCTTCTTTACCTAAAGAAAGTGTAGCGCTATGCTGATCTGTTTCTAAACCTAATCCTGCAGCTTCGATACCAATAAGTTTTACTTTAGAATTAATAAATGGATAAAATATCCCGATCGAATTACTTCCTCCTCCGACACAAGCAAGAATATAATCCGGCAATCTTCCCTCAACTGAAAAAAGCTGCTCTTTGGTTTCTATTCCAATAATTGATTGAAAATCCCTAACAATTAACGGATACGGATGCGGCCCTACAACCGAACCGATTATATAATGCGTATCGCCGACATTGGTAACCCAATCTCTTATTGCTTCATTTGTAGCATCTTTTAAAGTTCTGCTTCCCGACTTTACAGGCACAACTTCGGCACCAAGCAGTTTCATTCTGAAAACGTTTAGGCTTTGCCTCTCCATATCAACTTCACCCATATAGACAACGCACTTGAGCCCGAATTTTGCAGAGACAGTAGCTGCGGCTACGCCGTGCTGACCTGCTCCCGTTTCCGCAATTATTCTTTTCTTGCCGAGTTTTTTTGCAAGCAGAATTTGCCCAAGCGTATTATTAATTTTATGTGCACCCGTATGGCAGAGATCTTCTCGCTTTAAATAAATTTTACCTCTTCCGTAAACCTTTGTAAGATTTTCAGCGAATGTCAGGGGTGTGGGTCTTCCAGTGTAATTTTTATGAAGAAGACTTAATTCTTCTTTAAATGCCGGATCATCTTTTAATTTGAGATAAGTCTCTTCAAGTTCCTGCAAAGGAGTAATCAATGTTTCGGGGACATACTTTCCGCCGTATTTTCCGAATTTCCCTTTTTCATCGGGAAAGTTATATTTAATTGAGCTGTCCATGAAGTTCTCGTTAGAGTCCGGAGACTCTAACGGAGTCTCCGACCATTCTTTTATTTACAATTGGAGCAAGCTGTTCGATCTTTTCCAGCAATAATTTGAAATTTTTTGGGGTCAATGATTGAAACCCGTCTGACAAAGCTTTATCGGGATGATTATGAACTTCAATCATCAAGCCATGGGCACCGCATGCAATTGCTGCCATTGCCATTGCAGGCACCTTATCCCAGATTCCGATTCCATGCGATGGATCTACGATAATGGGAAGATGCGAATGTTTTTTGATTACAGGAACCGCATTAAGATCGAGTGTATTTCTTGTCTGGGTTTCAAATGTTCTAATTCCTCTTTCACAAAGTATAACATTGTAATTTCCTTGAGAGAGAATATATTCGGCGCTCATAAGGAGATCCTCAATGCTGGCTGCTAATCCGCGCTTTAAAAGAACCGGATTAGTTAGCTCGCCCACCTCTTCAAGAAGCGAAAAGTTCTGCATATTCCTTGCGCCGATCTGGATAATATCTGCAATAGCAGCTATTAAAGGGAGAGTATTTGAATCCTTAGCTTCGGTTACAATCATCATTCCCAGCTCTTTCTTTACATCTGCTAGATATTCAAGACCTTTTTCTTTCAGACCTTGAAAAGAGTATGGGCTTGACCGGGGTTTATATGCACCTGCTCTGAAAAATCTAACTCCCATTTCCTTAAGCTCACCGGCAATATCAAATACCTGCTGCCTGCTCTCTACCGAGCATGGTCCGGCAATTATTGCAATCTCTTCCCCGCCGATCGATTTTCCTTTAAAATTAACCACCGTATCTTCCGATTTTACTTCTCTGCTCACAAGCTTATACGGCTTGGATACCCTGTATACTTCCTCAACCGAATTCATAATCAGAAATTCCTCTTCCGTTAGCGATGTTGTCTGGCCGGTAACTCCGATTGCAAGTTTTTCCGATCCCCATATTTCATGGAACTTGCATCCTTTAGAGAGAATTTTCTGTTTTACATTTTCAATATCTTCTTTAGGCGCATTAAGTTTCATCATTATTACCATTTTTTGCTCCTTAGGTAATTTATTTTATTAAAAAATTCATTGACTTTTTTTTCATCTTTTTTGCCCGGTGCTTTTTCAACAGATGAGGCAAGATCAACGGCAGCGGGTCTTATTTCATTAAAAATATATTCAATATTTTCTGCGGACACACCGCCGGATAGAATTATTTTTTCTCTAAGTGAACCGGGGATATTTTCCCAATCGAATTTCTTTCCGGTGCCTCCGTATGCATCTGCGGAATACGAATCGAGTAGAAATGATGCACTTTCATATCTGTTTAATAATGAATAATCAAAACTTCCGTTTATTCTGAATGCTTTTATTACCGGGAAGTATATATCCAGGATTACTTCGGGATTTTCTTCTCCGTGTAACTGAACCGCATTCAATTTTATTTCAGATGCTGTATTGTTAATGAATTCCGGTGTCTCATTAACGAATACACCGATCTTAGCAGTAAACGGCGACAATCTTTCTATAATCTGCTTTGCGTCTTCGGGATCAATGTATCTCTTGCTGTTCTTATAAAAGATAAATCCCAATGCATCAGCTCCGGAACTTTCGCAAAGAAGCGCATCTTCAAAATTTGTAATGCCGCAGATTTTAATTTTCAAACCGGCACCACTCTTTCATTTCCTTTAATTTGGAACCGATATCTTTTGCTTTCATAAAATGTTCGCCGACAAGGACTACATCAGCCCTGTTTTCTTTCAGATATTTCACATCATCCTTAGATTGTATTCCGCTTTCTGAAACAATTTTTATATTTTCCGGAATCTCCTTTGCAACTTCTGCAGTAGTTTTAAGATTAACAGAAAAATCTTGCAGGTTCCTGTTGTTGATCCCGATAAGGTTATTCAAACTATAATCTATTTTTTCCAGTTCATCCTTCGAGTGTAACTCAAGGAGCACTTCTAATCCTGCTTCAATTGCGGCATGCGATAATTCATTAATCTGGCCTTTGGTTAAGGCTTCAGAAATCAGAAGAATAATATCTGCCCCGTATGCTTTCGATTCAAATACCTGGTATTCATCAATTATAAAATCTTTACGCAGTAAAGGAGCCTGTTTTTCTTTTGCAATGTCTGATAAAAATTTCAAATCACCCTGGAAAAAATTTTTGTCAGTTAAGATTGAAACTGCCTCAACGCCCTCTTGAAAATAAATATCCGCAATTTTTTTATGATCAAATTTTTCTCTTATTACTCCTTTTGAAGGGCTGGCTTTTTTAATTTCCCCAATGATGGAAATATTACCGTTTTTATTTAAAGATTCCAGAAAACAGAATGATTTTTTTTCGAAAAATTCCATCTCTCTGAATGAATTCAAAGTAAACTTTTTCTTAAGCCTGGAAACTTCTTCTTTTTTTACTTCTAATATTTGGTATAGAATATTCATTTTTTTCGGGGATATCATCTAAGCAGCCCGGTTACTGAATTTCTTCAATTCATTCAATTTATTTAAAGCAGCTCCGCTGAATATTGATTCCTCAGCCGCCTTTTTACATTCATTAAGATCATCAGATAAACCGGCGCAGAATAACGCTAATGCAGTATTTGCCGCAATGGTATGGAATGCCCCGTTCTTTGTTTTATTTTCAAATACTTGAAGTATAATTCGTGCATTTATACGCGGAGTATCGCCTGCTATCTGGTGATCGCTTATTAAAGGATAATTAAATGTTTCATTGGTGATTGAGTAATTTTTAACCTCGGAATCTTTGTTGTATTCATAAATGGTTGTGGATTCACCCAAATATACTTCATCATATTTATCATTGCAGCAAAGGAAACATACTTTATCAAGATCTAAATACTTTGCTGCCTCAGACATCGTCTTCGCGGCCTTTGAACTAAATGTACCGATAATCTGTTTTTTTACTCCGGCCGGATTTGTAAGAGGTCCAAGCATATTGAATACGGTTTTTATTCCCAATTCTTTCCGAACAGAAGCTGCATGCTTCATTGCAGGATGATACAGAGGTGCAAATAAGAAAGTAATACCAATTTCGTTTAATGCTTCTTCCGATTGTTCAGGTGAAAGATTAATATTGATTCCCAATTCCTGAAGAACATCGGCACTCCCGCATTTACTGGATATTGACCGGTTTCCGTGTTTTGCCACTTTTACTCCCGCTCCTGCAGCAGCAAAAGCTGTGGCCGTTGAGATATTAAAAGTGCCGGAACCATCGCCGCCGGTTCCGCATACATCGATTACATTGCTGTCTCCGCAGCTTATTTTGATGCTTTTTTCTCTCATCGCTTTGGCAAAACCTGCAACTTCTTCAGGAGTTTCCCCTTTTGATTTCAGTGCAATTAATAATCCGGCAAGATGGGAGTTGTTAACATTGCCGTTCATTATTTCACTCATTATCTGAAAAGATTCGTCAAAAGAAAGATTCTCTTTTGCTACTATTTTTTCCAAGTATTCTTTCATTTTACTGCTCCAGCCAGTTTTTTACTATATTTTTTCCTTCATCGGTTAAGATTGATTCGGGATGAAATTGAATCCCCTCCACCGGGTAATTTTTATGTCTCACGCCCATGATTATTCCGTCATCGGTTTCGGCGGATATTTCAAGAACTTCAGGCAAGGTTTTTCTGTCGATTATTAAAGAATGGTATCTTGTTGCCACAAATTTTTGAGGAATATTTTTAAAAATTGTTTTCTCGTCGTGCCGGATCAGCGAAGTCTTTCCATGCATTAAAACCGGGGCTTTTACTACTTTCGCGCTATAAGATATTCCCATTGCCTGATGTCCCAGACAGACGCCAAGAATTGGTGTAGTTTTTCCAAACTCTTTTATTGCAGACAAAGTAACATTGGAATCTTCGGGCCTTCCCGGGCCGGGTGAAATCAAAATTTTGTCCGGCTTAAGTTTGGAAATTCCCTCTTCGTCAATTTCATCATTTCTTTTTACAACTATCTGATTGCCGTTGAAATTACCCACGAGCTGAACAAGGTTGTAAGTAAATGAATCGTAGTTATCAATTACCAGGATTCTCATCTATCACCTCCGCATATTTTAATGCTTTAACCATTGCAGCAGATTTATTTCTAATCTCTTTTGCTTCAAGCTCAGGCCGGCTGTCTGCAACAATTCCGGCACCGGCCTGCCAGTAAATCTCATCACCTTTTGCAAACAAAGTTCTAATTGCAATGCACATATCAAGGTTGCCTGAAAAATCGAAATAGCCGACTGCGCCTGCATAAACATTTCTTGCATTTTTTTCATACTGATCAATAAGCTGTATTGCACGGATTTTCGGAGCACCCGTTACAGTACCGGCCGGAAAACAAGCCATCAATGCATCAATTGAATCTTTATCTTCCGCAAGCTCCCCTTCCACTTTTGAAACAATATGCATCACATGTGAGTACCTTTGAACCTTCATGCTCTCCGTTACTTCTACAGTACCGTATCTGCAAACGCGCCCCAAGTCATTTCTTCCCAGGTCCACCAGCATTGTATGTTCTGCAAGTTCCTTCGGATCATTCATCAGTTTCTCTTCGAGACGATTATCTTCTTCTATGGTTTTACCCCTCTTCCTGGTTCCCGCAATCGGAAGCAACTGAGCTCTTCTATTTTTCACCTTTAAAAGATCTTCGGGTGAAGTTCCGATGATTGTAAAATTATTTTCGAATTCCAGGAAGTACATATACGGGGACGGGTTTATGATTCTTAAAGCGCGGTAAACATTTAATAAATCCCCTTTAAACTTAGTGGAAAATCTTTTTGATATGACAATCTGGAAAATATCCCCTTCCGAAATATTATTTTTCCCTGCTTCAACTTGTTTATAAAACTCATCCGGATTAAAATCTTCCAAAATTTCTCCAGGAATTAAAAAATCTGTCGAATAATTAACGGGTTCTTTCAGTTCCTGACGAAGCTTTAATAATTCATTTTTTGCATTAATGTAGGCTTCTTCTAAATTTGTTTCTTTTTCAATAAGTGCATTTGATATAAGGATTATTTGATGTTTATGATGATCGAAGGCGAGAATTGTATTGTATATTCCGAATATCGAATCGGGATTGTTAAAGCTTTGAGAATTAAACGTGATTATTTTTTCCACAAGGGAAATATTTTCATATCCCAAATAACCGACAATCCCGCCGGTAAAATCGGGCAGCCCTTCAATTTTAGGCTGCTTGTATCTTTTAATCTCTTCTCTGATGTATTCAAAAATCGATTTATGAAAATTCTTTTTTGTTCCGTTTACCTGCTCGGTAATATCGTAGTTTTCATTCTTAAAAATTTTAAAAGGATTCTTACCTATGAATGAGTAGCGCGCCATGTTTGCAGTTTTTTCAACCGATTCAAGAAGGAAATTTTGTTTCCCTTTTTCCCTGATTTTTAGATATGCCAGAACGGGTGTAAGCAGGTCGGCAGTTATTATTTCATATACCGGGATTAAGTTATAATCTTTTGCAAGATTTTTAAATTGTAAAAAATTCATACAATATTGAATTTTATTGTTATTAAAGTTTTTATTATTCCTGTCAGACCAAAAAAAAACCCTTCCCAGTATGCCTGAGAAGGGTTTTATTATAAGTATTTCTCTAGGATTACTGAGTCATATTCTTAAGCATATTAAACCACCACCAAAATATTGGGCTGAAATAGAAGTTTGCGTAATAATATGTCTCAGTGTTCTGTTTCATTTTTGTGGATGTAAATGTAACATCTGTTTTGCTGTTTGTCAATAAGCTGAATAAATTTTTTTTTCTTACATATGATATAAATCATTAAATTGTCCAAAAAAGAAGGTAATCAGCGCTGCCTATATCTCCATAAGTTCAATTTTAATGGACATACTAACCCTCTGCGTAAGGTTGCTAGTGATTCTTCATTGTTTTTATATTTGAATATTCAAATAATTAAATTGTAAATAAATGACAAGAGAGCTGTTCAGATCAAAGATTCACCGTGCTACCGTAACAATGGCGGAATTGTATTACGAAGGGAGTATTACAATCGACAAAAAGCTGCTCGAAGCAGCGGATATTCTTCCCTACGAAAAAGTACAGGTTGTAAATTTAAATAACGGAAGCAGACTAGATACTTATACACTAGAAGGCCCTGCAGACAGCGGCATGATCTGCTTAAACGGACCGGCAGCCAGACTCGGCATTATAGGAGACGAAATAATAATTATTGCTTATTCTCAAATGTCTGATGAGGAAGCCCGTAATTTTAAGCCGAAAGTGGTTCTAGTTGACAAAAATAACAAGGTGACCAAAATTCTTTAAAGCGTACAAGAAGAGCAAATCCATTGATTTTATTAAATCTTTTCATTAAAATTTGCTTGGAATTATAAGGAACAGGACATGAAAAAATTCTTATTTTTATTGGTTTTAGGATTCTCAATGTTGACCTATGCTCAATATAAGGATTCCGGCTTCCCTACTTCTCATATAAGCGACGGGCTGATAAACAATAATTCGGGCAGTTTGTTCGGGTTCCTGAATTCCGAGAATTTTTTTATGAAACATTCTTTCAGCTTGTCGTATTCTGCTTTCGGGGGTGAAGCCTTATCTCTTGGAGTATATACCAACAGCATGTTTTACAAGTTTAATAACAATCTTAATGCCCAGCTCGATGTTAGTCTTGTGCAGTCGCCTTACAGCACATTGGGAAAAGATTTTCAGAAAAACATAGGCGGGTTTTATATCAGCAGAGCTGCAGTTAATTATAAACCCTGGAATGACGTTTTAATTTCTCTTCAGTACAGGCAGCTCCCTTATAATTATTATAATTCTTATTGGGGATTTTACGGAGACAGAAATTTCAGCGACAGCTTTCGCGATGATTTTCTTTTCAGAAAATAATTTTCATATTTTACCACAGCCGCAGGCAAGATCATTTACGTGAAGGAAAAGGTCCCCTCAAAAAGGAACGGACAAAAAACCGCTATTAAATCCTCTGCACAAAATTTCATTTTAAATTCCATAATTGTCGTTCTCTGTTTAATAATTGCTTTTATGGTTTTCTCGGTTGTCACCAAATTTCAGAAAATAAAAGAAACAGTAAGTGATGAAGGAAAAAAGAAGCCTGCCGCAGATATAGTTCAGCTTGAGGTTCTTAACGGCTGCGGCGTATCGGGAATAGCGGAAAAGTTTACGGAGTACCTGAGGGAAAAAAATTTTGATGTAGTGCAGGTCGGGAACTATATTTCTTTCGATATTGATAACACAATGATAATTGACCGGACAGGCAATGTTGCCAATGCCGAAAAAGTCGCCGGCTACCTAGGCCTAGATAACAGCAGCATTATACAGCAGATAAATAATGATTATTTTTTAGACGTGACTTTAGTTATCGGCAAGGATTACGGACAACTGATCGCTCAATTGCCAAATTAAATTAAAAGGCAGCTAATGAATTCAAAGCAGCTAGCAGAAAAAATAACAGAACATATATTCAGCAAAAAAGGGTACGATATTATTTTACTTGATCTCCGGAAATTAACCACTATTGCAGATTATTTTGTAATCTGCAGTGCGGACTCCGATACACAGGTCAAAGCGATTGCCGACGAAATTGATTCGAAGCTTTCCGAAGAAGGGATAAAGTCGTGGCACATTGAAGGCTACCGTGCATTAAACTGGGTATTAATCGATTACGTCGATGTAGTTGTTCATATATTCAAGAAAGATTCGCGTGAATATTATAAGCTTGAAAAGCTTTGGGGAGATGCGCCGTCGGTTAAAGCTGAAGATCC
>Ga0105106_10002638_pt1 | contig 12862 bp, 16 predicted proteins | sample PPLLaktember2015_5_FD_79109 | JGI IMG/M metagenome (GOLD analysis project Ga0105106, IMG submission 79109) | Freshwater sediment microbial communities from Prairie Pothole Lake near Jamestown, North Dakota, USA - PPLs Lake P8 Core (1) Depth... | ecosystem: Environmental > Aquatic > Freshwater >...
CAATTATAAATTATCGTCGAACGGCCTTCCCGTGCTTGATGATTGCATTGGACACTTGGACTTCTCATTGGAGAGCTCAATTGACGCGGGTGATCATACCCTCTTTATCGGGAGAATTAAAGCAGGCGCCATTATGAAAGCCGCTGAAGCAATCACGTTATCAACTGCCAACTACAGGGGTATATATCGAGGATCACAATAATCACACAGACTCCTGCAACTGGAAACGATTACTGTACATCAACGGGGTTTGTTTGGAGGGCATTATGAAGAAGTCAGCATTGACACTGCCGGAAATTATGCTCATTGCCGGCACTCGCGTAATGCTTGGGGTGGGTGCAGGACTATTGCTTGCAGATGTAATAAGGGAGGATAAGCGAAAGAAGGTTGGATGGAGATTGTTGCTGGTCGGCGCAATAAGCACGATCCCGTTGGCCATAGATGTCTTTAGCAAGAGGAAGTGAATAGCCGCCCTAAAGAAGCTTGATCTAACAGTGAGTGTCAAGCCCGGTATTAACTTCTTGCTGCTGTCAACATCTCTATTAGCAAATCGATTTTATTTGAGGATGCGCAGATGAAGCTGATCACAAATCGAGCGGTAATCATAGTAAGACCAAAGGCACCCTACATTGACTGGGTCAGAAGTGCCGATGAGGAAAGCAAGCATATCACAGCTGAAGAAATAGCAGCAGAACCGAATGTCTACCTGGTCGATGCCTATGAGACGGACGGAGAAAAGGATGAGCTCATAGCGAAAAACTACAAGGCGATATTTGAAGAGGAATTGAACAGCTGGCTGATGGATGAATCTGCATGGCCAAAGAAAAGGGATTTGAAGACCTTCAAAGAATGGTTCCATGTGGACTTTCACAGCATGGTGTTTGATCTCAGTGATAAAGATTATCTTGTTGAAGACCATTGATGTCCGGCTGGTAAGTTCTGATTTGTATAGCTATTTCCGTTTCAATCGGGACTGCTAAACGCTTCTCATTAAGAGTTCCTACAACCTCCCATCGGCATGTAATTTGCTTCATTCTATCGCCGAGGTAGGGGAGGCTCCTTCCACTTAAACCTCCGAATTATCAAGCATATACCACTACATGGCCTCCCCGCTTGCTTATTTTTCACAGCATATAGGAAGTTCCTCCTATATTGAAGTTGCCTATTTTTGAACTGCAATAAGGAAACATTATGAGAAAGCTGCTTACTGTCACATTTTCCCAAGCCGTTTTTATCTTTTGTTCAATTATATCAATTGTAATTTTTTATAGTACGCAGACGGTAAAGGCAGAGAGTAGCCTCACAGTTGAAGGAGTCTGGGTAATGACATCCAAAAATCATGACGATAATCTTGAGGACGATGTCACCATTGTGCGGAAAGGTGACGGATATGAAGTTAGAGAAAAGAGCGGAGGTGGAGTTCCTAAACTATTTCATGGAAATGCAACTGAGATTATACGAGAGAAAACTTTATCATATGAAGAACTGGCACGCTTCTATACTCGTGCGCCAGCCTCAGCTCTTAGACAAGTAGGCAAATTAAAGTATAGATGGAAATATACTCTTTTATCAGATGGTCACTCGATGCTCCATAAGAGTGATACCTACAAGATCACCTGGGATCAGAATTCTGGTAATTTGCTGAAGGTCGATTTCAATCCTTTTGGCTATATTGCAACCCTTGTACGTGTTTCCGGGCCAGAGCGAACCAAAGAAAAAATACCTTTCACTTCAGCCACTGCTCAGGTTGAATCCCGCGGAGAGTTCTATGTCCTTACCAAGGATGCCCGCAAGCTGTCCGGAAAAGACGCCAACCAGATACCCCTTGAGGAGGGCACCAAGGTAATCACCGGAAGCAGCGGACATGTACGCATGAAGTTGCCCGATGACACGACCTTCACCATAGGACCCAACAGCGACATAGTCATTGATTCATTCATCTATGATCCCGACAATACCCCGAAGAAGGTTGTAGCAAACATGTCTAAGGGGGTATTCCGCTGGGTGACGGGAAAGACAAAAGCGCTACAAGATACAGAGATGAAGGTCAAGCTCCCTGTAATGGCTGTGGGTATCAGAGGGACAGACTTTGAAGCCACCGTCAAACCTGACAGCAGCGGTTCTGTGGTACTTCACTTTGGCCAATTGGAGATAACGGAAAACAAGACGGGATTCAAGTTCATCATGGATGCCGGATACAAGGTCACATTTAATGCCGATGGTACCGTCAGTCATCCGATGAAAGCTGATTGACAGTAATATAACCGATGTTCCCTTGTATTTATCCAGAACCGCGAAAATCGGAACAATTAATGGAATGATTCCAATCAGATAGAACGGTAAAAAGCAGGGAATGAGAATCTGTTCATTAGGAAATCACAGAACATCCTAGCCATTCAATGCGACCCGTGTTAGATTAAAATTGTTGCTCCACTGTCGAGATGAGCAAGAGAAACCTATTAGAGGGAAACACTCGTAATGAAAATGAAGAAATGGAAAGATCTTGCGGGGCACAGGGCGGGATGCCCCTATAAAGGGGTAGCGGTCTACGGCAGCGAGGCAGAGATGGCCAAACATTACTCCAGATATTGTCCCGGCTGCAATAATCCGGTCAAGTGGGAAGAGGAAAAACAGGAAAAGGAAAACGCTGAGTTTAAGTCATGACAATCACACTATCCGTACCCGAATCCTCTCTAACCTACCCAGATTCATTTCACATAACTCACTGATAAGACTTGATATATCCACAGATGTCCCTCAGCAGTCTTAAAGTTAGGCTGTCAAAATGCCGATAATATGTTCAAAGCCGGAATCATCCGAGTTTTCCTATGAACAGCATCGATAGCAGCATAGCCATCAGAGGAATGGCAGCCAGAGTCGGGGCAAGATCACAATCTGAGTCTCATTCCGGAAAACCGCCTGTCAAAGACACTGCTATTAAATCCGGCCCCGGCAATACCCGATTCAATCCTGTGCAGACCGAGGTTTCCTTTTCTACCTATGGATCCCGTAATGAGCGGATCGCTGTCGTTGTAAAGAACAAGGATACTGGAGTGGTCATCCGCGAAATCCCCTCCAAGGAACTACAGAAATTGCATGTCAATCTTGACATGCTTGCCCAGGCATGTCAGTACTTCACAGTCAACGCATCCCGTGTTGGCGCGTTATAATCGACAACAAAGATCCAACATCATAAATAGAATACTGAGTTCATGAGCCCGAATGTAGTCATAAGTATTAGACACTGATGAAGGAGCGAAGTATGAAGCATTTTCTGTTCACCATCATGATAATCCTTTTTGCCGTCTCAGCACATGCCGCCGATGTCGGAGTGTCTGTAAGTGTTGGCCAGCCAGGTTTCTATGGTCGCATTGATATAGGAAACTATCCGCAACCTGAACTTATTTACACACAATCGGTCATGGTTCGGCCAGCGCCCGTCGGCGTTGTTTATCAACCAATTTACGTGCACGTACCTCCTGGCCATGAGAAAAAATGGAGCAAGCACTGCCATAAATACAATGCCTGCGGCCGCCCTGTCTATTTCGTGCGTGACAGGTGGTATAATGATACCTATGTGCCTCAGTATCAAGCTCGTCACGGCAAGGATCATGGCGGGAAGAAAGACAAAGGACACGAGAAGAAGAATAAAAAGGACAAGCACGGGCACGGCAATGGCCATGATTAAGAATGATCAATTTAACATCTTCTAAGCAAATTGATTCTGTCCGGAGCTTTAAATTGATTGACGAGATGGAAAAGTACAAAGATAATTATTACTAGAATATTAGATCTAGTCGGCACATTGATAACGTTGATAACGCTGCAGCGGGGATGCAAGAGAAGGAGACAACAAAATGAAAAAATTGCTTTTAGGGGCAATCCTTTTAACACTGGTGAGTGTTTTTCCTGTCACGGCGATGGCAGAGGTAAGTGTGGGAATTGGAATTTCCCTGCCGCCCATTGTGATCGGTGGACCGCCGGAAGTGGTCGTATTGCCGGATACCAGTGGCGTTTACGTTGTCCCTTATGTAGAAGCAGACCTGTTTTTCTGGAATGGCTGGTGGTGGAGACCATACGGGGGCGGCTGGTATCGCTCACGTTATTATGATCGTGGCTGGGGTTATTACAGCAGGGTTCCGGTTTTTTATTATGATGTGGACCCACATTGGAGACGACATTATTCAAATCGTCATTGGAATGAACGTCCTTGGAATTATCGCCCAATTCCGCATTCGCAGCTTCAATCAAATTGGAAAGGATGGCAAAATAACCGATATTGGGAAAAACAACGAAAATGGGATGTTCAGGGTTATTCAGCTCAACCACAAAAACAGAGACAGGAAGTAAGACGACAAAGGCAAGTAGAATATCAACAGAGACCAGAAGTTAAGCAGCATCAACAGTATAGACGAGAGCAACAGAAACAGCAGGTTCAGCAGTCTCAGAAACAGAGGCAGGAAAAACAAAAGCAGCAGCCGCAGGTTCAACAACAGAAGCAGCGGCAAAATCAACCACAGGTCCAGCAACATCAGGGGCAGCAGCAACCCCCCAAAGGGCAATCTCGACCACAGGATCAGCAACAGAAGGGGAAGTCCCAACACCAGGAATCTCAAGGAAAACCCGAGAAAGGGGATGCCGAACATAGAAAGTAGGCATGCAGGAAAGTTTAAGACGTAACCAGTCCATAATCAATTGTTAAGGGGAGCTTTTATCGGCTCCCTTTTTTTGTGTTTTTTTGTGTGAGGGATAATGAACATCGATACGTCTTAGGACTGCAAAAAAAGGGATCCCGATTGATTCGGAATCCCTTCATGATGAATTAAATAAGGAAGAACAGAGTTTATTTCACTGCATCCTTCAGCCCCTTACCCGCCGTGAACTTGGGCACCTTCTTCGCCTTGATCTTGATTTCCTTTCCTGTCTGGGGGTTGCGTCCCGTTCTGGCGGCTCGCTTGGCTACCTTGAAGGTTCCGAACCCAACAATGGTCACATCAGCGCCCTTCTTCAGCGACTTGGTGATGGCCGCAAAAACGGCATCGACAGCACCCGCAGCTTCCTTCTTCGTATTGGTAAACTTCTCGACTTCCTTGATCAGCTCGGCCTTGTTCATGTTCTCCTCCTTTTTTGGTTAATCCATTTCTCAGATATGGAAGTGTCTATTAGTGTAAATTCCTTTAAATATCAAGGAAATATAATGAGAAACGAGACTTTTTGGAGCAGGGTGACGATACGGGATGAGCCTTCCTTTCTTTTCCGTAAAGTTCTGATTCTCAATTCTTCTGTCAATAAGCGATTGCAATCATAAATCAACAGCCGGGCAGAGATGACCGCAAGCCGAGGGATGACGAGACCCCATTCTCAGATGAGGACGTGGTTTTTGCTATAAATCTTAATAGTTTGCCTGATTTTTGCAAAGGCATGGGGAGAGAGACATGCCCTCCTAAAACCGGTCCGAGATTTATGCCAGAATGAGGAGCATGAAACCAGTCACGTAAAGTTTCGCTATCCTTCGTGGACACAGCGTTAAAGTAGTCATGACAAGGGGACGAATATGGCTGACAAGAACGAGAATCATCTAATATTTCTCTTACGTTTATTAATGACAACCGGCCTGAGCATTACAGCCGTATTATTCTCTTCAGACATTTATGCAGACATCAAAGGTGCTCCGACTGGAATATGTCAGGTATGGAACGGGCGGGAATATGTTTCACAGCCTTGCAGCAAGGGGGGGGGATCCCCTCCATCATCCCGGCGATGGGAGAGAGAGCAAGAGGAGCAGGAGCGGATAGACCGCAACAACGAATCGATGAGACGCGCCAAAGAGATCATGCGGAAGGCAGATGCCTTGTATGATGCAGGAAGATACCTTGAGGCGCTGGATCTTTATCTTGAGACGGGAAAAGTATGGTCTCGTTGGGGGGTGGACCAATTTGGAAACACATTTGAACAGAAGATCACAAACTGCAGGTCGATGATCTATGTAAAGGATGCAAAAGCGGCAATTAACCAGGAGGATTACGAACGTGCCGCCAGTCTACTCGGTGAAGCTCAGTCAATCAACAGCAAGTATGCCGACCGCTGGGAGGATCTTCGAAAGGAATGCGAAAGCGACGCTTTGACAAAAAAAGCAGTGAAGTTGATTGATCAGGGTAATTATAAGGAAGCCGAGTCATTGCTTACCAAGGCGGTCAAGATTTATCCAAAGAGCGACTGGACCTATAACAATCTGGGAAGGGCCCTGTCAGGCCAGAAACGTTATAAGGAGGCGGAAGTATTTTTCATGCAGGCCATTCAATTGAATCCTGAAATTAAGTCCGCCCGTTACAATTTGGGACAGGCTCTGCAAAATCAGAATCGCAACATAGAAGCGGAGAAAGCCTTTCGCGAACTTATCAAAATTGCCCCTGATTACCCGGATGCATACTATCAACTGGGTGTCGCCTTGACTACTCAGAATCGCGACAGCGAGGCGGAAGCAGCTTTCCGACAAGCCGTAAAGCTCAGCCCGAGTGATTCGTGGGCCCATTACAAACTCGGAATAGCGCTAGACTCGCAGAACCGCTACAGCGAGGGAGAGCGTGCTTATCGCCAGGCCATAAAGCTCGAACCAGACAATTCAGATTTCCACTACTACCTTGGACGTGCCCTCGCCAAGCAGAACCGGTACGCAGAGGCAGAGGCAGCTCTGCGACAGGCGGCAAAACTTGCGCCTCGTGATCCAAAGGCATACCACGGTCTTGGTCGCACTTTGGAGAGTCAGAATCGGCAGGCGGAGGCAGAGGCCGCATACCGTAAGGCAACCGAACTCTCTCCAAAAGAGGCTTCGACCCACAAACGCTTGGGAGATACGCTAAGAAACCAGCAACGCTATCAAGAGGCGGAGGCGGCGTACAAAAAAGCTCTGAGTATTGAGCCCGACGATAAAAATATTCAAGAATCGCTTCAGTACCTGACTTCCCTTCAGCAGGCTGCAATAGCCGAAAAACACAGCAAAGACTCTCTGAACAACAAGCCGCTCGATAAGATGAGTATCGAAGCCAGAAAAGGTTTCGATTCGGGAGGTACCACAATTTCCGGTCCGTCACCGGTCGATGCGCGAGGGGTAAAGCCTGCTGTTGTTTCTCCCAGGATTGCTAATCATCCGACCTATAAATCTTTGCAGAAGGAGGAGGATGGCTTGATCAAACAACGGGAGGTGCTTGAGACTGAACTGGCCGAGATCAAGAAGCGAAAAGAAGTAAATGTCACGGACAAAGGATTGTATGCAGTCGAAGAGGCAAAGAAGAAGCAGCAGATCTCGAATGTTCAAAGCCAGATCGGGGTCATTAAGGTTAAAAAGCAGGATTTCATTGTCTCCTTCAAAGAGGAGGAAGGCGAAACTCCAAAAGGAGGGAAACAGTGAACCCGAAGAGTATTATTTTTTATCTTGCCGTGGTCGTCCTTCTGGTTTTCAGTGTTGACCCTGTTCTCGGCCAGAATGTACCTAAAATAATGGATATTCCTGAGTCCTTACCTGTCCCTCAGCGTCAAGAGTTAAGCACTCAAAGGGATCACCTCAGAAAGGTAAGAAACGAGATACGCGAGAAAACAGAGTCCCATAATCGTCAGTGCACGAATGTAGAGGAGAACTCAACAGTTGCGGCAACCTGTGCCGTCGAACAAGCCCGTCTCAAGGAAAGGATAATCGCTTATGCTGAAGACGTGAAGAAATATAACGAACGCATAAAAAAAGGCATGGCAGAGGCCCCACCGGATATCACTACGCCTATGAGTCCCATTGTTTGCAAGGAGCAGGGAGAGTTCGATCAGAGGAATACAGAGTGGCTTCATAGGCAACAGAAGTTAATCAAGCAAACGGTTGAAGAAGATAAAGCATGGACAAATGAAGCTATAGCATCGATCTTACAATTACGAGCCCCGAATCCGGTCTTTCGGCCAAAGGCGCTGGATGATCTGCATCCTGGTGACATTCTTCTTCTCGCGCCAGATGATTCTCTCATCGCGACGGGAATAACAGTAGCAGACCCCTTGTACAGGGCAATTGACTTCTTTTCGGCCGGCGATGTCTCAGCCCCCAGACTGAAACGGGGTGCTGCCTCCCATGCATTGACTTTTATCAGGACTGTAAATGGAGAAATGCTCTTCCTGGATCACACCAATGAAGGAAGCCGAATCCTCAACGCAGATGCGTATCTGCGCAAGTACGGAGAAAGACCAATGTATATTGCGAGACCCCAGGCAAAAGTTGATGGAAGAAAGCTCTGGGAGGTTGCCAGGGAAGCCGCAATGAAAAAGAAGTCTGACTACGGTTTTATTGGCAAGAACATCGTTTGTTCAGAGCGGGCAGCCATTGCAGTCGCAAAAGCAACGGGAACTCCGATTGATAAAGAACATCATACCATGAAGAAGATCTGGGGACCCGTTGATATAACTCCGAACGATTTTTTTGATGACAAACACGTCGGCAAGTTCTTTCTTGTCTCCACAACTTCCATTCTGCCTAAAAAGAAGCAATCGGGTAAGTGAGTCATCATGAAAAAGATGTATTTAGTTGTCTTATTAATATTCGTATCGTCATTCATGACATCGACCCCTGTGCAGGCCGGTGAGATGTTCAATGCAGTTCTTTCCGACAACAAAGAAAAGGTCAGCCAATTGCTGGCTCACGGGGCACCCGTCAACTCCCGTTACGAAAACCAGAACACAGCACTTCATTGGGCAGCCGGCGCCGGCAGCACCGGCGTGGCTCGACTCCTTATCGAAAAGGGTGCTGACGTAAATGCCAGGAACAAGAACGGGTGGACTCCGCTGCATGTGGCCGCTACCGGTGGCTTTTATTTTGTTGGCCATTATCTGGAGGCACTCTGGAAAATAGAATCGGACAGTGGAAAACTTGCGGAGGCCATCCGACGTCGAAGGGTGGAATTATCATTACGGTCTGAACGGGCCGGGTACCAGGGGGATGTGTCTCATCTGGAAAACATCATGGAGCCGGGGCAACAATATTTCAGGATGGCAGTCCTTCTCATCGAGAAGGGTGCTGATGTGAATGCCCTTGACAGAGCGAATCTCGCACCTCTTGATTTGGCACTGCTTTACAGCGATACGAAAATCGCGGGCCTTCTTATCGAGAAGGGAGCAGATTTCAAAGCCAACGGAGAAGCTAAACTTTCCATAGCAACACGTACCGGCAGAACCAAAATCGTCGCTGAAATGATCCGGAAAGGGGTGAAGTTTGACCCCCAAAACATGCCGATATCTCTTCTCATCGCCGCCGGGCTGGGTTGGACCGATATTGCCGGTCTTCTCATAGCCAATGGCGTCAACGTCAATGGCGGCAAAGAGGAGTGGGAGAAATCCCCACTCCATTGGGCAGCCAGAGCAGGTCGTTCAGATATGGCCATACTCCTCATCAAGAAAGGTGCAGATGTCAACGCACGTGGCAGGGATCGGCAGACCCCTCTGCATGCGGCGGTCTCCAACGGTCACACGGACATCGCGACCTTGCTGATCACCAAAGGGGCCGAGGTGAACGCACGGAATCAAGATCAGGGCACGCCGCTCCATGTGGCCGTCGCTCAGGGGCAGACGAAGGCGGCAGGGCTTCTCATTGGGAAGGATGCCGACCTCAATGCCCGCGACAAGGATCAGTGGACACCTCTCCATTGGGCAGCAGCAGCAGGAAAGGCTGATGTTGCAAAGCTCCTCATCGACAAGGGTGCCGACGTCGATGCACGTGACGGAATGCAATGGACACCGGCTGAGACGGCTGAACAGAATGGCCACCCCGACCTGGCCGCGATGATTCGCAGCGGAAAGACAAGCGTCGGTAGATAATATGGGCAAAGAGTCATCATTTATGTCGCCGAAATTTTTATCTGTCGAATATCACACGAGATTCTTTACCCAGGTGCTAAGGAACCGCCAACATTTAAAGTCTAGGGAAAGCCAAGATACGACTTTCACCTCCACGACGGAGATGTTCATCTCTTTCGCGGTGTGCCTGATCCTTGCGATCATTGGGATACCATCGGCTGCACAGGGGTTGATTGTTGGGTGGATACTGAGCATCGTCGGCGTCGGTGGGATCGTCGCTCTCATGATCTTAAGTGTGAGCGGTCAATGGGGCGAGCGACCGACGTATGATGATTTTCTAAAAGGAGTGTTTTTCTTTTTCGTCTCCTTTGGCATCTTCGTTGGGATACCTGCCGGCATGGAGAGTCATTCTTTCTGGATTGGAGTGTCGGCCAGCTTGGTGGGTCTCGTTGGTGGTTATGCGCTCGGCATTTTTGCAGGAATGCAGCTTCAACGTTTAGGCTGGTTTGCCATCATCCTGAACATTATAGCGGCTTTTGCGGCTATCGTTCTGGTTGGCACGACGTTGCTCATGCTGTTTTTGCCTATGTTGTGATAAGGCTGACTGTATGCACGTGCACAGCACACATCTTGGGATTTTCAGGAAAAACCGGAATGAAGCGGGCTCTCACTGCAAAAAAAGAGATTCTCGATATGGGTCTGGATGACATTACCGGTCTCTATGAGATTATCTGGCGCCTGAATACGCTTTGGCCCGAGATCGACATTGGGGAGAAATACCGTTTGGCAGATGAGGCTTTGCGGGACCTTCTTAAAAGAGACGGCGTCACCCTGATCAAGCAGTGGGATAAGAAGGGGCAACGTCATTGCGAAACGATAGCTGCAGAAAAAATAGACGAGATTCTTCGCAACCCTGTGAGTTGGTATCCCAGCATATCGGACGATCCGACCCCTCACGATGACCCTCCGTTATGCCCATCTTGCCCCCTCCCGCGAGCGCCATATAGTCTGTTCGAATCTCCTTCAGGATCGTCACGCAGGCACGGCATTTCCTCCGACCTGAGATGTAAGAAATGGGTTATTGCTACCGGGCTTGGCTACGGGCCCAGCAGGGACCTGAACGCTGACTTCAGTTTACCGGGTGGATAGATCGGCCGGGACGAGGCATGATTCGGGGAGGCGGCGCAAAGGCAAACGAAGTCGTGCAACAGTCGGCAAAGTGCCGGACATCGGCATCCTTGAGCGTGACGGCCGGGTTCATGTCCGTGTTGTACCGGATAACACAGCAGTCACGCTGTTGAGACGCCAGTCTAGAAAGTTAGCTAAACTGTATCGTCGTTTATACTGGTCTTCGCCCCTGAATGAACCCGATCACAATCACAACGATTGCGATGACCAGCAGGATATGAATAAAACCACCGAGCGTATAGCTACTCACCAACCCCAGCAGCCACAGAACGATCAGAATGACAGCAATTGTCCACAACATGGGATCCCTCCTTTTCGGTCGCGCATTCCCGCTGCCGGCCGTCGCGTTTCATGTGCTGCCGGGCAGCGGGGAATAGCGGGGTATCCAGCTACTCCTCAAAAACCTTCTTGACGTCGCCGATCTTTTGCTGAGTCTTGCCGGCCACCTTTTCTCCGGTCCCTTCGGCTTCCAATTCTTCGTTATCGGTCATATCCCCGGCCATCTCTTTGATTTTACCTTTTACTTCATGATACTTGCCTTCCACCTTGTCCTTCGTGCTGGATTTCATGGTCATTCTCCTTTTCGATTTGGATTTACCTTGCAGGGTATCTGCAGTGAACGATGGGTTCACGGCGTTAATGAGGTTCCCGCTGGCCTGAATTGCTTCACCGGAAAGAAAAAGACAACGGCTGCCTATTTCACGATGAGAGCATTCTTGACGGATTCGACCCCTTTGACACTGCGAGCGATCTCCCCCGCCTTATCTTTAGCTTTTTGAGAATCGACAAAGCCGCTCAGCGAAACGACGCCTTTGCGGGTTTCGACGCTGATCTGAAACGACTTGAGAAATTCATCGGCTGCGAGCGACGATTTTATTTTGGTTGTGATGACGGAATCATCGACAACTTCCCCCGTGCTGGACTGTTGCGGTGCCGGTGAGCAGGCCATAAAGGCGGCGATCATCAGCAGGACGACAAGAAAACGGATAACGATATAACTCTTTTTCATGATCTTTCACTCCTTTCGTTGAGTTTGCCAGCCGAGACGGTTTGCTACGTTGACCCACCTTCCCTCCGTTAGTGTGGATGATCTGACTGGTAATGTAGGAAGCATCGTCCGACGCAGGGAAAACACACGGGGCGCCACTTCGCTTGGCTGTCCAGCTCTCCCCATGGGAGTATTTCTCCCGAATTCTTTAACCTTCTCCCGTATTGAGATAAATGATCGCCACATCCGCCCCCTCCCGAGCGAAGTGGACAGCGACGGCCCTGCCGATTCCTGAATCACCGCCCGTCACCAATGCGACCTTCCCCGCCAGTTTCTCGCTGCCTCTGTAATGCGGCCTGATGATCTACGGTTCGGGCCTCATCTTGTGTTCAAACCCGGGAGGGTCCTGGCGCTGTCCGGGAAATTCTCTGGGCAGTATTCGCTTCGGCATAAATGAAACTCCTGATGCTTCGGTTTGGCCGTGAGATGGCCAACTTCTGCCCTTTGCGGAAGTGATTCCTCCGCTTTCATGGGGTCGAGCATTTACCGCCTGACGGCCTGAAGAATCGTCCCGGCAGCCACGGGCTGATCTTTCCCGGGATCAGATATTCCAGCAAAATCTCCCCGCGCGGCCTTCAGCGCATACCGTTCATAATCGATCTCTGTGGCCGTCCTGACCCCCCATTGGCGCAGCAGAGAAAGGGGAGGACACCATCCTTGAATGGCATGCAGAAGCAGAAAGCCGGAAACGATTCCGGGAAAGATGAACCATTTTCGGTTGACCAGCGCGCCAAGCGTGAGGCCCAGAAGGGAAAATCCGGAGGCGCTGGCCTCGAGACAACGTTCGGTGTCCCATTCCCTGTC
>Ga0105106_10002639_pt1 | contig 12862 bp, 17 predicted proteins | sample PPLLaktember2015_5_FD_79109 | JGI IMG/M metagenome (GOLD analysis project Ga0105106, IMG submission 79109) | Freshwater sediment microbial communities from Prairie Pothole Lake near Jamestown, North Dakota, USA - PPLs Lake P8 Core (1) Depth... | ecosystem: Environmental > Aquatic > Freshwater >...
AACTGTGAAAGGATTTCCGTCACTTATACCATCCCCGGCCTTTCTGATCTCGACTTTTATTATTGTAACTGTCGCCGATTCAATAAAATTAACAGGGAAAGGAGCATCGGTTACTTTTACAACCAGGCGTCCATTTCCATCGTCATTGGTTTTATTGCAACCATTAAATATCAATACCAATGTCGCTGCTAAAAAGGTGAAAAATAACTTCTTCATATAATTCGGTTTTAGTTATAAATTGAATAAAGATCAAAAATAAAAGGCCAAAATGAAGTTATGATGAATTTTCTATACTCATTTCTGGTATTCTGATCTGATACTGATCTAAATTCTTGAAGATGAAGCAATCATGCAATTTCAGGGAAGATAAAAGAAAAAATTGTCCCTTTTTCAACCTCAGAGGTTACAGATACCTCTATATTATGAAAATCAGCTATTGATTTTGCTATGGCGAGTCCGATTCCCGTACCATTGTCATTACTATCTCTCCTGGATTTAAACCGGGAAAAAAGTGTACTCATCTGCTCTCCGGTCATACCCTTTCCGGTATCAGAAATTGTTACATTAAACCTTCTGTGTTCAGTGAAGCTGCTTACAGAGACTTTCCCGCCCGCATAAGTATTCTTTACAGCATTGTTCAGAACATTATAAAACATTGAAAAGATAAGGGACCTGTTGGCTTTTTTAAACTGGTAGTCCTGTCCGAATTCACTTGTCAAATTTACCTCTTTATCCTCTGCAACAGGATTCAGTTCATCCATTATCTCTCTGAGGAGGCTTTGTACAGAAAAGGTATCTTCGTTCAAATACTGGTGACTTTCGATTCGGGCAATAAGGAGCAGTGAATTTACAAGGCTTTGAAGCCGGTGAAGTGTCATTAGCGATTCTTCAATTTTGGTTGCTGTCTCAGGATCAAGATCATTTTTTAGCAGAATATTCTCAAGCTTGCTTCTGAGTACTGAAATCGGAGTCATAAGCTCATGTGAAATATTCACTGTGATTTCCTTTTCTTTCTGAAAAGATTCGTCGATCTGTATCATCAGATCCCTTAACGCATTATCGAGGCTGGCAAAATCAGAGGTGTTGGTTTTTACCGGTGTTCTGTCAAATTTTGACGGGCTTGATATCTCTTTAAGTTTATTGGTTATTTTTGTCAGAGGATGTAATATAATCCGTGTATATTGCAGGTCGGTAGCGAGTGTGACCAATACAATAAAAAGCAAAAATACAAGGATTATTTTGTTTACGTTTTTTCTGTCATTATGTATGCTTTCCAGACTTTTCCCTATCTCAAGAAGGTACTTCCGGCCATCCACGATTAATGTATAATTAAGTACACGATAGGTAATTTCTTCATCCTCAATAATCCTGTTGCTAATATCAATCTGGTTGATTTCTTCTTCTATATTGGTTCTTTCGAGGCTTATAAACTCTTCTTTAAGAATATTATAGCTCCCGAAAGTATCGGTTGTGTCAGAGTTTATAAATGGTTCTATTCCTATTTCCTCTATCAATCCAATCGTCTTTTCTCTTTTCTGGATAAGATTATTATCTACCTGTCTTAAATTGATCCTTTCGACTATCGATGGCAGAAAAATAAGAAATAGTGCTGTGAAGGCCAGCTTTGACAGCAGATTGAATAAGGCAAGCTTTGATTTTAGTCGTATCATAGGTGGCTGAAAGAAACCTGCTATCCTGTACTCACCCGGTAACCGACACCCCTGACTGTTTCAAGCCATGGAGAAGGAGCGTGGTGATTAAGCTTTTTTCTCAGGTTTTTAATATGAACGTCTATAAAATTACTATCGTATTGGTCATCAAGAATATTCCCCCATATATGCTCATAAAGCTGCTGACGAGTCAATACCTTATCATGATTCAGGACAAGGTACTGAAGAAGATCATACTCTTTCTTAGTAAGATCCACTTCCGCTCCCTTGCAAATCAGCTTGCGTGACTGAACCAGCATTACAAAGTCTCCCAGTTGAATATCCTGGTTTGCAATATTGAATTTTCTCCTTGCTACGGCATTAATACGTGAAAGAAGTTCTACAAGTGCAAATGGTTTTGCCAGGTAATCATCGGCTCCGATATCCAATCCCTTTACTTTGTCTTCGACTGCTCCCCTTGCAGTAATAATTATAAATGATGCTTCACTGCCAGCGTTTTTTGCTTCAGAAATAAGATCCAGACCATTGTAATCAGGGAGACCAAGGTCAAGCAATATAAAATCATAAAGATTGATTGCAATTTTTTCTGATGCATCTCTTCCGGTATAAGCAAGATCGCACAGAAAATTCTCCGTTTTAAGAAATGAAGCTATTTCCTTTGCCAGGCTTATCTCATCTTCAACGATCAACACATTCATCAGTATAAAATTAAAAAATCCGGAAAAATATGCTTAACTGGAAAATAAAACCTTCTGTGCCGAGGTAATATGTATCATCATAAAATGAAATAACATATAAAGGTTCAACCTCAATGGTTATGAAATCGGTATTAAAAGTAACCGGAAGGCCAAAGTCCATTTCCAGTAATCCAAACCTGTCAGAATATGAATATGTTGTGCCGGTAGTGGAATTATTTCCATTATTCCTCCATTTCCGGTAAGGTGATGAAATCGAATAGTAAGATGTTGTTTCAGTATTAGTTTCAACTTCCGTCACAGTACCGAGTAAAAGATTGACATATGGATCAAATGAGATATTTGCTTTACCTTTAAATAATTCAGGTGTCTGGAAATACCTTGAATTTCTGAATTGAAAAAAGGCCTGACTTTCTGTTGAAAAGAGTCCACCGACAGAGATCTTTGAATAAAGAAGCTTCCAGTCAAATCCCAGTGTTAAATCACCGTAAGTGAAGCTGTTGAAAAGGGTATCAGTCAGCGATGGAACCACCTGATATCTGCTGACACCTGCTGAAATATCAAACCAGTTATTAAAAACATGGCTATAATTTAATGCTCCGATATAAAATGAAAGGAATGGATTTAATCCGGATAGATGAACCGCTGATAACGATGCATATAATTGATTTTTGAAGCCATAAGTCAGGCTACCGTATCCGTAAGGCTGATTCTGAGAAATTGTTGAGCCAAGATAGATCATATTGCTGCCATAACCTGCTCCGCTGTAAAATGAATGAGTGGCAATATCAGTTTTAGAGGTGTCTTTCGCAGCTAAAGAAATATTATTCCCAGTCTGTGCCAGAACCTCCAGCGGCAGTAATAACAGAAACAAGATATAATATTTAAGACGTGATACCGGCATTTGAAAATGAATACTCCCCATTTAAATTATCTCCCTCCTTTATGACCTGCACCACCTGGTTTACCAACACCTTTTGGTATTCCTGATCCTGAAGGTCTTACAATTGTCGGCGGACGGGCCCCTCTTGCTCTTGTCATATCCGGACGGCCGCTTTTTACCCGTTTGGCAGTTTGATTTCCAAACCTGTTTCCGGTTTGATTGTTTCCATTGCCTTTTGCTTTCTGCTCATTTACATTTCCTGCAGACTGGCTGTTCTGTCCTTTTAATTTCAAAGAATCAACCTGCCGCATATTGGCTTGAGCAATTCCCTTGTGTCCTGCAAACAATATCAACACACAAATTATAATTATTAACCCCGGCCTCTTCATTTATTCTGACTTTAATAATCCTTTCTTTCTATTTTAAATCAATAAATTATTTAATACTTACTAATTTAAGGAAGAATCTTTGCTTTTCTAATTACAAAGGTATGAGATAAAAATGAAGAACTGATGAAAATTGATGTCATGTATTTCTTTGCGGATTACTGGTTAAATTCCTTGAATAATATACTTTTGATGTGCTAATATACAAACAACAAGGTCTTACAATTAAATCATTACCTGATGACAAAAAATAAATACGTAATTGAGAAACAAAGTAAATACGACTTTGATAAGACTGTTGATCTCCTTGTCGCTGAAGCTGAACGAAGGGAATGGAAAGTACCTGCAGTTCATGATCTGCAGCAGTCTCTGGCAAAATCCGGGAAAATGGTCAATCCGGTCAAGGTGATTGAAATTTGTAAACCTGCCTATTCAGGTCAGATGCTTGAACTTAACGATGAACGCATAATGTCAGTCATGATGCCCTGCAGGATTTCTGTCTATACCAAAGAAGATGGGAAAACCTATACAGCGCTTGTAGATGGTGCTGAAATGGCAGCCGGACAACCAGGTAAAATAGCAACAGTCATGAAAGCGGCATCAGACGAGACATTTGAAATTGTAGAATCAGCCTTAAGATAACTTCACGTGAAAATTTTCTGAATTGACAACCTTTCGTTCTCAGTCAGGGATTCCATCTGCTGAATGGCATGGTGAATTTTTGTCTTGAAATTCCAGCAGGTCATCTGCCGGAGCGATAACCGCCGTGCCAGCTCATAGGTTGAGAGGTCCTCTTTCCCTTTACAAACATTGTAAGCTATATAGAATGCTTTATGAATAGGGAACTTACAGTTATGAAAGATTGTTCCTGCAGACGCTGACTCTTCAGTTTTACATCTCGTACACCTGCGTGAGAATGGGGTTTTCCCCGGACAATGGTTATCATTCCCGCATTTATGACATGTAAATCCGTTCTCCCATTTTACACCGGCAAGAAATTCAAAGCATTTTTCATCGCTCCTGAACAGTTCATTTAACTGTTCTTCTGATAATTCCTTTTTAAAAATTACTCCCATAATCAATCTATTCAGACAACAAAAGTAAAAAAAATAGTGATATTAAAAAGATTTAGGTGATACTATTGCGATTTATTTATTTTATTTTTTATCTTTGTGTCGAAATTTAAAATGTTAACTATATGGATTCAAATTGCACGGTCACCCCAAAACCCAGGTCAGTTAAAGAGTTTTTTAAATCGTGGTATTTCTGGAAACCATTTCTTGGTGTTGTTATTGGTGGATCAGGAGGCTTCCTGTACTATTATTTCGTGGGTTGCACGTCAGGAACATGTGCAATCACCAGTAATCCATACGGAAGTATGCTCATGGGTGGTTTTCTTGGTTTCTTCCTGACAAGTTCACCTTGCCTCAACAGTAAAAAATGCTGAGCTCCACATTAAAAACTAAAACTATAACTGTGGCCGTGGTATGAATTATTCAGAAGTAGATAAAAGATACAGCAAGCTTGCGGAATCGACATGTTGCCTCTCCTGTGGCGGAGCAGTAAACTACTCTGAAGCAGTTGAGGGCGAGGTATGCATCGATCTTGGAAGCGGAAGAGGTACAGATGTAATGAGACTGGCGGAAACTGTAGGAAAGTCAGGCTTTGTTTATGGAATTGACATTTCCGGAGGTATGCTCCTGAAAGCAAGAAATACAGCAGAAAGGCTGGGTATAACAAATACTGAATTCATCCATAGCTCTCTTGAAAATATTAACCTTCCCGACAGTATTGCCGACCTTGTGATATCAAACTGTACTATCAATCACTCAACGGACAAGCAGGCAGTATGGAACGAGGTGTTCCGTATTCTTAAGAAAGGGGGCAGGTTTGTTGTAAGCGATATCTTTTCCCTGAATCCGGTGCCGGAGGAATACAGGAATGACCCTGTTGCAGTATCTGAATGCTGGGCCGGTTCAGTAACCAGGGACGAATACCTTGAACAGCTGGAAAAAGCAGGGTTTAAACAAATAACGATTTTAGAAGAGTCTGCTCCATATAAAAAAGCTGAAATTATGGTTTCAAGCTGGACTGTTGCAGGTATTAAACCTTCAGGTAAATGCAACTGCGACAGCAAAAATTAAAACAATCCAATAAGATAAAAAATGAAAAAAAGTTTTCTGTTTTTAATAATTATTCTTCCTTTGATGTTTAGTGAGTGCAAGGCTGATAATCCTGCTTCTCCCTCAAAAACAAATACATCAGGCAACAGTGTTGTTCCGATGACGAACGAAACTTTCAAGAAAGTGGTTTTCAACTATGATTTAAACAAGGAATGGAAATTCGAAGGGAATAAGCCGGCGATCATTGACTTTTATGCCGACTGGTGCCCTCCCTGCAGGCAATTATCTCCGCTTGTTGAAGAAATCGCAAAAGAATATTCAGGCAGGATTGATGTTTATAAAGTCGATACTGATAAGGAAAAGACTCTTGCCCAAGCACTTGGGATAGCTAATTTACCGACACTGCTGTTTATTCCGGCCAAAGGCAAACCTCAGATGACAATGGGGGCGCTCCCAAAGGAAGATTTAGTTAAAGCAATAAATGAAATATTATTAATCAATTAATTTTGAAAATAAATGAAAAGTCTTATTAAAAACAAAGCAGGTAAAGTAAAAGCCAAAGTGGCTCAGTGCTGTGCAAAAATATCCAAAACAATTGCCGGTTGTCACGACTGAAAAGTTAAATGCAATATTCCAGATACAATATCTTCTCAAAAATCAGAGATTCTGAAAACTATTTTATTGTAAATCTGCTCTCGGGGAATGCCGATATTCTTGACAGTTGTGATGCTGAAAAAATTGAGGTAATACGAAATGGAGAGGATATAAATAATAAGAAATTTCTCAGTGAGCTGACCGAAAAAGGTTACATAACTGATGAATCTGACGAAAAAAGGGAATACCGCAGAAAATACCTCGATTTTATCGATTCGCGCGAAAAGGATGAAATTCAGATATTCTTTGTAACAAATTACAGTTGCAATTTCGCCTGCACATATTGCTACCAAAATCAATATAATAATCCGGTGAAGGCGCTTAACAACGAAATTGTTGACGCTTTCTTCAGTTATATTAATAAGGAATTTGTATCCCGCAAAAAATACATTACAATATTCGGCGGTGAGCCATTGCTTACCAGTCCCAGGCAAAAGGATCTGATAAATTACATCATCAGCAAGTCAGTTGAATCTGATCTTTCACTTTGTTTTGTGACCAACGGGTATCATCTTGAAGAATATATTCCCATTTTAAAAAAAGGGAAAATCAGGGAAGTCCAGGTAACGCTGGATGGGACTGAATCAATGCATAATAACCGCAGGTTCCTGAAAGGAGGAGGAGGAACATTTGAAAAAATAATAATAGGGATCGATGCTTGTCTGAAAGACAATATTGATGTTAACCTGCGTACAGTCATTGATAAGGAAAATATTGACAATTTATCCGATCTTGCCCGGTTTGCGATTGAAAAGGGTTGGACAAAAAGCGTTCATTTTAAAACACAGATCGGCCGAAACTATGAATTACATCACTGCCAATCAACTCAGGATAAGCTTTTTGACAGGATATCGCTTTACGAAAGCATATATGAGCTGACAAAAAATCACCCGCATATTCTTCAGTTTTATAAGCCTGCATATTCCATCACGAAGTTTCTTTCGGAGAACGGGGAACTCCCCGACCCTCTTTTTGATTCATGTCCCGCATGCAAAACCGAATGGGCTTTCGATTACACGGGAAAGATTTACTCATGTACAGCCACAGTCGGGAAAGCAGATGAATCGCTGGGGACATTTTATCCCGATATTACCCGTAAAGAAGATATCATTGAACAATGGGAGACCCGCGATGTAACTTCGATTCCGGAATGCAAAGAGTGCCCTGACCAGCTTGCTTGTGGCGGGGGCTGCGGTTCAGTAGCTAAAAACAGAACAGGTAATATCTGTTCTTCCGATTGCCGTCCGGTAAAGGAACTGATGGAGCTGGGGTTCTCAGCTTACTTTAACGGGAACATGTAAAATAATAGTGATATTATTGCGATTTATTGGTGATACTATTGCGATTTAACAAAACTATGTTTATCTTTGCGTCGTAATTAGATATTAAAATGTTAATCAATAAATTATAATAATATGGAAACAACACTTAAACAGACTGTACATCTTACAGCGGCGGATTTTAAAGAAAAAGTATTCAACTACGAAGTGAATAAGGAATGGAAATATGAAGGTACCCTTCCTGCAATAGTTGACTTTTATGCTGACTGGTGTCAGCCATGTAAAATGGTAGCTCCGATACTTGAAGATCTGGCCAGTGAGTACGCCGGGAAAATAATGATTTATAAGGTGAATACAGAAGAAGAACAGGAACTGGCTTCAGTTTTTGGAATTCAGAGTATCCCCACATTGCTTTTCATTCCAAAAGAAGGTAAGCCGCAGGCAGCAATGGGAGCTTTGCCAAAGCAGACTTTTGAAAAGGCAATAAAAGATGTCCTGCTTAAAAACTAAAGATATTCCAGGGAGTCAGAACAAATAAAATAACTTCTATGAGAGAAATTACCGGAGCTGAGTTTGACAATGAGGTGCTGAATGGGGGAAAAGTTGTCCTTGATTTTTTTTCAACTGAATGTCCTCCCTGTGAGGCTCTGGCTTCAAAGTTCGAAGATCTTTCCCGACTGTATGGCAGTGATATTAAATTTCTTAAAATCTTCAGGCAGGGGAACCGTGAACTCGCTGAAAAACTGGGCGTTAAATCTTCTCCTACGTTACTGTTCTTTAATAATGGACAGGAGGTTTCCACCAGGTTGACCGGAGGAATCAAAAAGAGCGATATCATCCACAATCTCGACAGTGTATTGCCTGCTGACAAAGTGAAGGAAATAAAATCATTGATCAAACCCTCAGTCTCAGAATTCGATGTCATCATTCTTGGTGCAGGGCCGGGTGGACTGACTGCAGGCCTATATCTTTGCCAGTCAAAAATAAACACCGTTCTTATTGACATTGCCTTACCGGGAGGTCATGTGGCCACCACACATGAAGTATCAAATTACCCTGGCTTTATTGAACCTCAGGCAGGATATATGCTTTCGCACAGTATGAGTGAACAGACAAAACTCTGCGGAACAATTTATAAGGTAGCCGTAGATATAACAAGGGTCGATCTCGAAAAGAAGGAAGTTATAATTGACGAGTATGAAACGGTTAAAGCAAAGAGAATAATAATTGCCACAGGAACAACCCCCAACCTTACCGGAGCACCCGGAGAAAAGGAACTAAAAGGCAAAGGTATCTCCTATTGTGCCACATGTGATGCAAAATACTATAATGATAAAGAAGTAATTGTTATAGGTGGAGGAAATTCAGCGGTTGAAGAATCGGAATATATTACAAGATTTGTGAACAAACTGACCATAGTTCACCAGTTTGACAAGCTTACAGCAAATAAGCAGGCACAGGACAGGGTATTCAAAAATCCGAAGATAAATATCCTTTTTGAAAATGAACCAAGGGCATTTATAAAGGAAGGTGACAAAATTGTTACTGAGGTAGAGAATGTGAAAACAAAGGAACGGCAGAATCTTGTAAGCGATGGTGTATTTATTTTCATCGGGATGAAACCCAATATTGATTTGTTCAGGGATAAGCTTGAGCTTGACAGCTGGGGATTTATCAAAACTGATGAGGACATGAGAACAAGCGTTCAGGGGGTTTATGCTGTCGGAGATGTGATCAGCAAGAAATATCGCCAGATAACCACTGCAGTCGCTGACGGAACTATTGCAGCTATGGCAATTGCAAAGGAATTAGATTAATAATAGCTTTTAAACTTAATATTCGTGAATATGAAAAAGAACATGGGAACAGTCGACAAAGTGATCAGGGTACTGGTTGCAGTCGTAGTTTTAGTCCTGTATTTTACACATGTGATTTCAGGAACCCTGGCAGTTATACTTATAATCCTTGCCGTAGTCTTTGTTGTGACAAGCCTGCTGGGTTTTTGTCCTCTTTACCTGCCTTTTGGTCTAAGTACCAGGAAAAAAGAATAATAACGAGGCTGTATCAAAAGTGCTGTTTTGGATGCTTTTCCCTTTGTGTAACTTTGTGTTGTACTTCGTGATCCTTTGTGGTTAAGTGATTTGAATTTAACCACTAAGGATCACCAAGGTTCTCACCAAGGTTCACAAAGGACTTTTAAAGACAGCTTCTCGTGAATGTTGCAATTATTTCTGCAGTTATTTATTACTGATTTAAACTACGGTTTGCGATCAGCAGGAAAACATCAAATTGTTTTGATTCAGTATCAGAAATTTTTCTGTTAATAACATAACACTTCCTATGGGTTATATCCAGGAAGCCAGGTTTTAAAAGCATTTTTGACAACTCTGCCGGATCAAAGCCTTTATGACCTGTGAATCCTTCCCCATGAAACGAACCATCCTCAGGATAAAGATCTGCAATTGCCAGGTGTCCTCCCGGATTTAGAAGATTATAAAACTTAATTATAATATTCTCAATATCTGTAACATGATGAAGCACCATCTGAGTAAATATCAGATCAAACTTTGCCAATTTATAATCCACACGTTCCAGATCGAAGTTCAGTGTTTTCAGATTACTTACTTTGGTGGCTTTTATCTTTTCATTAATAACCTTCACCATTTCAGATGAATTATCCATCAGAGTGATTTCTTTAAGATTATCTTTAAGCAGGAAACTGGTTATCCCTGTTCCGGCCCCATATTCAAGAGCAGTCATCTGCTTACTTAAAGGGATGAGTTTTTTTATCTGATTTGAAATAGCCTCAGAGCGATCCCAATGCATTGGGTTCTGGTCCCAACCGGCTGCTTTTATGTCGAATTCATTCATATTTGATTTTCTTTCGTTACCGGAACAGCAATTTTTATTCCCTTGCTTAATAAATGTTTTTATTCCCAAAATTAGAAGATTATTGATTGATTGCAATTGTTTAAGGGTCGATAAATCTGTACAATTTGTTGAATATCATCAAAAAGTATAAATTTGAAACAAAAAATGTTTCTGCTTTTAGTTTATTTATCTATTGCACTTTTTGTTTCTTTTATTTGCTCGGTAATGGAAGCCGTTTTGCTTTCCACACCACATTCATTCCTGATTGTAAAGCAGGAATCAGGCAACTCCTGGGCAAAAAAATTCATCAGCCTGAAGAGCAATATTGATAAACCTATATCAGCAATTCTGACACTTAATACAATTGCGCATACAGTTGGTGCTGCAGGCGTTGGGGCTCAGGCCGTTAAAATATTTGGCGATACCTATTTCGGAATTATATCTGCTATTCTTACTCTTTTGATTCTTGTGCTTTCAGAGATCATCCCTAAAACAATCGGAGCTCATTATTGGAGAAAGCTGGCAATGATTTCGTCTCATACAATCAAAGGTATGATATTCATTACATATCCTTTTGTAATGATGTCGGCTGGTATTACAAGAGTTTTTTCAAGAAATAAAAACGCGCAGTCTACCAGCAGGGAAGAAATATCAGCACTGACAAATATTGGTGTGGTCGAAGGGATTTTTAATGAAAAGGAGAATAAAATAATACAAAATTTACTCCGTCTGAGAAATGTAAGAGTTACTGAAATAATGACTCCAAGGGTAGTCCTTGCCACCGCAGACGAAAACTTATTCCTGAAAGATTTCTTAAAGGATAAGAATTACCTGAAGTTTTCACGCATTCCGGTGTATTCAGAAAACAGGGAAAACATAAATGGATATGTATTCCGGCAAACCGTTTTTGAAAAGCTTGCTGAAGACCAGCATGAATTAAGATTGAAGGACATAAAAAGGGAAATTGTAATTATTCCTGAAACAAAAGTCCTGTTTGATGTGTGGGAGAGACTTCTGGAAAAAAAAGAACATATTGCTCTGATTGTCGATGAATACGGTGGTATAGAAGGAATTGTTACGATGGAAGATATAATTGAGACCCTGCTTGGTCTTGAAATTATTGATGAAAAAGACACAATTACAGATATGCAGAACTTTGCCCGTGAAAGATGGAAAACCCGCCAGCTGAAATACAATTTATTAGAACAAACTGATCAGGAAAATGATTAACGCCATCCTTGAATACTGACAATCAAAGTAAACAGGCTCATTAAGGATTCTTTAAACTAATATTACTGAATCATCCCTGCAGCAACGGTTTCATTTGTTCCTTCATCAATAAATATCATACTTCCTGTAATGTTGTTTTTCCTGTAGGGGTCATAAAAGACAGGTTTGGGGGTTTTTATACTGATGTGTGCAATATCGTTCATATTAACAGCGATATTCTTTATATCCTGCTCTAAAGTGTCAATGTTCATTCTGTAGTTAACTGACTTCACAATACACTCCGATTCATTGCTGCTTATACGGATCAAATACCTTCCTCCGATCTTAAGCGGACGTTCATTAAACCAACAGATCATAAGGTCTAAATCCTGGCTGATAACAGGCATGTCTTCCGATCCAACAAGCATGTCACCACGGCTTATATCAATCTGATCTTCCATTGATATGGCAACTGACTCTCCGGCACTGGTTTCTGACAGGGATTTACCAAAAACGTCGATGCTCTTAATTTTTGATTTTTGCATAGATGGCAGAATGGTTACCTCATCCCCGGGTCTGAAAACCCCGCCTGCAACTCTTCCTGCATATGCCCGGTAATCGTGATACCCGGAAGTGTGGGGACGAATAATTGTCTGTACCGGGAATCGTGGATGTATTGAATTTTTATCTTTTCTGATTTCAATTGTTTCTATGAGTCTGAGGAAAGTCCTCCCATTATACCAGCTCATATTTTCCGAAGGATCTACAACATTATCGCCATATTTAGCGCTGACAGGAATAAAATAGGATCTTCGATTTGAAGTTTTTTAACCAGATTATCAATTTGCGACTTAATTTTCAGGAAACCTGTCTCTGAAAAATCAATCATATCCATTTTATTGATACAGAATACTATATGACGGATATCAAGCAGAGAGGCGATGTATGTATGTCTTACGGTTTGTTCCAGTACACCTTTACGGGCATCGATCAGTATTACAGCAAGATCGGCAGTGCTTGCTCCGGTTACCATGTTGCGCGTGTACTGGATATGTCCAGGAGTGTCGGCGATAATGAATTTTCTGGCAGGA
>Ga0105106_10002640_pt1 | contig 12856 bp, 11 predicted proteins | sample PPLLaktember2015_5_FD_79109 | JGI IMG/M metagenome (GOLD analysis project Ga0105106, IMG submission 79109) | Freshwater sediment microbial communities from Prairie Pothole Lake near Jamestown, North Dakota, USA - PPLs Lake P8 Core (1) Depth... | ecosystem: Environmental > Aquatic > Freshwater >...
AATCTGGAGAAGCTCTCCCTCGGTCATCGATTTTACAGCCTCTGAAACAATCTCAAGCATGTCGGTCCTTCCCTTTTCGATGCTTACAAGTAAACCTTTCGACAGCATGTAATCGCCAACCAGAACTGCAATTTTGGAATTCCAGAGTGCATTTACCGACAATGCACCGCGCCTTTCGGAAGCATCGTCCACCACATCGTCGTGAACAAGTGAAGCAGTGTGAAGAAGTTCGATAAGTGTTGCCGCAACATATGCCGATTCACCGATTTCACCATGGAGCTTTGCACTCAGAAAAACGAGCAATGGCCTCATTTGCTTGCCTTTGCGGCGGAAGATGTAGTTAAGTATAATTTTGAGAAGCGGAATCCTGCTTTGCATTGCCCTGTCGAAATAAGCTTCAAAATGAGCCATTTCCTCCTTGACAGGTCTCTTTATGTTCCCCAGGTCCGGCATAAAAGGATTTTCGTCAAATATAGTAAAATAGGTATTAACTGGTAATTATTAATCCGTTAATGCCAACGTAAAAGCCTGATTGCTTTTGGTCAATAAAAATTATGATATATTTGTTGAAAGAAAAGGAGTTAATGGAAATAAAGAGCATAAATCCCGACAATCTCGAAAAAGCGGCAGGAATGCTGAAGGCAATCGCCCATCCCGTAAGAATATCGATAATCGGCTGCCTGGAGCCGGGAAAAAGAAAAAATGTGACCGAGATCCACAATCATATCGGAATCGAACAATCAACCGCCTCCCATCATCTGGGGATACTTAAGGACAAGGGTGTTCTTGGTTCGAAGCGGGAGGGGAAAAACACGTTTTATTTCCTGAAGCACGAAAGTATTATCGACCTTTTGAACTGCATAGGCGATTGCTGCACTTAAGCCGGGAGGTATAAATACCAGTCTCCATACCTTTGGCCAGGACAACGAGCAACAAGCAACGAGCAACGAGGAACTATTCTTATTCCAGGTCCCTGAACATTTTCTTCTGGAAGATGATTATTGCGAATACTCCGCAAGTAATTGCTGAATCGGCGATATTGAATACCGGGCGGAAAAACACGAGTGATTCTCCCGGCCTGAAAGGCGACCAGTCGGGCCAGGTTGTATTTATCACAGGAAAATAAAACATATCAACCACCCGGCCGGTGAGGAAGGATGAGTAGCCGCCATCAGGCGGGAATAAAACAGCCGGATGGCTGTAACTTTCGCTGAAGATCATCCCGTAAAAAGCACTGTCGATCAGATTCCCTATGGCGCCTGCAAGTATGGCGCTTACCGCCAGGATGAGGCCCGAATGTGATTTTTTCCTTATCAGCGAGGATAAAAACCATATTATTGCACCTATTGCTGCTATCCTGAAAAGGCTCAGAATCAATTTACCCATTTTCCCGCCTATCTCCATACCGAATGCCATGCCGTTATTCTCAATAAAGTGCAGCAGGCCCCAGTCACCGAAAATGTGCCTTTCTTCTCCCAGAACCATATGCGTCTTAACCCAGAATTTCAGAATCTGGTCCGCAACCAGGATGAGAATAACCAGTAAAACAGCCTTTTTCCCTGTTGACATTATTGCCCGGTTTTAGTTAAGTCGCGCAAAATAGTAAAAATAGCTGATAAAAAAACCCCGCGTTAAAAACGCAGGGTGGATTTTTGAAACTGAAATACATGATACCTTATTCCTGTTTCAGTTTTACGGACAGGTTACATTCAGATGATTCCCATCCCAGCAATGCCAGACGTCTGTCCCGAAGAATTTGAGACATTTTACCCTGCCGTTCTTCAGTGTTGAGCTCCATTCGACATTCATGTCAAAAAACTCCTGACTCTGGGTATTATAGTAATAAATCGTATAATATGAATTAAGTGCATTGGCTGTAAGCCCGTATTCGATATAGCTGTTTGCGAAAGCGTTTCCGGCCTTTGTGAAGGTGTATTTGACGCTTCAAATTTTATCTCCTGCGACACTCCAGTCGATCCTGACAATTTCAACCGGATTGGTCTGGCTTTCGTACAATTTCCACTGTCCCGAAGTCCCGTCAAGCTTTGAAGTGCCCTCGAACCAGACAAAGTCGGTATAACCCCCGGTACCTTCAAGGGAAATATACATCTTCCAGAGAACATTTGTTTCTGCAATCTGGCCTGTTAGCCGTGCAGTGTACGTTTCGCCGAGTACAGTTGCCGAGGCGCTCCACTGCCAGGTCTGATCATCAAGGTAAGTGGGATTATCCTGTTCAATTGCTTTCTGGAAGGAGTAGACTGGAATGGCAAGAGTTGAATATACTATGGATTTCCAAATCATTGCCACGCCTGCGGCGAACTCCCAGTTGCTGTTCTCGGTTCCTTTGGGGATGAATGCCGTGACTTCGCCTTTTTTCGCAGATTCGAAATTATTGAAGTCAATTGTCATCGATCCGGCAGGAGGAAGTACAGGAGGGTCTCCCTTGTCCTTTTTGCAACTGTGAAAAAGTACTACCGAAAGAGCAAGAGCCATTGTTATCAGCAAAATCTTTTTCATACGCAAGAATTGATTTGGTTACACAATAAAACGGTAAAAGGCGCTGATTAGTATTAATTTTAAGTAAAGATACTAAAATGAAGATTGTTTCCTGTTGAGTTGAAAACACCTGTTTCAGCCGGAATTATTGATTTAGCTTCAGTTTAATAATAGTCGCTTCCTGATTTGCCGGCAGTGCCGCGTGCCTCAAACAACCGAAAGGAAACCTGAGTTAATTATCAGGATGAAAGAAATATTTATAGGTTTAACCCTGAATTATTTTATTCATTTTCATATTTTTGATTTTAATGGATTTTGTAAAGTAATTTTAACTTGATTACGTCGTCAGGTATAAATATCCTAAAATCTAATATTGATGCATAAATCTTTTTACCCGGAAAAATCAAGATATTTCTTTATTATCCTTTTAATTACCGTTTTGATTGATCCGGTCTTCGCCACTGTTTTAAATGTGCAGGATTCTGTCATTCAAAAAGAACGAATATTCAATGCCGAGGATCTTATACGCGGGGAAAGGCTTTTCTACGGCTTGGTATACCAGGGGGATAAATCAGTAAAATGTTCGAATTGTCATAATACCCGTGTATCTGACACATTAAACTGGAATCCTGACGCTCTTGAAATATCAATGAAGTACACGAGTAAAACTGCCGGTGACCTGGGCAGGGTATTACTCAGTCCTTCGGGGGAGAAAATGGCACTTGTGCACAAGGGATTTCAATTTTCTCCCGAAGATATTATGCTGATCAAGGCTTACATGGATAAGCTGACTGTTATAGGCCTTAAGCAGCAAAAACCTGTTGTAACGAATCTTTTCCTGTTCATAATAGCCTCAATTCTTTTCCTGTTTTCCTTCACGGATCTGATAATCGTAAAAAAACTAAAAAAACAGTGGATCCATTTTGCCATACTTACTTCAACCGGCATCTTTATTACGTACTCTCTTGTCGTCAATGCCATTGCAATTGGCCATTCCCCGGGTTATTCACCCGATCAGCCTGTGAAATTCTCACATGCTGTTCATGCCGGACAAAATGGAACAGACTGCATTTACTGTCATAGTTATGCAACATACAGTAAATCCGCCGGGTTTCCCGCGGAGAATGTTTGCATGAATTGCCATCTGCTGGTTCGGAACGGAACACGTTCAGGCGCATTTGAAATAGCTAAGGTAATCAGAGGCTTTGAGGAAATGAAGCCAATCCCATGGATTAAGGTATATAATCTGCCGGATCATGTTTTCTTCAGCCATGCACAGCACGCAGGTGCCGCAGGACTAAACTGCCAGGAATGTCATGGCCCTGTTGAAAAAACTGACAGGATAAGCCTTTACAATGAAATGACAATGGGATGGTGCATTAACTGTCACCGGACCAGAAATGTGGATTTTCAGAACAATCAGTTTTATTCGCAATACAAGGATCTTGCAGGAAAGATAGGAAAGGGAGAGTCAGAGAACGTTACCGTCGAAAAGATTGGTGGAACTGAATGCATGAAGTGCCATTATTAACTGTTGTATTTCGAAACAAGTTATTTATGATGAAGAAATACTGGAAAAGTGTCGAAGAGTATCAGGGTATAGGTGCCGGTAGTGAAATGAATGCTGCAGAAACTCATAAAAACGAGTTTCTGGAGTTGATGGAATCCGATTTCCTGAAGAAATATGCATCCAGGAGAGATTTTCTGAAAGTTTTCGGTTTCAGCCTTTCTTCAGCCGCTTTGATCGCCAGCTGCAAAAGGCCGGTTCAGAAAGCCATTCCATACCTGATACATCCGCCTGAGATAGTTCCCGGGAAAGCTTTGTATTATGCAACAACCTTTTTTGACGGCCACGAGTACTGCAGTGTTCTTGTTAAAACGCGTGATGGCCGGCCAATAAAAATTGAAGGCAATATTATGTCCCCTTACAACAGGGAGGGAACGACAGCCAGGATTCAGGCCTCCGTTTTAAGTCTGTACGACGATGCACGCCTTAAATTTCCAGCATCGGATCAGTCGCCTGCTTCATGGGATGCAATTGACGGACAGATAATTAAGGATATTTCAAGGATCAATTCATCTGATGGAGAGATTGCCCTGCTGACCTCAACGGTAAATTCGCCATCCACTATAAAGCTCATCAATGAATTCGGATCACGTTTCAGAAAATTCCGGTGGGTGCAATATGATCCTGTTTCATATTCTGCCGTTCTTGAAGCTAATTCAATATCCTTTGGAAAGGCGGTGATTCCTGATTATCATTTCAATAATGCTGCAGTTTTGGTCTCGTTTAATGCCGATCTTCTCGGAACCTGGGTTTCCCCCGTTCATTTCATACCCAAATATGCTTCCTCCAGAAAACCGGATAATAAAGAGAAACCAATGCTCAGGCATATTCACTTTGAATCGGGTATGAGCCTTACGGGAAGCAACGCCGACAAAAGAATAAGAATTAAACCCTCGGAAGAAAGGCTGCTTCTGACTGAATTATATAACACGATAGCTGCCAGGACAGGCGGTGAAGTATTCTCCGGGGCAACCGGCAGGACAGATATTTCGGAGCTTGCCGGTGAACTGATTGCGTCAAAAGGCAGATCGATTATCCTGTCCGGAACAAACAATGTCGAAATTCAGATCATTGTCAATGGAATTAACACTCTTTTGGGGAATTATGCGGATTGCATCGACCTGAAACGTAATCTCAACATTGCTGCAGGCATTGACGGCAGGATGGAGGAACTGTTAAACGATCTGAATGCCGGCAAGGTAAAGGCATTGTTTATGTACAATGTCAATCCTGTGTATGATTATCCTGAATCAGATAAGTTTGTATCGGGACTGAAAAAGGCTGAATTGACAGTAAACATGGCAGGTTCCATGAACGAAACAGTCGGGAAGGCACGGTATGAATGTCCTGTTCATCATTTTCTGGAATCATGGGATGATGCCGAAATAATTCCAGGGCAGCTAAGCCTGAGCCAGCCATGCATTAACCCTCTTTTTAATACACGTTCGTTTCAGGATTCCCTGTTGAAATGGTCCGGAAATCCGGTTTCCTGGCACGATTACCTGATGGCAAACTGGCAAAATGAATTTTTCCCAAAGTCAGATCTTCCGATGTTCAGTAAATTCTGGGATATGTGCCTGGGCAACGGGGTTTTCAGCTACGATATCTCCGATGGTAATCCTGTTTTGTTTAATCAGGAAGGGCTTGACAGAGCTATGAATTCCGGGGAGAAATCAGTAAGTGACGGGTATGAAGTTATTTTGCACGAAAGTGTTGCCCTCGGAACAGGAATGCATGCCAATAATCCATGGTTAATGGAGCTACCCGATCCTGTTTCGCGCCATTGCTGGGATAACGTGGCTGCCGTATCGCCTGCGGATGCAGCAAAACTGGGTATCCAGACCGGACATTTGATAAAGCTTTCAGATGGGCTTATCCTTCCTGCATTTATTCAACCCGGACAGGCTGAGGGAACGGTTTCAGTTGCCCTGGGTTACGGTCATACAAACTCCGGACCCGTTGCGGATAATGTGGGAATAAATGTTTATCCGTTTGCCAGGATTACCGGAGGAAACAGGGTTTACGGATTCACTGCGAAACAACCGGAAAATACACTTAAGCAAAGCCGGCTCGCTTTGACCCAGGTCCATCATTCCATGGAGGGAAGACCTATTGTGAGGGAAACCGTCCTTAGCAAATACAGGAATAATCCCCTTTCAGGAAATGAACTTCATGAGGAATATGAATCAAAACACAGAACTCTTTATCCTGACGTGAAATATGATGGTTTTCACTGGGGCCTTTCTATTGACCTGAATTCCTGTGTCGGATGCAATTCCTGTGTCATAGCCTGTCAGGCAGAGAACAATATCCCTGTTGTGGGAAGGGAAGAAGTCAGGAACAGAAGGATAATGCACTGGATAAAAATAGACAGGTATTATTCTGATACGCCTGATGATCCGAAGGTTTTTTTCCAGCCTCTTACCTGCCAGCACTGCGATAATGCACCCTGCGAAAATGTTTGTCCCGTTTCAGCAACCAATCACAGCAGCGAAGGGTTGAACCAAATGGCTTATAATCGTTGTATCGGGACCAAATATTGCATTAATAACTGTCCATATAAAGTAAGGAGGTTTAACTGGTTCAGGTATACGAACAATAAGGCGTTTGATTTTAATACTGCGTCAGATCTTGGCAAAATGGTTCTGAATCCTGATGTCACGGTAAGAGAAAGGGGAGTTGTTGAAAAATGTTCGTTCTGTGTACAGAGGATACAGGAGAAAAAATTACAGGCAAAACTGGAAAAGAGGACACTGAAAGACAATGAAATTAAGACAGCATGCATGCAGGCCTGCCCGGCAGGAGCCATAATCTTCGGCGATCTGAATGACAGCAAATCAACTGTAACCGGATTGTACAATAATCCAAGACGTTACAATTTGCTGGAAGAGCTGCATACACTTCCGTCGGTAGGGTATCTGACCAAAGTCTGGAATGACGAAGAATCAAAATCATAAATAATCTGAAAGCCAATGTATAACAAGAAAATCAGAGGCCCGCTTGTTGAAGGAAACAAGACATTGAGTCAGATTTCAAAAGAGATACTTTCTCCGATGGAAACCGTCCCGGGATTATGGTGGTATATAACTTTCGGAATTTCATCAATAGCGGCGATATTTGGTTTTTATGCAATTTTCATTACTGTTTCCCGGGGGATCGGAACATGGGGAGTAAATAATTCAGTCGGATGGGGTTGGGAAATTGTAAATTTTGTGTGGTGGATAGGTATTGGACATGCAGGGACAGCATTCTCAATTTTCCTCCTTATCCTTAGGCAGCGGTGGAGGACTTCGATCAACAGGGCAGCGGAAGCAATGACCGTTATCGCTGTAATGATGGCAGCACTTTTCCCGGCATTGCATATGGGGCGTGTGTGGCTTGCATTTTATATTTTTCCATACCCTAATACCCGTGGTCCGCTGTGGGTGAATTTCAACTCGCCGCTCTTCTGGGATTTTATTGCTATTACTGCATACCTGCTGATTTCATTTTCGTTCTGGTACCTTGGGATGCTGCCAGATTTTGCGACTATCCGTGACAGGACAAAGTCGAAGATTAAAAAAGCCATCTTTGGGTTCTTTGGCATGGGGTGGACCGGTTCAGGCCGTCACTGGATCAGATTTGAATCACTTAGCTTTATCCTGGGAGGTATCGCAGCAGTCCTTGTTGTCTCAGTTCACTCAATTGTTTCCACTGACTTTGCAGTCGGAATCGAACCCGGATGGCACACCACACTCTTTCCTCCTTACTTTGTGGTGGGAGCTATTTTCTCCGGATTTGCAATGGTTATGACTCTTATGGTTATTGTAAGAAAAATCTACAAGCTCACCGATTACATTACTGATAACCATATGGATGCAATAGCCAGGATCCTTGTTTTCATTTCTCTGATAATGGGAACGGCATATTCAACGGAGGTCTTTATTGCATGGTATTCAGGTAACGAATATGAGATGTTTACTTTTTTCAGGAACAGGATAACTGGCGATTTTACCTTTCAGTTCTGGGGAATGATATTTTGCAATGCATTGATCCCTCAGCTTTTCTGGTTCAGGAAGGTCAGGCGGAGCTGGATCGGATTACTTGCAGTTTCACTTTTAATTAACCTTGGAATGTGGTTTGAAAGGTTTAATATCGTTGTCACATCACTCAGTAAAGATTTCCTTCCGTCCAACTGGGTTTCATATAATCCCACTTATATTGAGATAGGGGTCTATCTGGGAACCCTGGGATTATTTACAGCAGGTATTTTGCTTTTCTTCAGGTATATTCCGATAATGGCTGTCAGCGAAGTTAAAAGTGTGATTAATATCGGAAGGAAAAGTGATGATTAAATGGGTCAGCTATGAAAAAGACATATAAAATAGGAATTTATGATGACGAGGAAACGTTCATTTCCTCCATCAAGTCATTGCAGCAAAAGGAATTTAAGATTTATGACGTATTTACTCCATATCCTGTACATGAGGTTTTTCATCTGCTGAAACTGAAATCAAGACTGCCTACCGCCGCTTACTTCTTCGGATTATTCGCGATTATTGCAGTGCTTGCATTTCTGTACTATACCTCCGTAATTAACTGGCCCATTGTATATGGAGGGAAACCGTTCAATTCATTTCCCTCATTTATTGTTGTTACAATTGTCATTACAATCTTTACTGTCACCATAGCAAGCCTTGCCACCTTTTCTGCAAGGTCGAAACTTATTCCGGGCAGGGATAATACGATTTTTGATCACAGGGCAACCGATGATAAATTTGTGATAGTTGTGAATACGGATACCCTTGGTGATTCAGGATCTGATCAGATAGAGGCCCTCATGAAAGAGCAGGGTGCCGTGGAGGTGTTGGATAAAGAGTTTGAAAATGTTATTGCATGAAAAATAACCTTTCTTCCGTAAAGAATTGCAGGACAATATTTTTGCTCCTGATTTCAGTAATTTCCTTCGGCTGCGACAGGAACAGGAATAATCCAGGATGGGATTATTTTCCGGATATGTTTTATTCCACGGCTTACGAAACCTTTACAAAGAATCCTAACTTCACCGACAGCATGACAATGAGAGTTCCTGTTCCGGGAACAGTCGCCCGTGATATTACTCCGTTTAATTATACAATCGAACCCGGGTCGCGCATCCTGGCCGGCAAAGAGCTAATAAATCCTGAATCTCCGACAGCCGAAGCTTTGTCACGGGGGGAAACGGTTTATTCAAAGTTTTGTGCCGGATGTCATGGCGATAATGGTGCAGGCGATGGCACTCTCTTTACCCGTGGCCTGTACCCTTTGAAACCGCGCATGCTGACAGGCAATATAGCAGATAATTTGAAAGACGGCGAAATCTTCCATAGCATAACATTGGGATTCGGTTCAATGGGGGCACATGGTTCCCAGATCAGAACCGAAGACAGATGGAAAGTGGTTCTTCATATCAGGGAACTTCAGGCAGAAGCAAAGGGAATTTCAACTGTAAAATGACAGAAAAATAGCAGGTGAAAGAAACCAGGGATGTAGATAATACTTCAGCTAAAACAATAAAGCAATGAAGGAACAATTAAAAGTATCCAAAACCTTCAGATTAATAACCCTGACGTTAATTGTCATTGGTGCAGGTGCCTTTCTGTTTGGTCTTATGTCTGATCCGGTGAGGACCTGGGCCAATTACCTGATTGTTAATTATTACTTTTTATCGCTTGCTTTGGGAGGCGCTTTCTTTATGGCACTCCAGAGTATTACCCAGTCGGGCTGGTCTGCGGCATTCAGGCGTATCCCTGAAGCAATGATGGCCTATATCCCGTTTGCCGCGGTATTCTTTTTACTGCTCGGTTTTGGAATACACGACCTTTATCACTGGTCCCATTCAGAAACTGTTGCAAATGATTCACTATTGCAGCATAAGTCGGTATTCCTGAATGTCCCGTTTTTCATGGTGAGGATGATAATCTGTTTTGTTCTGTGGATCGCCCTGACAAGGCTGTTAAGAAGAAACTCCCTTTTGGAGGATCTTGCCGGCGGGGACGCGGTAATGTCACTGTTTTCAGGGAGCGAGCGCTACTCAAAAATATTTATTTTCATTTTTGCTGTCACCTTTTCCCTTTCAGCTTTTGACTGGATAATGTCAATTGATGTACATTGGTACAGTACGATCTTCGCGCTGAAAAATCTGGTAGCCTCTTTCCTGCATGGAGTATCCATTTTAACGCTTATAATCTTTATTCTTTACAAAAGGGGATACTTCCCTTTCCTGAATAAATTTCATCTGCACGACTTTTCAAGATATATCTTCATGCTTTCGATTGTATGGGGATACTTCTGGTTTGCTCAATTCATGATAATCTGGTATGGAAATATACCAGAGGAGACCGTGTATTATTACGTCCGCTGGGAGGAGGGATGGAAGGCGCTGTTTTTTCTCGAGATCATTCTTAACTGGGCAATCCCCTTCCTCATATTGCTTCCGGTGAAAACCAGCAGGAACATGACACTGATTTCTGTTGTTATTTTATTCCTGATAATCGGGCAGTACATCGACCTTTTTGTTCAGATTATTCCAGGCACAACCGGTTGGTTAAAATTTGGCCTGATCGAAGCAGGATTGTTCCTTGGATTTGCAGGATTATTTTCTCTGGTGGTGGCGGTTACCCTCAGTAAAGCAAATATAATTCCTTCCAATCATCCGTATCTGGAAGAGAGCATGAATCATCAGTTTAAATAATAGAATGATTCCAAAGTTGCCTTTTTCATCTTAACCCTATCCCTGCCCTTTCCCTTAAACAATAAGGGAAAGGGTGAGTTCCCATTCATATCCGGGATCTTAGCCCTCCCCTTATAGCTTAAGGGGAGGGTTGGGAGGGGTTATGACGAACTTGGGAAGAGACGTTTTTTATCCTTTTTAGGCAGCCTCTTATCACATCTCATGTCCCTTTCTCGGTGCATTACCTGATAATTCTGTCAGAAACCAGCAATATCAGTACCAGCAAATAGTAGGAATCAAGAAGAACGGTGTATTTCCTGGAATTATCCTTAATTCCCGGGATTTTTAATAATCCGGTAAACTGCCATATAAGAAATGCCGAAGCGGCCAGGAGAATAACGACAATTATTTTCGTTTGAATTATCTGGAAATAACACAGGAACAATGCTGCTGTTACTGCTGTTACAACCCATGAAAAAGTGAGCCTTCTTATCTGGGTTCTGCTCAATATTTTTGTAAGACTGGGCAGACCTGCTTTTTCATACTCCTCTCCATATTTCAATATCAGCAGCCAGAAGTGGGGTATCTGTCCCGTGAAAAAAAGAAATTCCAGAAATACAATAGGTTTATCCCATAAGCCTCCTCCTGCTGCCACCCAGCCGATAAGCGGGGGTAATGCCCCCGTTACAGCGCCCGGAAACACAGCGAAGGCAGTTATCTTCTTTGCATAGGTGTAGATGCCATTATACCACCCTATTGCAATCAGGCCGATAAGTACCGCGGTCAGGTTTCCGGCTGAATAAATGAGAATAATCCCAGCGATAAGATTAAATAAAAGAAATATCAGGGCATGTTGAGGTTTGATCCTATGCGACGGAATAGGCCGGTTAAGCGTTCTTTCCATTTTACTGTCAAGGCCAGCTTCCTGTATCTGGTTAAGAACGGAGGCAGTAATTCCAAGGAGCAGGATCCCAAGGCTGACAAGGAGCATTCTGAAAGAAAACACGGGATTATAAATAAAGAATCCCGTAAATCCTGTGAGGCTTACCGGGATCATTATCTTTATCTTGCCGAGTTCCAGATAGTCCCTGATTCTATCCCGGACGGCCCTACTCTTCATTAAGGGATTTCAGGTATTCGATAATCTTTGCAACATCATCCGCACTTATTATGCCTTCATAACTTTGCATCAGGCCTTTTGGATATCCCTTGACTATTTCTGAATTCGGATCAAAAATTGCTTTTTTAATATATTCTTCATCAACCGTAACCGGGACCTCTTTCCCATCCCTAATTACAATTTGCTGCTCCCCGAAAAGGTTTAGATAGCTGGGACCTATGATTTTCGATCCGTCGTTTGAATGACAGGCATTGCACCCCTGGGCCTTCAGAATAGCCAGTCCCTCTGATCCGGGAGCCGATCCTTCTGCAACAATAGTTACTGCAGAAGTATCAGCGTACCAGGCATTATAGTCTTCCTTTGAAAGCACCTTGACATTTGCATTCATGTATGAGTGCTGAAGCCCGCAGTATTCGGCACAATAAAGGTCGTATTCCCCTTCTCTCTGGGGAAGGAACCACATCATCTTTTCCCTTCCGGGAACCATATCGGATTTTATCCTGAAAGCAGGGATAAACAGGCTGTGAATAACATCCAGGGAAACAAGGTTTATTTTAACGGGAGTATTAACCGGGACAACAAGATCGGGACTTTGCTTTCCGTTTTCGTACTCAAAGGAAAAGCTCCACATCCTTGCAACACTTCTGACAACCAGGGCATTATCAGGAGCTTTCGTCATAGGTTTCCAGCCTGTCCAGCCATAATAGAACATAGCAAGCGCGAGAAGAATCGGGATAACAGTCCAGAGGATCTCCAACGTGGTATTTCCATCTATCTGAGTGGCAACACTATTTCTCTTCCGGTTATATCTGTAAACAAAATAGAGCATCAGAACTGTAAGCCCGATAAGAATTACCAGGGATATTCCAACTATGAAATAAAATGCAGTATTGAATGTTGATACAAAATTTGAAGCGTCGATTCCTGTTGGTGAATACATAGCGGTTATCTAAATAGGTAGTCCAGAAGGGTTATTATAATT
>Ga0105106_10002643_pt1 | contig 12840 bp, 11 predicted proteins | sample PPLLaktember2015_5_FD_79109 | JGI IMG/M metagenome (GOLD analysis project Ga0105106, IMG submission 79109) | Freshwater sediment microbial communities from Prairie Pothole Lake near Jamestown, North Dakota, USA - PPLs Lake P8 Core (1) Depth... | ecosystem: Environmental > Aquatic > Freshwater >...
AAGGCCGGCGGACTCGCCAGGGCGCGCAGCGCCTGGGCCAAACGCTCACCTCGTACCGGGTCGACGGCGTATCCGACGACGTGCCCGCCCCCCTGCATCAGGTCGGTTTCGTACAGCTTCGTCAACATCTGGCGCTCGGTGCCCATGGGCTCGATCACCGTGCACGCGGGGTCGTCGATCAGCACGAGGATGTGCGGCAATTCCAGTTCGGCGCCGCGTCGCACGTCGATGCGCGGGGCCAGGCGCTCGACCATCGTGCCTTCGGTCGGGCGGATCGGGCTCGCGGACTTGCTGCCGAAGTCGTACTGCTCGAGATCGAGTTCGAGCATCAGCCCGCGGCGGATTCGGTGATCGATGGTTCGCTCCACGTAGATGGCGCCATCGCGCTCGTGGAGCAGTCCATCGGCAAGGTAGCGCCGCATCGTGCTGTGGATCCGGCTGATGCGTGAGGGTGCGTCCGCCGTCCCCAGGTACGCCTCGGGGAAGATCAGATGCAGGCTCGAAGGCGCGTCGCCGACTTCATGGGCGACCTTGCGCCAGTAATCCGGCTCCGACGTGTACTGATCGCAGGCGATCACGGCCCATTTCGCCAGCTCGATGTCGGGTCGGGGCAGAAGAATCCGCGGCAGCCGAAAGCAAGTCTGAGCGTCCATGGTTCGCCGATTGATGGTGGAAGCAGCCATGGTACCCAAGCGGCGCAGGGTCGTCGAACGGCGGATGACCGTGCTTGCCGGCCATTGCCGCGGTTCGGTGGGTTCGCCACGCAATGGAAACCAGGCCACACTGACGACGGCGCTGCGGCGCGCGATGGCGTGTCCGGAGCGGCGTCATCCGCTCCCTGGACGTGGACGGGCGCGCTTCATCGGCGCCAGACCCGCGTCAGGCCGGCTTGAGGTCGGTGCGCCGGGGGGAGCGAACCTTGCGGCCCCTGCAAAACGGTGAGAGGCTACGTGCCTCTTCCGTTCGGAGTGGCGGGGCATGAACTGGTTGAGCACCATTGCCAAGCACGTCGACTACCTGAGCGGCCGCTACGAGGCGTTTCCGGTGCGCGACGAGGCTGCGCGGGCCGCCGCGCTGCGCGTCCTGGACGAGGTGCGCCGTAACGAACTCAACCGGGTGCACGGCCGCAGCGCGCTCGAGTCGGCGGCCTTCGTCAACGCCGATGTGCCCTACGAGCTCTACGCGGTGAAGGACACGCGCAAGGACGACGTCATCGGCTGCATACGCGTCACACGCGCGGACCGGATCGCCGCGATCGCCGGCAGCCGGGAGGAATACCACCTGGACAAGTTCCCGCCCTCGATACTGGCGCGAACGGTGGTGTTCACGCGGCTGGCCATCCTGCGCGAGTACCGCCGTACCGCGGCGTCGCTGGTGCTGTTCCAACGGCTCTACGACGATGGGCTTGCCGCCGGCGACGTCGCAGCGCTGTTGTCGTGCGAACCCGGGCTGTACGCGAGTTACCTGCGGCTGGGCTTCCGGCCGCTGGGGGGCGTGCATCCGGCCGCCAGCGGCGGCTTCCGGATTCCGATGGTGCTCTTGGCCCACGACCTCGAGCACTTTCGGCGCGTGCGCTCGCCGGTCGTGTCGCAGCTCGAGGCGTTCGAAGGCCCGACGCCCGACGACGCGCTGGTATGGTACCGGACCCTGGAAGCCCGCGAAGGTCCGATCGACCCCGGCGTGGCCTTTTTCTCCGACGAAGAGCCCGACGTGCACGCCTCGCTGACCCGTGGCCTGAGCGCCGAGGGGCGGGCCTCCGTATTGCACAATGCGATGGAGATCGCGTGCCGGCCGGGAGACGTGATCCTGAAGGAGGGCGACGGCGGCCGCAACATGGGCTTCGTGCTGCGGGGCGCAGTGCAGGCGCAGACCGGGGGGCGCGTCATCGCGTTGCTCGGTGAGGGCGAGCTGTTCGGCGAGATCGCGGTCGTGCTGAACCGGACCCGCACCGCCACCCTCGTCGCCGCCGGCGACGAGACGCGGGTGCTGATGTTGAGCCAGACCTGCCTGGACCGCCTGGACGATCCGGCCGACCAGGTCCAGGTCTGGCGCAATCTGGCGCAGGTGCTGGCTACGCGGGTGAACCCGCTCCACGAATGAAGTCGAGCAGTGCGGTGGCCAGTTCGTCGGGCCGCTCGAACTGCACTGCGTGGCCGGCTTCGATCTCGGTGAGTCGGTTGCCCGGACGCTCGAACAACGGCGCCAGGTAGCCGCGGACCTTCTGGTTGTCGACGATGCGGTCAGCGCTGGCCGTCATCGCGAACAGCGGCAGCCGCACGCCGAGGATCGCCTCCCACGAGCGTTCCTGCACCTCGTCCATCACGATCACCGACTTGAGCGTGACCTCCGTCGTCTTCAGGTCATCGGCATCGATGAAATCCAGCCCGTCCGGCGCCTGGGTGAAGTCGGTGGCCTGCAGCGGAATCGGCGCGAAGGACTCCTCGCGGTCCGGCGCCAGATCGAAGTGGGTGAGGAGGGCCTGCGCCACGCGCTCGGCCATGTCGATGACCGACCGGAAGCGCGTGTTCCAGAAGAGGCCGGGGGTGATGAGCAGCAGGGTTGCCAGCGCGCCCTCGTCCTGCAACCGTTGCGCCGCGACCGCCGCGTACTGACCGCCCTGGCACCAGCCGGCCAGGTGCACACGCTCGAAGCGACCGGCCAGCATGCGCACGTGTTCGACGACGTCGTCGATGCTGCGCTCGGCGCTGCCCAGGTCGCCGCGGCCGCCGTTGAGCCCGCAGCCGCGCCGGTCCGGCGCGAACACCGACATGGACGAGCGCGCGCGCACGGCGTCGGCCAGCGGACGCTGCCACGCGGAGTGGCTCATGCCGCCGTGCAGCACCACGAGGACGCCGGATCCCTCTTCGGGGCCCCACAGGCGGTAGTGGATGTCGTAGCCGTCGGACATCGCCTGCGTCCGGACGATCTCCGTCTCGGGCCACGCGCGGCGCGCGGTGCGGCAACGCAAACCCCAGCCGCTCGACCAGGCCTCGGAGGCCGTGATCTGCAGCCCCTCGGTCGTGACTTCGGCGTAGGGGCCCCGCAGGTCGAGCACGCCGCCGCGGCCCCACTTGAGGCTCGGACTCGCGGGCTCGCGCTCGATGAGCCGCGAGCCGAACGCCCCCTCCTGCGCGGCGAGCCGATCGCCGGCCGCCGCCGCGACCAGCATCGCGGCGCGTGTCAGCACCGAGGTCTCGCCAACATGCGCGCCGATGATGATCGGCCAGCCGCGCGCGCGCAGTGCCTCGACCAGCCGCAGCGCACGCAAGACGCCGCCCACACGCGAGACCTTGAGGTTGGCGATGAAGCGCCCGGGATGGCCGTCGTAGCGCTCGAGATCGGCCATCGTGCACAGGCTCTCGTCGAGGATGACCGGCGTGCCAAGTCCGATGCTGATCCGGCTGTGGTGGTCGACATCGCGTGGCGCCACCGGCTCCTCGACGCCGAAGAAGTCGCAGTCGAGCGCTCGCAGGTAGTCCAGCGCGCGCTCCGGCTCCTCCGCCCACAGGTTGTTGGCATCGACCCGCACGCGATGCGTCTTCACGCCGTGCCAGTGGGTCAGCTCGCCGATGCTCTGCAGTTTCTGGCGGTCGACCTCCAAGTCGCCGCCCAGCTTCACCTTGAAGTCGGTCAGGCCGAGGATGCAGTACTGGTCGATCAGGAAGCGCGTTTTCCATGGCTCGTCGTTGCCCAGTACGGCCGAATACCGGTGGGGCCCGCCGGGTGGTGCCAGACCGAGCAGCGATTCGACGCTTTGCCCACGCTCGCGCGCGAAGAGGTCGAGCAGCGCGGATTCGATGGCGCACCAGGCCGACGGCGACGCGTCGACGGCCGCGGCGTGTTCCGCGAGCCAGCTTTGCAGGGCGTCGAGACTGGTGCACTGGGACTGGATCGCCTCGTGCCAGGTGCCCAGCCACTTTTTGCACGAGGCCCTGGTTTCGCCGGTGACGTAGGAGCGGGGACAACCCTCGCCAAAACCCCGGAGCGCGCCGCGTGACGCCTCCACCCAAAGGCTTTCGCCATGCGTCCGCGCGGCCGACGCCTGGCGGAAGGTCATCTTCAGCGGAACTCTCAGTTCGGAGAAGTGCAGGCGAACGGGCTGGTTCATCGAATCGTCCTCGGGCAGTCTGCGGAACAACCGATCGCGGCTGCGACGTCAACGGGCGTGCAACGCCGATTCTGCGCCTGCAGGGGACCGAGGGCCATATCGTCGTTTGCGATACGCGGCGCACCGGCGCCAAGCTCGCGCTGCGGCGTCGGCTCAATTGCGTGAAGGGCAGCTCTCGCGAAGGCTTGCCGGATGAGGTTCATCTGTGTGTCCACGAGAATGAACGGGAAGTTCAGGGCAATCACTGTCGAACCGGGAGTGGCGCTGCAAGCGGTCGCGCAGGGATTTCCGTGCTCAGTACATGCGGTGCCGGAACAGCCAGCCAGCCAAGACGAGGCTGGCAACGCCTATCGCGGCCATGGGCCGGAACTGGTCGACCTAGAGTCCAAATCCGGCGCCCTCCAGAAAGACCTTGCGCAGCACAACAAGGAAATATCGTAAGGGGTCGATCACAGTGATCGTTTGCACGGTCTCCGGCATGTTCACGATCGGCGTGGCGAAGCCCGACAGGATCACCGCCGGCACCATGAACAGGAAAGCGCCCGGCAGGCCCTGCTGCTGAGTCGCGGACAGCGCGATCACCAAGCATGGTGACCACCAGGGTGAGCATGCCAATGATGCCCGGAATGTAGAACTAGCGGCTCTCCAGATTCGGGTTGAACCAGGAGGCCCGCGTCTCCAACCGCGCTTTTGGGCCATGCAGGCCGCGGGCCGAGATCCCGTCGTCGTTGAAACGGTCTATCCCCGTGCACACGTAGTTGAGCGCGATGATGGCGGTATTCGAAATGCGGCCGTCGCGGATCGCCTGAAGCGGCGCGGGACGTTCCGACAGCAGGTCGGCGGTGAAGCGCGGACCGATGAGAATCACGACCAATGCCTTGCGCTGGTCGACGAGCGGCGCGATCTCGCTCTCGGAATCCAGAGCGGTCACCTGGCTGAAACTCACTCGTCGCGCCGCCGAAACGGGTCAGCAGTTCGCGTGCCACGGATCCGTGGCCCTCATCGTAAACCGCATAGGGCACCTGCTTGGGATCTAACGTGGCGGCGTAACCGAAGACAAGGAGTTGGATCAGAGGCGGCACGACGAGCCCCGTACGGCTCTTCGGGTCCTGGAGCAGGGTCAGGATTTCCACGGCCGGAAGGCCGCTCGGAAGAACATAGAGGGGTCCGCGAGGCGGACCGCTGGGCGTGGCCAGCGGGGCGGGAGTTTTCTGCCGATGTTTCGTCAGTTTCCCGCGAAACTCGTGCGTCTCAGGTCTGGCGCGCCAAGTCTTTGTTTATTGGGGTGGCTGATGGGACTCGAACCCACGACAACCGGAATCACAATCCGGGACTCTACCAGCTGAGCTACAGCCACCACCGACGACGCCCGCGGCAACCATGACCGCCATTCCGTTTTGGACGGAACGACACGATTGCCGCGCGCACCGGAAAACTCTGGCGCGCCCGACAGGACTCGAACCTGTTACCGCCGGCTTAGAAGGCCGGTGCTCTATCCAGATGAGCTACGGGCGCCCTGTCGGAACCGCGGAAAACGCCCGGCGGCCAGGCCGCAATGCTGCCTGCTCGCCACTCGCTGCCTGGGCAGCAGGCCGGGACGTGGATTCTAGCCGATTTGGCCCGACCGGGACAGCCCGCCGTCACGCACGAGCCGCGGGTTCCCGCTTCGACGCCGGACCGCGCCTGTCGGGCCCGAGCAGGGCATCGATCTCATCGTCCTTCTCGCGCCAGATGTCCTGGAGCCAATGCTGGAAGGACTTGCGAAACTTCGGGTCGCGCGCGTAATCGCCGGTGAGGAACTCGCCTGGAATTGCCAGCCTGCGCGCCCGAACGACGATCTCCGGTACCTCGCCGCAAAGGAACTGCCAGAAAGTCGGCGCGCCTTCCGGATAGACGATCGTGACGTCGAGCAGCGAGTCGAACTTGCTCCCGAGCACGCCGAGCGTCAGCGCCAGCGCGCCCGCCTTCGGCTTCAGCAGGTGGCGGTACGGTGAGCGCTGTGCGCGATGCTTTTCGCGCGTGAAGCGCGTGCCTTCGGCGAAGTTCATCACGCTGGTCGGCACCAGCGCAAACTTCTCGCACGCCCGCCGGGTCGCTTCAAGGTCGTCGAATCGCTTCTCCGGGTGTGCCTTCAGATACGCATCGGAATGACGGCGCATGAACGGAAAGTCGAGCGCCCACCAGGCAAGGCCGATGACGGGCACGTAGATCAGCTGCTGCTTGAGGAAGAACTTCAGCAGCGGAATGCGCCGGCTCAGCAGATGCTGGAGCACGAGGATGTCGACCCACGTCTGATGGTTGCAGTTGACCATGTACCAGCCCCGGCGGGCGAGGCCATCGAATCCGGCGACGTCCCATTTCGTGCGCTGGGTCAGCCGCATCCAGCCGCTGTTGCACCTGACCCAGAGCGTGGCAATCGCGTTGAGCGCCCGGTCGAGAGTGGCCCGAACCGGTCGCGCCGGAATGGCGAGCCTGACGAGCGCGAGGGCGAGGACCAGCGTGGTCCAGAAAAGCGTGTTGACCGTCAGCAGCAACGCTGCGACGGCGCCGCGTACAAACGGCGGGAAGGCGCGGATCACGATCGGTACCTTCCAAGGCAGGACAGATAACGGGCCTCGACCCGATTGGAGAACCAGTCGGTCGTGAGCTTGCGCGTGATTTTCGGGCTCTGCAGCAGGATGTTCGGCACCACGGCCCGTGGCGCAGTCCTGCCACTCGCTCTGTCCGCGAGCGTGAACACCCGCAGGTAGAGCCTCGTCTGTTCGAATGCCGGGTCCTTGCCGCGCTCCAGGTCGCGGCGGATGTCTTCGTTGCTGATCTCCATCCGTTGCGCCAGCACACGCGTCGCCAGCTCCGTGCTGCCGGGCTCGCGGGCGACCTGCTTCTGCTCATAGCGCAGCAGATCGCCGTCGAGCGTCAGCGGTATGCCCGAGATCTGGGTGACGGCGCTCTGGAACGCAGCGTTGCGACTCGCGTACCGTCCGGCGTTGAAATCGGCGAAGCGATACAAATGACGATCGTAGGGCGCGGGATAGTCGAGGAGATGCGCGATGCCGAAATAGAGGCCGCCGCGGCGGGTGAACGCCTCGTGACGAATCGATCCGGAAACAGGATAAGGATACGGCTTCGCCGCCGCGTACGTCTGCGCGAACGCGATGCTCACCTGCATCGGGCCTCCGGTGCGCACCGGATTGCTGTCGGCCAGGAACCTCTTGCCGAGCGGCACCATGTCGATGAATTCCTCGTAGATCTCGCTCAATTGCCGTTCCGTCTTCACGGCAGTCAGGCGTTCGCTGTAGCTCTTGCCGTTGGATGACGGCAACGCGAGCGCCGCGTCGAGGACGAGTCTGGGAATGCCGACGCGCTCCCGGCGCGCGTCGATCTCCTTCCATGCGATCCGTGAAAGCCCCGGTACCGCGGGGTCGGCCCGAAAACTGGATTCCTGCTCGGTGATGGCGATGGCAGCGCAGAGGTTCCCGGGCGTCGGGGGAATCTCCAGTGCCGCGAACGCCGCGTAGATGTCGGTCGCCCAGCCAGTTCGGTCGGTGACACCCTCGGGCAGGAGATGTCCCACGAGCGCACGCCCTTCCGCAGCACTCATCGGCGGATATCTCGTGGCGCGCGACCACTCCTCCGTTGATGCGCAGCCGCCCAGTGCAAGAACCCCGGCAAGCAGCAGCGCCCCCGCGACGCGCGGACCCGCACAGTGGTTCCGTATCAATGCCACGTAGCTCCCAAAGCAGCCGCACAAATGAACAATGCGCGAATACAGCGCGCAAGACGATCCTCGGCCGGCCGCGCATCGTCGAGCGCCTCCGTCGCGAGGATGCTCGGCCCCTATCTTAGCCGCCAGTTGCGTGTGGTTTTCGCGCCGTCGCGGCCGGGCATAGAATGCTCTTTCACCTCGTGGGTGAAGGCGTCGCGGGGCAATCGAATGCATCGAAGTTCGACTGGAACGTAGGAGACGACCATGAACCCGGGCAAGAATCTTGCGGCCTTCGTCGGGCGAGTCCTGCTCGCGCTGATGTTCGTCATCGCGGGCTTCGGCAAAATCGGCGGTTTCGAGGGAACGGCTGGGTATATCGCGAGCGCAGGGTTGCCGATGCCGCAGCTCGGCGTGCTGATCGCGATCGCGGTCGAATTGGGGGGCGGCCTGCTGCTCGTCGTCGGCTGGAAGGCACGATGGGCGGCGCTCGCGCTTGCGGCGTTCACGGTGCCCGCGACGTTCTTCTTCCACAATTTCTGGAACATGTCGGGGCCGGCGATGCAGACGAACCAGCTCCTGTTCATGAAGAACATCAGCGTGATCGGCGGCCTGCTCATGGTCTGGGCGTTCGGCCCGGGACGCTACAGCATCGATCGCGAATGAGGTCCGCGGCACAACGCTCGCCCCTCAGGTCGATGGAAACGAAACGCGCGGAATGCCTCGGCATCGCATCGCCGATGCTCCCGGCGACTCCGACCACGTCCGTCGTCACGAGCCGCCCATTCGACCCGCCCGTCGATCTCGATGCTCCATCAGTCGGGTCGGGGTGAGAGGATTTGAACCTCCGACATCTTGCTCCCAAAGCAAGCGCGCTACCGGGCTGCGCTACACCCCGAAGGTCCGAATTGTGACACATCGCGCGCGGCGAACCGGTGATCCGGAGCCATGCGCGCGCTGGAGCGTGATCAGCGTGCCTGCGCTTCGAAACCCGCGCCGACGATCGCCGCGACGATCGCCTTCGGGTCGACCGTCGCGTCGTCGTACGCGACGGTCGCTGTCGCGCGTTCGAGCGAGACGTCGACACTGGCCACGCCGGGCAACGTCTTGACGGCCCCGGTGATGCTGCGCACGCAGCCCTGACAGCTCATGCCCTGCACGGAGAATTCCTTGGTGACGTTGGCGCTCATCAGACATGCTCCTTGACGTGATGCGGTGCGGGAATCGCCGGGCCTGAACCCGCCGCCCGCGGCGGCTCGTGCACGGCGCCGGGTTCGTGGCGCGGACGCCAGCGCTTCAGCAGTAACGCGTTGCCGACGACGGACACCGAGCTCGCGGCCATCGCGGCGCCGGCGACAACCGGCGAGAGCAGGCCGAAAGCGGCCAGCGGGATCCCGAGCACGTTATAGACGAACGCGAAAAACAGGTTCTGCCGGATCTTCGACAGCGTCGCGCGCGAGAGGTCGATCGCGGAAGCCACTGCGGCCAGATCGTTGCGCAGCAGCGTCACATCGGCAGCCGACAGTGCACTGCCCGAGCCGGCACCCATCGCGAACGACACGTCGGCCTGCGCGAGCGCCGGCGCGTCGTTCACCCCGTCGCCGACCATGCCGACGACCACGCCACGCTTCTGCATTTCGACGATCGCGGCACGCTTGTCTTGCGGCAGCTGTTCGGCGCGCCAGTCGTCGATCCCGGCAGCCTTCGCGGCGGCGGGGGCAGCACCGGGGTGATCGCCGGTCAGCATCGTCACGGCGACGTTCTCCGCCTTCAGTGCGCCGACGGCCGCCGCCGCGCCCGGACGCAGCGCGTCGACAAGGGTGATCCAGCCCACCAGCGTCGATCCTTCGGCGACACCGACGACGGTGTTGCCCTCCCCGCGCACCGTGTCGAGGGCAGCGGCGTCGAAGGCGACGCCATTCTCCGTCAGGAACGCGGGCGATCCCAGGCTCACGATCTGCCGCCCGTTCTCGCCGGCCACGCCACGTCCCGGATACACGCGCACGTTCGTGACGGGCACGGCGACGACGTCGAACGCCGCCGCACGGGCAAGGATCGCCTTGGCCAGCGGGTGCGTCGCACCATGCTCCAGACTCGCGGCGAGCAGCAAGAGCTCGCTCCGCGTGAATCCGGCGGCCGGATGCTGGCCGATCACCACCGGCGCTCCCGCCGTCAGCGTGCCGGTCTTGTCGACGACGAGCGCACCGATCTTCTGCGCGCGCTCGAGCGCCTCGGCGTTCTTGATCAGGATCCCGACCTGCGCGCCGCGCCCGACCCCGACCATCAGCGCCGTCGGCGTCGCGAGCCCGAGAGCGCAGGGGCATGCGATCACGAGCACCGCTGTCGCGCGCATCAGCGCTGCGGCCCAGTCGCCGAGCACGAGGCCCGTGCCGACCAGCGTGATCAAGGCAAGCACCAGGACCACCGGTACGAATACGCCGGAGACCCTGTCGGCCAACCGCTGCACCGGCGCCTTCGACCCCTGCGCCGCCGCGACCTGACGGACGATGCCCGCAAGCAGCGTCGCCTGACCGACTGCAGTCGCCCTGCAGCGAAGGGGGCCGAGTTCGTTGACGGTGCCTGCGAGCACCCGGTCACCGGTCGCCTTGGGCACCGGCTCGCTCTCGCCGGTCAGCATCGCTTCGTTGGCCGCGGATTCGCCGGACAGCACGACCCCGTCGACGGGCACGCTGTCGCCGGCTCGGACGACGAAGACGTTGCCCGAGCGCACCTGGGCGAGCGGCACCTCGCTGAGCGCGCCGTCGATCTCTACCAGCACCGTCGGCGGCCGCAGCTTTAGCAGGTCACGGATCGCGGCGGCCGTGCGCAGCTTCGCCCGTCCCTCGAGCAGCTTGCCGAGCAACACCAGCGTGATGACCGCCGCCCCGGCCTCGAAATAGACGTGCTGGGCTTCGATCGGAACCAGCCACACGGCGACGCTGAACAGATAGGCTGCGGTCGTCCCGAGCGCCACCAGCACGTCCATGTTGGCGGCCCCGCCGCGCAGGGCTTTCCACGCGCCTTCGTAGAACCGCGCGCCGGCAATGAACTGCACCGGTGTCGCCAGGGCGAACTGCAGCCAGATCGGCAACTGCGTTGCGTGACTGCCCGTGACCATGAACGCCATCTGGGCCGCAAGCGGTGCGGTGAGCAGCGTCGCGAGAGCGAACAGGCGCAGATCGCGACGATACCGGCTGGCCTCCGCGCGTGCCTGCTGCTCGGGCTGCTCGAACGGGTCGATCGCCGGGGCGGCGTCGTAGCCCGCCTTGCGCACCGCGTCGATCAGCGCCTGGGGACTGGAATGCTCGGTGTCGAATTCGACGTGCGCCGACTCCGTGGCGAAATTGACCGCCGCGTGGACGCCCTCGGCGCGATTGAGCACCTTCTCGATCCTCGCCGCGCAGGCGGCGCAGGTCATGCCGGTGAGTTGGAGGTCGATCGCGCGGACGGTCATGGCGGAAGTGAGGCGAGCTTGCCGTTCGGACATGCGGCCGATTCTACGCCGCACAAGCGCCGGCCCGTCGACCTGCGTCAACGCGCTCCGGAAGCCCTGATCGCAGCAGGGGTTGCGCCATTCCGGCCCGCGAAGAAGCTATCGACGACAGCAATCGCGGCGTCCACATCCGCGCGCGCGACGTCCAGGTGGGTGACCCAGCGCTGCTGCGTGGTTCCGGTGATCGCGACACCTGCGGCGGCGAGATGCGCCGCGAACGCCGGCGCCATGTCCTCGGCCACCGAGACGAACACCATGTTCGTCTGCGGCGCGGCGACCGCGAGCTGGCGATGGCGCGCAAGACCCGCGGCGAGCCGCGCGGCGTTCTCGTGGTCTTCAGCGAGCCGCGCGACGTGGTGCGCGATCGCGTGGCGACCGGCCGCGGCGAGAATGCCGGCCTGCCGCATGCCCCCGCCCAGCATCTTGCGCCAGCGGCGGGCGGCCTTGATGAAATCGGCGCGCCCACAAAGGACGGAGCCGACGGGAGCTCCGAGTCCCTTGGAAAGGCAAACGGATACCGAGTCGAATCCCTGCGCGATTGCCGACGGCGCCACGGCCTGCTTCACCGCGGCGTTCCACAGGCGGGCGCCATCCAGATGCATGGCGAGCCCGTGCTCGTCCGCAAGTTCGCGCACTGCGGCACTGTAGCCCCGCGGCAGGACCTTGCCGCCGATCGTGTTCTCGAGCGCGATGAGTCGCGTCTTCGCAAAATGCGCGTCGTCGGGCTTGATGGCGGCCTCGATGGCCGCCAGCGGCAACGTTCCGTCCGCCGCATTGTCGAGCGGCTGCGGCTGCACGCTGCCCAGCACGGCGCCGCCGCCGGCTTCGTACCTGTACGTATGCGCCTGCTGGCCGACGATGACCTCCTCGCCGCGCCGGCAGTGCGTCATCACCGCGACGAGGTTCGACTGCGTGCCCGAGGGAACGAACAGTCCCGCCTCGTAACCGAGCATCGCAGCGACCTCGGACTCGAGCGCATTGACCGAGGGATCGTCGCCGAACACGTCGTCGCCGACCGGGGCCGCCGCCATCGCCGCGCGCATCGTGGCGGTCGGGCGCGTGACGGTGTCGCTGCGGAAATCGGTCGCCATGCGCGCTCCTTTGTCGATGCGCTCAGCCTTCGGGCTTCAACTGCGGGAACAGGATGACGTCGCGGATCGACGGTGCATCGGTGAGCAGCATCACCAGCCGGTCGATGCCGATCCCCTCCCCCGCCGTCGGCGGCAGCCCGTACTCCATCGCCCGGACGTAGTCGGCGTCGTAGTACATCGCCTCTTCGTCGCCGGCCTCGCGCGCCTCGGCCTGGCCGCGAAAGCGCGCGGCCTGATCCTCCGGGTCGTTGAGCTCCGAGAAGCCGTTGGCCAGCTCGCGGCCCGTGATGAAGAGCTCGAAGCGGTCGGTCACCGCCGGGTTCGCGTCGTTGGCGCGCGCGAGCGGCGAGACATCGGTCGGATGCGCGACGATGAAGGTCGGCTGGATCAGCTTGTCCTCGGTCGTTGCCTCGAACAGCTTGAGCTGCAGGAGCCCCAGGCCGTC
>Ga0105106_10002644_pt1 | contig 12840 bp, 15 predicted proteins | sample PPLLaktember2015_5_FD_79109 | JGI IMG/M metagenome (GOLD analysis project Ga0105106, IMG submission 79109) | Freshwater sediment microbial communities from Prairie Pothole Lake near Jamestown, North Dakota, USA - PPLs Lake P8 Core (1) Depth... | ecosystem: Environmental > Aquatic > Freshwater >...
AAAACTCTGGTGGAGTAGTAAATAAGGTAAATTTCAGGCAAACTTTTGGGCCCGTAGCATAGCCCGGTGGTGCGCCCGGCTGATAACCGGGAGGTCATGTGTTCGAATCACATCGGGCCCATCCACGATATTCTGACAGGTTTTTTTCCTTTTTATGGACGGTTTTAAAAAAAAAAGACCATCATCCATCACGGTAAGGGTTATGTTGCCAGCAAGATTTTTCACCAAACCTCATAAGCGTTGTACGTGAAATAGTACCTTTTATAATTGGTCTTTTTTTCACCAGGGAAACCGGCAACTTTCAGCCACACTCTCAAATTCCCCTCATGGCTGGAGAAAAATAATAAACAAAAAAATTTCACCGGTTATGGTTTTTTTGCAAAGATATACCCAATCACTTTCTCAAGTGCTTCAACAAGTGTTTCTTCCCCTTTCACGTAATCGTGCATCGCGCGGTAAAGCATGAACATAATATCATACCCGTAGTGCTCAATTGCGGTCTTTGCATCAATGGGATTAAGGTACGAATCGGTAAGGAACCCATCAAAACTGTACATAAGTTCATAAAATTTCCCCTCTTCAGACATCACGCAGAATTGGTCGGTGACCGGCATCCGGGGATTGTCCGGCCGGCATGCGGCGGCCTCTGCAGCCTTCCCAAGAATGATCATCTTTTGCGGGTAATAAGCGGGATCGTAGATTTCTCCCTTGGTATCCTGCTTTCCCTTCCTCAGCATATTCAGACCGACAACCTTGACAACCGGAACCGTGGATTTGGCCATCCGGGCAAGGAGTACTGTGTCATGGTCCCGGATCTCCTGCGAGAGCGAATCGCTTTTTTCCTGCAGATCTTGGATCTTCTGCTCCAGTTTTTTTAGTCCAGCTTCAATTTCATCCATTGATTTCACCATAACACAGCGGTTATTGTACGATAAGAAGTGTTCATTCCGGAGGTATAAATCCGCTCGTTTTTAAAAGAGCCACGACAGGATCCAATGTGGTAATGAGGTTTTTTACAGCAGGAGATAGCAGGGACCTCCTCAAGGATACTGTAAGGAGTTTATATTTCTGCAGAAACGAGTGATCGCTTCATACTACGATGAATACGAGGTTTGAATATCACCCGACCCGTTGCCCGATAAAAAAATACTTCCGGTCTTTTTTCAGGATTGCCCGACCCGTGTATCCGACAGGAAGGTTCTCATTAATTACAATTCCCAGATAATTGGACGCTCTGGCCATGACCGATCCCTTTTTGATTGTTTCTGTCACACGAAAGGCCACCTGTTTTTCAAGACAGCCGGCGTTAATCGAAGCGTAGACCTTTTCCGCCAGGGAATTCATAGTTCGTGAACGATCCTTCTTAACCCACTCAGGAAAGTCTTCTTTTGAAGAGAGGGGAGTAAAAGGACGCTGTGAATACCGGGTGATATTTACTTTACTCGGACGCACGCTCTCTATCAGGTCAAGCGACTCTGAAAAGTCTTCTGGTGTTTCACCGGGAAACCCGACAATCATATCAGTAGCTAAAGTAATTTTAGGGTACCGGTTCCTGAATGCAGCAACAATCTCTTTAAAATCTGCTACAGTATATCCTCTTCCCATTCGTCTAAGGATAGCGTCTGATCCTGATTGAACGGGGAGATGAACGAATTTGAAAATATGGTCACTGGCATAAGCATCGACCAGATCATCAAGAATCCCTTTCACGGTTGCGGGATTCATCATCCCCACCCGGATCATAAACCCTCCTGGCAGATCCCCGATGCTGTTTAAAAGATCGGGAAGTGATTTTCCGATATCCCTTCCCCAGCAACTTACATCCTGTGCAGTAATCTGGATTTCGGGTGTCCCGGAGTGCTTATACGCCTGTATCTCTGCAAGGATCCCCTCTTCAGGAAAACTTTTCAGAGATCCGCGGGCGATCCGGGTAAGACAGTAGGTGCATCTTCCCACACATCCCTGAGCTACCTGCACAATCGCCACTCCACCACCATCGACTGTCCTGACACTCTGGTATGCCTTGTGAATTGTTTCAGAAGGGAGAAGGGTCGGCGTACATACCCCAAAAATTGCATCGCGCTGCACTTCCGGCATGCATCCCGTCACATATAGATCATAATCCCGGAACCGTGAAAGCCTTCTGAGCATGCGTCTCTCAGTTGGTCCGATAACTGTGCAGGTATTAATGATAACTGCGTCTGCCGCTTCCGCTGAATCGACAAGATTACATCCTTTGTTCTTTAAAATCTCGATAAGTTTTGCTGTATCACCAAAGTTATAACGACACCCATACGTTTCGATGTAGACCCTCCGGTCACGAAACGTTTCCAGAACCTGAATATCAGCACTATTTCCCCTCACGGTATCTTGGGATTCTGCCATCATTTCAGCACTTAAGAATTGTTGAACGCACTTCAATAAATAATTATAAACTGCAAAATGACCGAAGCGGGTCGAAAACTTTGAAATATCGGATTTTGGTATAAGTTGGCAGAACCCCAGAACACGTCTTCTCGGGAGCACAACACTTAACCAATGGTACCCATAATCTGTTTATCATGATGAGAATCGGGCTGCTCGGCTGTGGTAATATCGGACATATTATAGCACAGCACGGGGGCGGTTTCGAAATTTCAGCGGTCTTTGATAAGGTATCAGAGCGGGCAAAAGAGATCGCAGGGATTTGTGGTGCATATGCATATGAAGATTTTGAGTCCTTCATTACTGCAGATATCGATATTGTTGTTGAAGCAGCATCTGTCAGTGCCGTTAAAATCTATGCGGGACGGGTTTTATCCCACAAAAAAGATCTCGTGATCATGAGTGTTGGTGCGCTTTCCGACACGGTCTTCCGGGAGGAGATAAGGCTGCTGGCGAAAAGATATGGACAGAAAATTCACATCCCGAGCGGAGCGATATTCGGGCTTGATAACCTCAAGATAGGAAAGATTTCAGAAATAAAAAGATTACTCTTGAGGACCACAAAAAGTCCTGCATCCCTAGGTATTAGCGCTGACACGCGGAGGCTGATATTTTCCGGGAAGGCAAACGAGTGCATTAAGGCATTCCCGAAAAATGTCAATGTATCAGTTGCTATGAGTCTTGCAGCTGGACACGACACGGATGTAGAACTCTGGGTTGATCCGTCAGTGAACCGAAACGTTCACGAAGTTTTTATTGAAGGGAGTTTTGGTGAAACATATATTAAAGTGACGAATGTACCCAGTCCAGGTAATCCAGCAACAAGCTACCTTGCAGCGCTGTCTATTCTCTCGCTGTTGAATAATCTCAGTGACCCCATAATCGTAGGAACATGATTCAAAATAATTGGTGATGCATGGTATGGTAATGCTCGATTATCTGCTCCAGTTCATTGAGGAAGATGCCCCTTCCGGGGATTTAACTTCTGCTGCTATCATACCTGATATTACCTGCAATGCAGTGATACGGGCTGAACAGGATGGAATCATCGCAGGGCTCGAAGAGGCATCCATACTTTTTTCCCATTTTGGTGTGTGTGTGACACATCTCGTAAATGACGCGGATTCTGTTGGTGAAAATGATGCCCTCCTTTTACTTAACGGGGATGCAAAAAAAATTCTGCTTGTTGAACGGACTGCCCTCAATATCATCGGAAGGATGAGTGGCATTGCGACTCAGACAAGAAAACTTGCAAGTATCGTGTCGGCAGTCAATCCATCCTGCAGAGTAGCAGCTACTCGCAAGACTTGCCCCGGCTTACGAATACTTGACAAAAAGGCAGTAAAGATCGGTGGCGGTGATCCTCATCGAATGAACTTGAGCGATGGGATTCTTATCAAAGACAATCATCTGGTACTGGTTTCACTCCCTGACGCTATTTTTGCTGCAAAAAAAAGTTCAGTGTATAAAAAAGTAGAAGTTGAAGTAGAAACGCCGGATAATGCCTTGTTCGCGGCAAAAGCGGGTGCAGATATCATTATGCTTGACAATATGAGTCCGGATCAGATTACGCGGACTATCAGAGTACTCAATAGTGAGGGTCTTCGGGATCGCGTTTTTATCGAACTTTCGGGGGGTATTGAAGAAAGTGCCCTATCACGGTATGCTGCGCTTGACGTTGATACGATCAGTCTTGGGATACTCACGCATTCGGTCAGAAATTTCTCGGTAAACCTTGAAATTATGTCAGAATAATCCTGTTAATATTTTCCTCCTCCATTATTTTATGAATATCACATATTTTCTTCAGGACGTTGTTTTCAAATCCGGATATCCAATTTGTATAACACCTCTATGAATTCACATAATATTGAAAACCTTAATAGTCCGGTATCACGTATGGGTGGCTAGTGAGGGATAGAAATGGGTAATCCTGAGCCACAGGTAATTGGTACTGAATCTCCCGTCGAACTGACACCTTCTGAGTTAGCTGCAATCGATGAGCGTCGGAAACAACGGATCAAAGGATATCTCACGCTGCTGAAGGATCCAAATCTCAACTACCGGTGGAGAGCGGCAGAGGCGTTGGGGGTAGAGGGGGATACCACAGCTGTTGAACCACTGATCACTGCACTCAAAGACCCTTTTGTAGATGTCCAGTGGCTTGCTGCAAAATCCCTGGGAAATTTAGGTGATCGCCGTGCTGTTGAGCCTCTTATAGAAGCCTTAAAATCTGACGATAAATGGCTACGTACGGGGGCTGCATGGGGTCTGGGAAAACTCCGCGATTCGCGTGCTGTTGACCCCCTTCTTGGGCTTCTCAAGGATAAAAAGAAAATTGTCCGGAAAACAGCTGCCTGGGCACTTGGCACAATCGCCGATGAACGGGCGATTACAGGACTGACGCAGATACTCGCTGATGAGGATGCAGAAGTGCGGGATGCGGCACAAAAAGCTCTTGATTCGATACAAAACGAAAAGACCAGAAAGAGTACTGATACTTCATTAAATGTGTAGGCAGGGGGATTGCAATTACCTGACTTGAGTTCTCCCGTAAATGACTTATACGATTATTTCTTTGTCGTAGCGAATAATGCGATTATACAGGAAAAAGATTTGATGTATATACAGGTATGACAGTGATATCTTTCCGGGAACTGATCACAATCTCTTTTTTCCCGCGATATGTCTGAACAACACCATAGACAGATATAGAATCTCCCTTCTGGAGGGTCAATTCCTGTGCAATCTGAGCCGGCACAAAAAGGGTGACATTCGCCAAATACACATTCATATGCCCCCCATTTTTTGTGATGGTAATCTGATCGATTGTACCACCCACGATTACCAGTTCGCCATCTGCAGAATCTTTGGTGAAGGGTTGAGCAAATGGATGTTTTCCGAGCATCCCGAGAACCAGATGTGCGGTAATTACTACACATAAAACACCCAGTAAAAGCAAAATTGCCCCGCGTTCCTGACGCTCGAACATACCTGAGTATTGAGGAGGCTCATTTAAATTACCGATAGATTCATATGTTAACAGTGTTAACATTACAATCATGTATTCTACAACCTTACCACCCTCATCAAAGACGGTGATGGAGATACTGGATGCAGGGGGAGCGATGACCCATAAAGATCTCGTACAAAAAACCCACCTTGCCCCACGTACCGTGCGCTATGCGTTGAAAAAACTCAAAGAAAGGCATCTTATCATTGAGAAGTTCAACTTCCGCGATGCCCGCCAGATTATATACCAGAACCGGACTGCACAAACAACAAAGCCCCAGCCTGTGTGTGTATGACGAAACACACCTGCACCCTGATGCATTGTGATACAATGGTCCGGAACCTTCTGCCGCCAATGAGAGCTGAAATGGTATCCCGGTTGGTGCAAAAGCAGGGACTCAGCCAGAGTGATGCTGCAAAACGTCTCGGAGTCACAAGAGCAGCAGTATCACAGTACATGAGTAAAAAAAGAGGCGTAAGTGAAGTTCAGATCTCCAACGAGCTTGATTCCCTGATAGACCGTTGGGCTCTTGCAGTAGTTACCGGTGAGAGTGACATAAATCTGTGTGATGTGTGCCAGTGTGCATTAAAAAAGTACTGAAAATTTATATCATGTTTTTGTAATTCAAGCTTGTTTCGATGGATGATGTTTGGTCATTCTCGTGAGGCTTTTTTGCGGCAAATATTTGTTTAACTTGTTTTTATTGACATAGAGAAACACGCAGATATTCATGTATAAACTTTTTTTATAAACCTGTATTGTGATTGTTTCCAGCGTGCCGGTAGACCAATTTTTCTTGAAAGGATTTTTTTCATCACCTTGAAATCCAAGAAAATCATATTTCCCATATTGTGTACCAAACATCATTTTTAAGATTTCTGCATTCAGAATAACACCGGGAGAATATTCTGCATACGTTGGTCGATAAGTAATTTGCGCTCCATATACGGTGGAATTACATTTAAAAATTAATGCACCGGCAATATCTGTGGTTCCTGAAGTCAGAAGGTATATTGCAGCCATTTTTTTGTGCGCCGATTGTACCAGCAATTCTTCATAAAATTGGATTTTTTTCTCACTCACACCAACACTAAAATCGAGATTTTTTTTCCAGCCTGATTGCTCTATTTTAATGTATCTTTTTAAAGCGTCCGACATGGTCTCTGGATCTTCAAAACACTGAAAAATTACTCCTTCTGGAAGGTCAAATATTTTTTTTCTCAATTTATTCCATTTTTTCCGCGTATCTTTCCCTCGTGTTTTCAGGTATTCTTCCCATGTCCCGATGAGTGAGACATAAAAAGAAGTAAAATCCGGAACGATCCTGGTAGAGTACCTGCTATTGTCAAATATTTTTTGATGAAGAATAGGACTGTTCGCAGGCTGCGATGCGAGATGTATCATTTCCCAATGTGTAAACTCTTTGTTCAGGAACTGAAAAATGCTATCCCACACACGTTCTGGTTCTTCAGTTATCACAACTGATGGTTTATCACCCCATTCGGCAATGAACCGTACCACTCTGAGTAGACGTATATTCCCAGCCTTCATGCTTTCTATTCTGAATGGTGCAATGCCGACAAGCTTTACACCTCGTCTCACTATAAGAATGAATAATTGGTCGTTTTCACTGCTGAAATATTTCCAAGCCGTATACACAAAGAGGTATGTGGCATAGAATGAGGGATTGATGCTTTCATCGATTAATGCGTCCCATTCGTCTTTAAGTGCCAGAAACGCCTCTTCAGAAGCAATGAGTTCTGTTCTCAATCCCTCACTTTTCATTTTCATTATTTTTTATCCAGGCAGAAAATCTTGTCTCTTTAAGGTTTGAATGATAGATTATTATAAAGCTCGTGAGGCATTGTTGCATTTCATATCACTAAAAAATGAAGAGCAGAAAAAATGATACATTCGATACGGTAATACTCCTTTCAACAGTCAGAGTATATTACTCCTTATGACGTTGATAATAGAGCAATACCAGAAGGATTAACACCACGACAACTACGGCAATTTTCAGGTAATCTGTAGTAATTCCGGGGGATTTTACCATCGGTTTCCAGTCATCTTCAAATACATCCAGGAAATAATGAGCAACTCCAGGATGATCAATAATCACACCCGCTTCACGGTTAAAGTTGGGCGAGTTGCTGTTCCAGTTGATACTACTCACGAGCACAAGACGATCATCCACAATCACCCCTTTATTATGGATTTTATCAATCTGATTCGCCATGAGATCTGCGCACCGGGCTTCCAGGGGAAGGTGTTCAGAAGCACCGATGCGGTTGATCAGGGCGACCATCTCATCATTGTCCTTTTCCTCTTCGATATTATACCAGTATGAATCGAGCAGTACCCTGACATGAACACCTCGGCGAGAAGCATTTATCGCCGCTGAAAGAAACGGATTCAGGGAATACGGAGTCTCATTGGTGATATATGCCTGCTCGATTTCAATACTCCGTTCAGCAGAGTTTATCAGTTCGGAAATCTGGTTACTGGTATCTGGTGAAATAACAGGACGGACCGTTGCACCGGTGAAATATCCAGGCGTGAATTCCCCCGCATATTTCCCTGACGGAAGCGATTCAGGGTCTCCTGCTGATCCATTATAAGCAGTCATTGATTTTCCGCAATAATCAGTCAGGTAAACCATTGAAAAATACTCAGCAAGTTCGGAATCTTCGAGATATACACCCCACCCACGATTGCCGGTCATACCCGGAGGTGGGAAACCACTATATTTGAAATTCTCACTGGTAAGCAGGATTGCCCGCCGGTCTATCACCATATATTTTGCATGGTCATAGCGATAAGGAGCGGGCTCTCCTTTGCGTGATATCATCATAGACACAGGAATTCCGCTTTCGGTCAAATTCCGGATCGCCTCTTTTCCTTCCGGACTAATCCCTCCAACGGGACCACCTTCAACGATAATCTTAATATCAACCTCCCGCTCGTATGCTGTAATCAGCGTATCTGCCATGAGCGGACTCGAAAATTCATAAACATTCAGGAGCACTTCATCTGATGCCTGATTGACAGCATAAGAAAAGATCTCATGGGAGCAATCCGGAGAAACAAATGTTGTTATTGATACATTATGGAATACCACAGGAGAAAATCGTGACTGCCCGATCATGAGCGGGCGGGGATCCCATAACCCTTTGTCGAGATAATGTATCTGTCCTTCGCGAGGTTTCACATCTTCAGGCCATGCAACTTTCTGAACAAGCATCCCATTCTCGTACAGCATGAGAGCATCGTTTGAATTCGCCAAACGGAGCGGATCACCATTGATCACATTTGGAACCAGCTGAGAATAATCCAGCCATTCAAAATCAGGGTATTCTCCTTGACTTTGTTTAAATGCGGTTCCGCTGCGGGCAATAGTAAGCAAACCGTTAGCCCTTGTTCCGGGAGGGAAACGAAATCCACCCTCTCCATCGGAAATCGTAATTCCATCAAGGGAGCCGGTACCGGAGAGGACAAGATACTCATCCGCATCCTCATAACTGTGAGGATCAGGACAGAACTCAACAATCTGGACGGAGGCACCTGCATGCATCACACACCACAGAAAAAGGAAAAGCACAAGGAACCGACGCATTATCACTCCATTTCGCCATGCTCCTTTTATAATCTGGCGATATAACTCTCCGGGGAATATGAAACAGGACAGGCAATCACCCAACGAACAATCAACCTCACCATTAATAGTGAAACTTGGGGGAAGCCTGTATAACCGGATCCCCGATCTTACACCGATCCTTATTGCATCAAAACGCCCGTTGCTGATTATCCCTGGCGGAGGGCCATTTGCCGACCTTGTGCGACAGGTTCGGGTAAATAATGATGCAGCACACTGGATGGCCATCGCAGCAATGGAACAGTATGGTTGGTTTATCTCATCATTTGGCATTTTAACGACGGACAGAATGGCGATGCCCATGACAACAACAGTTTTTCTGCCTTATCGGTGCCTCAGATTAAGTGACATCCTGCCACACACATGGGATGTTACTTCTGATACTATCTCTGCCTGGGTGGCAGTATCGCTTCATCTCGACCTTCTCCTTCTCAAGTCTATTGATGGCATTTTCATCAACGGGATTCTCCAGGAGCAGATTACCGGGCCGGTGGAATCAGATATAATTGATCCGTGTTTCATTCCGTTTGTGATAAAAAATACCGTAAAAACAACCATTATCAATGGATCAAAACCAGAACGCGTGGAAAAATACCTGAATGGGGAATCAGTACCCCGAACTGATATTGGTACAACCTTTTAAAGGTTCTAAAAGAGATACTATAGGAATCCTTGGAGGAGCAATAATGTCAGATAAAAAATGTACATCCTGCAATGCCCCGCTTGCAGAAGAGGGTGCAACGGAATTCGGATGCCCCGCGTGTGGTGTTGAGATCAACCGGTGTTACCGGTGTAGGGAGCAGAGCATCCCCTATATCTGCCCAAAATGTGGATTCGGGGGTCCGTAATTCATGGGGAGTGTTGCAGTTATTGTCAGGGTTATGCCCAAATCGCCAGAAGTGGACCTTGAACAATTGAAAAAGGCATTAAAACAAAAGCTGCCTGGAATTCATGAAATCCGGGAAGAGCCGATCGGATTTGGGTTGAAAGCGCTTAAACTGGTTGCGGTCGTCAAGGACTCCGGAGGAGAGACCGATGCAGTCGAGAAGTCCCTTAATGAAGTAGCAGGTGTCGAACGGGCAGAGATTGTAGAAGTGACATTAACCTGATTCAGGTTACAAAAACACTTTTTTCTCATTCTTCAAGATTTGTGAAAACCTCTCTGGTGATCGTCCGGATTTTTTCAACCGATTCGCGGAATGCTACCACTTCGGATTCATCGATCTTGATTGTGATCGGGAACACCCCGGTTCGATTTATCCGGGCCGGGACACCGATACAGATATCCCCTTCTCCGATACCATGGACCTCGCTTTTTATATAGGCTGAAACGGTCAGGATCCGGTTTTCATCGCCGAGCACCGTCTTAACTAACGAGGCTATCGCTTCCCCAGGTCCGTACACAGTTGAACCCTTATCTTTGATGATGAGGTTACCGCTGCATTTTACTGATTCAATGATTTCTTTTACCGGGAGGTGGGCAAACGCTGGCAGGTTGGATATCTTGATACCACCAATTGTTGTCGCTGACCAGAGCGGAACCATGCTGTCGCCATGTTCACCGATAATCCGTGTGTGGACTTCGCTCACATGGACTTTAAAATATGCAGCAATCAGTGATTTCAAACGCATTGAATCGAGATGCGTTCCAAGCCCGAATACCTGACTTGGTTTAAGCCCGGAATATTTCAGAGCAACGCAGGTCATTACGTCTACCGGATTGGTCACTATAAGAATTTTGGTTTCAGGTGCGATGACACCGATAGTCTGCGCGAGCGGTGTGATAATCTTTGCATTTCCCAGCGCAAGATCAAGACGGTCTTGTCCCGGAGTCCGCGGGATACCGGAAGTCACAACAACAACATCGGATCCGGCAGCATCTTTTAAGTTTGTTGTCCAGTTGATCTTGATGTTCGTTCCGCGTGCAGCAAATGAATCCACAAAATCCTGGGTAATTCCCCGGAGAAGCGATTCGCGTCCTTCCCGCCCATAGAGGAGGATTTCCCGGACGTGCGGATTTGCGGATATCGCATACGAAGCAAACAATCCCACATTGCCGGTTGCACCAAGTATAGTCACTTTTGACATGATAATCGAATATGGGGACGTGTTATCGGTCGACTGTACGTTACTACGTTTACCAAAGCATCCATCCTCCACCCCGTTACCCCATGGGCGCCGAATGTCTACGGTAAGTCTGCTCCCTTCCGGGCCTGAACCGGTCCCCGCAGCAACAGGTCGCCATTCCCTCCGGAATTTTGATACCTGGCCATCGACCTCATGGGACGAGGTTTCACAGTCAGAATGCACAGGCTCCCGCAGGCCGTTGCAGCCTTCGTCAAACTTCGCCCCCCGCGTACCGACGGTTTCAGGTTACAGGTGACGCCGAACCACCCGGGCTAGTCCCCATATACCTTTGTGCACTGGTCAATAAAGGCTTTTTACCCTTAATCAGGATCCCATGGATAAGTTTCACTTTTTGACCGAGGGCAATATTTATGGAACGAAAACCTCTCCGCCAACTCTTTCCAGCCATTCGCGCTTGAATGGTTCAAGGGAAGTGAGATCTTTTTTATCGAAAATATCAAGTACGGTCACAGGATTGTTCCCTGGGGGTAATACACTGAATAATTGGTGGAAATCTCCCTGATAAACTTCGATTATCTGATCCCCTTCAGTTTCTGCTATTTTTATCGGGTCGCTCGTCACCGGATGTTTCTGCATATCCTCTAACTGTTCAAAGATCTTCACCCGGCTGATTCTGAGATACTCCCGGTTTACTTCGAGATTGAATGCTGACCAGAATGCCGAGGCATACCATGCGTCATTCATCACCACGTGTGGCACACCAAGGCATGCTGCGGTGAGACCGAGGGTTCCCACACCGGAACATGCGTCAACGAAATAGGAAACCGGAGGTTTTCCTACATGCTGCTCCACCGCGCGGATCTTCGGGTAACCCATGCGTGGGAATTCAATATGGATAAGTGACTGTTGTTTGTACATCACCAGGGGGCCGGTACTGAGGGGAAAAACATCAGCCCTTACATCACATCCTGCGAGAAGTGCATAGACTTTGGGTACGGAATGAAGATCCGGATTTGTAATTCCCGGTATAAAATCGCCTTTTTTAACGACACCGCGTAGTTCGGGGACTTCCCTGAAGAGACGTTCTGCAGTTTTTTTTGTTGCCCGTGCGGTAAGGAGAACAAGAGACTCTTCGGGAAGGAATGGTGGGCGATCCATGGCGAATCCGGGGTGCACGAGCGGTGATCCCACCGCGATGAGCGGATCTGTCCGGGAAAGATCACCCTCCTCAACCATGATGACATACATGTGGGCAAAAACTTCATCGATGAATCGTTTTCCACAGGAACAGATTTCTGTATATTCAAGCAGAGGGAGCGGGGAGCGTTTGTCAAGAGCCCGCAGGGTGCAGTCTGCACACGGGAGAAAAATAGTGGGAAGTGTCGCAAGAAGGTCTTTTGCTGAGTCGATACAATCCATCTCGCACACAGGACATTTCATGCTCCTCCGTATGGTTGTTCAGAGATAGAAAGGTTTCCAAAAATATCCCAAGAAGGGAATGCGAACATGACGTTCCCTCATAAAAAAATACAAAAAAAATGGGCCCGATGCGATTCGAACGCATGACCGCCCGGTTATGAGCCGGGCGCTCTAACCGGACTGAGCTACGGGCCCAAAAACGCCCCCCACAGGGCTCGAACCTGTGACATTCGGATTAACA
>Ga0105106_10002645_pt1 | contig 12839 bp, 10 predicted proteins | sample PPLLaktember2015_5_FD_79109 | JGI IMG/M metagenome (GOLD analysis project Ga0105106, IMG submission 79109) | Freshwater sediment microbial communities from Prairie Pothole Lake near Jamestown, North Dakota, USA - PPLs Lake P8 Core (1) Depth... | ecosystem: Environmental > Aquatic > Freshwater >...
AGTTTGTTAGCCGCGGCAGGCGGCTCCGATTTTGGACAATAAGACTGAAATCGAGTTCGGATCGCCATCGAATGGCAATTGAAATAACCGAAAATTTCGCAGTCTAGGGGTAGTAGAAAGATGGGCAAACGAGATTTTTTGAGTTTCGAAGACTGGAGCCGCGAAGAACTCGAGGGTATTTTGCGCCTGGCTGTGGATCTGAAAAGCAAGCAGAAACGCGGCATCGCGCATCACCTCTTGGCGGGTAAAGGGCTGGGAATGCTCTTTGAAAAGCCAAGCCTGCGAACGCGGGTGACGTTCGAAGCCGGCATGGTTCAGTTGGGCGGCCACGCGGTTTTCTTGGCTCCCACGGAAGTTCAGATGGGGGTCCGGGCAACACCGGTGGACTGCGCCCGCAGCCTTAGCCGGTGGGTGGACATGATCGTGGTCCGCACCTTTGCGCAAGCGATTTTGGAAGAAATGGCTCGTTACGCGTCTGTGCCCGTGATCAATGCTCTTACCGACCTTTACCACCCATGCCAAGTTTTAGCCGACTGCTTGACGTTGATCGAACATAAGGGAAAATTGGACCAGCTCAAGGTTGCTTTTGTCGGCGACGGCAACAATATGGTTCACTCATGGATGGAGGCCGCCGAAAAGATTCCGCTCTCTTTCTCTGTGGCGTGTCCTAAAGGTTACGAACCTAATAAGGATATTGAGACCCGAGTCAAGAAAGCCGGAGCGCGAATCACGGTAACGAATTCGGTCAAGGAAGCGTTACGTGGCGCGGATGCGATCTACACCGATGTTTGGGCCAGTATGGGACAGGAGTGGGATTTTGCTACCCGAGTCAAAGCGTTCCAGGACTATCAAGTCAATAGTCGTCTGGTTGCAATGGCGAAGCCAGACGCCGTGGTGATGCATTGTTTGCCGGCGCACCGTGGACAGGAAATCACCGACGAGGTTTTGGAGAGCCCGAATTGTATTGCCTTTGACCAGGCTGAAAACCGCCTACATGTGCAAAAAGCCATCATGGTTTGGTTACTCAAGGGGCCGCAAGGACGAAAGGCTCAAGGATCAACGGATTTAAGCAAACGGAAATCGACAGCGAGAAAGCGTTAGAGGGATCGAGCGAAGAGGATGAAAGTCAACAAGGTTGTTCTCGCCTATTCGGGCGGATTAGACACTTCGGTTATTTTACGCTGGCTAAAAGAGGAATACGGCTGCGAGGTGATCGCGTTTTGCGCCGATCTCGGCCAAGGCGAAGATCTGCAAGCGGTCAAGCGCAAGGCGATGCAGACGGGCGCCAGCAAAGTAGTGATCGGCGATTTGCGCGAAGAGTTCGTCAAGGATTACGTTTTCCCGATGCTGCGCGGCAACGCGGTCTATGAAGGTTCTTATTTGCTTGGAACATCTATTGCCCGGCCATTGATCGCCAAGGGACAGATCGACGTTGCCGTCAAGGAAAAAGCCGACGCGGTTTCCCACGGCGCCACGGGCAAGGGCAATGACCAGGTACGTTTCGAGCTCACTTACTATTCGCTCAAGCCCGGTATCAAAGTGATCGCGCCCTGGCGGCTATGGAATCTCAGCGCGCGATCGACCTTGATCGATTATGCGCGCAAACACGGCATTCCCGTGCCGGTGACCAAGGCGAAGCCCTACAGCACGGATCGTAACTTGTTCCACATCAGTTATGAGGGCGGCATATTAGAAGATCCTTGGAAAGAGCCGCCGGCGGATATGTTCGTATGGTGCCGGCCGGTGGAAAAGGCGCCCAATCGTGCCGAATATATCGAGATCGACTATCAGCGTGGCGATCCGGTTGCGGTGAACGGCCGCAAGCTGTCGCCGGCGAATTTGCTCGCGCGCCTCAACGACATCGGCGCGAAGCACGGCATCGGCCGCGTCGACGTGGTGGAAAACCGCTACGTCGGTATGAAGTCCCGCGGTGTATACGAAACACCCGGCGGCACTGTCCTGCACGCGGCGCACCGCGGTTTGGAGTCGATCACCATGGACCGCGAAGTGCTGCATCTGCGCGACTCGTTGATCCCGCGCTATGCCGAGATGATCTACTACGGTTACTGGTTCGCGCCGGAACGCGAAGTTTTGCAAAAGGCGATTGACGCCGCGCAGGCGAACGTGAGCGGCGGGGTGCGCCTCAAACTTTATAAAGGCAATGTCACGGTCGTGGGGCGGAAGTCGGATACTTCGCTCTATGATCCCAACGTCGCCACCTTCGAAGCGGACCAAGTCTATCATCAAGGCGACGCCGAGGGTTTCATCCGGCTCAACGCCTTGCGGCTCAAGCTGCAACGCCTGCACAAGGCGAAGCGCGGGTGAGAGTTAACCGGCCAATGCAGAATGCAAAATGAAAAATGCAAAGTTCGAAATGCAGAGACGTAAATCTTCATTTTGTCATCTGTGATGATGTTGAAGCCACCTAACTATTTGTTGGCACAATTGAAGAAAACTAAGAAAAAACTCTGGGGCGGTCGCTTTGCGTCGAAGACGGCGGACTCGGTCGAGGCCTTTACGGCGTCGATTGCGGTGGACGCGCGGCTTTACCGCCACGACATCATGGGTAGCATCGCGCACGCCAGGATGCTCGCTAAGCAGCGCATCATTCCGGCGCGTGATGCGCGCAAGATCGTCCGGGGTTTGCAAACTATTCAGCACGAGATCGACAACGGCAAGTTCACTTTTTCGCCTGCCGATGAAGACATTCACATGAACATCGAGCGCCGCCTGACCGAAATGGTCGGCAATGCCGGCGGAAAGCTGCACACGGCGCGCAGCCGCAACGATCAGGTGGCCCTCGACATGCGGCTTTATCTGCGCGATGAAGTAAAAATCATCATCGACAGCTTGCGGACGTTGCAGCGCGAACTGGCGCGCGGTGCGAAAAAATATCTCGATGTCATCATGCCGGGCTACACCCACCTGCAACGGGCGCAGCCGGTGTTGTTGTCGCACCATTTATTGGCTTATTACGACATGTTTCAGCGCGATTGCGAGCGTCTTGCCGGATGCCTTGAGCGCATCAACGTGTTACCCTTGGGGTCGGGCGCACTGGCCGGGACGACGTTTCCGATCGATCGCGCGTACGTGGCCAAGCTTCTGGGCTTTCCGCGGGTCTCGAAGAATAGCATCGACGCGGTGAGCGACCGCGATTTTCTTCTCGAGTTTGTCGCGGCGGCTGCGATTTTGTTCGTTCACCTGAGCCGACTGGCCGACGAGCTGGTTCTCTGGTCGAGCCAGGAGTTCGGCTTCATCGAGTTGCCCGACGACTATTGCACGGGCAGCTCCATGATGCCGCAGAAGAAAAATCCCGACGTTCCGGAGTTGATTCGCGGGAAGACGGGGCGCGTCTTCGGCCATCTGCAAGCCTTGCTGACGATCATGAAGGGATTGCCGCTCGCCTACAACCGCGACTTACAGGAAGACAAAATTCCGTTGTTCGATACGGCGGACACGGTCAAGGCGAGTGTAAAGATGATGGCCGAGATCATCCGCGGCGTCGAAGTCCGGCGGGAGCGAATGCTCACCGCCGCCCAGGACGGTTTTATGAACGCCACCGATTTGGCGGACTATCTGGTCGAGCGTGGAACGCCGTTCCGCACCGCCCATGAAGTCGCGGGCAAAGTCGTGCAGTTCTGTTTGGCTCGCGGCAAACGCATCGAAGATTTGGCTCTGGCTGAGCTCAAGCGCTTTTCCAACAAGATCGACAAAAACGTCTATCACTATCTTTCCGCGGGTGCCGTCGTTGACCGCCGGCGCGCCCTGGGCGGCACGGCGCGGCGCAACGTCGTGCGCCGCCTGAAAGAATTGAGGGTTTAGATGAAACGGTTCTTAGTCGTGGCGGTGTTGTTGTTGGCTTTTGGTTCCTCGTGCGGCAAAAAGGGTGATCCGCGGGCGCCGGAGCTCGCGGCACCGAAGACCATTACGAATCTGGCGGCGAGGCCCGCGGCCAATAGTGTTGTTCTTACGTGGAGCCGGCCAACCGAATACGTCGACGGCACGGAATTGAAGGATCTGGCAAGCTTCGTGATTTTTCGTAAAGAAGTCTCGCAGAGCTGTCCGGATTGTCCGGTTCCGTACCGCCAGCTTACGACTCTATACGTGGAAGACCGGGAAAAGTTCTCTAAGAAGAAACAGTACCAATTCGACGATCAAGAAGTGCGGCCTAAAACAATATACCGCTATCGCGTTTCGTCGCAACTCCTTGACGGCTCGTTAAGCGCGCCGTCCAACGAAGTCGAAATCACGAGGTAATGGATGCATCATTTTGAATATCGCAACGGTGAAATGTGTGCGGAGCAAGTCCCGCTCAAGCGTATCGCGCAAGAGGTCGGCACGCCGGCCTATGTCTACAGCCTGGCGACGCTCATGCGTCATTTCAAAGTCTTCGATCAGGCCTTCGCGAAAGTGCGCCACATCGTCTGTTTTTCAGTGAAGGCGAACTCCAATCTCACTTTGCTGCGCACCTTTGCTAAGGAAGGCAGCGGCTTCGACATCGTTTCCGGCGGCGAGTTGTTTCGCGCGCTCAAAGTCGGCGCGGATCCGAAAAAAATCGTATTCTCGGGAGTTGGCAAGAAAAAACAAGAGATCGAATACGCGCTCAACAGCGGCATTTTAATGTTCAATGTCGAATCCGAGGAAGAATTGGTCGCGCTCAACGACATCGCCGCTGGCATCGGCAAAAAGGCGCCAATCAGTTTGCGCGTCAATCCCGACGTCGACCCCCAGACGCATCCGTATATTTCCACCGGTATGAAAAAGGCCAAGTTCGGTGTCGACATCAAAAAATCCCTCGACGCTTACCGAAAAGCGGTCTCGTTGAAGAACGTTGACGTCGTCGGCGTCGATTGCCATATCGGCTCCCAGCTCACTTCGGTGACCCCTTTCGTCGATGCGCTGGCTAAAGTGCGCGAGTATTTGGATCGCGTGCTCGCCGGCGAAATGAAAAAAGAAGGGGCGCAGATTCGCTACCTTGATCTCGGTGGCGGCCTGGGCATCAACTATCACGATGAAACGCCGCCGTTGCCCGACGAATATGCCCAGGCGATCATTCAGGGCTTGGAAGGTTTGGACATCACATTGATATTAGAGCCCGGACGGGTGATCGTCGGCAACGCCGGCATCCTGCTTACCGAAGTCCAGTACCTGAAGGAAACCGAGACAAAGAAATTCGTCATCGTCGACGGCGGCATGAACGATTTGATCCGCCCGGCGCTTTACGGCTCTTATCAAGCGATTCAGCCGGTGGTCGAAGCCGGCGGCGAAAAGATCGTTGCCGACGTGGTGGGGCCGATTTGCGAGAGCGGTGATTTCTTCGCCAAGGATCGCGAGATATCGCGGCCCAAGCGTGGCGACTTGCTCGCGGTCATGAGCGCGGGCGCCTACGGTTTCACCATGGCGTCGAATTACAATTCGCATCCGAAGCCACCCGAAGTGCTGGTGGACGGCGACAAGTATTATGTGGTGCGTAAACGGGAAAGCCTCGACGATCTGATCCGCGGCGAGGAAATTCCGGCTGCGCTGCAATAGCGATGTTTGTGTAGGGGCGTATTGCGAGACGTCCGTTTTCAAGATTCAATCGTTCAAAAGTTCATGGTTATGGAACTGGAATTTACCAAGATGCACGGGGCAGGCAACGATTTCGTTTTTCTCGATTGCCTGAAGAAGAATGTCGATCATTTGGAATCGATCGCTAAAAAACTTTGCGACCGGCGCTTCGGCATCGGCGCCGATCAGCTGTTGACGGTTCATCCGTCCAAAGTCGCCGATTTCAAGATGGAGATTTATAACGCTGACGGCAGCCAGGTAGAGATGTGCGGCAATGGCATTCGCTGTTTCGCCAAGTATGTGCACGATCACGGCATCACGCAAAAGCGTGAGCTCGAAGTGGAGACCCTGGCGGGCATTATCCGCCCTAAAATTGTCGGCGATCTGGTGGAAGTCGACATGGGGGAACCGATCCTCGAAGGGCGCAAAATCCCCGTGGACGCCGACGGCGAGATCAAAAACCGGCCCCTGACCGTCGACGGCAAGACCTACGAAATTACCTGCGTCTCGATGGGCAATCCCCATTGCGTCGTTTATCTGGATGACATCGCTTCTCTCGATCTCGAAAAAATCGGACCGCGCTTCGAGCACCATCCGTTTTTTCCGAAACGGGTGAATACCGAATTCATCAAGATTCTGAGCCCAAAAGAAGTGAACATGCGCGTCTGGGAGCGCGGCGCCGGCGAGACCTGGGCTTGCGGCACGGGTGCGAGCGCAGTCGGCGTGGCGGGCGTGATGACCGGCCGTACCGAGCGTAAAGTTACGATTCATCTCAAAGGCGGTGATCTTTTCATTGAATGGCGCGACAACAATCGCGTCTATATGACGGGCGGGGCCGAAGAGGTTTTTCACGGCACGGTCAAGATTTCGTAGGAGCTAATTTCATGTTTAACGGATCCATGGTCGCCCTGGTGACGCCGTTCAAAAACGGTCAAGTCGATTGGCCGAGTCTTGAAAAGCTGATCGAGTTCCATCTGCAAAGCGGCACCAACGGCATTGTGCCCTGCGGCACCACCGGCGAGTCGGCGACGCTGAGCCACCAAGAACACGACGACGTGGTCAAAGCGGTCATCAAGGCGGTCCACAAACGAGTGCCGGTCATTGCCGGCACCGGTTCCAACTCCACCGACGAAGCGGTGCGCCTGACGCGGGAAGCGGAAAAGTCCGGCGCCGACGGCGCGCTGATGATTTCGCCGTATTACAACCGTCCTACGCAAGAAGGCATTTATCAGCACTACAAAAAAGTTGCCGGCGAAGTCGGCATCCCGATCATCGTTTACAATATTCCCGGCCGCACCGGCTCGAAGATCGAACCGGAAACGCTCGCGCGCCTGGCGGAGATCAAGAATATCGCCGGCGTCAAAGAAGCGACCGGTTCCGTCGATCAAGCCATCGACGTGATTCGATTGTGCGGCGACCGCCTGGCGGTCTATTCCGGTGAAGATTCGCTGATTTTTTCGCTCATGGCTTTGGGCGGCAAAGGCGTCATCTCGACGGTCGCCAACGTCGCGCCAAAGGAAACAGCGGAGCTCACGACGGCTTGTTTGATGGGAAATTGGGAAAAGGGACGCGAGCTTCAGCTTCAGCTCATTCCGCTCGTTCGCAGCCTGTTCATTGAAACCAATCCGATCCCGGTTAAGACCGCGTTGTCGCTGATGGGCAAATGCCACGGTGATTTGCGTCTGCCGCTGACGCCGATGGCCGAGAACAATCAGAGCAAGCTCAAGCAGGCCATGCGCGACTTCGGTCTGCTCTAACACTCCATGGCTCTCGGAATCATCGTTTGTGGTGTCGGTGGCCGCATGGGCGGCGCCGTTGTCCGCGCCGCACAGCAATCGTCGGATGTCAGAATTGCCGCAGCAGTCGATAAGCCCGGCAGCGCGAGGTTAGGCAGGGACGCCGGCGAAGTATCCGGCGCGGGTCATTTGGGCATTGCAGTCACGGATAAGCTCGACCCTGCTCTGAAATTCAATACGGTCATCATCGACTTCACGAGCCCGGACGCGTCACTCGGCTTTCTCCGCACGGCGGCAAAAAAGCGTACGCCGATCGTCATCGCCACCACCGGCTTTAACCCGAAGCAGCACGCGGAAATCAAACGGTTAGCGCGACGTACGCCAACGTTGTTGTCGGCAAACACCAGCCTGGGAGTCAATGTTCTGGCATCCTTGTTGGGCAAAGCGGCCAAGCTGCTTGGCGACGATTACGACGTCGAGATCGTCGAAGCGCACCATCGTTTCAAGAAAGACGCGCCGAGCGGGACAGCTCTAGCACTGGGCCGGGCCGTGGCTGATGCGCTCCACCGCGACCTCGACAAAGTCGCCGTCAACGGCCGCAAAGGCATCGTCGGCGCGCGCGGCAAGAAAGAAATCGCGCTTCTCTCCGTCCGCGCCGGCGATATCGTCGGCGAACACACGGTGATCTTCGGCAGCATCGGCGAGCGCCTCGAATTCATCCACCGCGCGCACAGCCGCGACACCTTCGCCCACGGCGCTATTCGTGCCGCTCAGTGGCTCTCTAAACGCAAGCCGGGCCTATATAGCATGCAGGACATGCTGGGGTTAGATTAAAAACTGTCGACTTATAGCTGCCAACGGCAGAGAAGCGGTCGCTTTTCTCATCCCTTTGGCGATCATGGACGCAGCCGTTTCAGCTGTTTTGACTCTCTCCCCCCCATCCATTACATTGTTAGAATTCGCCTTCAGATAGGACTCATCAATGGTAGACATGGACAAAATCGTCTCGCTTTGTAAACGGCGCGGGTTTATATTTCAATCGAGCGAGATCTACGGCGGACTCGGCTCGGCGTGGGATTATGGACCGCTGGGCGTTGAATTCAAGAAAAACGTCAAGCACTTGTGGTGGCGTGACAATGTTCACCTCAGGGATGACATGGTGGGGCTCGACGCGGCCATCACGATGCATCCGAAAGTGTGGGAAGCAAGCGGTCATCTAGCAAGTTTCTCCGACCCATTCACCGGCTGTACTGTGTGCGGACGACATTACCGGGGTGATCATCTCGCCGAAGCGATCTGGGGTAGCAAGTGGTTCGAAAGTCTCAAGCGCCGGTTGGCAAACGAAGACGACGCGATAGTGGCGCTGCAGAAGTGGGCAGCGGGAGACGGTAAGAAGTTGGCGCCGAATTTGGCGCTGGTGCAGCGGCCGGAAGTCATACTTTCGCATTGGAAAACGAAGCGATCGGGCTACCGCTTCGTGCAGTCGGAGTTTGGTGAACTGCTCGATGGCATCGCTTGTGCGCCCGATGGCACTCCGCATAATCCCTGTCCTAACTGTGGCGGTCAAATGTCCGAGCCGCGTCCAGCGAGCTTGATGCTGGAAACATTTTTGGGGCCGGTACAAGAAACGGCGACAAAAACCTACCTTCGTCCCGAGACCGCTCAGGGAATATTCGTCAATTTCGACAACGTACTGCAAGCTTCTCGCAAGAAGCTGCCGTTCGGCATCGCCCAGATTGGAAAAAGTTTCAGAAACGAGATCACACCCGGAAACTTCACCTTCCGCACTCGCGAGTTCGAGCAGATGGAGATTGAATTCTTTTGCCTGCCTGGCACCGATGAAGAATGGCATCAGCGCTGGATAGATGAACGGTTTGCCTGGTATCAGAAATACGGCATTCGGAAGGAAAACATTCAGCTCAGAGAACATGAGAAGGATGAGCTCGCCTTCTATGCAAAGCGGTGTGTCGACGTGGAATATCTCTTCCCCATGGGGTGGAGTGAGCTTGAAGGGATCGCCAATCGCACGGACTACGATCTCAAACAACACTCCAACTTCAGCGGGAAAGCGCTCGAATACTTCGACGAGGAAAGCAAACAGAAGTTGATTCCCTACGTGATCGAGCCGTCTGCCGGCGCAGACCGCTCCGCGCTGGCGTTTCTCGTGGACGCCCACCACGAAGAAGAGGTCAGAGGCGAGAAGCGGGTGGTGCTGAAATTTCATCCAGAGCTGGCGCCGATCAAGATCGCCGTGCTGCCGCTGCTCAAGAAAAACTCCGGCATCGTCGAGACCGCTAAGAAGCTTACGACCGAGCTGCGCAAGCGCTGGCATTCGGTCTACGACGACACGGCGTCGATCGGGCGTCTCTATCGCCGCCAGGACGAAGTGGGCACGCCCTTTTGTGTGACGGTGGACGTGCAGACCGTCGGCGACGACAAATCGGCCGCCGACGGGAAAGTCACCATACGAGATCGCGACAGCATGGGGCAGGTGCGCGTGCCCATGGCCGGGCTGCCCGCCGTCACCGAAGAACTCATGGCCGGGCAATGGGCCGAGGTTTTCCGCGAACACGGGGTTTCGAAAGAATAAGGATCGCGCTTGCTGAATTCACGAGCGCAGACAAAAGGGATACGGCGATTCTTCGCTATTACCATCGCGTCAAATTTCTCATTGATCGCTACCGCCGATTCCTGGTTCTCGGCGTTCTCTCGCTCATCGCCACGGATCTCTCCGGCATCGCGTTGCCCTGGCTGATCAAGGGCGGCATCGACACGGCGCTCCGTCCTGCGGACGGCGCTCGTGCTTTGATCCATTACCCTTTGCTGATTCTCGGCGCCGCGGCATTGCAAGGATTTTTCCGTTACTGCTGGCGCATCAACATCCACGGCTTCTCGCGCCGCTGCGAGGCCGATTTGCGCGATCGAGTGTTCGCCCATCTGCAGAAACTTCCACTCAGTTATTTTCAGCACACCAAAACCGGCGACCTCATGTCGCGCCTGACCAACGACATCCACGCTGTGCGTGAACTCTTGGGCTTCGGCTCGCTCGCCATCGTCGATGCCGTGGTGGTGATTTTCTTCAGCTTGATGCTGATGATCGCCATCGATCCGTGGCTCACGCTGTGGTCCATGATAGCGATGCCCCTGATTCCTCTGGTCGTGCGCTTCTTCGGCCGGCATATTTTTCGAGTGTCGCACGATACCCAGGAGCAACTGAGTGTCTTGAGCGGGTACGTTCTGGAAAATCTTTCCGGCATCCGCGTAGTTCAGGCTTATGCCCAGGAACAGAATCAAATACACGGATTCAACGCGATCAGTTCAGACTACCGGCGCAAAACCATGTGGCTGGCGACGCTGTGGGGAATTTTCTGGCCGCTCATGCAAGTCATGTCGGGCATTGCGGCAGCGATCGTGCTGTGGCTCGGCGGCCGGCAGGTTTTGCAGGGGACGATGACCCTAGGCGAGTTCGTCGCCTTCAACGGCTATCTGGCCATGCTCACATGGCCGCTTATGGCGATCGGCTACACCGCCAATCAGTATCAGCGCGGCACCGCGGCTCTCTCGCGGCTCGCCGAAGTGTTGGATACGCCGATCTCGCCGCGCTATCTACAAGCGAATGGCGCGAATCATGACGCCGCTCTGAAAGGCCAAATCGCACTTCGCGATCTCACGTTCACCTATGATCAAGGCCAGGCACCGGCCCTGAGAAATATCAATCTCGAAATTCCGGCGGGAAAAATTTGCGGCATCGTCGGCGAAACCGGCTCGGGCAAGAGCACGCTGGTGAGTCTACTGCTCAGGCTCCACGAACCGCCGGATGGGAGTATTTGGGTCGACGGCGTCGATATCAAGCAGATGCCGCTTCACCGTCTGCAAGGCGCGACCGGCTATGTGTCGCAAGATATTTTTCTATTCTCGGGATCAGTCCGAGAGAACCTTTTGCTCAGCGTCGAGAACGGTGCCGCCGGACGGGTCGAGGAAGCGGCCCGTATCGCCCAGCTGTTGCCGGCGATTCAATCCTTTGGCGCGGGCTTTGACACCGTAATCGGTGAGCGCGGCGTGCGCCTGTCCGGCGGGCAAAAACAGCGCACCGCCCTGGCGCGGGCGATCATCAAGAATCCGCCGATCCTCATCCTCGACGATGCGTTTTCAAGCATCGACGTCGAAACCGAAGAAGAAATTCTCCGCGAGTTGCGGCAGTTTATGCGCGGCCGGACGACCCTGCTGATCTCCCATCGTATCTCGACGGTGCGCGATGCGGACATGATTATTTATCTTCGCGGCGGCGAAATCATCGAGCAGGGCACACACGCTGAATTGCTTGCGTCGCGCGGCGCGTACTACGAGCTTTACCGCCGCCAGAGCTTGGCGCGCGAAGTCGAAAGCCTAGCGCAGCGGGAAGAACGGTTGTGATCGGCGCAGCGCAGCACGAAGAGGAAATCCTCGGTAAGGCTTACGATGCCCGGCTGATGATGCGCATCCTGCGTTATCTCAAGCCCTACTGGAAGCTGCTGGCGATCTCCGTCTTTTTCTTGATGCTGCAAACCGGCTCGCAGCTGCTGGGTCCGTACATCACCAAAATCGCCATCGACCGCTACATCGCCCAGCGCGACATCGATGGACTCGACTTAATGGCGCTCGCTTACTTGGGCGTCGTTCTATTCGGTTTTATCGTCGTGTTCATTCAAACTTACACGACGGAATACACCGGCCAGCGAGCCATGCATGATCTGCGCATGGAGGTCTTTTCCCACCTGCAGAAACAGGACCTGGGCTACTTCGACCGTAACGCCATCGGCCGGCTCATGACACGGACCATCAACGACGTGGAGACGCTCAACGAGCTGTTCAGCACCGGCGTCGTGGGATTGTTAGGCGACGTATCGATCGTCTTCGGTATCGCCGTTATGATGTTCTGGCTCGATTGGCAGCTGGCGTTGGTCTGCTTGGCGGCTTTTCCAGTGATCCTTTACGTCAGCCGCTTCTATCGGCGGCGCGCGCGTGAGGTTTACCGTGAGAGCCGGCTGATTCTCGGACGCCTCAACGCCGGCCTGCAGGAAAATCTCGCCGGCGTGGCGACCATTCAAGCTTTCGGCCAGGAAGAAAAAATGTACCGGCGTTTTCAGGACGTGAATTTGAGCTACCGCGACGTCCTGCTGCGCAGCATTCGCTACAACGCTGTATTTTTTCCGGTGATCGAGCTCTTCAGCGCGCTCACCATCGGCTTGCTCTTGTGGTACGGCGGCCAGCAGATTCTTGCCAACGCCGTGCAGGCGGGCGTGTTGGTGGCATTCATTCAATATATCCAGCGCATGTACCAGCCGATTCGTGATCTGGCGGAAAAATATAACGTTATGCAGGCCGCCATGGCTTCGTCCGAGCGCATTTTCGCTCTGCTTGATACGCCGGAAATGATCAAAAACCCAAGCCAACCGAAGCGCGCCGCCAAGGTTGCTGGCGAAGTGGAGTTCAAGGATGTCTGGCTTTCCTACTCGCCGGGCGACCCGGTGCTCAAAGGTATCTCTTTTCACGGGCGGCCGGGAGAAAAAGTCG
>Ga0105106_10002648_pt1 | contig 12832 bp, 14 predicted proteins | sample PPLLaktember2015_5_FD_79109 | JGI IMG/M metagenome (GOLD analysis project Ga0105106, IMG submission 79109) | Freshwater sediment microbial communities from Prairie Pothole Lake near Jamestown, North Dakota, USA - PPLs Lake P8 Core (1) Depth... | ecosystem: Environmental > Aquatic > Freshwater >...
GAGCTGGCAGCGCCTGGCGGCATCAGCCAAGCAAGGCTGCCAGCAAAATACCAGACCAGATCTGGGGGTGAATTTTCCGAAACAAACGCATACCCCCTGCCGCTTAGCTGTTCCTGAGCTTGACCACGGTCACGCCCTCGCCGCCTTCTTTATCCCCCCCAGCTTCGAAGGAGCGCACCTGGGGATGGCCCTGGAGAGCCTGGCGCACCATATCCCGCAGCTTGCCGGTGCCCCTGCCGTGGATGATGCGCACCCAGGGCAGCCCGGCCAGGTAGGCGGAATCCAGGTAACGCTCCAGCGCATCTTGTGCTTCGTCGGCGCGCTGGCCGCGCAAGTCCAGCTCTAATCCCGGCGAGGCGGGGAAATTCGCGGGTGTAGCCGGGCGCGGCGCGCTGGCTGGGGTCTCCTGCGATGCTGCGACTGCATCACCGGCTAAGATCAGGTCGCTGCGCCGGGCGCGCACCCGCAACACACCAACCTGCACCTCGGCTTCGTCTTCACTGAGGGAGGTGAGCACGCCTTGCATGTTCAGCGAGCGCAGGCGCACCTTATCCCCCAGGCGCACTGCCCGGCGCAAGGGTTTCTCACCCAGCTTGGGCACGCGGCGCTGCACCGGCTCTTCAACGGTTTCTTCCAGTGCCTGCACTTGCTCTTCAACGCTTTGTAAAGACTCGACCGGCTGCCGCGCCCGCGCCAGGCTGCGGCGCACCTCGCGCAGCTCATCTTGCACCTGGCGCACCTCTTGCTCGGCTTGCTGGCGGGCTTTCTCTAGCAGATCACGGCGCTCATCCTCGATCTGCTCCAGGCGCTCAGCCAGCTCATTGCGCATGGACTCAGCCTCCCACCGCGCCTGCTCGGTAGAGGCTCGCGCCTGGCGCGCCAGGTCACGCTGGCGGTGGATCTCATCCAGCAGATCCTCAGCCCGCAAATCAGCCGGGTCGAGATCGGCACGCGCCGCGCTGACAATCGCCTCGGGCATGCCCAACCGCTGGGCGATTGCCAGGGCGTTCGAGCGCCCCGGCAGCCCGATGGTCAGGTGGTAGCTTGGACGGAGAGTCTCCAGGTCGAACTCGACGCTGGCATTCACCACCCCGGGGGTGGCATGGGCGTAGGCTTTCAGCTCGGGGTGGTGGGTGGTGACCAGGGTGGTAACGCTCTGCGAGAGCAGGTGGTTGAGCAAGGAACGCGCCAGCGCCGCCCCCTCCTGGGGATCGGTGCCGGCGCCCAACTCATCCAGGATCACCAGCGAGCGCCGGTCGGCTTTTTCCAGGATATGGATGATATTGGTGATGTGCCCGGAGAAGGTGGATAGGGATTGCTCGATGGATTGCTCGTCGCCGATATCGGCATAGACATTTTGGAAGACACTCAGCTGCGAGCCGGAGTGAGCCGGGATATGCAAACCAGATTGCGCCATGAGCGCCAGCAAGCCAGCCGTCTTCAGGGTGACGGTCTTGCCGCCGGTGTTTGGACCGGTGATCACCAGGGCATAGGTTTGCGGGTCCAGTTCCAGATCGATGGGTACCACCGTCTGCGGATCAAGCAGCGGGTGGCGCGCCTGGTACAGGCGGATGATCGTCCCTGGGTGAGCGCTGTTCACGCCCGAGGCAGGCAGGGGGATCTCCACCAGCGCCGGTTCGGTTGATCGGGTTTCATCGGCATACTTGGCGCAGGCAAAAGCCAGGTCGAGATCGGCGATGGTCTCGACAGTTTGCAGGATATCTTCGATCTGGCGGGCAACCTGCTGGGAAAGCTCCGCCAGGATGCGCCGCTCCTCATCCCGCTCCGCCAGCTGCAGCTCGCGGAACTGGTTGTTGAGCTCGACCACCGCTATCGGCTCGACAAACAAAGTCGCCCCAGACGATGATTGGTCGTGTACGATGGATTTGATCCTGCCTTTGAACTCTGCCCGCAGAGGCAAGACGTAGCGACCGTCGCGCTGGGTGATGATCGCTTCCTGGAGATAGGGCGCGTTGCGCGGGTCGCCGACCATGCGCTGCATCTTGGTCAGCAGCCGGTCGTGGGAGATGCGCAGGTCGTGGCGGATGGCTGCCAGCTTATCCGAGGCGCTGTCCATGATCTCGCCCCGCTCGGAGATCGAGCGCGAGATGGCATCGATCAGCCCGGATGGAGGCGGCATTCGGTTAGCGATCTCAAACAGATTAGGGAAGCTATCGCCCGCCCGCTCGAACAGGCGCACCAGGGTGCGGGCAGCGACCAGGGTAGACTTGATATCCAGCAGGTCGGTGGGGATGAGCACTCCGCCGTGATTGGCCAAATCGACCACTTCACGCACATCGCGCGCCCCGCCGATGGTCAGGTCGGGGCGGGTGGTGAGCATGCTGACCGCCTCGCGGGTAACTGCCTGCCTGCGGCGCGCTTCTTCAATATCTGCCGTCGGGGTGAGCTGGCGCGCCTTATCCGCCGAGGCGGCGAAAGCGCAATACTGCGCCAGGCGCTCCAGGATCTTGGGATATTCCAATATGGTCAGGGATTTGGTATCCATCTATCCAATAGCCATCCGGAGTGAGTTCAAGCCGTGCGGGAGAAGTGTACCATAAACAAGCGCCGGCGGTTCATAAAACAGCACTGGCGCCCATCCCCCGATTACCTTGTCCCCTTTCGACCTCGACGGAAGACTTAACAACTTTGTAATGCTGAACGGACTGAGAGTGCCTATATAATGAAGATATCTTCGCAATTTGCCATTCTTGGCCTATATTTTATTTAAGATCATACGGCGAATTGCACCTGGTGGCCTTCTTTATTATATTGAGGATGTGTGCGATGAATAGAGAAAGCGATAGGAGGGGCCAGGGTCTGGTGGAATACGCCCTGGTGCTGATGCTGGTAGCGATCGTGGTGATCATCGTGGTGGCTTTGCTCGGCCCGGCAATCGGCAACATGTTCAGCAACGTGGTCAGTAACATCTAGGTACGGCAGAGGGAGGCAAAGCTCAGCCAGCTCGTGGAATTTATCAGACCAGCGTGGTTGATTACCTGATCACCCGGTAATAGCTTTGGCGATTACAAAAACTACCCGCGCGGCACGCCGCTGCGCGGGTAGTTTTTTGCTGGAAAACCGGTTTGATAAATTTTTCCCTTGTTCTCAAGCCAAGCTTCAGTTATAATGTGTGCCACTTCCGAGTTGGGCGCGTAGCTCAGTTGGTCAGAGCGCACGGTTCACATCCGTGAGGTCGGGGGTTCGAGCCCCTCCGCGCCCACCACGCCGATGAAGACTCTCCTGCACTGAACATTTCTCCGGGAGAGTTTTCATTTAATTGCCTAAATATGTTGAGGAGGGTATACTACAAATATGAGCACCGTCATGCAAAGCATCCTGGCAGGGTTGGGGGGAATGTTCGGATGGGGATTGTATGATTTTTTTGGAGGTTTATTTTCCAAGAGTATCGGCAATTTCAAAACGTTTTTTTGGTCGCAGCTTGCAGGATTGGTTTTTCTTGTCCTGCTTGGGGTTGCATTTGCAGTAAATCTGAATATTCCCTTAAGGATTGTTATTTTAGTACCAGTGGCATCTATTCTTTATGCTGTAGCATACCTGCTATTTTTTAAAGGTTTTGAGTTGGGCAATGTATCTATCATTTCTGCTACGATGAATTTATGGGCAGTATTCACAATGCTTTTCGCTTTTATCATTTTAGGTCAACGTCTTTCGATATTCCAGTTTGCAGGGGTTTTAATGATCCTTGCTGGTGTTGCCTTAGTATCCTTGAAATGGGGTGACATCAACAATCAAGATATTAAGCTACTTTCAGGCGTGAAAGAAACGATTGTTGCGGCTCTTCTCTTTGGTATTTTTTGGATCTTTAGTGAGGTTATCTCTGAGAACATCGGGTGGGCATCAACAACACTTGTTGTAAAGCTTGGTATTGTTTTGTTTATGCTGTTATTTTCTCTGCTCGCAAAGCGAGAGCTTAGGGTTACCCAAACCAACCCCAAAATAATGGCAACGATCCTGTTGGCTGGGGTTATAGAAGCCGCCGCAGTAGCAGTCGTCAATTGGGGATTAACCATCGGGGACTCAATACTGGTGACGCCCATCTCCTCAGCATTATCCATCGTAACTATCGCGATGGCAGTGATATTCTTGAAAGAAAAAATTACTGCAATTCAAGGCATCGGTATGGTAATTGTGATAACCGGTATCGTTTTGACCGCTTTTTAAATTGAGTATCCTGTATATATCCGCTCTCTTAAAATCCCGCTGTAAGTTGAAATTCACATCCGTGAGGTCCGGGGTTCGAGCCCTGCCGCCACGCTGCCGCTCAGCTTAAGCCCACCACGCCGGCTGAGGTCCCTATGGCAGACATCTCATAGGGGCTTTGGTTTAAAAATAATAACCGCCAAGACGCAAAGCACGCTAAGGTATTCTTAGTTCCTAACCTTCGCCCTCTCTGCGACTCGGCGGTGAAAATATCGCTCTTCTCTGTGAGCTCCGTGTCTCCGTGGTGAAAAATCCCCGCTCTTACATAAACTCGCGGAACTGCAGCCCGTAGCGTTTGCGCGCCTCCAGCCATGCCCGGCGCAGCATCTCGTACACCACATCCGGCTTGGGCACGTTACGCAGCGTGATGGTCGGGTCGGATGCATCGTGCCCGTGGATGGTGATATCGCCAATGCCAAAGATGCGCTCGGTCACACCTTGTTTCAGGTCGATATCCTGGATTCGGATCAGCTCGAAATTCTCTATATCCCGGCCCAGGAATCCCTGGCGGATCTTCAGGCGCTCGCTGGTCAGGATATAGTATTCCACCATCGAGAGGAAGGGCCTGCCTTCCCAGAGCACGCTCTCACCAAACTCATCCACCGGCTCCTCGGCTGGTTTTGGCTCGGGCGCCTCATCCAGCATGGCATTGACCGTCAGCATGAGGTTATCGGCGATCTTGCTGACCAGCTTCTCCTGCTGATCTTGCGGAACAGCAGACACATCCACACCGCTTTGGGCAATTGCCTGCCAGACACTGGCAATAATTTGATGCCGGGTTTGATCAATTGACATGCAATACCTCCTGGGGATAATTGGCGAAGGGTTTGCTACTTGGTGAACTTAATTCTAGCTGCTTGAGAGGATTGGGTCAATCCCAATCTCAGAGTTGATTTCCTGATCGGTGTGCTGAGCGGCTGCGATCAAAGCATCCCGGCGCCTGCGGTATTCGATGATCGGGTTGTCTGCCTGGATTAATTTCTCACCAATCCTGAGCATACTTCTCTTGGGCTGTTGCGTCTCGACCACCCTGCGGTCCTGGTGGGCTACATAGATATTAAACGGCATCGCCAGACGGTTGACCAGCTGGCTGAGCAAAGGAACGCCGAGAAATTTTTGGTAGAAGCGCAGGTAGAGAACACTGTGTTCGTCGTCAACCGGCACAAAAGCAGCCACAACACGCACATCCGGGCTGATATAGTTCTGCCACAGGTTGGGGAAGATAAACTCCAGGTGAAATGCCTGACCCGCTGAGCTGAGCTCACTGGATTTACGCGGCGGAGTGCCGTCATCCACCCGGTTAAATACGTAGACAAAGAACTTGTCCTCATCTTGCCATTCCACCAGCGGACCATCCACCACCTTGCGCTCGCCCCGCCCGATGGTGTTATAGTGCACAAAAGGCAGGTGAAACACATCCAGCTGGTTTTCGATCACCCTGGAGTAATGCGTTTTCCACGGGTCGCGGGCCGAGCCGTAGCTGAATCCACCCCCGAGATTGTCAAAAAAGCGAGGTGCTGGTAAATCTCCCGTATCTTCTCCCCACCAGATATAGATGAAACCGTTCGCCTCTACCGCGGGGTAGCTGAACGCGACCAGGTGCTTTGGGATCGACGTGTCCTTGCCGATGGCAGGTACCCGGCGGGCGCGGCCGGAGGTATCGTACTCGAACCCGTGAAACGGGCACTGCAGGGCATCTCCCAGGACTTTACCCGCGCTGAGGGCGACCCCGCGGTGCGGGCAGAAATCGCGCAAGCAGCTTACTTTGCCCCGGCTATCCCGCCAAAACACCAGCTTTTCGCCCATGCGGGTGACTCCCACCGGCTTTCCCGCCGGCACTTCTTTCGACTCCAATACAACATACCATTGGTTCGGGATCATACTCTCTCCATGCTTGAACGATTTGCTTGTATTGTATTACCAAATACGCTCCCAGGGTAAACCTTTACATCCAAAATCCCCTGCCAATCGTATCCTGTATTTGTAACCAATCGCCGGTCACGCCGTCTAAAAGAAAGATAAGATGCCAGAAGATACGTTCCTGTTGCAAGAATTAAAGGCTGGCAAGCCAGATGCTTTTGCCAGTTTGTTCGATACATACGCCGATCGCCTGTACCGGCTGGGTATGAGCCTGGTCGGCGATCCATTCGAGGCTGAGGATATCGTCCAGGAGGCATTTCTGAAAGCCATCAGCCATATCGACCGCTTCCAGGCGCGATCCAGACTGGGAACCTGGCTGTACCGGGTGGTGTACAACAGCAGCATCGACCGCCTGCGAGGCCGGGTGGACAACCCGCTTCCCGAGGAGAGCGATCCAGATGAGAACAGCCTGCCAATGCCGGAGGTGCTGCTCGAATGGCACACCCCTGAAGCGCTGGTGATCAGCAACGAAGGTCAGGATTACCTGGACCAGGCAATCCGATCATTGCCCGGGTCGCTGCGCAGTGTGTTTGTCTTACGGGATATTGAGGAACTCTCCACCGCTCAGACTGCCGAGATCTTAGGGATCGGCGAGAGCCTGGTGAAAGTGCGCCTGCACCGCGCCCGGCTGGCCCTGCGCGAGCAACTAGCGGTCTATTTTGCCGAGCGCCTGCCAGATAAAGGAATAGTCTTATGAATTGCGAAGAGCTGGTTACTTACCTATCAGAGTATATCGATCAGAACCTGGATGACGAGCTGCGTGCCGACGCCCAGGAGCACCTGGCTTCTTGCCATAACTGCCGGGTGGTCCTGGACACCACCCAGAAGACAATTTCGATCTACCGCCAAACCGGCCGGCAAAGCATCCCTACCGTGCGACGCCAGGCATTGCGGGACCGCTTGCAAGCGGCTTTCGACCAGCGGGATTGCCCACCCAAATAAACCACACACTCTGAAAATCAAACCGGCCCAGAAAATTTGTAACCTTTTGGCACCCTGCTCGTCAAATAAGCAAGCAATAAAAACATCATCTACAATCAAAGGAGATAGAACATGTCTTACATTAATGAAGCAGGCTGGGATCGGATCGTCAGGATCGTGCTCGGAATTGTCTTGCTCTACCTGGGCTGGGCCGGCGTGGTTACCGGAGGGTGGGGTGTTTTCTTCAAAGTGATCGGTTTCGTGCCCTTGCTGACCGGCATCGTCGGGTGGTGCCCGCTGTATTCCCTGCTCAAATTCCGCACCAACAAAGCCTGATCACCCCCCGCAGCTGCAAACAGGGCAGCAGGTAGCCAGATGACCCCCTATCGGTTGTCTGGCTATTTTCTTTTCAGCTCACCAGGCTGCCGTTGCGCCAGGTTTCCCAGATCGACTGGATGGTCTTCTCCGTCCAGGCGCGCTGGAAAGCTTTAACCACCTGCGGGTCGAACTGGATGCCCGCCAGCCCGACAATCTCTCGGTAGGCTTCCTGGGGTGAGCGGGCGTTGCGATAGGGACGGTCGATGGTGATGGCATCGAAGCTGTCTGCAACGGCTACGATACGAGCCGCCAGGGGGATGCTCTCGCCCTGCAAGCCGTCGGGGTAGCCGTTGCCGTCCCAGCGCTCGTGGTGGTGGCGCACAACCGGGACTGCCCGCGCCAGAAACGGCATATCTTTGATCATCTCCGCCCCGGTGACCGGGTGGCGTTTGATCTCAAACCAATCTTGCGGGGTCAGAGGACGGGAGGTGAACAGCATCCCTTCCTGAATGAATATCTTGCCGATATCGTGCAGGATCGCCCCAAAGCGCAGACCCTCCAGCTGGTCTTCTTGCCAGCCAAGGTTGACCGCCAGGGTATGCGAGTAATCCGTCACCCGTTCAACATGCCCGCGGGTGTAGGGGTCGCGCAGGTCGATGGCATTTGCCAGCATGGTCAGGCTGGCCTCGTAAGCCTGCTGGAGCTGGATGGTGCGCACCTCCTGCGAGCGCGCCAGGCGGGCGCGCACTGCAGTTACCAGCTCATCCCGGGTGAGCGGTTTGACCAGGTAGTCTTCTGCCCCCAGAGTCTTTCCAGTGAGGATATGCTCCCGGTCGTTGCGGGCGGTAAGAAAGACAAATGGAATTGTAAGCCAATCCGAACGGGATCGCACATTTTGGAAGAAGGCAAACCCATCCATCACCGGCATGGCGATATCCGAGAGAATCAGGTCCGGCGGGACCGTTCCCATCTGGTCCAGGGCTTCCTGACCATTGCTGGCAGCCAGGACGTTAAAGCCCTCCAGGCTCAAGATATCGCGCAATCCTTCGCGCAGGGTGAGATTGTCTTCCACGATAAGAAGCGTTTGTTTCATATCCACACCTGTTTAGCGCTTCTCTGTCATCAGAATGACATCGTCTATTTGATTTCCCCGTGCCAGTCTCAGTCCAATCCTGAAACCTGCAGAGTGGACTGCTAGGACCGCATCACGGACCGGATATCGCCGGTAGCCCGCCAGCTGGCTGTGCCTGGCGCGCGGCGCGCAGGACTGCCTGGGCGAAAGCTTCGGCGGCAAATGCGCCGATGATATTGACATCGGCGCGATGATTACCGGTAGATAAAGCAAAGATCGTATCCCCATCCAGCATGGTGTGAGCCGGGCGCACGGTGCGCGCCAGCCCATCCTGCGCCATTTGGGCTACCTTGTTGACTTGCTCTTTATTCAGCTTTGCGTTGGTAGCAACGACACCGATCACGGTGTTCTCCCGGCTGGCGAATCCCATTGCAGTGCGGCCGATCAGCGTTTTCATGACTTCCAGTGTATTGGCAAACTGCGCCTGGAAATCACCCCTGCTTATCTCTGGTCCAGATTTGAAGTGCTGGCCCCGGCGCGCCCCTGCAATAATTTCCCCATTTACCGGATCAATTATATCACCAAAAGCATTGACCGCCGCAATTGCGCTGACCACCAAACCCCCGCCGATCTCCAACCGTGCGCAGCCAATGCCCGATTTCATCGCCCGCTCGATGCCGAAGATCTTACCCACGCTGGCGCCACAGCCTGCCCCCATGTTTCCTTCGGCGGGCCAGCCTGAGGTGGCGTTCAAGCAAGCCTGGTAACCCATGGCGGCATCCGGGCGGACATCCGCCCGGCCCAGCCCCAGGTCGAACAAGATGGCAGACGGGACGATGGGCACCCGCGCCACGCGCACGTCGAACCCCACCCCCTTCTCCTCCAGGTAGCGCACCGCCCCGCTGGCAGCATCCAGACCAAATGCTGATCCGCCTGCCAGCACGATCGCATGCACATGCTGCACCAGGTGCAGCGGGTACAGGGCATCTGTCTCCCGCGTGCCGGGCGCGCCGCCGCGCTGATCTACTCCGCCGACGGCGCCTTTCTCGCACAGGATCACTGTACAACCGGTAAGCGCCTCGCTATCCTGTGCGTGCCCGATGCGCAAACCGGGGGTAAAGAGCTCGGATTTTCTCATCAGGGTCAATTATAACGTCAGGAATGAGCCTTTTGGAATCCCTGCCAGCCGCTCGCTCTCATCCCAGAGCCTTTTCCAGGTTTCGCGGTTGTAGGAATTTCGATTCGAGCGCACCTGCTGGTTGTTTTCATCCCAATAACCATCGGTGACATCTTCCACCCCAGGATCGCCGGCAAGGTAGACGTACGTCTCCGCCTGACGTTCAGGTGTAATCGACATACCACGCTTGAGATTGTATATTTTTCGCTGCCATGAAGGCAGGTGAGTCATCCGTTCATCCGGAATGGCAACATTCGTCACCCGCAGGCAATTTACAGTGACCCCGCTGCCTTTCAAGCGCTCCGCCAGATCGTATGTGAACATGACCTGGGCCAGTTTCGAGTGATAATAAGCATGCTGAGTGTTGAACTTACGCTCACCGTTAAGATTGTCAAACTCAATGTCTAAAAACGGATAGGTGATTAAACCCTTAGAAGCCACCGTGATGATCCGGCTGGGAGCGCTCTTCTTCAGCAAACCAAGCAAGAGATGCGTCATCAGAAATATATTCACGTGGTTGGTGGCAAAAACCATCTCGACACCGTCGGCGGTCAAGGTGCTCTTCTTAAGTCCGTGGTCAAAATTCGCCGCGTTGTGAATGAGCACGTCCAGGCGATCATGGCGCTGTTTGAATTGCTCCACAAATTGACGAACCGAGGCTTGTAAGGCCATATCCACCAGCATCAGCTCAACCTTTTCGCTGTTTGCAGATTTGCGCACCTCTTCCAGCGCCTGCGCGCCGCGCTCGGCAGAACGGCAAGCCATCACTACGGTAGCACCGCACTTTACCAGCTGAGCCGCAGCCGCTTTGCCGATTCCGGAGTTGGCACCGGTAACGATGATGGTTTTTTGATCCAGGTTGTAGGTCATAGTTTTCCTAAAATCGATCTCGATTTATTGATTCTATATTTCCACGCCCAGGGCGTTACGGATGAAATAGCCCAGGATAAAGCTGAGGGTTGCCACACCCAGGCTCAGCGATGCCATCTCCAGGAAACGCCGGCGAAATGGCACGTCTTTCGCCACCGATATGTAATAGTTGAAAATCGCAATGATCAACACCGCAGAGACCAGGGCAAAAGCCAGACACAGGTAATAATTATCTAGAATAAGGTAGGGCACGATCAAGATCGTCACGGTGATGATATAGGCTACGCCTGTGTAAAGAGAAGCCTTGAGCGGGTGTTTATCGGTCTCTTCTGAGCGGGTGGAGAGGTATTCCGAGGCGCCCATAGAGAGAGCGGCAGCGATCCCGGTGATCAGCCCGCTCAAGGCGATCAGCTCGGTATTCTGCAAAGCCAGGGTCAGGCCCGCCAGGGCGCCGGTCAGCTCAACCAGCGCATCGTTCAGGCCTAAGACAATCGAGCCGGCATAGCGCAGGCTTTCCTCATCCAGCATATCGATCAAGGCCTGCTCATGCTCGTTTTCGTCCTCGAGAAACTCGTCAATCTCCTCGATCTTACCCTTCAATTGTTTGTATGCGCTTTGGGCATCCTCTTCACCACGCTCCATTAGCTTGATGCCGAAAGTGTATCCAAATAAACGGCTGGTCAGGTAATAAAACCACACCTTGAACCGGTCGGGCTCTACTTCTTGCTGGGTGTATTTTTTCCAGAGACGATAATGCCCCAGCTCGTCCTCGGCAATCCCTTCCAACACCTGCTGGTTTTGGGGCGCTTTGATCGACTTCGCCAGGCGCGAGTAGATATGGTTCTCGGTGATCTCGTTGCGCTGGAAAACTAGCAGTTGTTGGCGTAATTCAGGGGATATTTCCATCATGCTCCTCAATCCATGCGTGTCTGGTTGGCTGGTAATAGTGTCTTAATCATATTCCAGCACAGCACCTTTTGTCCAGCCGAATCGGATCATCAGCATAATAACCAAATTAGATACCGATTTGGTTGCCAGCGGGCGGGATGTCGGCTCTGCCGCGGCCTATTCCAGGGTTGTGGAAGGACAGGAATTGAGTTTTCTGGTAATCGATGGAAAAATTACGGATCAACAAACCGGGTATGAATGGAACGTCCTCGGTCAGGCGATCAAAGGCGAGGCGTCAAGGATCATTCAATCGTTCAGCTCGGCAAGTAAAAACGCAACAGGTCTGAAACATACTTTCCCTTTTCCATTACTGCCAAATAAATAGCAGCAGTATCCTGCTGGGTCGGGTACCGTTCGACCAGCCATCCCTCCTCAAGGATTAGACGCGCAATAGCCGGGCTTTGACGGGCTGAAATCAGGCGGGGCAGGTCCTTTTGTTTTCGCTTGAGTATGAAATGGTACACCCACTGGTCGCCCTCATACCACCTTGGGCGAAGATACACCGGCTCTTCCACCTGCCAGCCTAGATCCAACGCAGCTAACAGCATCCGGTAGGTCTCATCAGAAGAATCCAATATATAGCCGTGTAGCCCGAGCTCTTCTCTTTGATCAGACATATTGTCTTTGTCAAGAGTTGTCATATAGGCCTCCGTGTGAATAGAATCTTATCGTATTATGTTTAACGCCAACACAACATCTGGTAAACAATTTGATAAGCGTCTATTAACAAGCCAGATCAAAGTACGTTTCAGCAATACCGGTAAATGCCAAAACTGTGCCCCAACGGGGCTTGACAAGAATGGTCCTTCCGTGTATATTTCAAATTATATTATAACAATATATTTTGTAATATTATTCTGGAGGAATTAATTTGAGCAAAAGGCCACAGGTCTTATTCATTTGCACAGGCAATTCTGCCCGCAGCCAGATGGCTGAGGCGATTTTGAAGCGGTATGCAGACAATCAATTCGATGTGCGGAGCGCAGGCTTAGAGCCAAAAGGGATCAACCCCTTTACTGTCAGGGTTATGGAAGAAGCAGGTTACGACATGAGCGGACACCAATCGAAGAGCCTGCGCGAGTTCATGGGATACACCCACTCGCGCTATGTGATCACGGTATGCGGCCATGCAGATGCGAGCTGCCCGCGCGGACTTTGGTCGAGCGGGCAGAAGCTGCACTGGCCGTTTGACGATCCAGCGGTTTTTGAAGGCAGCGATGAAGATAAGCTGGCGAAGTTCCGCCAAATCCGGGATCAAATTGAACAAAAAATCCTGAGCTGGTTAGAGGAGATCGAAATTGCCCCCCAACCTAGTGGATAACGCACAACTGCAGTCACCTGTTGTACTGCGCATGCTGGCTCATCCGCTGCGCTGGGGATTA
>Ga0105106_10002650_pt1 | contig 12828 bp, 13 predicted proteins | sample PPLLaktember2015_5_FD_79109 | JGI IMG/M metagenome (GOLD analysis project Ga0105106, IMG submission 79109) | Freshwater sediment microbial communities from Prairie Pothole Lake near Jamestown, North Dakota, USA - PPLs Lake P8 Core (1) Depth... | ecosystem: Environmental > Aquatic > Freshwater >...
ATAATAATAATTCATCAAAACAATTTAACAGTTAAACAATTAGACATTCCCACTAAATTTAATCTTTCAACTCAAGAGATAGTGAAGGCTTTCTTAAATCAATATCTGAATCGGTAAAGATCCCCATAAAGAGGAGTACTAGGATCCAACCTGTAATCGCCAAATCCTGTATAGTCAACAAATATGAATTGCTTGTTCAGGTTATAGAATTGCCACACCTCATACGGTTTTGCATAATACTCAAACGGATGCCGATCAATATTATCAGGTGCCCCGAGAATAATCATCACCATCCCCCTATCGGATCTCCACCCTTCAAGTGAATAAGAAGTGAAGTTCTCATTTGCATATGCTACCCTGTTGTAGTATTCATTAAAAACGGGATTATATTCATCCGCAGGATTAGGGTCTTGCTTTCTCCAGAATGCGACAAATCTTTTGGCTTTCTCCATCCGACTATCTGTATCCTTAATAAAAGTTAAGTCTTCCGGGGCAGCTAGATAAACCATCTGCTCAATTGCCTTATCGAGATCAGTAACTGTAATCGGAACTCCAACCCACCTTGAATTAAAAGATTTTACTGAAGTATCATACACCTTGCCCGTTGAATCTTTTAAAGTAATTTTCAGAAGATTTTTCCCGAGGTCAAGATTTAAAGAATCGATATCATTGAATAATTGGTTGTTTCCATCTTTAACTTCAACTTCCTTTGTTGATTTATATACCGAGTTTTCCTTTTCATCAAAAATTTCATATTCTGCAAGGAATTTAGAAACTGTATCTGAATAAATTTCAAAGAAGGTTGATAAGGGATCTCTGTCGGTAACAATACTTCTGGAAACATTTGGAATAATTTTCGAATTTCCTTCAACCATAGTTCTTTTAGCAATCAACATTATATCGCTCACAGCAGGAACAGGAGTAAATTGCTTAATGATAACTTTGTTTTCAGAACTATATTCATTCTTAGAATCCTTATCGAGCAATGAAGTTTTTATTGAATAAACTCCGGGTGTCAATTCAAATGAACGATGGCCAAGATTAAAATTTTCAGGGGATGTAGTTAATTCAAAGCTGATTGCCACGATTTTTTCATTCCAGATTTTTTCTGTTATAAGATTTTTCTTTTCTTCATCAAAAACAGATACTGTAACTGTATAAGCAGCCTCGAACCCCTGCCCGGTTTTTATGAATTGAACAGCATTATAAGGAACGTGAATAAAAAAATCCAGTCTTGCTTTATCGTTATCACCTTTGAAAGACATAAAATCCTGGTAGTATTTTACTCTGTTGTCAGGTATGCGGGAATAGTCGTTTTCCTGAGAAAAGGAATGAATAGAACAAAGAATCAAACAAATAAATAATAGCTTTTTCATTTTAGTTAGTCCTTAAATTTACTTTAATCTTGCAAAGAGGTCGTATTCATCTGAATCAAACACTTCTGCGATACAGAATTCGCCGGGAACAATCTCACCATCACTTGAAGGAATTAACACCTCACCATCAACTTCAGGAGCATCCCGATAGCTGCGTCCAACATAAAAATCTCCTTCGATAGATTCAACTAATATTTTCAGTTCACTGCCGATTAGCTGGCTGTTTTTCTTCGCTGAAATTTCACGCTGTATTTCCATTAATCTGCTCTGCCGTTCCTTTTTTACCTCATCGGGTACCGGGTCACCAAGAGAATAACTACCGGTGTTCTCCTCCTGAGAGTAAGTAAACGTTCCCATTTTTTCAAATTTTAGTTCTTCAACAAAATTACAAAGCTCCATAAAATCTTCTTCTGTCTCACCCGGATATCCAACAATAAAAGTTGTTCTTAGAACCAAATCCGGTATTTCACTTCTTAATTTTAATAAAAATTCTTTTGTCTGTGTGCTTGTAATTCCTCTTCTCATAGATTTCAAAATATTATCAGAAATATGCTGAAGCGGAATATCTATATAGTTGCAAACCTTGTTATTGTTTTTTATTTCATTAATCAAGACTTCCGGAAATCGTGAAGGGTAAGCATACATTATCCGGATCCACTCGATTCCTTTTACTTCACTTAACCTGGATACAAGTTCCGAAATATTTCTTTTATTGTAAAGATCTTTTCCATAATCGGTCGTATCCTGTGCTATAAGTACTAATTCCTTTGTATTGTTACGAGCCAGAAATTCAGTCTCTTCAACAAGATCTTCAATAGATTTAGATTTGTGCAATCCTCTCATTATTGGTATTGCACAAAACGAACAGGGATGATCACAGCCTTCGGATATTTTTAGATATGCTGTGTGTGATGGAAGTGAAACTACTCTTTCGCCTAAAAGATTTTTCTTTAATTCACCACCCAGCTCTCTGACAATTCTCTCATAGTCTTCTGTACCAAAAAACAAATCCACTTCAGGAATTTCCTGCTGAAGATCATTTTTGTAACGTTGAGATAGGCAGCCTGCTACAAATATTCTTTTAGTAAGACCAGATTTCTTGCTGGCAACGGCATTCATAATAGTATTGATTGATTCTTCTTTGGCAGCTTCAATAAAACCGCAAGTGTTAATAATCACCGTATCAGCTTCCGCAGGGTTTGAGCGAAGGTCAAGATTATTAAGCTGCAACTGGCGGAGAAGTCTTTCCGAATCAACAGTATTCTTTGCACAACCTAAAGTGATCACACTAACTTTTTCTCTTGTTTTCATTTAGTCGGAACTTAACTGAAGTAAGTAAGATAAATCCATATTGCAGGTGCACTAAAAAGTAATGAGTCAAACCTGTCAAAGAAACCACCATGCCCGGGTATTAACGAAGACGAATCTTTCACTTCAGAATCTCTTTTTATTAATGATTCGACTAGATCACCGATTTGACCTATTGTGCCGATAATAATTCCAATAATTATAACATTCATCCAGCTTAAAGAATTCAAAACTAAAACTTTTGCTAAAATCATAGTACCAACAGAAAAAATAAAACCAAAAATTGCTCCTTCCCAACTTTTTTGGGGACTAACGCGCGGGAATAATTTATGCTTACCAAAAGTGATCCCTCCATAATATGCAGCAGAGTCACCTATCCAAGTCGAAGCAAGGACTGAAATGATTAAATAGGCTCCGAGGTTATCTGCATAAATTTCATTCAAATAATACTCTCGAAGTGAAATGAGTGCAGCAGAAAAAACTCCAATGTAAAATATTCCAAGAAAAGTAGTACCAAGATTAAAAATTGCAGAACCTTTATTTCTGAACAATTCAAAAGTTAGAAGGGATAAAGAGGATAGAAGTATGATAGCAACAGGATCGGCAAAGCCAAGAAACTGATTAAGCAAAAGAATGAAAATGATAATTCCACCAAGTAACAGGTTTACATTTGCACCTTTGTTTTTAACAAGCAGGCTGAATTCGTAAAACGAGACAAGACTAATTATGGCTACAAATGAAAAGAAATAGTACCCACCCAAATAAGCCGCAATTAAAATGAACGGGATTGCAGCTATTGAAATAAAAACCCGCTTCAGATTTTCACTCGTTGGCATCTTCCTCTGAGTCTAATGGTTTTCTTTTTACTTCCTGAATAAACTCAAGAGCTTCCGGAACATCGGCTTTCTTTACAAACAATTTTATTGTTGAAAGATCACCGGGGGCAGGAAAGCTTGAATCTTTTTGTGAAAGAACTGATGCGGCTATTCCGGCACTCTTAAGATTTTCTTTCAGCATATTAGCTTCAATTTCACTAAATGATGTATAAACGAGAACCCAATCTTCTTCGGAGAGATCTGAATAGTTATTCAGTTCAATCGCATCAACAAGCGGCGTGTTGCAATCGGGACAAATTACTATCCCATCAACATATTCGTATTTACAATTTGGACATACTGGCATTTAAACCTCCTGTGGAATTTTAATTTTCTTATAATAATTTCTGATAAAAAACATTAGTGCAGTAAACATAAAGAGCAATATGAAAAAGTATATTAGATTCGCATCGATCGCTGCAGCATCTGTAACATAGCTTTTAAATAACTCATCATCACCAATAATAAAGTACAATATCACCGCGAAAAAATTGTTCAGGAAATGAATAATAATGGGAATTACCAGCGATTGACTTGTGTAAGCGGCAAATCCCAGATAAAATCCTATAATCGCTAGTGGTATTAGTCCGTACGGGTTAAAATGATATAAAGCAAAAAACACAGCGGTGAGAATCGCAGCTATATGCGGCTTAAACTTAAATCCGAAACTCCGCTGTATATAACCTCTAAACATCACCTCTTCGCAAATAGCGGGCACAATAGAAATTGTTATGATGACCAGAAGCATTTCAGGTACATTGTCAGCGTGAATCAGGTTGCCGAATGTTTTTTCAATCAATTCATTTAAAGAGTCCAGCAAATATTTTATCGAGTTGATAAACGGCGAGGCTTCTGCCAATTTTTCAATAAAGTAATTCTGGATATAAAGATAGCTTTGAAGAAGAGGAGTGAGAATTATTATTCCTAAAATAAAAAGTACTAACTCTTTCCAATTAGGCAATTTGAGAGAGATAATTTTAGAAACATCTCCATAAATCCACTTACTGAAAAACAAGGCAGGAAGCATAATAAAAAGTATTTGACCCACAATGGTCATCAGCCGTAAACCATTCACCGGTGCCGCTTCAATGTCGAAACCGAAAATCAGCAAGGTCATTAAGCCACCCAAAAACTGGTAGAGTATGAATCCGCCGATTAATCCAAGGAATGCTGCCGCAACCGGTGAAATTAGCGGATATGGAGAATACGTTGAAATGCTTTTATCAACATCCACGGGTTTTTCCGGCTCAATTTGATTTTGCTGATTGTTGAATTCTTCCAAATTAAACTTTTAATTTTCTGTGATATTTGTTTTAGGCAAAGTTAACAAAATATGGAGTTATTAATAAAAAAAGAGGAAGCAATTGCCTCCTCATTTCAATCAATTTAATAAAGTATTAGCGTTTCGAAGTTAGCGTTCCTGCAAGCCCTGCATAGCTGGTGAGTTTTGCTTCGATGTATCCGATAATAATTTTTGTTCTAACCTTTACAGGCATTTTTAACTCGTCATCTGTAAGCCAGATTATAATATTTCCTTCGTGCTTAAAGAGTCCACCTTCCTTAACTAAAGGTTCAACAACAACACAATCAAATTTTCCTGCCGGCACTTCAACTGTTTCTTTTCCTAAAAATTTTACATCAAGATCATACACTTTATCTTTATAAAAATTTTTCAAATTAATTAAGTCGTTCACTTTCAAATTTGAATAATCAAATGTTCTAGCATAATAGAATGCAGAAATTATATCATTAACGTAAACAGGGATATCGTATTCACCCTCGCTTGTTTTCGCTTTACCTTTCCTGTGATCGAAGAATGCTGAAAAGTCTCGTGTATATCCACCTTCTCGTATATGCTGCTCGAACCTCCAGGGAAATAATCCTTCGACATCGAGGTAACTTTCATACCGGTCTCTTACTTTGTATAATATATCAAAACTGGCTACTGAATTAACTTCAAAGTTTATGTGATAAGCATTTCTACCAGATATTTTTTTAATTCGAGGAATTTCCATTACAGCAACTCCGGCGGTTACAAATCCGTAGTCTAGATCAAAAACTAATTTCTCACCTTCCTTAAAAGCCTTATTTTCTAAAACCCTGAATTCGTCCTTAGACTGTGGAGCTATCAATAGGTTGCCCAAAAGAATGAACAAAACAACATAACTCCATTTATGCAAATACATTTAATGTCTCCATATATTATATAATTTTCAATACAGTCTTAGTTTCTTCAAATACTTTGCCAATATCAATGCTATTCATACAGTCTAGTTTTTCACACTGTTCGCGGTTACAATTGCTACAATCAATTGTTGGGATAAAAATTGTTCTTTTTTCTGTATACGGTCCCCACCTCTTTTGTGAACAGGCTAAAATTTTAGAAAAAAAAGCAATAACGTGCACTCCCAAAACTGCAGCGATATGCATTGGACCCGTTGAGTTCGAAATGAATAGATCAGCCCTATTTATAAGTGCCTTTAATAAGGATAAATCAAGCTGACCACAAAGGTTTATAACTGATTCAGCGACGTCAAATTCCTTACAAAGATCTGCTTCACTTTTGCTACCCGTAATTATTGTAGTCACATTATTAAGACTACTGATCATCCTGGTTAGTTTAATTAATTTTTCATTTGGAAGATCAATGGAACTACCGCCGCTTCCGGGATGAATAATTACAATTTTATTTCCTGACCGGAATCCTTTTTCCAATAAAATGGAATTTATTTTTTCTGAACTTTTCTCATCTACTTTCAAATGAAAATTTATATCACCCGAAAAGTCATTAATGCTGATATCAATTTTGCTGAGGAGGTTTATATTGTATTCAAGTTCGTGTTTTTCACCTTGTTTTCTATGCTCAAAAACTTTTCTATTGAATAAAAAAGAATACCACCTGTAGCCGGTTCCAATCCTGTTTTCTATTCCTGATAAAAACATCATTAATGTAATTTTCAGAGTTGGATTTACTACAATACACGTATCGAAATTTTTAGATTTAATTTTTCTTAAATTATTTCCGAAAAGAATTTCTCCATCCGATTCCTCAGCTAAGACTACTTCATTAATAAAAGGATTACCATCAATAAGCGGACTTGTGTAATTCCTGATGAAGTATGCAATATTACATTCAGGATATTTTTTCTTAACAAGCTCAGCCATCGGCAAAGATAAAACCACATCTCCTATACGGTCTGTTCTGACAATTAATATATTTTCCGGTGAATTCATTTGCGCGATAAATATGGATTATCTTTTATAAAAAACCGCCATGGCAAATCTACTGATCTTGTTATTCCAATTCTTTTTGAGATACCGATATCTCTGCTTTTAATTTTTTCTCCCTCTACTATAAAAATTTCTTTACCCGTAAGATCTGTCCCGGAGTGACTTCTATCTAATTTAAATGCTTGGCAGAACTTACCGGGTCCACTCGTTAAATTTAAAATCTCTTTATCATTTTTCAGTTTTCGGCTAAAGCGATTTTTGATCATAGTATCAAACCCCGAGATAGGCTCAATCGCACGAATTAGTACTGCCGTTCCTTGGCCAGATTTCCCTGTCACTACATTGCAGCAATGATGTGCACCATAGGTAAAATAAACATATAAGTAACCGCCTGCCTGGAACATAATTTCATTTCGCTTAGTGATACCACCATACGAATGAGCAGCTTCATCTTTGTCCCCGTGATATGCCTCCACCTCAACGATTTTCCCGGCAAGAAATTCTTTTCCATTGGATTTCACAAAAATTTTACCAAGTAATTCCCGCGCAACGATAAGCACTTCTCTTCGATAAAAACTTTTTTTTAATTTTTTTGTTGAGAGATTGATTATCATAAGAGATGTAATTGATCAGGATTAGTTTAATAATACAGAATATTTACTGCTTTTTTAAGTTCCTAATTTTATTTAAGTAATATTCTTTATTCCCGGGATTGCGGATAATTAACAATTCGTAAATTTTTATTGCTTCATTCTTCTGACCTTGAGAGAGATAAATGTTTGCCAGAGTTTCAGTTGCGAGCTTGCTCTTATCCGGAGAATATTGCTGCTGCTCTGATTCTCTTGAAGTAATATTATCATTATGATCAAGCCTTTTATTCATTAGTTCCTGAGCTATTTCTTCAAGTCTTTCTTCAACCGGCTGTAACTTACCCGGAACTGCATCTTTAATCTCAGGGATTTCATCTTCTGATGAATTCATAAAAACGCTTCCCCTGGAAGTATCGAATGGTGAAACTTTTTTATCCGGCAGGTTAAATTCTTTTTTATAGTGTTCATAAATTCGGTGAGTATTCAGGAGTTCGCTGGATTTCCTGAAAAAATCCACAGCCGATCCAATATCATTACTCATAACGTTTGCTTTGCCCAGTAGAATAAATGCAAGCGGATGATCAGGAAAATTCTTTAATCCGTTTTCAAGAATTGAAATAGCATTTTCAGGGTTGTTGCTTTGTAGGTATGAGCCAGCTATTCTTAAAAATAAAGGGGAACTATTGTCCCGTTCATAAATTAATTTTGCTCTTGCCGTTAACTTTTCATCCACGATTCACACGCATTTAACTGGTAGTGTTTTTTGCAAAAGCATGCTTGATGGACGTAATCGAGACAAAAGAAAATCCAATAAAAAATAATAGCTGAAATGGAAGGCTGGCTATTTCCATAAAATAGATACTCGACGCAACTCCGATTAAACAGTACAATGCAAGAACTAATTCAACGTAAACCGCAAATCCAATTTTATTCTTCGAATATTTCTTTCCAACCCAGGTATCTTTTTCTGAAACTAATTTGAATTTTGGAGTTCTCACAAACTCACTCTTTCGGTTCAGCAAACCTTCAAATACAGCACGCGAATTATTTAAAGCAAAGCCCATACTTCCTGCCATAAAAATCGGAAAGAGCACAATTCTTTTTCGCCAGTCGGGGTGAATATCTTTTTGCGAATAAAGATAAAACATAAACGAGCTAATAAATGCCAGAACAAAAATTGACATAAAAGCAAAATATACTTCGTGACCGCCGCTGTTCTTTACAAAAATCAATGGAACATTTAAAATTGCAGCAAGCAGAATAAATGGGAACACAATATTATTAGTCAAATGAAATGTGCTGTAAAGTTTTATTCTTAAAGGAACATCAGAATTCCAGACAAGTGGCAGAATTTTTTTCGCTGTTTCAATTGCACCTTTCGTCCACCTGAATTGCTGTGACTTCAAAGCATTAATTTCCTGAGGCAGTTCTGCAGGAGAAGTAAAATCCTTCAGGAAGACAAACTTCCATCCATTAAGCTGCGCTCTGTAACTAAGGTCAAGATCTTCGGTTAAAGTATCTGCATGCCAGTTTCCCGCATCTTCAATGCAGGACTTTCTCCAAACTCCTCCTGTGCCGTTGAAGTTTATAAAAAATCCGGCCTTGTTACGAACAGTCTGTTCGATTACGAAGTGACCGTCTAAAGCGAGTGCTTGTGCTCTTGTAATAAGTGAGTGATCACCATTCAGATGTTCCCAGCGAGTTTGGACCATTCCGACTTTTTCATCTGTAAAGAACTTTAATGTTTTCTTAAGAAAATCTGAGTGGGGAATAAAATCAGCATCAAAAATTGCAACAAATTCACCGTTTGCTATTTTCAAACCTTCCTTTAAGGCACCTGCTTTAAACCCTTCCCTATTACTTCGTCTAACGTGCTCAATATTAAAGCCTTCTTTTTTCTTTGCATCAACTACTTTCGAAACAACATCTACAGTTTCGTCAGTTGAGTCATCAAGTACCTGTATTTCAAGTCTGTCTTTCGGATATTCTATTTCACAGACTTTATCAATCAATCGTTCAACAACATAGAGTTCATTATACAAAGGCAGTTGAATTGTAACTAATGGTGCATTTTCAAAATCTTTTGTAGAATTGAAATTTACATCCTTATACTTACGGTGATAGAAAAGAAGAACGAATCCGTGAAGTCCAAATATGAAAAGAATTGACAGCGAAACGAAATATCCTATTAAAACTATATTATCCATAAAACTTTCCTTTTTTACCAGCCAGAAACGACTGCAAGAAGAATATCTTCCGATAATTTATCTACAGCAATGTTTATGGCATCCTCCCTTTTATTTGTTGCTTCACCCGGCACATAATCGCCGTAATTGGTGAAGTTGTTTTCAAAAATTGTTTTTTTCTGAACAAGGTCTTTATATATAGCCTTCACATTTATTGTTAACCTTCTCGATGTAATCTGTTCACCCGCACTCACGATTGCCGGCGCATCAGTTACAGAAGTTATTACACACTCCAGTGTTGCATTTGCTGTTGAGCGTTCAGTTACCTGGAGAGAGTTGTCGCTTATAAACTTCTGAATCAGGTTATCAGTTAAAAGTTCTCTTAATCCTGGAATGGCTGCCGGGCTTTTATCCTCCGCAATAGGAATAGCAATTGTCTTCAAATGAGCTGGTACGGATGCACCCGTAAATGAATATGAGCCGCATCCAAAATTAATCATAGAGCTTGTTACGAACAACAAGGTAACAATCCACAATTTCAATCGATTCGTTTTATTTTGTCTTTTTAATATCATTCTTCCATTAAATCGTATTGTTTTATCTTTCTGTAAAGAGTCCGCTCACTAATATTGAGCAATTTAGATGCTTTTCTTTTATTCCCCCGGGTTTTATCGAGAGCTGCTTTAATAGTATCCCGTTCGATGACATCAAGAGCAAAAAGATTCTTCTTGGGTTCTTCTCCTTTTACAACGGCTTCTTTTCCAGTAAGGAGCACAATATCCTTTAATTCAATCAGATCTTTTTTTATTTCGAATAGTGCCCTGTAAAGAATTTCCCTGTCTGCATCTTCGGGAGTCTTTCTTAAAAAGACCGGTAGATTTCTTGATGAGTAATTTTCTTCTCTTTGAACAATCAAGTCTGAAAATGAATCAATATCAAGTACTCCATTTCTGTTAAGTGCCACTGCAGTTTCGATGGCATTTTTTAATTCACGCACATTTCCTGGCCAGTTATATTCCATAAGAATTGCCATCGCATCCTGCGTAATTTTCGGAGAAGCAATTTTATTTGCTGATGCATATCCTTCAAGAAAGTGATTGGCGAGTAATTCAATATCTTCTTTCCTTTTTCTTAACGGGGGAATGCTCAGACTTACAGCTTTCAATCTGAAGAAAAGATCTTCCCTGAATCTTCTACTGTTGACTTCCTCCTGCAAATCCTTATTGGTGGCTGCAATAATTCTCACATCGACTTTGGTAACAGTCTCAGCTCCTATCCTCATAAACTCTTTAAATTCGATTGCTCTTAAAACTTTAACCTGCGTGGTGAGAGGCATTTCAGCAATCTCATCCAGAAACAAAGTTCCGCCATCAGCAATCTCAAAGTATCCTTTCCTTCCTTCAAACGCACCTGTGAATGCACCTTTCTTATGTCCGAATAATTCACTATCCAGAATCCCTTCCGGTATTGCACCACAATTCACACTAATTAATTCTTTGCCCGTTCTTTTACTTGAGTTGTGGATTGCTCTCGCAAATACTTCTTTACCAACACCGCTTTCACCATAAACAAGTATGGTAATATCGGAAGTGGATACCTGCATTACCACATCAACCAGATCATTTATTTCACTGGAATGACTGATTATCCCATGTTTCTTTTTAAATTCTTCTCTGTTCACTGAAATATTATAAAGATTAGAATGACAAACTGTCGCAGGAGTAAAAATAACTAATATGAAGCTGATTTGAAATAGAACATTTTAGGGACTAATATCCTATAATCATTCAAATTTCGAAGGATAGGTGGTCTATGGCTAATTTTACTTTTTCTTTTAGATCCGAAGGAAGGTTTGCCAAAATTTCACTTGTGGCTGGGATATCGTCATCAGAGTAATGAGTTAAATAGACTTTGCCGGGATTTATTTTGATTATCTTTTCAATAATAGCTAAAGGTGAAATGTGGGTTGCCTCGCAGATTAAAATGTCCGTAACATAATTTCCGAATAATAATACGTCTTCCTCTGAACCAATATCAGAAGTGTAAATGACTTTTTTATCCCCAGCTTCAAAAAGAAAGCTTGCACTATACAAACTGAGAGAAGGATATTTACCTTTAAACTTTTCGAGGTTGTCTAAATGAGAATTCTTTCTGGCCAGGAATGAAAATTCTTCTGTAATCATAATTCGTTCATCATCTGCAAAAGTTTTGTAATGAATTTCAAATTCCATTTTATCAGGCAATATGTAAGTACGCAATAAAAATTCTTCAACTACAGCTTTAAGACTTTCGTGAATAAAAATATCGAGAGGTTCATTTCTATTCATTATCTTCATTTGAACAATCAAAGATGGTAAACCGGAAAAATGATCAGGATGAAGATGAGTTAATAGAATACCATTCAAGGAAAGAAAATTAATTCCACTGCTTATCAATGCACGAGAAATTCCGTCTCCTGCATCAACGAGCAAATTATATTCTTCCGAAGTGAATAGTAAAGAGGAGTAATTACGATTTAGTGAAACTTTCCCTGAGCCTGTGCCAATGAATGAAATTTTCACAATTATTGGGGAGGAATAGAAACTATGCTTCCATTTACTTTATAGCGAGAGTTTATAACCGGTAGAAAATTTTCTGCATCCTCATACTTCTCGAACTTACCTGCATATACAACATGAAAAGTTGTTCCGCCAACTATCTTTTCACCTAATCGGGTGAAAATGCCCGCAGCTTCAAATTCACCGATAAGTTTATTTGCATTATCAAGATTTGTAAACGCACCCGCCTGAATAGTAAACTTATAATTCTCTTCTACTTTAGGTTTTATTTCCTCAACCACGGTTTCTGTTTGCTTCACATCAGGTTTTTCCAATGCTGAAAGATTTTGATCGGCAACATTTATATAAGGTGAAACCGGGTAAGATGTTTTAAGCTGCTTCAATTTTTCCTGTGCTGTTTCATACAACCCGAGTGCATAATAGTAAGAAAATATTCTATAAAGAGCAGCATCAGCGTATTTACTTTTAGGATAATTATCAACAATTTCCTGGTAAATGACAACTGCTTCCTGCCCGTTTTCTTTTAACACAGCATCGAGAAACATTACTGAAGGATCAGCAGCATTCTTTTCTTTTAAATCAACAAGCGCTTCTTTTGCCTGTCCAATATTCCCATTCTCTATTGCTTTGAGGTAAGGAACAATATCAACTTCCTGAGAATATAAATTTCCTGTGAATGTAACGAGGCTGAGGAGAATCGGAAA
>Ga0105106_10002651_pt1 | contig 12827 bp, 12 predicted proteins | sample PPLLaktember2015_5_FD_79109 | JGI IMG/M metagenome (GOLD analysis project Ga0105106, IMG submission 79109) | Freshwater sediment microbial communities from Prairie Pothole Lake near Jamestown, North Dakota, USA - PPLs Lake P8 Core (1) Depth... | ecosystem: Environmental > Aquatic > Freshwater >...
GAGAACTTCAGACCCGGCACGCTCAACGCGTTCGGTTGGAGCTACGCGCGACTCGCCGAGCGTCATCCCGGGTTGATCTACGTCTCGATCTCCGGTTTCGGCCAGCACGGGCCTCGCGTCAGGGAAGCGGGCTACGACGCCGTCGCGCAAGCCGAAGGCGGTCTCATGAGCATCACGGGGACGGCCGAAGGGCCGGCCGTGCGCCTCGGCGTCGCCATCGCCGACATCGCCGCCGGGATGTTCGCCTTCCAGGGCCTGTTGCTGGCGCTCATCGCGCGCGGACGGACGGGACGAGGGCAACTTGTGGACGTCAGCCTGCTCGATTCGGTCGCGGCACTCCTCACGTACCAGGCGGGAAGGTACTTCGCGACAGAAACTGCACCCGGCCGCACCGGCAATCGGCACATGACCATCGCTCCGTACGACACCTTCGACACGGCCGATGGCGTGCTGGTGCTGGCGTGCGGAAACGACACCCAGTGGCGGCGGCTCTGCCACGCGATTGGGCGTGACAGCCTGATCGGCGACACGCGGTTCCAGACCAACCCGGGCCGCGTGGAGCACTACCCTGCGCTCCGCGCCATTCTCGAAGCCGAGTTCCGGTCACGTCCGCTGGCCCCTCTCGTCGACACGCTCCGCGCGGCTGGCGTGCCCTGCGGCGCGGTGCGCTCGATTGCCGAGGCACTCGCCGATCCGCAGATCCTCGCTCGCGCCATGGTCGAAGTGGTCGACCATCCCACGCTCGGCCCGCTCAGAATGCTCGGGGTGCCCGTGAAGCTGTCCGCCACACCCGGCGCGGTGCGATCGGCGCCGCCGCGGCTGGGCGAGCACACACTCGAGGTGCTTCGCGCGGAACTGGGGATGCCGGAAGAGCGAGTGAAGGAGCTGACAGAACGAGGCGTACTGGATACCGGCCGCCGATGAGCGATCAACGACCGGCGGGCATCCGCCGTCGATTCACCTGACCACCAGCTTCGACACTTCCGCGATCAGGAACGGCGCGAGGTCTTCTTCGCCGGCTTCCGCGATGGGCTTCGACCCGGCGATCGGACGTTCCTGGATGATCACGCCTTCGCGCCCTCGCGCCACGCTGACACGGCCGAGGATCTCGGGCTGGGCGCCCGAGGCATCGAGCACGATTTCGAGGAAGGTCAGCGGCGTCCGCTCCGAAACGAGCCGGGCCGATCCGGCGGGCGTCTGCACGGCGAAGAGCTGGCCTTCCGCCTTGAGCACCGCCTGTGTCTGTCGAAGGAGCGGCACGGCCACCTTCTCCAGAAACTCTTCGTACGCCCGCGTCGCCTGATCGACGACCATCCGTCGCGACGAGGCGTCCTTCCTTGCGTCGTCCAGCGCGCGAAGAATGCGTTTCCGCAGATCCGAGACGTCCATGTCGAGCGATGGTACTACGAACGTCGCGACTCATCGCCTCGCGATGTGAATCGCCATCAGGCCGCCAAGGACCGGATAATGTCGGACCTCGCCGAAGCCGGCGGCGCGCATCGACGCTGCCACGCCGCGCGCACCCGGATAACGGCGGATCGACGCCGGAATGTAGCGATAGGTGTCCGGATCGCGGTGCAGGATCCAGCCAAGCGCCGATCCAACACCGGTGAGGTACGCCAGATAGATCGCACGCAGCCACTTGCCTTCGGGCCGATTGAAATCGAGCGCGCACAGGACGCCGCCCGGCCGAAGGGTGCGCTGGATCTCCCGGAGCGCGCCATCGAGATCGGGCACATTGCGCAGGCCATAGCCGGTGGTCACCACATCGAAGGTGCCGGACTTCATGGGGATGGCCATCATGTCGCCGACGATCCACGCCGGCCGCAATCCGGCGACCGGTTTGGAATGGGCCAGCGCGACCATGCGAGGGGTGATGTCGAGCCCCACCACTACCGCGCCACGCCGGGCGGCCTCGAGCGCCAGGTCGCCGGTCCCGCAGGCCAGATCGAGCACCAGGCAACCCGGCCGTACGCCCGCAAAATCGACCAGACGCTCCTTCCACCGCTGATCGCGGCCGAACGACAGGAGCCGCGTGATGAGGTCGTAGCGGTCGGCAATCGTCGCAAACAGGCGGCGTACGTACCGCCGCTTGACGTCTGGCGCGTCGAAGGCATGCCGCAACGAGGGGTGGGCCTCCTGATTCATAGAGGAACCTGTGCCGGACGAGAGCATCATAATGGCTCAATGCTTCCGTCGCAGACCGTCGAGAACTACCTGAAGACGATCCTTGTCGCGCAATCCGCGATCCGCGACGATGAGCTCGTGCCGATGGGTCAGCTCGCGGCGGCCCTCGGCGTCGTGCCGGGCACGGCTACGACGATGGTGAAGGCGCTGTCGGAATCGGGCCTCGTCCACTACGAGCCGTACATGGGCGTGCGTCTCACGCCGGCCGGCGAAAAACTCGCCAGCCTGGTCGTTCGACGCCATCGGCTGGTCGAGCTGTTTCTCGTGAAGGTCCTGGGGATGAGCTGGGCCGAAGTGCACGACGAGGCGGAGCGCCTGGAACACGCCGTCTCCGAGCGCCTCATCGACCGCATCGACGAGATGCTGGGCCGGCCCGAGGTCGATCCCCACGGTGACCCTATCCCGACCGCCGAAGGCGCGGTCCCGCAGATCGACCATGCCGACCTCCTCGACGCCCCCATCGGAGTCGCGCTCCGGGTCACGCGGGTGATCGACCAGGACCCCGAGTTCCTGCGATTCGTGGAACGCCAGGGCCTGGTGCCAGGGCACGAGGTGACGATTGAAAACCGGGATGAAGCGGCCGATGCCGTGCGGCTGCGCCTGTCCTCCGGGACGCAGACGACGATCGGCATGCGCGCCGCGGCCAAAGTGCTGGTTCGGTAAGCGGGTTGACGGGTGTTCCTGGACAGGTGTATGATTTTGATGAGTCAAAATTTCTATTCCGGCTGTTCGAAATGCTGCGCGCCCTGATGACTGATCCGCTCGCCCCCGCCCCAATCGGAGCCACACGATGACCGGCGCTCTCGTGCTCGTCGCCCTCGCGACAGCCGCGGCGCTGTTGTTGTGGCGTCGCGCCAGCGGGCCCGCGCGCGACCGGCATCGCCTCCAGGACGCGCTCAAGCACCTCTTCGAACAGGAGTATCGCGGGCGGCGGGCATCGCTGTCGTCGGTGGCCGGTGTGCTGCGGCTCTCCGACTCCACCGTGGTCGCGTTGATCGGCCGCATGCAGGCGCAGGGCCTGGTCGAATCGCACGGTCAGGAATTCGGGCTGACGCCGCAAGGCGAACGCCTGGCTCTTCAGGTGGTGCGAGCGCACCGCCTGCTCGAGCGCTACTTCGCGGACGAGGCCCGTCTGCCGCTCCGCGACGTCCACGCCGCTGCCGAGCGTCGCGAGCACTCGCTGTCGCCGGCCGACGCCGACCGCCTGTCGGCGCAGCTCGGGCATCCGACGCGCGATCCGCACGGCGACCCCATTCCTACCCGGGAAGGATCCGTTCCGCCGGCGACGGGCACGCCCGCCACATCGTGGCCGCCGGATGTGATGGGCCGCGTCGTGCACCTCGAGGACGAGCCGCAGATCTCCTTCGCGCAGATCGTCGCCGAGGGCCTACGTGTCGGTCAGCTCCTGCGGATCGTCGAGTCGACGCCCACGCGGGTCGTTCTGACCGATGGGGAGAACGAGTACCAGCTCGCACCGGCTGTGGCCGCCAACATCTTCCTGGCTCCGGCGCCAGAAGCGGCATCGAGCGCGGGCGTACTGCGTTTGTCGGATCTGGCGGATCGGCGCCAGGCCGAGGTCGCGGGACTGGACGACGCGTGCCAGGGCTTCAGCCGGCGGCGGCTCATGGATCTCGGTTTCACGGAAGGCGCCAAGATCCGTCCGTTCCTGAAGACGTTCGCCGGTGATCCGCGGGCGTACGAGGTGCGAGGCACGCTCGTGGCGCTCAGGCGCGATCAGGCCTCGCAGGTGCTGGTGCGTCCGCTGGATGTCGACGATCGGCCGACAGTGCTGCGATCAGACGCTGCGACCGCCGATCAGGCTCGGGGGGCCATACGATGAGCCACAACTGCGACAGCTGCGTAGCACTCGCCGAGCTCGAGCGCATGGGCGTGAAGCTGGACAAGTTCGATCGGGTCGTGGCTCTCGCGGGCAACCCGAACACAGGCAAGTCGACGCTGTTCAACGCGCTCACCGGCTTGAAGCAGCACACCGGCAACTGGCCCGGCAAGACCGTGACGCGCGCCGAAGGCGGCTTCGAGTTCGGCAAGGTTCGCTACAAGCTCGTGGACCTGCCCGGCACCTACTCGTTGCTTTCGGCATCGAGCGACGAGGAAGTGGCGCGTGACTTCCTGCTCTTTGGACGGCCCGATGCCACGGTGGTCGTGGTGGACGCCACCGCACTCGAGCGCAACCTGAACCTGGTGATTCAGGTGCTCGAGATCACCGATCGCGTGGTGGTGGCGGTGAATCTCATGGACGAGGCCGCCCGCAAGGGCATCGACGTCGACGTGCGCAGCCTGTCGCGGGACCTGGGTGTGCCGGCCGTGGGCATCGTTGCGCGGACCGGCGACGGACTGCATGCGCTGCTGGAGTCTGTGGACGGCGTCTCATCGGGAGCCATCGTCACCAAGCCGCTGCACGTGACCGGCACGCCGGAGTTCCAGCGCGCCGTGGCCGAGCTCGTTCCGCTCATCGAACAGGCGGCGCCAGGCGTGCCCAACGCGCGCTGGATCGCGATTCGGCTGCTGGACGGAGACGCGCAGGTCGAGGAGGCGCTCGCCACCGGCCGGCTCGCACAACTCGTCGCCGAGCAGCAGGGCGCCACCGAGCGATTCAGCCAGAAGATGGCCCTGCAGGGAGCCCAGTGATGGCGACCACTGCCGCCGCGGCGGAAGCCATCCGGAGAGCCGCGGGTTTGCGAGACACGCTCAACGTCAGCTTCCGCGACGAAGCCGTACGTTCGATCTACAGCGAGGCCACCCGGATCGCCGGGCGCGCCGCGCACCAGTCGCACGAACGGCGGTTCGACTTCGATCAGCGCATCGATCGTCTCGTCACGTCGCCGGTGTTCGGCCTTCCGATCATGGGGCTGATGCTGGCGGCGGTGTTCTGGCTGACGATCGCCGGCGCCAACGTGCCATCCGCGATGCTGGCCAATGCCTTCTTCTGGTTCGAGGACCAGGCGGCCACCGCGTTCGAGGCTGTCGGCTTTCCGTGGTGGGTGACCGGCTTCGTGTGGCACGGCGTGTTCCGCGGTCTCGCGTGGGTCGTGAGCGTGATGTTGCCGCCGATGGCCATTTTCTTCCCGCTGTTCACGATGCTGGAAGACCTGGGCTATCTGCCGCGCGTCGCGTTCAACCTCGACTTCCTGTTCCGCGGTGCGGGGGCCCACGGCAAGCAGGCCCTGACGATGGCGATGGGCTTCGGGTGCAATGCGGCGGGCGTCATCGCGACGCGCGTCATCGATTCCCCGCGCGAGCGGCTCGTCGCCATCCTCACCAACAACTTCGTGCCCTGCAACGGCCGGTTCCCCACGCTGATCATGCTGGCCACGATCTTCGTTGGGGCGGCGTTCCCCGCCTCGTTCGCGTCGTTGGCCGCGGCGGGTGCGGTGATGGGCATCGTGCTCATTGGCGTGGTCTTCACGCTGGCCGTCTCGTGGGCCTTGTCGCGCACGATGCTGCGCGGTGAGGCGTCCGCCTTCACGCTCGAACTGCCGCCGTACCGGCGCCCCGGCGTGCTGCGTATCCTCTACACGTCCCTGATCGATCGCACGCTCTTCGTCCTCTGGCGCGCGATGCTCACCGCCGCGCCCGCGGGCGCCGTGATCTGGATTCTGGCCAACATCACGGTGGGCGGCACGAGCCTCGCCCAGCACATCGCGAGCGGCCTGAACCCGCTCGGCTACGCGATGGGGCTCGACGGCGTGATCCTGCTCGCCTACATCATCGCCATCCCCGCCAACGAGATCGTCGTCCCCACGATGCTGATGGTCTACATGAAGACGGGGATGATGAGCGACATGGACTCGTTCGACGACATCAAGACGCTCCTCGTCGATCGAAACGGGTGGACGCTCCTCACGGCCGTGAACCTGATGCTCTTCTCGCTGCTGCACAACCCGTGCGCGACGACGATCCTGACGATCTACCGCGAGACGCTGAGCAAGAAGTGGACGGCCATCGGCGCCCTCATGCCGCTCGCCATCGGCTTCATCGTCACCATTCTCGTGGCGACAATCTGGAGATTGGTCGCGGCCTGATCCTGCGCGGCGGGTGTCGCGCCGCCGAGAATTCGGCGTTCGGCTGGCGATGGATGCGCGCGATGCAAACGCTCGTTCTTTTCGCTGCGTGGGCCTTTCCGATCGGGGTTCAGGCGGCGGAAGGCCCGCGCACTACCGTCCTGCGTCCAGCATGCGGAGCGTCTTGTCCAACACGAGCATCGCCACCCGTCGTCCGTCAGGACTCCACGCCGTGGCGTAGATCGAGTCCTCCGCGGAGAACGTGAGCAGCGATTCGCCGGTGGTGAGATCCCAGATCTTCAAGGCGTCCGTGGATGCGCCCGCCAACCGCCGACCATCGGGCGAGACGGCGAGGCTGGTGAGCCCCTCCCCGTGCCCGCGCAACCGCCATCGTTCCGTTCCAGTGGGGACGTCCCAGACCGAAATCGTGCGATCGGATGACCCCACGGCCAGCGTCTTCCCATCAGCACCGAAGCCGACCACCAGGTTTCCGCGGCCGTGGGTGAACGTCGCCACAGGTTGAGAGGTCGCGACGTTCCAGATTTTGACGATGCCGTCGGTTCCGGCGACGGCAAGGCCCCGGCCATCGAGCGTCCATGCGAGGGCGTTGGCGGCCCGGGTTCCATCCTTCAGCGTGTGCTGCACCGCGCCATCGGCCGTACGCCAGATGCGCACCTCTCCGGAGCCGCCCGCGGCCGCCACCAGAGTGCTGTCGGGACTGAACGCCACACCGTCGCCGGCCTGGGGCGTGAACGTGCCCAGCTCGAATACCTGCTCGCCGGTGCTCACGTTCCAGAGGACGACGCGATCGTCATGGCTGGTTGTCGCGAGCCACCGGCCATTGGGGCTCCACGCCACGCGAACGCCAGACGCCTTGTGGCCCACCCACGACTTCACCGTATTCCCGGTGGCAACGTCGAAGACGCTGATGAGGCCCGTCCATCCGGTGGTGGCGACGCGTGTGCCGTCGGGCGAGAACACCACTTCATACATATTCTCGCGCGTGCTCCAGCGCGTCCGCGCGGGAGCCAGGTCCGCGACGTTCCAGACGCGAATCACGCCGTCGGCTCCGCCCGTGAACAGGCGGGCGCCGTCCATCGTCGCCGCCACCGACATCACCTGCCCCGGATGGCCATGGTACGTCGCGAGCTGACGGCCCGCGCCGTCCCACAACCGCAGGGTGCTGTCACTCGACACGGTTGCGAGGTGACCGGTGTTGCCGAGGTACGCCACTCCGTTCACCCACTTCGACTGGCCTTCGGCTTGCCCGGTCAACACGTGCGTCAGAGCGCGCGCCGTGAGGTCCCACACTCGCGCCGTGCCGTCCTTGGCGCCGACGGCGAGACGAGTGCCGTCGGGACTGAACGTCAGCGCCTGGACCGCCGGATACCCGGCGATCGCCGGCGGGCGCAGAATCGCCGGAGACTGCCAGGAATCCGTGCGATAGAGCGCGACGTCGTAGTCCCAGTTGCCGGCGGCGAAGATCGAACCGTCAGGCGAATAGGCTGCTGCGACGATTGGCTTGACACCCCATTCGAGCGACCGGAGCGGCACACCGGTCGACGCATCCCACGACTTGACCACGCCCCAGACGCCTCGCTGTGCATTCCTCTCCCACGACGTGGTGGTCAACTCCTGTCCGCGCGGATGCCAGGCCACGGCGGCGATGCCGCTGCCGATGCCTTTGACGACCAGTTGTTGCTGACCGGTCCGTACGTCCCAGAGGCGCAACGTGCCGTCGGACGCCGACGTTGCCAGCCGTCGTCCGTCCGGGGAGAAGACGGCGCTGGTCACCCCTGCGGTGTGGCCCTCGAGCGTGCGCACGAGCGCACCGGTCACGGCGTTCCAGAGCTTGACCGTTCGATCGGACGAGGCCGATGCCAGGAGCGCGCCGTCCGGACTGACAGAGAGTCCGTTCACCAGGCTTTGGTGACCGGCCAGCTGCCGCGCGCTCTCGTCCGCGCGGGCCTTGAGGTAACGCCATTCCCACCCGCGGTGCGGTTCCGGCGCGAGGCCAAGCCACTTCTGCGCCGCGGCGGTTTCGTGCAATCGCAGTGATGCCTCGGCGGCGGCGATCGACGCGAGGTACAAGGTCGAGTCCTGCGCGGACTGCGCGGCGGGCACCGCCAGCATCGTGAGGGCCAGCAGGCCTGCGAGCAGGGAACGTTGTGGAGTTGGCACGGTCATACGATAGCCTCGTTCGTCTTTTACTAAACCACGAGGCGGTCGTTTGTCCGGCCCTGGTTGGCGATACGCGCGCTTGCGGTGAGCCCGCGTCGCGCCCATCCCGAGGGGTCGAAAGACTCATTCGTCGAGACCGCATTAACCCCACGTCGCCGGTTGCAGCGCATCCCTCACGCAGGTGTCACCGAGCGCCGGCGTTTGGTGTAGTGGTAAGCGCCGAGGAACGTCGGAAAGAACACGATCTGCGACACTCGATCGGCGGCCGATTCCGAGAGACCGAACATGCCGCTCAGCCGCGAGCGGCGCGTTCGATGCTCACTCTACTTCTATCCTCGCGCCGCTCGCCCGCTGCAGCGGCTTGGGAGCCGGCCGATCACTGAAGCAGTCGCGCCGTCTCGGCCTGCGCAACCGGCTACGTAACCCAGCGATACGTCACCCATGTGATTCCAGCGAGCACCAGCAGCCCAACCGTACCCTCGAACAGTTCAGCGCCCGATCCCTGGCTCGTGTACCGGCCGACGGTCACGATCTTGAGCGTGACCCATCCGAACCCGCGCACAAGATCTTCGATCATGCTGTTGTGATCTTTCTATCAAGTCCGCCTAACGCTCCGGTTCAGCGGCGGCGCGCAGCGCCGTCCGCTGCAACCGGTTGTTCTGCGGCGCACCTACGCCAAGAGGAACTCCACCAATGACGCCACAAGGAAGAGTGGCACGACAAGCGTGTATATCCGCAACACGTCTCGTACGCCCTCCGATGGTAGACCGAGCCACCGCTCGCTGCCGGGATAGCCGTAGCGGCCTTTCGGCATCATGAACGCCAAGCCCAACCTGATGCCGGCCGCGGTCGCGAGTGAGTACGGAATCAACTGCAACAGCATCACGCTGGTGTAATACAGGGCCCCTGTGGCTGAGCCGAATCGGCTGGCGTGATCCTCATTGACAGACACGATGCCGCCAACCCAACCCTGATAGACGACCAGAGGCAGCGGGAACACGACCCCGAGTCCCATGATCGTGTAGGGCACCGCACCTCGGCCCAGGTTCCCCACGAAGTCGAAGAGCGCCGCAGACACTCGCTCCCCACGAGCCAGAGCTAGGGAAGGCGCATCATGCACCACCGCGTGCCCGACGATCCTGTCTCGTTCGCGAAGGGCGAAGGCGCTACCTGCGTGGACGGCTATCACGCCAGTGGAGACTCCCACCGCGTAGGCGAGTGCCACCCAAGCGAGAGGGTTCCTCGCACGTCGTACGGCGGCTCCCACGCCTCTAGCCCACTGCCTTAGCATCCGGCCCCCTTGCCAATCGCCGAACTACGTCCGCAGAACGATCACGATGAGCCGCGGAGCGCCTCGTTCCTTGGAGCTCTAAGAAGAGGACTCGCGCGCCGTCGGCTCCATCGCGGGGTTAGTCACAATGGAACGACCGGCTCCGATTCGCAGCCCGTGGGTTACGCTGCGAGTTGGAGAACTGCACAACGCAGAGCCACATGCGAAGGGAGCCGGTCATGAGCAACGTACGATTTATCGGTCTCGATGTCCATGCGGAAACGATTGCTGTTGCAGTGGCGGAACCGGATGGTGAGGTACGGTCGGTGGGCGTAATTCCCAACCGACTGGAGGCGATCTGCAAGCTGGTGAAGAAACTCGGACCAGTCGCGTCGCTGCGTGTCTGCTACGAGGCGGGCCCCACGGGTTACGTCGTGTATTGGCAGCTGACCGCGCTCGGCGTGCGATGCGAGGTGGTGGCGCCCACGCTGGTGCCGGTGAAACCCGGGGATCGCGTGAAAACGGACCGACGCGATGCCCTGAAATTGGCGCGAAGCTATCGCGCGGGCGACTTGACACCGGTGTGGGTGCCCGACGCGGCGCATGAAGCGCTGCGGGATCTGGTGCGAGCGCGTGAAGCCGCGAAGAAAGATCAACTTCGCGCGCGCCATCGCTTGGGCAAGTTCCTGTTGCGCCAGGGCCGGCGCCCACCCACGGCGATGAATCCGTGGACGCAGACCCACCTGACCTGGGTCAAGACCGTGCACTTTGAGCATGCCGCGCAGGAGGCCACCTTGCTGGATTACCTCCAGGAGGTCGAGCACATGGTCGAGCGCATCGCGCGGCTCGACCGCGCGATTGACGACGCGGTGAAGACGGCGCCCGACCAGATGCGCGCGGTGATCGAGGCGCTCCAGGCCCTGCGCGGGATTGCCCTGGTGTCCGCCGTGACGATTGCCGCGGAAGTGGGCGAACTGAGCCGGTTTGCCAAACCCAGTCAGCTGATGGGCTACAGCGGCGCCGTCTCGCGTGAGGATTCCAGCGGCGAGCGGACGCGGCGAGGAGCCATCACCAAGACCGGCAACGCGCACCTCCGGCGCGTCGTCATCGAGGCAGCGTGGGCGTATCGCTACCGACCCGCCGTGGGCACCGCGCTGCGAAAGCGCCAGGCGACTGTGGGACCGGACGTGAAAAAGATCGCCTGGAAAGCTCAGCATCGGCTGCATGCGCGGTACCGTCACTTGACCGCGCGGGGCAAATGTAAACAGCAAACAGTGACGGCGGTAGGCCGCGAGCTCTTAGGATTCATCTGGGCCATCGGCGTGCATGTGGAAGCCAAGCAGCGTCAGAGAAAATCCGTCGCGGCGTAACGCATCGCCAAGCGTCGTCGTCATGCAACAGATCGTACGCAGCATCGGTGGTGGTCGAGGGGCACACGGAAAGGAGACCCCTCGTTTAACCTATGCGGCGGGCCTCCGGGCTCGACCCGCGCCCTTAGTCCGAGGCAGCTCCCGACGGATCACGATTATGCGGTGTCGACCCGCGAATATCAGAGTGATCAACCGTCGCGATTGGCGCTTCGGCCACCACCGATGCTGCGTTCCGTCTTGTTCGGGAAACCCGGGTTTACGACCCGGCCGCTACGCAGGCCCCTCGTGGTGAGGGCCTGCTCCGTCGGCCTGGACGTCGGTGCTACATGAAGAAAAGCGAAGGAACGCGTCTCGAAATTACCAGCTGATTTGACAAGGTCGTTCCATATCAGGTTAGGCCGCGTGTTGATCAGCACGCCGCCACGCCTGACCGGCCAGAATTACAGCGAGCCCCAAGAACCAGAGCAACCCCGCAATTGTCGCAAGATACTCGAATTGGAAGGGACCGGTGCCTGGTCTGATTGAGGATGCGGCGCCGACGGCAGCGACCAGTGCGACAACAGAGACGGAGCCGAGCCACCGATGCTCGCTCCGAAGCAAGCGCCAGGACACAATGACCAGCCCCATGCCGCACGCTGCGAGGCCGAACCATTCGAACGTGAAGGTCGTGGCGGTGTCCGTGGTGATGTCATCGAACGCCGCGAACGCGAGCAAGACCGCGGCGAGCGTCACGGCAGCGTCTCGCAACAGTTGGCGGCGTGATGGTTCAGCGCGATGCCCATGTGTCATGGTTGTTGTCTCCTCAAGTGTGCCAGCCGTTCGCTCAGCGGCCTAACGCCCGCGCTCACCCGCAGCCGCTTCGCGCACCTGACACCGCCGCTGTCGGGTGCAGCGCGATGTTAGGCAGCAGCCATCAACTGAACAGGCGTGAACCGAAGGATCCCACGATCAAGCCCCGGACGGATCCCGCCGCAAAGTGGGCAAGGATGGCGTACATCAATCCCCAGTGCCAAAACATCCAGCCGTAAAGCAAGCCGGCAAGCAAGTTGAAAAGTACGATGACCAGGCCGACTACAGAGAACGCCGGCAGATGCCCGATAGCGAAAACGGCTGCAGTGCCTATCAACGCTACACGATATGCGAGACGGGGTCTTGCGAGACGGCGGGCGACAACGAGAGCAACAACTGTCATGCCGACATACCGGAAGAGCGTCTCCTCGATGACCGCCGCGCTGAACGTCCGATGGAGAGGGTGGAGAACGGGCTCGGAGACGAACCTCAGATAGCGCTGCTGAGAACCTTGATCGACTTGTGCGAGTACGACCATCTGGCCGAGGATCAGCTGGCCCATGGCGACGCCGAGCACGACAGAGAGGAGGATCAGGTGCGTCGGCCTTTTCGTCGACGCCCCGCGAAGGCCAGCCGCGCGCGAGTCGATGAACCAAGCCACACCGGCGATGAGCAGACCGGCCAGAATCGCAACAACAAACTCACTCGGACCTGGCCACCTCAACGGCTCTCCGGGACCCGCGATCGCGAAGTCGTTCAACACCGCCAGCCCGAATAGCAATGAGACGACGGCGACGCCCGGGGTGCCGGTGTCGCCATCTCGCGCCAACGTTGCTACTTGGCCCTCCGTTTTCGCGCTAGTCACCATTCTCGATTACCTGCTGCCTAGACAGTATGGCTGTCGGGCCCAGAGACCTGCCTCACGTTGTTATCGTGGGTTACTCGAGCCGGCGAAGGCGTCGCGCAGCGCCACACACCAACGGAGGCAGGTCATGGCGAAACGTAGCA
>Ga0105106_10002652_pt1 | contig 12824 bp, 8 predicted proteins | sample PPLLaktember2015_5_FD_79109 | JGI IMG/M metagenome (GOLD analysis project Ga0105106, IMG submission 79109) | Freshwater sediment microbial communities from Prairie Pothole Lake near Jamestown, North Dakota, USA - PPLs Lake P8 Core (1) Depth... | ecosystem: Environmental > Aquatic > Freshwater >...
CCCACGCGGCCGGCGTCGTGCACCGCGACTTCAAGCCCGACAACGTGCTGGTCGAGCTCACGGCGCACGGCCCCGTCGCCCGCGTCATCGACTTCGGGCTCGCGGCGACCGGTGAGGGCCCGCAGTCCCGCGAGGAGATCGGCGCGGACGATCCCCGCACGCTGCGCGGCGCCGGCACGCCGGCCTACATGGCGCCGGAGTTGTTCGAGGGCGAGCCTGCGAACGCGCGCAGCGATCAGTGGAGCTTCGCGAAGGTGTGCGCCGAGGCGCTCACGGGTCGACGACTGCCCCGCAGCGGCACCGGGGCGCAGGCCGAGGGCGCCGGTGGTCCGCGTCGCGTGCTCGCGCGCGCCCTCGCGTCCGATCCGCACGCCCGCTGGCCGGACATGGCGACGCTGCTCGACGCGCTCGAGCGGGGCCGAAGGCGTCGCCGGTGGATCGCGCTCGGGCTCGGCGTCGCCGGTCTGTCCGCGACGGCCGTCGCGATGGACCGCGACGAGACCTGCTCGGGTGCGGACGCTGCGATCGCAGCCACGTGGAATCCGAACACCCGCGCCGCGCTCGAGCAGACGCTGGCGGACGCGGAGCCCACGGGCCCCGCGGCGCGCGACGTGCTGCTGGGCCACGTCGATGCGTGGGCGCAGGACTGGGTGGCGACGCATCGCGAGGCGTGTGCGTCCGTGCAGATCCGGCACGAGCGCTCGCCCGCGTTCCTCGACGGCGCGATGCTCTGTCTCGAGCACGGCCGCATCCGCCTCGCTGCCGTGCTCCACGAATCGGTCTCCGTCACGCCCGACGAGGTGTGGAAGCTCGTCGATCTCGCGGCCGGTCTGCCAACGCCGGCCGAGTGCCGCATGCAGCCGGTCGAGACGGTGGACAGCCCCGACGCGCTGCCCATCCGCAGCGAGCTGGCACGCGCGCGCACGCTGCTGGGGCTGGGCCGGCACGAGCGCGCGCTGGAATCGGTGCAGAGCGCCCTCGACGAGGCTCGCCGTGCAGAGCTGCCCGTTCTGGAGGCGGAAGCCTCGTTGACGCTGGGCGAGATCCGACTCGAGTCCGCCGCGTACGACGAGGCCCGGGTGGCGCTCGCGCGCGCGATGGATCTCGGGATTCGCCACGACGATCCAGGCGTCGTCGCACGCGCGATCGCGAAGCGCCTCGCCCTCGAGGGGTTCTGGGTCGCCGACGACGCGCGCGCCGATGCGCTCGCGGAGCTCGGAGCATCCTACGTCGCGCGGGCGGCCGATCCCGTGCTCGAGGCGCAGCTCGAGCACGCGAACGCCATGGTCGCGCGCCGACGCGAGCGGTATGTCGACGCCCGTGCGCACTGCCAGCGGGCGTTCGACTTGATCGAGGGGTCGGACGCCCACGCGCGGCAGCGGTGGGTCGCCGAGCTGTGCGTCGCCGACATGGCGTCTCGGCTCGGCGAGGCGGATGCGGCCGCCGCGGCCTACGCGAGCGTCCGTGACGAGGTCGAGGCGCGGTTCGGGCCGACGCACCCGATGATCGCCACCGCGCTGCAGGGCGAGGGCAAGCTCGCGTTCGATCGCCGGGATCTCGACGGGGCCGAGCGCGCCTGGACGCACGCGCTCGCGATCGTCGAGGCGGTGCACGGTTCGAACGACGAGCGCAGTGCGGGGCTGCTGGCCAACCTCGCCGTCGTGGCGGGTGCGAAGGGCCGGCCGCAGGACGAGCGCGCGTGGTTGCAGCGAGCGCTCGCCGCCATGACGGCTGTGCACGGCCCGCGGCATCCCGACGTGGCGCAGATCCACAACCTGATCGGCGCGAGCCACCTCGAGGCGCAGGAGTTCGCGACGGCGCGCACGTGGTTCGAGCGCGCGATCGAGGCGCTCGGCGATCGGGCGGAGCTCGACGAGACCCGGGCCCTGCTGCTCGGCAACATCGGCATGACGTTCGTCGGCGAGCAGCGCCCCGACGAGGCGCGCCCCTGGATCGTGCGCGGGCTCGAGCTCACGCGCCGCGCGCTGGGCGAGCGCCATCCGAAGGTCGCGTTCCAGCTGATCGAGCTCGCGGAGTGCGACCTCATGGCAGAGCGTTTCGCTGACGCGGCCGATTCGCTGCGCGAGGCTGCGACGATCCACGATGCCGACCCGCAGACCTCGCCGATGCGACGTGCGCGGCTCGAGCTGCGTCTTTCGCAGGCGCTGCACGGCAGCGGCGGCCCGCGACGCGACGTGCTCGAACACGCGGATCGAGCGCGCGAGCTGCTGGCCACGGCCCAGGGCGACACGGCGATGCAGCGCGAAGAGGTCGATGCCTGGTCGAACGAGCTGCGCGGCCGCTGAGTTCGCCCCCAGCGAGCCCAGCACCGCGCGTACGCGCACCGCATCGCGTGGGCACGCAGCGGATGAGCGAGCGGCGTGCAACCTCGCCTCGCCCGTTCCGTCTTTCCCTCGCCGCCTCGCGGCCGTGCGAGGCTTCCGACCCATGCGCGTGCCCGTCCTCTGCGCCGCCCTGCTCGTCACCGCGTGCAAGTCGAAGGACGAGCCGCCGCCGACCGCCGCCGCGCCGAAGGACAAGCATGCGCGGTGCGAGGCGATCGCCGACGAGATCACGCGCATGGGCGTGATGCTCGCGAAGGGCCTCGTCGGTGGGCTCTCCGAGGGCAAGGCGAAGATCGAGGGCGAGGAGGAGGCGCAGCTGCGGGCCGAGCTCGCGCAGGCGAAGGGTGAGCTCGTCGAGCGCTGTCTGCAGTGGCCCGAGGAGGCGCTCGACTGCTTCGGCGCCGGCGCGCTGTTCCAGTCGGAGAAGTGCGAGCGGATCCTCGCCGAGGCGATGGGCGAGCCGGTGCTGCCCGCCGACGTGCCCGCCGGTCCCGCGCCCGCGTGGAGCATCGAGCTGCCGCAGCCCGTCCGCGTCCTCGTCGGCTGCGACGACGGCACCGTGGTCGCGGCGATCGAGCCGGGCCGCGACGACGAGATCCCCGAGGGTGCCCCACCCGCGACGCTCGTCGCGATCCACGACGGCAAGGAGCGCTGGCGGACGCCGCTCGTGCAGGCACCGTGGTCGATCGAGCCGCTCGATGCGGAGACCGTCCTCGTCGTGCTCCCGCGCGAGCTCGTCGCGGTCGCCGTCGCGGACGGCACCGAGCCCTGGCGCGCGAGCCTGCCGGGCGACGAGGAGTACGATCGCGGACCCCGGGCGATCCTCCGCGAGGGCGACACCACCACGATCCTCGACGACGCCCGACGCTTCCTGCGGGTCGACCCGTCGCGCTGCGCGAAGGGCCGCTGCATCGAGGTCGCCGGCGAGGTGCCGGAGGATCCCGAGGCCGAGGTGCGCCTCGATCTCCACGGACCGACCGATCTCGTGCGACTCGGCGACGGCGGCATGGCCGTGGTCGTGCCCGACGAGCACCGCATCACCGTGCTCGACGCGAAGTACCGCCCGCGCGTCGTCGTCGAGGCCCGAGTCGCGCTGTCGTGGGCCGTCGCGCGGGACGACGAGCTCGTGGTCGCGCTCGACGGCGAGGTCGTCGGGCTCGTCCCCGCGCGCTGTGCCGCCGCGGGCGTGCTCGCGCCCTCGACCTGGCCACCGCCCGGCAAGCCGGACTGGCTGCGCGACGCGACCGTGCGCGAGGGCGAGTGGACACCGACGCCCGCGGAGTGCGTGCGATGGCGTCGGCCGCTCGCGGTCGCCGAGGCCTCGGATGCTCCCGTCGCCGGCTTCGCCGACGCGATGCTCGTGCAGGCCGGCGGCTTCCTGTTCGCGCTCCGGCCCGACGCCGAGCGCTGGAAGACGCCCACCGCCGGACAGAGCCTGCCGGTGAAGCACGGCGACGTCGTCGCGGTGCTTGGCGACGTCGGCCGTGACGACACGCAGCTCGCGCTCACGTGGATCTCCCCGACCGACGGCAAGCATCTCGCCCGCACCGAGGTCGCGCTCGGCAAGGGCAAGATGTTCCTGTTCGACAGCCCGACGCTGACCCCCGCGGGGCCGCTCGTCGTCGCCGGTTACGAGCGCGAGCTCGTGGCGTTCGCCCGACCGTGACGCCGCGTCGGCCGCTCCGCCCCGGCCATCGCGATCGCGACGACCTGCTCGACCGTCATGTTCGCGATCCGGGCGAGCTCGGCGATCGTCGTGTCGCCGTCGACGACCGGCGGCGGCGGATCGCCGACGATCGTGTAGCCCTCCCCGTCGACCCTCCGCACGAGTGGACTGTTCGCAAGGTACACCGAGGCCGTGTTCTCGTTGATCCCCGCCTCGACGAGCAGTCGCGTGGCGTCGCCGCTCGCGACCATCGGCCCGTGCTCGCGGAGGATCGTGACCATGCGCTGCTCGACGGACGAGAGGATCTCGTCGGCATCTCGTGGACGGGTGTCGCGCACCCGCGCGGCACCGTCGACGAGCTCGCAGTCGCCGAGCTGCTCGCACAGCGCCGCGAGCACCGGCGGTGGCGGAGCGTCGCCGTCCATCCGACGATCGCGCGCGAGCGCGGCCCGCAGCTCGAGCACGTCGATCTCCTCGGCGACGGCGAGCACCTTGTCGATGCGCGCGACCAGGCGATTGCGCGGCAGATCCGGGATCCAGAACCACCCGATGTCCGGATCGAGCCAGCGGATGTCCGCCTCGGCCTCGAGCGCGCGTCGCAGGGCGGCGAGGTCGGACTTGTCGCATTCGCGCGCCAGCGCGGCGATCGAGGCACAGCCGCGGCGCTCGACGAGACGACGCGCAGCCGCACGCACCGACGGCTTCGGCTCCGCGAACGGCTCGACCACCTGCGCGGGCGCACGCCGGGGTGCAGGGGCGTCGACCATGCGCGCTGCGGCGACCGGCCGGCGCAGCGACGCACGGAAGCGCTCGATCTCGGCGAGCGTGTCCTCCCGACAGCGATGGATCTCCCGCAAGCGCCCCGAGTCCAGCGCGAGCACCCGCTCCCGCGTGATGAGGCCGAGCTTGCCGAGCACGTCGCGGCCGCGCGTGGACAGTCCGTCCATCCACTCGGTACGGGAGCGCAGGTGCTCGGCCACGCGGCGGGGCGTCCAGCCGCGTGCGCGCAGCTCGTTGCGCCACCCGAGCAGCCCCGGCACGAGCCAGCGCGCCTGCGCGGTGGGCAGCCCGACGACGCGCACGAGCTCCGGCGCGAGGTTGCGCAGCTCGAGCCACTCGCCGAGCAACAGCTCGCTCGCGATCGTCGACAGGGGCGGATTCTCGAGCAACGCGACGGCGAACACGGCGGCCTCGTCCTCGCCCGCCGCCGTCGTGGCGAGCAGACGTCGGCCCTCGTCGGTCACCTCCGGCGGCTCACCCTCGATCCAGCCGAGCAGCCGCGCCGCCAGCCGCACGTCCTCGCGACCCGTCCGGGCGAGCTCGGCATCGCCGAGACCCGCCCGGATCGGCGCGAGACACTTCGGTGCAGCCACCAGCAGGGGCGGTTGCACCTGCACGGCTGCGACCTGTACGACGAGACGATCGAGTGCCGACGCGATGGGATCATCCTATCACGTCGGCACGGCCTCAACCGCCGATCTTGAAGCCCCCCTTGGCGCTGCCGCCGATGCCGGCCTCGATCTTCCCACCCGCCTTCGCGCCCGCCTTCGCGCTCGCGCTCGCGCTCTTCTTCGTCTCGACTTTCACGTTGCTCTTCGCCGAGGCCCCGGCCCGCGCGTTCGCGTCTGCCTTCGCCGTGACCTTGGGCGGGCGCACCTCGGCGCGCGCGTCGAGCTTGCCGGCAGCGGCGAGCTTCGCCGACGCCTGGAACGAGTGCACCGCGGCGACGGCCACCTTGCCGCCGGCAGCGACGCGGATCACGAGCGGCTTGGCCGCGAGATCGAGCCCGCCCTCGAGCTTGGCGTGGTAGCTCGCGCTCGGCGGATCCCACTTCAGGTCGAGCTCGCCGCCCGCACCGACGTCGAGATCGATGTCGAGGTCGCCCGCGGCGTGCGCCTTGCCGCTCGCGTCGAATGCATATGCATGGACCGCACCCGCCTCGGCGACGAGCTCGAGCGAGTACGCCCCTGCGACCAGCACCTGGCCGCCGTGGCTGGCCTCGGCCGCGAGCGCGATCTCGGCCAGTGCGCCGGTGCTCGCCTTGCCGTCGACGGTGAGCTCGATCTCGACGGGCCCCGGGACGATCTCGACGTCGCCTTCCACCTGGCCGACGAAGCGCGCCAGCTCGGCGTCCCACTTCAGTGCGACGTCGGCCTTCGCATCACCCTTGGCCGCGAGCTTCGCCGCGAGCACGAGCTTGCCCGGATCGGCCACGAGCTCGCCCTTGGCGTCCATGATCACCGCCTCGATGCGTCCGCGGACGAACGCGAGGATCTCGACCCGGTACTCGCCGACCACGACGATCGTGCCACCGATGCGCGGCTGGATGTCGGCCGCCACGTCGGCCGCGGCGTCCGCATTCGCGTCCGCCTTCGCGGCCACGTCCGCCTTCGCCTCGGCCTTGCCGTTCGCGTCCACGGCGGCCGCCGCATTCGCCTGGCCCGACGCCGCGGCCGGTACCTCATCCTTCTTGTCGCAACCGACGCTCAGCGCGAGCACGAGTGCTCCGCATGCAACAGGACTGCAGCGCATGGTGACCTCCAGCCCGCGATCATAGTCGCTGCAGCGCGCGCGCAACCCGTCGTCGCCGGGGTTTTCGTGGAAGCGAGGTCGCTGGAATTTCTCGTGTGCCCATTGCAGCGGCAGGTGGATGTGCCGACGACGCACACGCTGCATGTTTCGCGAGCGGCGTCGGCTACCCCTCGAAGAAGCTGGCGATCCCCGTGCAGTCGTACGGCTCGGCGATCTCGCTGCACTCGCCCAGACCGAAGAACGGGTCCCACGAGCAGCCGCCACACATGTCGCCGACGCAGCTGCACGCATCCACCAGCTCCATCGGCACGTCGAGCTGGCACAGCCGCTGGGGCCCGGGCGCGTCGAACGGGCAGTCGAACTCGCAGTGACGCTCGCGCGTCTGCACGATCGCCGTGCCGTCGCCGAGGGAGAACACGAAGTACTCGGTCTCGTCGATGTCGGGACCGGGCGTGTCGAGGGCGAAGATCAACCCGGGCATGTCCGCGGTCACGATCCGCGCCGCACACTCGAGCGCCGTCTCCGGCTCGGGATCGAGGTGCATCACGATCTGCTCGCACTCCGACGACAATCCGCACGCGAACAGGTCGTCCTCGCTCGGCATCGCCTCGGTGTCCGACTCGCTGCTGCCGGTGTCCGGCTCCGTATCGCCACTCTCCGACGAGGATGCGCCATCGCCCTGCGAGGACGATCCGCTCTCCGAGGCATCCTGCGTGTCCGCGCCCGTGTCTCCACCGTCGTCCGACGAGCAGCCCGCCAGCACCAGCAGCACCGCGAATACACCACCAGCTCGAGATCCAACCACCATGGCAATGCGGGTGTTCACGGCCCGTGCCAACCGCGTTCGCCCATGAATCGCCGCCGCCGGGCGGGGACCCCTGGCGGCGGTGTCAGTCACCCTGGCAACGCCGTCACACGAGCCCTCGGTGCTCACGCTGCGCTCGCGCGCGCCGGTCCAGCGGGCTCGCGCAGCACCTGCAGCACCGCGCTCGTGACCGCGTCGACCGACGGTCGGCGGAACGTTCCGACCGTCCGCCAGCGGTCGTGCGGCAGCTCGAGCGTCGGTGCGCCGTGCCAGAGCCGACCGTAGGGATCCAGCCAGATCGTGCGCTCGCCGGGGATCGGCGACAGCGAGGAGACGACCATCTCGACTTCGCGGGTCACGTGGTGCAGCCGTCGGGAATCCAACATGCCGCGACGGTGGCACGCCACGACCCGCGGGGCCCAGAAACCGGCACACTCCGCGCGGGGACTCTGCGGTGCATCCGATCAGTGCACCGCGGGCGCGGCCCGTCCGGTCGGCGTACCCTCGTGGGCATGACAGCCGAGCACCGAACGCACTACCGGACCTGCTCGCTGTGCGAGGCGATGTGCGGGCTCACGCTCGAGATCGAGGGCGCACGCGTCGTCGCCGTGCGCGGTGACGAGGACGATCCGTTCAGCCACGGCTACATCTGTCCGAAGGGCGCCGCGATCGCAGCGCTGCACGAGGACCCCGATCGACTGCGCGAGCCCATGCGGCGCACCGCGAGCGGCTGGACGACGGTCGGCTGGGACGAGGCGCTCGACGAGGCTGCGCGCCGCATCCACGAGGTCCAGCGTGCACACGGCAAGCACGCGCTCGCCGTCTACGTCGGCAATCCGGCGGTGCACAACATGGGCTCGATGCTGTACGGGCCGTCGTTCCTGCGCGCGCTCGGCACCCGCCATCGCTACTCGGCGACGTCGGTCGATCAGCTGCCGCAGATGCTCGCGGCGTACCTGATGTTCGGCCACCAGCTGCTCATGCCGATCCCGGACGTCGATCGCACGCAGCACATGATCATCATGGGCGGCAATCCGCTCGTGTCCAACGGCAGCATCATGAGCGCGCCGGACATGAAGCGGCGGCTCGCGGCGATTCGCAGCCGCGGCGGCAAGGTGGTCGTCGTCGATCCGCGCCGCACCGAGACCGCGCACGTCTCCGACGAGCACGTGTTCGTGCGCCCCGGCACCGACGCGGTCCTGCTCGCGGCGATGGTGCACGTGCTGTTCGCCGAGGACCTCGTCGGCCGCCAGCCCGCCGCGACGGTGCGCAACATCGATGCGCTGCGCGAGGCGACGCTGCCGTTCACCCCCGAGGTCGCCGTCGGTCCGACCGGTGTCGCGGCGGCGACGATCCGCCGGCTCGTCCGCGAGCTCGCCGCGGCATCGAGCGGCGTCCTGTACGGCCGCGTCGGGGTGTCGATGCACCCGTTCGGCGGGCTGTGCCACTGGCTCGTGGACGCAATCAACGTGCTCACGGGCAACCTCGATCGTCCCGGTGGCGCGATGTTCCCCCAGCCCGCGTTCGACATCGTCGGCTCGCCGCCACCGTTCGGGCTCGGCCGCGGCAGCTTCGGGCGCTGGCGATCGAAGGTGCGCGGGCTGCCGGAGTTCGGCGGAGAGCTGCCGGTCGCCACGCTCGCCGAGGACATCCTCGCCGGTGGCGACGATCCGATCCGCGCGCTCGTCACCATCGCCGGCAACCCGGTGCTCTCGACCCCGAACGGCGCGCGCCTGGACACCGCGCTCGCCGGGCTCGACTTCATGGTGGCGATCGATTTCTACCTCAACGAGACCACGCGTCGTGCCGATCTGATCCTGCCGCCGTCGGGCCCGCTCGAGCACGCGCACTTCGACGTGGCCTTCCACGCGATCGCGGTGCGCAACACGGTGAAGTACAGCCCCGCGGTGTTCCCGATCGGCGATCGACAGCGCCACGATCACCAGATCCTCGCCGGCCTCGAGAAGCGCCTGCACGACCTGCGTGGCGCGAGCATGACGACGCGTGCCGAAGTGCGTCTGCGCGAGCGGCTCGGTCCGGAGCGCATCCTCGCGCTCGGGCTGCGTGCGGGTCCGTGGGGATTCGGCGGCGGCGTGCGCCAGGGACTGCGCGGGGTGTCGCTCGCGAAGCTGAAGGCCGCGCCGCACGGCATCGATCTCGGCCCACTGCAGCCGTGTCTGCCGGCACGACTGCCCCGTCGCCGGGACGGCGAGCCGCACATCGATCTCGCGCCGGCGCCGTTCGTACAGGACCTGCAGCGCCTGCGCGCCGAGCTGCTCGATCGCGCAGCGGTCCCCGACGAGCTCTTGCTGATCGGCCGTCGTCAGCTGCGCAGCAACAACTCGTGGATGCACAACGTGCCGAAGCTGATGACCGGCAAGCCGCGCTGCACGCTGCTCGTGCATCCCGACGACGCGGCGCGGCTCGGTCTCGCCGACGGCCGGCCCGCTCGCGTGACCTCCCGGGTCGGCAGCGTCGTGGCGCCCGCGCAGGTCGACGACGGGATCATGCCGGGTGTCGTGAGCCTGCCGCACGGCTTCGGCCACGACCGCGAGGGCACGCGCCAGACCGTCGCCACGGCGCACGCCGGGGTCAGCATCAACGACATCACCGACGATCAACGCATCGACGCGCTGTCGGGCGTCGCGGCGTTCTCCGGCGTGCCGGTGCGCGTGGAAGCCGGCTAGGAGTGCAGCCGCGGCTGCCCGGTCGCCTCGGTGACCGCGAGCCACAGCGAGCCGTCCGGGTCGATGCGCTTGCGCTCGCGGTTCGCCACCGAGAGCGGCACGTGCGTGAAGATGCCGTGCGCGCGACCGATCAGGACGTCGGTCTTGCCGGCCATGCCCGCGTGCACCGCATGCCGCGCGAGCGCGTCGCAGAACACGCTGTCGTACGCGTTGGCCGGTCCGCCGCGGATCATGTAGCTCGGGTCGATGTACTTCACCACGATCGGCGTGCCGATCCGCTTGAAGTGCGCCGTGATCACGTCGCGCAGCCGCGTTCCGAAGTCGAGCTCGGGGCTGCTGTAGCGCACGTTGCCCGACGCGTCGCGATCGCTGCCGGCGTGCACCAGCGATGCTGCACAGCCCTCGGCGGCCACCACGAGCGCATGGTGTCGCGCCGCCAGCCGGGTCTCGAGCGCGGCGAGCAGGCCATGGGGGCCCTCGAGCTCGAAGCCGACCTCGGGCACGAGGCAGAAGTTGACGTCGCGGCTGGCCAGCGTCGCCGCGGCGGCGATGAAGCCCGCGTCGCGCCCCATCAGCTTCACGATGCCGACGCCGTTGAACGCGCTGAGTGCCTCGGTGTGGGCGGCGTCGACGGCCTGCCGCGCCACCTCCACGGCCGTCTCGTAGCCGAACGTCTGATCGACGAACGGGATGTCGTTGTCGATCGTCTTGGGCACGCCGACGATGGAGATGACGAGCCCGCGCCGCGCGATCTCCCCGGCGAGGGCGTGCGCGCCACGTTGCGTGCCGTCGCCGCCGATCGTGAACAGGATCTGCACGCCGTGGCGCTCGAGCTCGTCGACCATGTGCTCGACCGTGGGAGCGCCCCGCGAGACGCCGAGCATGCTGCCGCCCTGGCGATGGATGTGCAGCACCTCGGCCGGTCCCAGCGGCAGCGGCTCGATGCCGCGGGCCGGATCCAGCCCGGAGAAGCCGTAGCGGAAGCCGAGCACCCGCGGCACGCCGTACTTGTGCCGCAGCTCGAGCACCATCGAGCGCACGACGTTGTTGATGCCGGGACAGAGCCCGCCGCACGTCACGATGCCGGCGCTCGTCTTCGCGGGATCGAAGAAGATCCGCTCGCGCGGCCCGGCCTTCTCGAACACGAGCGGCCGCGCCGACGGGCGGTCGGCGCTGACCTCGACGTCGTAGAGGATGCGCGCGTGATCGGGAACGTAGTCTGCGATCTCGTCGCCGCCGACCGTCGAGAGCGCCAGCGGCGACGGCACCTGGGCGGGTCCGAGTGTCCGAACGACGAGATCTTCGGGCTCGAGGGACGACATCGTGCTCGCGCGCGACAGCATAGCAGCAAGCCCGGCCGTCGCCGCGCCCGCCGAGCGCAGCGGGCTCACCGTTGCCAGCGCAGCTGGAACTCGAGCTCCTCGGTGCCGTCCTGGACCTCGTGCTCGATCGACAGCTTCGCATCGGCGGGCGCGACGAAGCGGTGGCCCGCCACCTGGATGCGGAACGGTTCGCCGTGCTCGAGCGCATCGGCGAGACGGCGCAGGTTGTCGACGAAGGATGCGGTGGTGCAGTTGCGCTCGACGTCGCGGTCGGACATGGGCGCGCAGCATAGACCGTTTCGGTGGCATGATGGCCGTCGTGCGCACCGTGCACCTGTCGCGGCTCGGGCTCGAAGGCGGCGACCTCGCGGATCTCGCCCGGTTGCACGCCGAGTGGGCGCTCGGAGTCGATCGGTTCGCGGCGCTGCGTGAGGGCCGACTCGCCGTGGGTGTGCCGGCCGACCTCGGCGCGGACGAGATTGCCGGCGATACCCTGAAGTTCTCGCTGCCGTTTCCGGACGGCACCACGCGGACCAGCCTCGTGCGGCTGTCGGCGCAGGACGGCACCGTGCTCGTCGAGCACCTCGTCGTGCGGCGCGGCGAACCGTTCCGGCTGCGCACGCCGTCCGCCGACGCACCCGACGTCGTCACGCACCTGCTCGCCGATCCGCGCACGCAGCCGCGCGAGCTCGCACCAGGCACCTGTACGCGCGTCGCGGACGACGACGTGGCGGCGCTGGTCGGCCGCATCCGCGCGAGCGAGCGCAAGTGCCCGCTCGTGCTCGTCTCGGTCGACAACGGCTCGCGCGACCCCGTCGTCGATCCCGGCGAGCTCGCCGGTCGACTCGCCGGCATGGCGGCGGTGCACTTCCTCGCGAGCGTGCGCGCGTCGCATCGGCTGCGCGACGAGCTGATCGCCGCCGGCTTCAGCGAGAAGTTCGGCTGCTACAACGGCGGCGTGCGCATCCTTTGGCCGGGCATCGTGCCCGGCGACGACCCGTACGGGCACCTGCTGCTCCTGCCGGTGCGGTTGCTCGCGATGCCCGATCGCAGCCGCACCGAGAACGTCGCGGGGCTGTTCTGCGAGATGATCGCCGAGGACGAGGACGTGCGTGCGTGGCTGCGCGAGCTCGAGCCACCGACGCGGGCGGCTCCGGCTGCACCGGTGCGGGTGCGCGATCGACCGGCGATCGTGCCGATGCAACCACGTCCGACGATCGTCGCGGTCCCCGAGCCCACGCCGGCTCCGGCGCGGGAGGCCGTCGCGGAAGAGACGACGCAGGCCGCGATCGCGCCCACGCCCGATCGAGACACCGCGCCGGCTCCCGCCATCGAGCCCGAGCCCGTCCCCGCGCCGCGCGAGCGCGAGTCGCCGGCACGGCCGCCGACGACGTGGTCGAAGCTCGGCGAGGACGTGCTCGCGGCCCTCGAGCTCGCCGCGGAGCTCGAGCGCGATCTCGAGGCGAC
>Ga0105106_10002654_pt1 | contig 12823 bp, 10 predicted proteins | sample PPLLaktember2015_5_FD_79109 | JGI IMG/M metagenome (GOLD analysis project Ga0105106, IMG submission 79109) | Freshwater sediment microbial communities from Prairie Pothole Lake near Jamestown, North Dakota, USA - PPLs Lake P8 Core (1) Depth... | ecosystem: Environmental > Aquatic > Freshwater >...
AGCAGGATCGGCGTCGCGTAGATGTTGTCGACCGGGATGTTGAAGAACCCCTGGATCTGATCGGCGTGCAGGTCCATCACCATCATGCGATTGACGCCGACCGTCGAGAACATGTCGGCGACGACCTTGGCGGTGATCGGCACGCGCGCGGAGCGCGGGCGCCGGTCCTGCCGGGCGTAGCCGAAATACGGTACGCACGCGGTGATCCGCCCGGCGGACGCGCGCTTCAGCGCGTCCGTCATCACCAGAATCTCCATCAGGTTGTCGTTCGTCGGCGCGCATGTCGACTGCAGGATGAAGACGTCGCGCCCGCGGACATTCTCGAGCAACTCGACCATCACCTCGCCGTCGGAAAAGCGTCCGACCACGCAGCGCCCGAGGCTGGTGTTGAGATGGCGGCAGACCGCTTCGGCGAGCCTCGGATTCGCGGTGCCGGTGAAGACTCTCATTCGTTCAAGCCTCATGCCGCCCGCTCAAACGAACGGGGCAGGCCGTCCGCGAGGAAGACGGCCTGCCCGTCGGAGAATGGCTGGGGAGGAAGGATTCGAACCCTCGAATGCCGGAATCAAAATCCGGTGCCTTAACCAACTTGGCGACTCCCCAGCGGAAAACCGGCGCACCCGCCGAACCGGCGCGTGCGCGAGATGCCGCTTGGATTCCCATCCCGGGTCAAGCGAAGCCGGCCAGCGGATGGACTGCCAGCGACCGGGCGACAAAACCGCACATCGCGGGAGGCCGCGCCTCGAATGCCGCCCGGGCCTCCGCTTCGGATGCGAACGGCGCGTACACGCAACCCCCCGACCCCGTCATCCGCGCCTGCGGCGACCACTCGCACAGCCCCGTCAGCGCCTCGGCAATGTCCGGAAAACGCGCGACCGTCACCGGTTGCAGATCGTTCCGTCCATAACCCTCGGAAAAGACATCCATTTTCGCCGACGGCGTGTCGCGTGTCAATTCGGGAGCCGCGAAAACTGCCGCCGTGGCGACGGCAACCGGTGGCACGATGACCGCGTACCAGCGCGCCGGGAGCGACATTGCCGTCAATTGCTCGCCGACGCCGCGCGCGAGCGCCGGCCGACCGAACACGAAGAACGGCACATCCGCGCCCAGCTCGACTCCGATCGCCATCAAGCGCGCCCGTGGCCAATTCAGCTGCCAGAGCCGGTTGAGCGCAAGCAGAACCGACGCCGCATCCGAACTGCCTCCGCCCAGCCCGCCTCCGGGAGGAATGCGCTTGGTCAGCGCGATTTCGACGCCCGGGGCGGCGTCGCTGGCGCGTTGAAGGGCGCGTGCGGCGCGAATCGCAAGGTCCTGGTCGGGCGCAACCCCCGAGTGATCGGTACGGCGGACGATCGCACCGTCGCGACGCAGTGACAGTTCGATCGTGTCGCCATGGTCGAGCAGAACGAACAATGATTCGAGCGTGTGATAGCCGTCGGCACGGCGTCCGGTCACGTGCAGGAAAAGATTCAGCTTGGCCGGCGCCGGGACGGTCAACGAATCCATCGCGCGATCGCCTAGGGCGTGCCCGGCCCCACCCAGCGATCGATCGCCAGGCGAACCTCGACCCCGGGCCACGCAAGGCGCATCCGCGACGGCCGGCGGGCAACGGTATCGGAATACGCGTACACGATTTCCCATCCCTCCTGCCGCAGTACCGCCGGCCGGCCGGCGGGGTCCGCTTCGATCGTCGCCGAGGCACGAGGATGCGGAACGCCGCGCAGCCACCACGCGAGGCCGGAGACGGGGAGGGAGACCCCCAGAGACCGCCGCGTCAGCACCTCCCAGTCGTTCGCTTCGGTGACTGTGCCATCGGCGAGCTCGACTCTCGCATCACCGGCGGAACCGGAAAGGCGCGCGAGCGTCTGGCCGAGCGGTGTGTCGAGCGTGATCGTGTCGCGGTCGACGGCGTGCACCCAGAAAAAGCTGCCGGCGACGGCGTTGTCGCCGTGTCGGGCGGACAGGCGACCCTCGACCGAGAACGGCTCGTCCGCGACCGCCGGCCCGGAGACCGGCACGACCGGGAGCATCGTCGCGCATGCGGACAGCAATCCAGCCGCCGCCGCAGCCAGCGGCATCACGAAAACACGCGCCACGATCGACTTCAATGCGCGAGGCGGCGCATCGTTTCCAGCAGGACCGCGTTATCCGGGGATGCCTTGAGTTGCGACTGCCAAACCTCGCGCGCGCGGTCGTGTTCGCCCTTCGCCCAGAGCACCTCGCCCAGATGTGCGGCGATCTCCGCGTCCGAACGCCCGCCCATCGCGCGACGAAGATACCTTTCGGCTTCGTCGAGCTTGCCCTGCCGGAACAGCGCCCACCCCATGCTGTCGAGGATGAACGGATCCTCCGGCGAGAGCTTGTGCGCGCGTTCGATGAGCGCGTAGCCTTCGTCGAGGCGCTCGGTACGATCGATCAGCGTGTAGCCGAGCGCGTTGAGCGCCTGCGCGTTCTCGGGTTTGAGTTCGATCAGGCGCAGGAGCCGCGACTCCACGACGTCGAGCTTGTCGAGCTTCTCGGCGACCATCGCCAGGTCGTAGAGCAGATCGGGCTGATCAGGCTGCTCGACGAGTGCCTGCGTCAGCACGGCGTACGCACCGGCGTGGTCACCTGCGTCGCGCAGCAGTTGCGCCTCCGCCTGACGGACCTGCGCCCTCTGCTCGATGGTCACGGCGGGCAGATCGGCGAGAAATCGCCGCGCCTCGTCGATGCGTCCCAGCTTCGCCAGCATGGCCGCCGCGCGCAACTGGGCCAGCCAGCCCCGTTCGCCCTCGGAAACCGCGCGGTAGCGATCGTAGGCGAGCTGGTAGCGACCGGTCTCCTCGGCGATCTGCGCGAGATAGATGTCGACCGCCCCGCTCTCGCCGTAATCCGCCCGCTTGAGTTCCTCGAAGATTGCCTCGGCGGTCGCCCAGTCCTTCATCTGCACCGACAGGGCCGCCATGGCGAACCGGAACTCGAGATTCGACTTCTCGGCGGTCCAGAGTCTTTCGAAGATGCCCCGCGCCTCGGGATAGCGCCTCTGGTCGACAAGGAACTGAGCGAGCGCTGCCGCGGCCGCCTTCGATGTCGGCTGCGATTCGAGGAACTCCCTGAGGTAGGCGATGGCCCGGTCCGGGGACTGCTTGCCGAGAATCTCGGCCTTGAGCAGCGCCGCGCGCTCCCAGCCGGGTTTCAGGGCGAGCGCGCGATCGACGGCACCCATGGCCGTCGCCGTCGACGCGACATCGCGCATGCCCGTGTTGTACGCCGCGAGAGCGACGGCGAAATGGGCCTCCGGAAGTTTCGGGTACGGTTCCGCCAGCGAGGACACCAGCCGAAGCGTCGCGCCGTGGTCCGGTTCATGGGCGAGCAACCGGTTGAGCTGAAGAAAGATGTCTCCCGGCGATTGCCCCGCAGCAACCGCATCGGCAAGGACCCGCTCGATCTCGAGTTTGAGATCGAGGGAACCGGTACCGCCCTCGAGGCCGTCGCCGCCGGGACCCGACAGACCGGCAATGACCTGCTTGGGCCGATCGGCGGCCGGGTCGAGCTCCGACCAAAGGCGCGCGGATTCGAGTGCGAGGCCGCGCTGCCGTGCCGCGAGGCCGATCTCGGTGGCGCGTCGGGCAAGCCTTGAGTCGCGCGTGTCGCGCGCCGCCTCGAAATACGCGCGCGCGGCGAGCCCGGGCTCGCCGCGCTGCAAGGCGATGTCGCCGACCAGCAGCCGATACATCAGCTCGGGCGAGAGCCCGTTCGTGGCACCGGCGCGCGAGGCCCGTGCGGGTGCGTTGGGAACCAGTCCCGGCCCCAGGTCGGATTGGGCTGCGACCGGCGAGGGCAGCACAGCAACGACCAAGCCAAGGCCGACCAGCGAAGACCAGGAAAAGCGGAATGTTTTCATCTAGACACCGTGGGGTGCGGTTCGCCGCCATCGCGAGACTGCGTGCCTCTGTTCGGACCGCAGTTCATCTTAGGGTATATTCGGCGGCGCACCAATCCCGCGAAGCCGGTCGGCATGACGCCCGTCACCGATCGGGCTCTGACGGCTTGCCGATGCCCGAACTCCCCGAAGTCGAAACGACCCGTCGCGGACTGCAACCGCACGCGGCCGGCTGCAGGATCGTCGCGGTGCACGTGTACGACCGGCGCCTGCGCTGGCCGGTTCCCGACAGCCTGCCCGGCAAGGCCGTTGGCCGGACCATCGACCGGATCGACCGGCGCAGCAAATACCTGCTGTTCCGGCTGGGGGACGACTCGCTGCTCGTCCACTTGGGCATGACCGGCAGTCTTCGTTTGTGGAATTCGCCACCCCCGCGCCGCCCGCACGATCACATCGACATCGTGCTCGACTCCGGCGCCACGCTCCGTTACCACGACCCACGGCGCTTCGGCGCCATGCTATGGGTCCCGGAACCCTCGGCTGCGCATCCGCTTCTTGCCTCGCTCGGGCCGGAACCGCTCTCGCCGGCATTCGACGCCGATTACCTCTGGCGCGTTACCCGGCGCCGAATGGCGGCGATCAAACCGGCACTCATGGACAGTCGCGTCGTCGTCGGGGTAGGGAACATCTATGCCAATGAATCGTTGTTCAGGGCGGGAATTCGTCCGACGACCGCTGCCCGGCGGGTGTCGCGCCGCCGGCTGGGACGGCTCGTCGACGAAGTGCGTTCGACGCTCACCGACGCCATCGCGAAGGGTGGCTCGACGCTGCGCGATTACGTCGACAGCTCCGGGAAGCCTGGATATTTCCAGCTTGATTATTTCGTCTACGGGCGTGCGGGCCTGCCGTGCCGCGTCTGCGGCAGCGCAATAAAGTCGGTTCGCCAGGCAGGCCGGGCCACGTCGTACTGTCCGCGTTGCCAAGACTAATCCCTGGCCGGACGGCGATACCGGGCGTGCGGCACGGGAAATGCTTATGTGGTGCACGGCAGGAGATTCCCCGAAGGGAGCCCCGTCGCGACGCGGCCGCGTGATGACGCAGGAGAGCAGCATGGTGAGACCCCGGGACCTTGCAGCACGATTCGAAGCCTACGGCGACTGGCGGCGCCGGCTTTCGGCCGGAGTCTCCGCATTGCACGAGTGGCTGGCCGAACAGGATCTCGCGGATGCCCAGATCGACCTCAAGGTCCAGCGCCTGCTCGAACGGCTGCACCAGGACAAGCTCGTCGTGGCATTCGTCGCCGAGTTCTCCCGCGGCAAGTCCGAGCTCATCAACGCGATATTCTTTGCCGACTTCGGCCAGCGTCTGCTGCCGTCCGCAGCCGGCCGCACGACGATGTGCCCGACGGAACTGCTGTACGATGCCACCCGCCCCGCGTCGATCCGCCTTCTGCCCATCGAGACGCGCCTTCGGGACGCGTCCGTTTCCGAATTCAAGAACTACGCCGACGAGTGGGTGACGATTCCGCTCGACCTCTCGTCGGCGGAGAAAATGAGCGAGGCGCTGGGCCGCGTGAGCCAGCTGAAGCGCGTACCCGTCGCCCTCGCGCGGAAGTACGGCCTGTCCGACGACCAGGACATTTTCGCGGCCGTCGACACCGACGGCGAAGGTGCCGTCGACATCCCGTGCTGGCGGCACGCGGTGATCAACTTCCCGCACCCGCTGCTGCAGCAGGGACTCGTCATCCTCGACACCCCCGGCCTCAATGCGATCGGCACCGAGCCGGAGCTGACGCTCAACCTCCTGCCCAATGCGCACGCCGTGCTGTTCATCCTCGCCGCCGATGCCGGCGTGACGAAGACGGACCTCGAGGTATGGAACCGGCATCTCGCGGGCGAGGATCCATCGCAAAAGGCCGGTCGCATCGCGATCCTCAACAAGATCGACGGGCTTTGGGACGAATTGAAGCCCGAGCACGAAGTCGTCGCGGAGATCGACCGGCAAGTGGCGACGTCGGCAAGCCTTCTGGGTCTGCCGCCGGCGCAGGTCTACGCGGTGTCGGCGCAGAAAGCCTTGCTGGCGAAAGTCAACGGCGACGACGCCCTGCTCGCGAAAAGCCGGCTTCCGGTGCTCGAGGACGCGCTGGCAGGCAAGCTGATCCCGGCCAAGCGCGACATCGTCGGCGCGGCCACGCATTCCGAGGTACGGGCACTCGCCGCGGGTGTCCGCTCGATCCTGGAGGCGCGCGCCGCCGGCATTGCCGAGCAGCTCGCCGAGATGCGCGCCTTGCGCGGCAAGAACCAGGATGTGGTCGAGCACATGATGGACCGTATCCGCGAGGAGAAGGACCTGTTCGAGCGCGGGCTGCAGCGCTACACGGCGCTGCGGACGGTATTCGCGGAGCAGACCAACCGGCTGCTCGATTACATCGGTCTGGACGCGCTGCGCACGAACGCCACGCGGACGCGCCGGCAGATCGAGGACAGTCCGTTCACCAGGGGCGTACGCGGTGCGATGAACGACTTCTTCGCGTCGATTCGCGCCGACCTGGCCGAAGCGGCTCGGCAGTCGTCCGAGATCCACGACATGATGCGGGCGATGTACGCGCAGTTCGCGAAGGAGCACGGTCTCGACCATTTCGCGCCGCCCCCGTTCTCGATGCTCAAGTACCAGAAGGAAATCGACCGGCTGGAGCGCGCGTACAACCAGCACTTCAACACGCTGTGGAACATGGTGAGCAAGGCCAAGTTCGCGCTGATGAAGCGCTTTTTCGAGACGGTCGCCTCGCGCGTCAAGCACGTCTATGACATCGCGAATCGCGATGCCGAGAGCTGGCTCAAGGCGGTGATGGCGCCGCTCGAGACGCAGGTGAAGGAACACCACCTGCAGCTGCGTCGGCGCCTCGAGAGCGTCAAGCGCATCCACCGGGCAAGCGGCGAACTCGAGGAGCGCGTCGCCGAACTCGAACAGTCCGACGAAGCGCTGGTCGCGCAGATGCGGGCACTCGAGGCAGAGGTCGCGGCGATCGACGCCATCATCGAGCAGAACGACGCTCTTCCTATCGCGGCGAACGCCTGAGCCGGCGGCTCGTCGGCGACGGCGCTCGCGCCTGACTCAGGCGCGCATCCTTACGTATCGCCGGATGCCGCCGAGTGCGTCGCGTGGCGGCGGCGCCACGACGCGGCGGACGCAGCCGGCACCTCATCCATCGCGGCCCGCCGCCTCGGCGTCCCGCTTCGCGGCCATCAGTCGTTCGTACTTCTGCTGCAGAGCCTCCCGGCTCTCGACGTGGTCAGGATCGACGGGGATGCAGTCGACCGGGCAGACCTCGACGCATTGCGGCTCGTCGAAATGCCCCACGCACTCGGTGCATTTGGCGGGATCGATGACGTAGATCTCGGGGCCCTGCGATATCGCCTGGTTCGGGCATTCCGGCTCGCACACGTCGCAGTTGATGCATTCGTCGGTGATGATGAGTGCCATGGGGACGGGACGGTGTTGGCGGCGAGCGGTCGCGCCGGCGCCGCGGGAGGGGGGGCGCGTCAGCGCCGCCCGTCCGCGAATTTCGCCTTCAGCCGGTCATTGACGGCAGGGTGCACGAACTGCGAGACGTCGCCGCCGAAGCGCGCGATTTCGCGCACGATCGTCGCCGAAACGAACATGTACTGCTCGGACGGCGTCAGGAACAGTGTTTCGACCTCCGGATATAGGTTGCGGTTCATTCCTGCCATCTGGAATTCGTATTCGAAGTCCGACACGGCCCGCAGTCCGCGCAGGATCACCCGCGCTTCCTGGGCGTGGACGAAATCCATGAGCAGCGACGAGAACGAGGTGACCGTGACGTTCGTCAGCGGGGCAAGGACTTCGCGCGCCATCTCGACGCGCTCGGCGGTCGAGAACAGCGGCCGCTTCGATTCGCTGGCGGCGATGCCGACGACGACACGGCGAAACAGCCGTGCGGCGCGCCGCACGAGATCCTCATGGCCCCGGGTCAGCGGATCGAAGGTGCCGGGGTAGACGACCGTAAGCATGGCTGGGAAATCCGGGGCTGTGGGCCGCCGCGCGGCGCGCGAGAAGAGGTTCGAACGCAGGGGCCGCGCGGATCCCGCGCTACTGCCCGGGCTTCCGCCTCGCGAAAAGATGATAATGCACGATTCCGGCCTTGTCTCGCCGCCATGGCGCAAGCGAAGGCGGCGGTGACAGCTCCCGTCCGGCTTCGGCGTAGAGGAAGCCGCCGGCTGCAAGCCGCTCGGCGCATCCGGGCAACAGCCATGGCCACGGATCCTCGCGAAACGGCGGATCGGCAAAGATGACGTCGAACAGGCGCGTCTCCCGTTGCAGGAATGCCTGTGCATCGGCGACGTGCAACTCCAGCGTGGTGGCACCGAGCGTCTCGGCGTTGGTGCGCAGCACCTCTAGGACCTTGCGGCTTCGGTCGATCGCCACGACGAGCGCCGCGCCCCGAGACGCGGCCTCGAGCGCGAGGCCGCCCGCCCCCGCGAACAGGTCGAGGCACCGCTTGCCGCTCAGGTCCTGCCCAAGCCAGTTGAACAGCGTTTCGCGAACGCGGTCCGGCGTCGGACGCAGGCCATCCCCGGGGGCAAACCGGACGGTCCGGCCACGCCACAAGCCGCCGATGATGCGGATCCGGTTTGCGGAGGAAATGGGCAAGGGGTGCCGCCGGAAGGAGGAAGTCAACAACCACGTCCACGGCAGAGCTCGCGCACGCAGGTAAAATTATATATTTGCCCCGGCCCGGTGCCTGTGGCACCCCCAGAGGCTCCAGCGTCATTCACGGTGATGTTCGACATCTTCAAGCGCAAGGCAGGCGAGGCGGCCGCAGCCCCCGGCGACGAGAAGCAGAGTTGGGCGACCCGGCTCAAGTCGGGACTGGCGAAGTCGCGCGAGAAGCTCGCCGGGGCGCTAGCCGCCACTTTCAGCCGCAAGACTCTCGATGAAGAAACGCTCGAAGCGCTCGAGACGGCGCTGATCGGCGCGGATGTCGGAGTGCCGGCAACCCAGCATCTGCTGGACGACCTCAAGGCTCGCTGGAAAAAGGCCGGTGGGCAGGGCGATCCGCAGGCAATGCTGAAGGCGGCCCTGCTCGAACTGCTCACGCCGCTCGAGAAGCCGCTTGTCGTCACGGCGGCGCGACCGTTCGTGATCATGCTCGCCGGCGTCAACGGCGCCGGAAAGACGACCTCGATCGGCAAGCTCGCGCGTCATTTCCAGGCGCAAGGGTTCACGGTGCTGCTCGCGGCGGGTGACACGTTCCGGGCCGCCGCGCGCGAGCAGCTCGCCGCCTGGGGTGCGCGCAACGATGTCGCCGTGATCGCGCAGGAGGGCGGTGACCCGGCGGCGGTCATGTTCGACGCCATCGCCGCGGCCAAGGCGCGTGGCATCGACGTGGTGCTCGCCGACACCGCTGGACGGCTGCCCACGCAGCTCCATCTGATGGACGAGATCCGCAAGGTGCGGCGCGTCATCCAGAAGGCCGATCCGACCGCGCCGCACGAGACGTTGCTCGTGCTCGACGCCAACACCGGGCAGAACGCCCTTGCGCAGGTTACCGCGTTCGATGCCGCGCTTTCCCTCACCGGACTCGTCATGACCAAGCTGGACGGAACCGCCAAAGGGGGCATGGTTGCGGCGATCGCCAAGCAGCACCCCGTGCCCCTGCGCTTCATCGGGGTCGGTGAACGAATCGATGACCTCAAGCCGTTCGTGGCGACGGAATTCGTCGACGCGCTGGTCGGCTGACTTCGCTCCGATCCATCGGCTGGCGCCTCGGCGCCGGCGAAGGATCGCCAACTCTCGCGCCTTTTCCCGCGCCGCCCCGCTGACTGCCGTCACCGGGCCTTCGTCGTGTCGAGCGCGGTCAGCGTGTACTCACTTTCTGGACTTCGACGGCCACGTCCGGCGCCTGCGTTGATCTGCGCCGGACCGAATACCGCCCGACGGGCTCGGACGCTGCATACCCGATCATTTTGGTCAGGAACTTTCGCCGGTCTTAGCACTCACAAATGGGGAGTGCTAAAATACCAATGACGAAGCGGGGGGTAGTTGTCTCTGCCGCGCCGTTGGACCGACGAAGGAGATCGCAAATGACCACATCCGCACTGGCTTTCCCGACCCCCGCCTCGCTGGGGAGTCTGGATCATTACATCCAGGCGGTGAATCGCTTTCCGCTGCTCACCGCGGAACAGGAGGTGGCGCTCGGCCGCAAGCTCGTCAGCGAGAATGACCTCGACTCCGCCCGGCAGCTGGTGCTTTCGCATCTGCGCCTCGTGGTGTCGGTCAGCCGCAACTACCTCGGCTACGGCCTGCCGCAGGCGGACCTGATCCAGGAAGGGAATGTCGGCCTCATGAAGGCCGTCCGCCGCTTCGATCCCGAACGCGGCGTTCGGCTCGTGTCGTTCGCCCTGCACTGGATCCGCGCCGAGATCCACGAATACATCCTGCGCAATTGGCGGATGGTGAAGGTTGCCACGACCAAGGCGCAACGCAAGCTCTTCTTCAATCTGCGCAGCATGCGCTCGAGCCTGTCGGCCCTGTCGCCGACCGAAGCGCGCGCCATCGCGAAGGATCTTGGCGTCAAACCGGAAGAGGTGCTGGAAATGGAAACGCGGCTGACCGGGCGGGACATGTCGCTCGATCCGCAGCCGGACCACGAAGGAAACTCCGTCTCGCCGATCGCGTACCTCACCGACGCCGAGGACGAACCGGCGCAAATCTTCGAGCGCAACGAAACGGCCGCGCTTCGCACCGCGGGACTGCGCCGGGCGCTGGCCGACCTCGACGACCGCAGCCGCCGCATCATCGAGGCGCGCTGGCTGCGCGAGGACGATCCGGCGACCCTCCAGGACCTCGCCGACGAATACGGCGTCTCCGCCGAGCGCATCCGCCAGATCGAGAGCAAGGCCCTGAAGTCCATGCGCGGACATATCGGCGCGAACTGATCGGCGCCGGTTCCGGGTCTCGAAGCGCCGGCCGTGTGCCGGCGCTTCGCTTTCGGGCGCCGGAAGCGCCTGCCATCCCGGGGACGCTCCGGGGACCGGACGGGCCCCGGCCCGCCGCCCCGAGCCTAAAGCTCGACCTGGGTACCGAGTTCGACGACCCGGTTGGTCGGCACATGGAAGAAGTCCGTCGCCTTGACCGCCATTTTCGACAGCGCGACGAATATCTGCTCCCGCCACAGCGCCATGCCTGGGGACACCCTGGCGATCAGCGTCTCGCGCGACACGAAGAACGACGTATCCATCATGTCGAATTCGAGGCCGCGCTCGCCGCAACTCTCGAGGAGCGCGGGAACGTCCGGCTCCTCGGTGAATCCGTAATAGGCCTCGAGCTTCCAGAACTGGAAGCCCAGTTCGGCGATCGCGATTCGCTCCCTCATCGGCACCCGGGGAATGTCCCGCGTGTGAACGGTCAGAAACACCGTCCGGTCGTGCAGAACCTTGTTGTGCTTCAGGTTGTGCAGCAAGGCATGCGGGACCCGGTTCGACGTGGACGTGAGGAAGACCGCCGTCCCGGGCACGCGCGGTGGGGGGCTCGTGCCGATGCTTTCGATGAACGTGTCGAGCGCCATCGAATCCTCGTCCAGGCGATCCATGAGGATCGAGCGGCCGCGCTTCCAGGTCGTCAGCAGCGTGAACACGAGCCCGCCGATCAGCAGGGGGAACCACCCGCCCTCCGGAATCTTGAGCGCATTCGAGGCGAGAAACGCGAAGTCGATCGCGACCAAGGGGCCGGCGATCGCAACCGAGACCGGGATACCCCACCCCCAGACGCGCCGCATGACGACGTAGATCAGCACCGAGTCGATCATCATCGCCATCACCACCGCGATGCCGTAGGCTGCCGCGAGATTGTCCGAGTTGCGGAACCCGAGCACCAGCAGGGTGACGGCGACGAACAGCGTCCAGTTGATGAACGGAACGTAGATCTGCCCGATCTCCCGGTCCGACGTATGCAGGATGTTGAGCCGCGGACAGTAGCCCATCTGGATCGCCTGTCGCGTCAGCGAAAAGGCGCCCGAGATGACGGCCTGCGAGGCGATCACCGCCGCAAGCGTCGCCAGGATGACCAACGGAAACAACGCCCACTGCGGGGCGAGCAGGTAGAACGGATTCTTGATCGCGGCGCCGTCGGCCAGGACCAGCGCGCCCTGCCCGAAATAGTTGAGGACCAGCGCGGGCATCACCGCGAAGAGCCATGCCCTGCGGATCGGCGACACGCCGAAATGCCCCATGTCCGCGTACAACGCCTCGGTTCCCGTTACTGCCAGCACGATGGCCCCCAGTGCCAGGAACGCGGCCAACGGGTTGGAGAGGACGAACGCCACGGCATGCTGCGGGCCGATCGCCGCGATGACGCCGGGCCGCTCCAGGATTTGCAGCAGGCCGAGTACCGCGAGCACGCCGAACCATACGCACATCACGGGCCCGAACAACACACCCACCGAGCCGGTCCCGCGTCGCTGAATCGAGAACAGGCCGATCAAGATCACGACGGCCACCGGGACCACGTAAGCGTGCAGCGCCGGGGCCATGATCTCGAGGCCTTCGACCGCGCCGAGGACCGTGATCGCCGGCGTGATCATGCCGTCACCGTAGAACATCGCCGCGCCGAAGATGCCGAAGCCGACCAGCCACCAGCGCGTCCGGGACCGGTGCGCGACGCCGCGGGACACGAGTGCGGTCAGCGCCAGGATGCCGCCTTCCCCCCGGTTGTCCGCACGCATGATCAACGTCACGTACTTGAGGGTGACGATAATGATCAGCGCCCAGAACACGATCGACAGCAGGCCGTAGACGTTGGCGGGGTTGAGCGGAAGCCCGTGCTCTCCGGTGAACACGACGCGCATCGTGTACAGCGGCGAAGTCCCGACGTCGCCGAAAACGACACCCAGCGCGCCCAGGACAAGGGGCGCCATGCGCTTCTTCGGGTCGGCCGCGGCCG
>Ga0105106_10002656_pt1 | contig 12821 bp, 12 predicted proteins | sample PPLLaktember2015_5_FD_79109 | JGI IMG/M metagenome (GOLD analysis project Ga0105106, IMG submission 79109) | Freshwater sediment microbial communities from Prairie Pothole Lake near Jamestown, North Dakota, USA - PPLs Lake P8 Core (1) Depth... | ecosystem: Environmental > Aquatic > Freshwater >...
CCATAGAGTTTCATGCTTTTTGCAATTTTTGTGCATTCCAAAAAGACATCCCATGAAAGTTTGTGAATTTTTTCATTATCCACGCCATGGGTGTGCGTCATAATTAACTCAAGGTCATCACCGCAATGGGTGACAAAAGAGTCGATGAGCAGTTTACCTTCCTCATCCTTGAGCATCTTTGCTGCCTTTTCCAGCAGCTTCGGGTGGGTGCGGGAATGTCCCGGGAAACTTCCCACATCTGCCTTGATAACGGAAATTGTGGTCTTCGGCATGAGAAATCACCATATAGAATCTCTCCGCAGGAGAAAAAAGTTACGTTGGATCTTCCTAAAGGATCTTTCTGACCCGCAAGGCTGACCCGTACGAACTGAATGATCTGAAAAAGACAAGGCTTTCAGCGTAGGCCATAGCCTGGATTGCCTGTTCCGTGTCTTCCTCTACCGAATAGATCTCTTTAAAAAATTCTTTGATCGCAAACTTGCAATTCCCGTCAAATATCTGGCTGTCTTTTTTCCCGGGATTTGCGGGGCGGTATTTCTCCAGGGTCCATTCCTGGATGTTTTTATACAGTTCAGGTTCGTACACTTTCAGGGTTGAAAAAACGACATCCTGCCAGAATGTTCCGACATTTCCTTTGATGATGTCTCCTTTGGGGAAATGCTGGTTAATGAGATCCCGGGGAGTGCCGGTTATTCCATGCTGCGCGATGCCGACATGCAGCTTATTTTCCCGCAGGGCTTTTGCAACCGCTTTCGTTTGAGGGATATCGATGGAGAGCTGTTCGATCACGTTCCCCCGTTCATCATATACATGCCCATGCGTGCTTCCATTGGCTATTGCCAGCACCTGGGGATATACTTCATTTTCCTGTAAGGCTTTGATGAATTCAACCGCTTCTTCGGGTCTTGTCAGAATCATCCCGTGGCCATCTTTTCTTCCAATCTCCCCCACTTCCACTTCCAGGCCGAAATCCTTTCCCTTCATCTTGTTTTTAATGTAGCGAGCCAGCTCTGAGGTTACCCCGATATTCCTGTCCAGCTCCTCCCTGACGGTTTTTCCTTCAAAATTGAAGAGATGGGAAGCATCAATGGCAAAAGATGTATACCCTGCATGGATCTGGGCATCGATCAACTGTTTTGTCCCTTCGATCTCCGGGGAATCTCCGGTCTTGATGGTGATATGATCTGCGTGAAGAGCCCAGATATCAAACCGGACCGATTTTGCGGCGTCCTGCATCTTTTCTGAGAAATCCTTTGGGGTTAATCCTGTATACCCCCCTTTCAGGTCACATTCTGACCGTGCAAGTTCCATGAATACTGCGGAATCAGTTTCTTTTGCAGCTTTGAAAATGCCCTGTGCCACCGTGGCAATCCGTGTATTTGCCGCCATGATAATTGTTTTTTGGCCGGAAATAGCACGAAAAATCGTTGAACCGGGTATTGGACCATAATCGTTCGGTTTCATAGTCTCATCATTCCTGTTTTATCCCCCTTCTGTCATAAACTTTTCAATCAGGCGGATCTCTTTTGTTCCCCCGATATAGATCGGAGTAACCTGGTCAATCTTTTCCGGCGTGATTTCCAGAATATCACCCCTTCCGTTACTGATTGCTCCCCCGGCTTCATGAATGATTCTTCCCATGGGATTTGCCTCATATAACAGTCTCAGTTTTCCTCTTTCTTTGCCTTTGAACCCGGGATAGGTAAATACACCTCCTTTATGGAGGATCTGGTGAACATCGGCAACAAAACAGCCACTGAAGCGGAGTTTGTAGCCTGCCTGTTCAAGATGGGCTATCCATCGTTCATGAGCCGGGAGGTAGTCCTTCCTCAGGGCGCCGGGGGCGTAAATTTTCCCCTCCGGAATTTTAATATCCTGTTCCTTCAATATGAATTCGCCTCTCTCGTCAAGGACAAATTCATGAACTCCCTGTCCCACGGTGAATGTCATTGTGGTAAGAGGCCCATACAGGATATACAGGGCGGCAATCATTTTTGTGCCCTTATCAAGAACATGCCCGGGATAAATGCCGATTATCGATCCTACACAAAGGTTCACATCAATGAGCGATGAACCGTCAAGAGGATCGATGACAACACCGAAATTGTTTCTCGGATTATTGATTTCAATGATCTGCTCCTGTTCTTCGGTAGCGATATAACGGACAAGTCGTGTATTTTTCAGTCCTGAGATGAACACACCGTCAGCATACTTATCAAGAGCCATCTGCTCTTCGCCAAATGTGTTTCTGGTCTGTTCACACTCCTGGTTTTTCATGCATGTACAGAAAAAACCGTTCTTCACCTGCTGAGCCTGAGTGCCCAGAAAGAGAATTAATTCCGTAAGGTTTTTTTCTGTTCCTGCGCCGATAAGGAATTCTTTGAGTATCATTTTTTGCCACCGTTCCCTGTCACAAAAAGAGCATTACCCCCTTGATAGTGTACTCTCTGCCCAGATCTGTGTAATCGTTTGATCCCGGAGTTTATCAGACGTAAACAAATTTTGAAATCAGCTTTCGGGTTCAAGTCAGAAATCACCTTTTTTTATCAATGCATGTTGGTGGGGGTATTGTATATTCCGGATATGCACATCTTGATAATGAATTGTATGTTTATATCATTCGCCGTCAGAATACCGACATTGAACATCTTTACATTCTTCAGGAACCCGTCTTTGTACGAATCCTGACCCCCCACAATTCGGACAATCATTCCAAAAAATATCAAAACCAACAAGACAATGAACTTTACCGTCTCTGCATCCTTGATATGGGCAATCTATCAATTCTTGCATAATTTCTCTTTTTTATTTTAATTATTAATAAAGATTTTGTTTTAAATTGGAATGAAAATGATAGAAATATCAATTTTTTATCGTAATATATCAGGTATTTTTGATTTTTCATGAAAAATAATAAATTAAAAAAAAAGAGTGCGAATATAAAAAGAGAAAAGAGGAGTATTCCGGATCTTCTTCACAAGCCTTCTTCTTCAGATGGTTCCCGGTAAAATCCTTAATGCTCCTTCAAGCACACCGTTTTTTAAACGAGGTCTGCATTGGACCGGGATCTATTGCGGGTACATCTGCATGCGCATGGTAGTGCAGGAAACCCGCATCTGCATCAATAGTAAGCGAGGATCCCGTGAGTTCGAGCTGGATCGCATCCATTGTCGTACCGGGAAGTTCGGTAATCACTTTTACCTCATCGCCAATCCGGTGAATTTCCACAACCGGTTCCCGGGTTACCTGAAGCTGGTCGTGGGAAAACGAGGGTATTACCATTGATGATTTTCCTGTACACAGTAGGATCATGGGGTAACCGAATCCCTGTAGTTCTCCCGGGGCAAATTCACGGTTTATCCGGGTAAACAGACGGGCGAATAGTTCATCCATCTCCCGGAACATATCCTGGGGATCTTCATTCATTGTACAACCTCCTGACGGTTATTTTGTTTTATATTCATCTTCGAGATCTGCAGTGAGTTTTGCGATCTCCGCAAAATCCTTCTTTCTCTGATAGGTTGCTTTCCGAAGATCACTGAATAAGGATTTATCGATCTTTTTCTGCATCAGTCCGGCACGATTGATGGCAGATGATGCGTTTTCAAGTATCGTCCGCTGATCCTGGTTATAGAGCATCTCCCAGGCCTGACGCTCGGATTTTTCAATCGCGTCCCGGTCAAGAGAGCCCTTCACTTTGAATACCGCTGCATCAAAGTGCGCTTTTGTCAGCATCACGTTTTTGATGGCATCTATTCGCTCCCGCTCATTCCTGGTCCCCATCTGGATGATGAAGTCACGCATTGCTGCCATTTTCGCTTCCCGGACCAGTGCTTCAATGTCGGCACCCACATATCCTTCCGTCTGTCTGACCAGCACGCCGATGTCAACATCTTTTGCGAGGATATTTCCCGTCTCCCCGCCAAGATATACCTCGAAGATCTTCCTTCGGCTCTCCTCATCGGGTGCGGGCACATAGATGTGACGTTCGAGACGCCCCGGCCGGAGCAGCGCTTCGTCCAGCATATCAGGGCGGTTGGTAGCTGCAAGGATAGTGACGTTTTTAAGTTCCTCCATACCGTCAAGTTCCGTGAGAATCTGGCTCACCACACTTTCAGTTACATGGGATGATCCCTGGTAAGTCCCTCGCTTGGGAACAAGGGCATCAATCTCATCGAAAAAGATGATGGAAGGAGATGCCTGCCGTGCTTTACGGAATATCTCGCGTACACCTTTTTCTGATTCACCGACCCACTTGGATAAAAGTTCAGGTCCCTTGACCGCAATAAAGTTGCATTCACTTTCGTTTGCCACGGCTTTTGCCAGCAGGGTTTTACCAGTACCGGGTGGTCCGAAAAGAAGGATACCTTTCGGAGGCTTTGCCTGGAGTCTGTCGAACACATCGGGGAATTTAAGCGGCCATTCCACTGCTTCTTTTAATTCCTGCTTGACGTCTTCAAGCCCGCCAACCTGCTTCCAGGTAACATCAGGTACCTCAACAAGCACCTCACGCATCGCGCTTGGTTCAACGTGCTTGCGAGCTTCATCGAAATCCTCTTTGGTAACTTTCAGCTGGTCGAGCACTTCATTGGGGATGTCCTCATCCAGCTTAATCTTCGGTATCACCTTTCGCAATGCGTGCATGGCCGCTTCCTTGACAAGCAGTGATATGTCCGCACCCACAAATCCGTGCGTGGAGTTTGCGAACTCCTCGATCTTCACATCCTCTGCCAGTGGCACACTCCGGGAATGGACCTGGAAGATTTCCAGCCTTCCCTTTTTGTCGGGAATACCGATCTCAATCTCCCGGTCGAACCGGCCGCCACGCCGGAGTGCAGGATCAATGGAGTCCGGCAGGTTGGTTGCTGCGATAACAATAACCTGCCCCCGGCCTTTGAGACCGTCCATGAGGGAAAGGAGCTGGGCAACCACCCGTCGTTCAACTTCTCCTTTTGTCTCTTCCCGTTTGGGAGCTATAGAATCGATCTCATCAATGAAGATGATGGCCGGTGCATTCTGTTCAGCTTCTTCAAATTTTTCACGCAGCCCTTTCTCACTTTCACCGTAATATTTACTCATGATCTCCGGGCCGGAGAGCGAGATAAAGTGGGCATCAACCTCATTTGCGACGGCTTTTGCGATAAGGGTCTTTCCCGTCCCCGGAGGGCCATAGAGGAGCACACCCTTGGGTGGCTGAATTCCCAGCCGCTCAAAGATTTCCGGGTGCCGCAGCGGGAGTTCGATCATTTCCCGGACAAGCTGCAGTTCCCGGCCAAGTCCCCCGATATCCTCATAATGGATGTCGGAGACTTCCTTTTTACCTTCTTCGGGATTGTAGGGTTCTTCCTTGAGTTCGATATCGGTATCTTCAGTGACGATTGCAATACCTTTTGGCAGGACTTTGGCTATCACCAGGGTGATAGAATTTCCTATTACATCTATTCTCTGCGTCTGGCCTTCAAATACCGCCCGTCCGCGCAGGACCCGTGACAGATACTGCTCACCGCCCACGAGGCGTATTGGCTGCGTGGGCTGGATCACCACCTTCTTGGCATATTCAGCCTCGGATTTCCGAATCCTGACTTTCTCATCAATTCCTGTGCTCAGATTACCCCGGACATTCCCATCGATGCGGAGGATGCCGTAACCGGTATCCTGCTGGAAGCCCGGCCAGACTATTGCGGCGGCTTTTTTCTTGCCCTGAATCTCAATAACATCTCCTGAGACCAGCCCGAGTTTCTTCATTACTTCGATACTAACCCGTGCTATGCCACGCCCTGCGTCCTCATGGGCTGCTTCCTTTACCGTAACTTCTGTAAAATCTTTGTCTGTCATCATAAAATTCCCCTGATCTTCAAGGTTTACCATAAGTTAGCGTTCTATTCTATATAAATATTACTTAAAATTCCGACTCTCTGTCTCTCCTTGGTTTTAAAAAAATTACCTTCCCGGACCAACTTTGCAAGACAAAAAACTCAATTTTTTTTTCATTATCCCAAATCAACTTTACTTGTTTTGTTAACAAGCCAGATTTAGTCCAGAATCTAAAAACCGAGTCTTTATCTTGTCGTTACAGTAACGTGTATGGTATGAGTATTATTACTGATGCCAGGAGTGGCATCGTTACGGATGAGATGAAGATCGTCGCAAAACAGGAAGGAGTCACTGAGGACTTTGTCCGGCGCGGGGTTGCACAAGGACATATCGTGATTCCGGTTTCCCCTTACCGGAAAGTCAGGATATGCGGGATTGGTGAAGGGTTGCGCACCAAAGTAAACGCATCTATTGGTACTTCTTCGGATATCGTAAATATACCCGAAGAACTCGAAAAAGCACGGCAGGCAGAGCTCGCAGGTGCTGATACCCTGATGGAACTTTCTACGGGTGGAGACTTTATTGAGATCCGCAAGCAGGTTATAGCCAATACCACGCTTTCGGTCGGGTGTGTACCCCTGTACCAGGCATTCATTGAAGCAGCTCAAAAAGATGGTGCAGTCGTCAACATGAAGGAAGATGACCTGTTCCGGATTACCGCAGAACAGGCAAAACTCGGTACCAACTTCATGGCCATTCATACCGGCATCAACTGGGAAACCGTCAAACGTCTCCGGAACCAGGGTCGGCACGCGGGACTGGTATCCCGGGGTGGTGCATTCATGACCGCATGGATGCTTCACAATGAGAAAGAAAATCCCCTGTATGCTGAATTCGATTACCTGCTCGAGATCATGAAAGAGCATGAGGTCACCCTCTCGATGGGCAACGGCATGAGAGCAGGTGCAATTCATGATGCCACCGACCGGGCAGCTATACAGGAACTCCTCATCAACGCTGAACTTGCGGATAAGGCGCATAATGATGGTGTTCAGGTAATCGTCGAGGGACCGGGGCATGTACCTATTGATGAAATTGCCACCAACGTCACCCTTATGAAACGCGTCACCAACAACAAGCCTTTTTACATGCTCGGACCTCTTGTCACTGATATTGCACCCGGGTATGATGACCGTGTTGCAGCTATCGGTGCTGCAATATCGTCATCCCTGGGCGCGGATTTCATCTGCTATGTGACGCCTGCTGAACACCTTGCACTCCCGACACCCGAGGAAGTTTTCGAAGGTGTTATAAGTTCCCGGATTGCCGCTCACATCGGTGATATGATAAAACTCAAAAAGACCCGCGAAGCAGACCTTGAGATGGGACATGCCCGCCGCGATCTTGACTGGGAACGTCAGTTTGCCGTAGCCATCAACGCCCCCCGTGCCCGTGCAATAAGGAGTGAACGGATGCCCGCAGATACTGATGCCTGTACCATGTGCGGGGACTATTGTGCCATAAAAATAGTCAACCGGCATTTTAAGTTCTGAGTCCCTTGAATGATCCCCCTTTTTTCCGGATCCGATTTTTTATTCTCTTCTGTTGCAAAGATATGAAGAAAAAAATTCTGGCGCAATGGAAGAGAGAGATAATGAACAACCCAGCCCGTTTTTTTGGCATAAACCGTTTCGCACGCCATGAACTTTTTCATGTGATGCGGGGGAATGACATCACCTTGTACAGCATACGGGCTGATGACTGCGCTGTATCCCTCAAAGATCAGCGATAGTCAGCATTATGCGCTGCAATGTCCCATTGTTAAAAGAACAACGGAACACAGGAAACATCTGATGCACAGGACCAAGGACGAACTACGGGAGGCATTGAAGAAGGAGCGGTTCACTATTCCGTTGGCCGAGCGGGAGAAAAAGAGCAGCGGTATATGTTCCTGCCTGCTCGATATACTGGACGGGTGTTCTCCTGTGATGGTCTATGTTTCAAAAACTCCTGAAGTCAATACGGCAACGCTTATCGCAGCGCTTCTCATAAGGGATAGTCGGGTAATTGTTCCGATCATTGAAAGAGAAACGGTAAGCCTTCGTTTGTCCTATCTCGATGATCCTTGTGTCCTTGTCGACAGCACGTTTCATGTTCCCGAACCGGTTGGGAGTGAAATTCCCGCCAGGCCGGAAGAGGTCACCGTTGCTGTTATACCGGTACTTGGTTTTGACCGGAAGGGAAACCGCCTCGGGTATGGTGCCGGGTATTATGACCGGTTTCTCGCACAACACCCGAACATCACCCCGATTGGCCTGGCGTTTGCCTGCCAGGAAATATCAGATATTCCCTGCGATGCAAATGATGTAAGATTGGAACTGGTGATAACCGAAAACGGGATTTGCTGGTGTGGCGGAAATGCCAAATCAGGTTCCGGAAATCTTCAGTGCACCTTGAATACAATAAAATAACCTCGGTATAAAATAATAGGAACGGTGATTTTATGCTGATAAATTTCGGGGGATTTGTCTCACTCTCAACCATCGACTGGCGGGGCAAATCAGTATGTTCACTCTTTTTGCGAGGCTGCCCACTCCGCTGTTCATACTGTCAGAATGAGGAAATCCAGGATGGAAAAGATCTGCGGGAAATTGAAGAAATTTATGAGATGATTCGATCCTCCTCACCATTTATCAGCGGGGTTATTTTTTCCGGCGGCGAGCCGACAATGCAGAAGGAAGGATTAATCGCCCTGGCACAGTATGTCAAAAAACTGAATCTTGCGGTTGGGATACAGACCAATGGATTTTTTCCCGATACTCTCGAATCATTACTGTCACAGAAACTGGTGGATAAAATTGCAATAGATTATAAAACAACCTGGGAAGGATATTCCGGGTCGGTTGGCGGATACTATCCGGTTGTGAAGGAAAATTATGAGAGAAATGTTCTGAAATCAGTAAGTCTCTGCAAACAAGCATTCGAACATAAAATTCTGGAAGAGTTTGAAGTAGTTTTTACAATTTTTTATGAGAACCAGGAATATTTCATTGAAGTGTCCAGAAAGATCGGTGATGTTCCCCTGGTTCTTCAGCAGGGAGAGCATAAGATGCCTATACTTCGTACTTCAAACCCTGATATGAGCGATGGGGAATATTTTCACAATAAACAAATGCAACAGGAAAAGCATCCTCCCCTCACGTTCAAGGAAATCAGGGAAATTGCTGAGAAACTGGAAAAAACGATACGCATCCGGACGCGTGAGACCGGAGAGGTAGCCTATGAAGGTCATCGGAGTCGTAGGACTTCCCGCAAGCGGTAAAGGCGAGTTTTCAAAAATTGCAGCAGGGATGGGTATCCCGGTGATAGTTATGGGTGATATGATCCGGCATGCGGTACATGAAGGAGGCTTGGAGCCTAGCGATGAAAACCTTGGTGCAACAGCCAATAAACTCAGGGCGGAAAGAGGCATGGATGCAATCGCGTACCTCTGTGTTCCCGAGATACAGCGCCAGACTGCTCCTCTCGTACTTGTTGATGGCATCAGGGGCGATGCAGAGGTAACGGTGTTTCGAAGAATTTTTCCTGGTTTTACGCTAATAAGCATTGAATCCTCTTTCGCAACGAGACTTGAACGGATTAAAGTGCGGGGACGGTCAGACGATTTTGCATCTGCCGGTGAACTTTATGGACGGGATACCCGTGAGCTTGGCTGGGGCTTGCGCAATGCCATGGAGAGTGCTGATATTCATATCAGCAATGAAAAAACCCTCAGCGAATTCTCCTGCGAAGTTCACCGGATCCTCGAACAGATAAGAGGTGATCCATGACGCTTAAACCTTATTTCTCCTCTTCATCAAAAGTTTGGGATGACATTTCCTGGGTATATGGTATTGAAGAGGCAGGATATGCAGGATGGGAGATTGTAGGTGACGGAAATTACCAGCTCGATAATCCTGCATGTTTTTCAAAAATTGAAGAGGTGATCGCGAGCACGCGGCTGGGAATTACCGTACATGCACCGTATGGTGACCTGAACCTTGCTACGTTAAACGACCCGATATGGCGCGAGTCGATACGGCAGATCTGTACCTGTATTGAACATGCATCAGCACTGACCGACAAGGTTGTCATTCATCCCGGCTACCTGTCACCGGTAGGCAAACTTATGCCCCAGAAGGTCTGGGATCTCCAGAAAGAAGCACTCAGGCAGATCGGGAAATGTGCAGAGGAGCACTCGGTCCTTGCCTGCCTTGAAAATATGATCGGTGTCAAAGAATTCCTCTGCCGGTTTCCCGAGGAACTTATTGGTATGACAGAAGGAATTGAAGGGATTGGTATGACCTTTGATTTCGGGCACGCGAACACAATCGGGAAAGTTGATGATTTTCTTCTCTATGTACAAAAAGCACATCACCTCCACATCCATGATAATGATGGTTTGAGTGATCAGCACCTTGCGCTGGGAGACGGGACGATATCCTGGCCTACGGTTGGAAAGACTATCGCCGCACGCTACCAGGGAGTGGTTGTTATTGAAGGAAGATCCATTGATGAAGCAAGAAAAAGTCTCGCTGTTTTCAGGAGGTGCTTTCAATGAGCGGTGAAACTCTGCGTGTCTATTTTCTTGGAACAGCAGGGGCATTACCGACTCCTGTCCGCAATCCATCCTGCATTATGATACGGCGTGGCTCTGATACAATTCTTTTTGACTGCGGTGAAGGTGCCCAGCAGCAGATGATGCGATCGCGATGCGGTTTTACGGTGAATGCAGTTTTTATTTCTCACTGGCATGCAGACCACTTTCTCGGTCTTTTCGGTCTCATTCAGACCATGTCATTTAACGGACGGATCGAACCCCTCACCATTTATGGCCCGGAATGGGTGCATGAATTTGTGACGATACTCCGGCAGGTTGCCCGGTTCAATCTCAAATTCTCCCTTGAATCAGTCGAGCTGGAACAAGGTTCCTGGGTGCGGTTTGACGGATATACCATAACTGCCTTTTCGGTAAAACACGGGCTCCCCTCCCTTGGCTATATTCTTGAGGAAGATCCACGGCCGGGCAGGTTCAACCGCGAGCAGGCAGTCGGGCTCGGAGTCCCGCCCGGCCCGCTCTTTGGCAGACTTCAGCGGGGTGAGATCATCACGCTGGGAACCGGTGGAGATGTCCGCGAAATTCGACCCGAACAGGTGATGGGAGTTGGAAGGCCCGGTCGTAAAATCGTTTATACGGGGGATACACGAGTTATCCATATGAGTATCAGGGAGATTGCCCGTGATGCAGATCTCCTGATCCATGACGCAACCTATGATGAGTCTGAAGCAGTACGTGGGGCAGAGTTTTTTCATGCAACCGCAGCACAGGCCGGAGAAGCAGCATCCGTGCTCAATGCGCGAACCCTTGTACTTGTTCATACCAGTTCACGGTACCCGGATGCCCAGGCGCATATCAGTGATGCAAAGAAAAATTTTTCCGGCACGATCATTGCACCCAACGATCTGGATATGATCGAAGTCGGATTCAGAGATGAAGTGTAGGCTCTGAAAAACAGACGTGCACCGGTTCAAATTATCCTATTATGAATGACCTCCGCTTCAAGGCCTCTCAAAGGTGTGTGGCAGCAGGAAGTATTTTTAATACTCAGTCACCAATCCACCGCACCCAAAGTCCGGTCGGGGTGAAGGACAGGGGAATGCGACTTTTAAGCCTTTTAAAAAAAATCAAGAAAATCCGTCAGAGTCCACTGTTCCATATTACATGATAACCGTGGTACGCAGAATGCGAAGAATCAACGATGATTATTCTTCGTTGTCAGTACAAAAACCGTTGTGTATCAGAACTTTCTCAACTTCGGTCATATTTGCGTCTACCTGAATGTGAAGCTTTAGTGAAGCTTCAAGCCGGATTTGCCATTGTATGAACTTGGATTTGATTGTACGAGTGCGGTTCTTGTGCAATTTCAGCGTGATGATTCACGTACCGGTTTCAGCTTCAAAAACGATCCGGGGAATGTAATCATACCCGATGTGGACAATTACAGAAATAAAATGTTTATTTTTTTTTGGACCATCATTGATCCCATGCTTCAAGGAATCCCCGGTATGCAAAGTTTAAAAGATACTGCAAGCGAAAGAATTTTTGTCCTGGTGAAGGTATGAAAGAGGCACGGATAGTCAAGATTGGTGATACGGCATACAGGTGTTAGAGCGATGAAGCAGGACACGTCAAATTTCCTGGAGCTTGTCCAGGAAGTCAGGATCGGCGAGCTGCTCAAAGGAGCTGGCGATAAGCGCTACGAAGCCAGTGGCGTCCACCTGAAGGATGGTTATCTTCACATCATTTTCGATGATGATCCGCACCTTTTGCGTCTCATACTGGATTGGCGCCACCTGGGAGAGGAGCCCGTCCTGCTGGATTTGAAGGGCACGGGAGCTGGTTATGAAGATATCACGTATCAGTCATCAAACAACCGGTGGTATTGCTTAATCGAGGCAGCCGAAATGAAGTCGGGCGTCTATATGCCCCGCGTCGATGAGTTTGACGAATCGTTCGCCTTTATCAGAAGTTACTGGTTGAACTTTCCGCTCAAAGCCGGCAACAAGGGTTTCGAAGGCTTGACGACCCTGCGCTATGCCGGGAATGATTACCTGCTCGGTCTGTGCGAGGGAAATAAATGCAAAAGCGGCAGTGCCGGAGTGAAACCGGGGAAGGGACGTATCCAGGTCTTCAAATGGGCAGCGGAAAACTGGGAGCATGTCGGAACCATCAGGCTGCCCAAAGCGGTGCGTTACAAGGACTACTCCAGCCTCGATTTCCGCAACGGCTATCTGACGGTGATCTCGCAGGCTTCGTCGGCCATGTGGGTTGGGCGTATTCGTGCGCAGCCGGCCGGTCTGGAAGATCTGTTCGAAGACGATGGCCAGGTGTTTCTGTTCCCCCGCGACGATAAAGGTCGGATCATGTACTGTAATCTCGAAGGTGTGACATGGCTTGGAATCGACCA